>Ga0194120_10000131_pt1 | contig 122577 bp, 99 predicted proteins | sample TA2MahCa65mmetaG_FD_148642 | JGI IMG/M metagenome (GOLD analysis project Ga0194120, IMG submission 148642) | Freshwater microbial communities from Lake Tanganyika, Tanzania - TA2015019 Mahale Deep Cast 65m | ecosystem: Environmental > Aquatic > Freshwater > Lake | place: Tanzania: Lake... | reverse complement strand
GGCGGCGGCGGCGGCGGCGGCGGCGGCGGCGGCGGCGGCGGCACGGGCGGCGGGACGAATCCGCCGACCACGGGCGGTCCGATCGACATCCTGCGCTCGGAGTACCTCCCCCTGCGTCGCGAGTGGCGCCTCGAGGGCCAGCTCACGAACACCGGAGCCGGCGTGGTGGTCAAGGTCTACCTCGGTGGCACGCCGGGCGGGCTGTTGATCGGCAAGGCCAAGACCGACAGCGCGGGGCGCTTCGTGTTGGTCAAGCGCAACCCGCCGATCGGCCTCAACACGAGGATCTCGTTCGTGACGTCGAACCAACTCGGCTTGCTGAACTGGATTTTCACGATCCTCTGAGTCGATGAAGGCAACGAAGGTGCGCCGCGCGGAAGCTCCTCGCGGCGCACCTTCGTCCCACGAGCACCGCACCCCATGAAGAAACTTCCGCTCCTCGCGCACCTGTTCCTCACGCTGCCCGTCGCGGCCCAAGCCTCGACGCCCCTCTCCGCCAACGCGGCGCAGACGCAGCTCACGAGTTCGACGAACGCCGCGGAGCGCTGGGGCGCCGACTACTTCCCCAACCTCCTGCTCACCAATCAGGACGGCAAGCAACTGCGGTTCTTCGACGACCTGCTCAAGGACAAGGTGGTGGTGATCAACTTCATCTACACCTCCTGCCCCGACGCCTGCCCGCTGGAGACCGCGCGGCTCATCGAGGTTTACGACCTGCTGAAGGACTGGGTCGGCAAGGAGATCTTCTTCTACTCGATCTCGATCGACCCCGACGTCGACACGCCAGAGGTGCTGAAGGAGTACGCAAGGCGCTACCAGATCGGCAAGGGCTGGCAATTCCTCACCGGATCCAAGGCCGACATCCGCACCGTGCGCGAGAAGCTCGGCATGATCCGCTCCGACGAGCAGAGCCTCTCCGACCACACCCTGAGCTTGATGGTCGGCAACCAGCGCACCGGACGCTGGATCAAGCGCTCGCCGATGGAGAACCCCTACATGCTCGCGAACACGCTCGGCACGTGGATCAACAAGAGCGCCGTGCGCCTCACGCCCATGCAGGACTTCAAGGACGCGCCCATCAAGCTGCGTCCGCTGACCCGAGGCGAGGAGCTCTACCGCACGCGCTGCAACGCCTGCCACCTGCTCGGCGAAGAGGACGGCCTGTTGCGCAACGGACCGCCGCTGTTCGGCGTCATCGATCGGCGCGAGCCGGCGTGGCTGCGGCGCTGGATCGCGGAGCCCGACGTGATGCTCGCGGAGAAGGACCCGAAGGTGATGGAGCTCTACGAGCAGTGGAATCGCCTGCCGATGCCGAACCTCAGGCTCGAGCAACCGGATGTCGACGCGATCCTCGAGTACATGAAGAGCGAGAGCGAATTCCTCGCCGCCAAGCGCGCGAGGCAGGCCGAGGAGGAGCGTGCGTCGGCGCAGGCGGAGAGCGACGCCTACGACATGAGCTACGAGGAGGACGCGAGCGAGGCGAGCGGCGAGCGCAAGCTGCCCTGCTGCGAGAAGCGCAACGACCTCGTGATCGATCGCTTCGGTTCGAGCGACGCTCCGAAGTCGTCGCAGCCCGGCACGGCGAGGAACTCGAGCTCGGCGCCGCGCGCACCGGCGGTGGGCAAGCGCCACGACGAGCCCGCGCGCACGAGCGGCGGCGGCGTGCTGCTCGGCATGGGCCTCGCGCTCGTGCTCGGCGTGTTGCACCTGAGTCGACGCAACTAGGCCGGTAGCCCCCGGACCTCGCCCTCTCCACGAGCGGCCCCGCGCGCGGTTCACCCGCGCGCGGGGCCGCTCGCATGTCGCCTAGGAAGTTTCTTCTGGCTCGTTTCGGCGCAGTCTAGGATTCCTCATTTCAAGCAACACGGCCCGCACGCCTTCGTCGATAGTGGAGCACTGGAGCCCCGTGGGAGTCGACGCCCCGGGCCCGCGAACTCCATGTTCTGGCAGGCAACCGCACAACCCCGATCAGGGGTGCCTCCCGCATCGACGCGCAGGCACCTCTGGCGCGCGCTCGCTGCAGCCCTCGCGCTGCTGTGGGGCGTCGTGTCGAGTGTGCGAGCGCAGCAACCCGCGTGCTTCAACGAACGGGCGAGCCAGAACAGCGCGCAGCAGGGTGCGAATCAGGGTTCGTTCCGACCCGACGTCTCGAGCGATGGTCGCTACGTCGTGTTCGAGAGCACGGCGACCAACCTCGATCCGTGGGACACGCAGCCGCAGTACGACATCTTCGTGCGCGACGTCACGAGCGGCACGACGCAGCGCATCAGCACGCCGTCGACGAGCGTGACGCCCAACGGAGACTCGCGCTCGCCGTCGATCTCCGCGGACGGACAGCGCGTCGTGTTCGAATCCGCCGCGACCAACCTCGTTTCCGGCGACACCAACGGCAAGGTGGATCTGTTCGTCTGGACGCGCTCCACGGGCCAGCTCGCTCGCGTCAGCGTGGCGAGCAACGGCGCCGCGGCCGACGCCGACTGTGAGAAGGCGCGCCTGAGCGGCGACGGGCGCTTCGTCGTGTTCGAGAGCCGCGCCGGCAACCTCGATCCGGCGAAGACTGGCTCGCGCCGCGACGTCTTCGTGCGCGACCTGCTCCTTGGAACGACGCGCTGCGCGAGCCTCAACCAATTCGGCCAGCCCGGCGACCGCGACTCGTTCCATGGCTCGATCTCGGCGAATGGCAATCTCGTGGCCTTCGAGAGCGAGTCCACGAACATGCTGTTCTGGGACACGAACAACCACAACGACGTCTACGTGCGCGACTTCGCCGCGAACACGATCGTGCGCGCGAGCACGGCGTGGAACGGCCTCGAAGGCAATGCGGGCTCGACGCGACCGTCGATCTCTCCCGACGGCCTGTTCGTGGCCTTCGAGTCGCAGGCCTCGAACCTCGCGATCGGCGACACGAACTACCAAAACGACATCTTCCTGCGCGATCTCGCCGGTGGCTTCACGCGTCGCATCTCGGTGTCCACGGCGGGCAATCAGGGCAACATGCGCTCGTTCGAGCCGCAGTTCTCGGGCAACGGCCGCTACGTGTGCTTCCTGTCCGAGTCGAGCACGATGATCCCGTCGGACACGAACAACTTCACGGACGTGTTCGTGCGCGACCTGTCGACGAACGAGACCTTGCGCGTGAGCCGCGGGCGCATGACGAGTCAGGTCCAGAACCACTGCCGCAACGCGCGCATCAGCTCGACAGGGCGCTTCGTCGTGTTCGAGAACGACGCGAACAACCTCGTGCTCAGTGACTTCAACGGCTGCTCCGACGTGTTCCGCTCGGACTGGCTCGCGGACACCGGCAACGAGACGGTGAGCTACTGCGAAGCGAAGATCAACTCGCTGGGTTGCCTGCCGTCCATCTCCGCCGCCGGCGTGGCAAGCCTGACGCAGGGCTCGGGCTTCTCGGTGCGCGCCAGCAACGTGCTGAACCAGAAGAACGGCATGCTGGTGTACTCGATCACCGGCACCGCCTCGAAGTCCTTCTTCGGCGGCATGCTGTGCCTGCGAGCCCCCATCGTGCGCACGCCGGTCCAGAACTCCCTCGGCTCGACGGTCGGCGCGAACTGCACGGGCGTGCTCACGTTCGACTTCAATCGCTATCTGGCCTGCGGCTACGGCCCGCCGCCTCCCTGCCCGCTGCTCATTCCCGGCACGACCGTCCACTGCCAGTGGTACAGCCGTGATCCCGGTTTCCCCGCTCCCGACAACGTCTCACTCTCGAACGCTCTGCGTTTCGTGATCCAGCCATGACCCACACTTGTGCTGCCCTCACGCTCGCCGCTTCCATCCTGCTCTTGCCGTCCTGCGACACGAGCAAGGACTACGGCTCGTCGACCTCCGACGACCCCGTACCGGCGAGCGGCGTTTGGATGCTCCAGTCGCGCGTTCTCTCGAGCGAGTGCGAGCCGGAAGTCCCCGAACGTCGACTGACGGTCAACGTCGTGCAATCCGGCCAGAGCGCGAGCGTCTTCGTGGACCTCGACAGCGATGGTTCCTTCGGCGAGCTCGTCGAGCTTCCGGGCACGGTGCGCGGCGAGCAGTTGCGCGCCTCGGGCCTCATCGACCGCGCCGGCACTCAGTACCACCTCGACCTCACGCTCGACTGGATCGTGTGGGGTTCGATGACCGGAGAGCTGATCGTGACGAGCATGCCGCCTACGGGCAGCAGCGTCCCGCCCTGCATCACCAACGAGGCGGTCACGGCGATCAAGATCAGCAACGCGCCGCTGTTCGACCTCTCCGGAGACTGGGCCGTCACGCAGACCGTGTCGTTCGCCAGCGGTCCGCTGCAGGCGCTCGCCGGATCGGCGGCCCAAGTCGACTGGGACATCGCGCAGGAGTCGGGCAACCTGCTGCGCGGCGTGTTCTACGTCGCGTCGAGCGACACGCGCCGCTACCTCGGCGTCGTCAACGACACCCAGATCATCCTCGGCGGCACCTTTGCCGCATGGGGACAGGAGTTCCACATCACGTACTCGACCTTGAATGTCAACGGCGACGACATGCGCGGGCAACTGCTCGCGCGCTATGGAGCCGACAAGGAGTTCGAGATCGGCTGGAACATCGCGGCCCTGCGTCAGGCGAGTGGGAGTGCTCTGGCGCTCTTGGAAGTCGGGGCGAGCGAGGCCGGCACGGTGGCGGTGCGCGACGACCTCGGCCGGACCATCGAATTCGCGCACGACGGCGTCGCGCCCCTGCGCACGCGGCTCGCGCCGGGCGTCTTCTGGATCGAGAAGGACGGCCAGCGCCTGCCGGTCCTCGCCCGAAGGGGCGCGCGCATCGCCCTCGATTTCGACACGCTCGGGCGCTGAGGCGCGCCGCGCTCAGCGCGGCTGCGCGCGCCGCTTGATGCGCGCGAGCAGCGGCGAGTCCGTCACGAAGGCGTGACCGGGCTGCACGGAGAGCGGGTAGTCGCCCCACCACTCGCCGGCGGCCCAGCAGGCGCTCTCGAGCCCGCGCTCGTCGAGGCGCGCGAGAAAGCGCGTCAGCGCCTCGTGCCAGCGCGGCTCATCGCGCGGAACGCCGTATTCGCCGAGGAAGCCGCGCACGCCGTTGCTCTCGCACCACGCAGCGAAGTCCTCGAGGCGCGCGACTCCGCGATCGAGCAGCCGCGCGTCCTTGCGCAGCTCGTCCTGAAAGGACTGCTGGTAGCGGCCGCTGCCGTCCTCGTCGAAGTAGCAGTGCGCCTCGTAGACCACGTTGCCGGACGGATCGCGGATCCAAGCCGTCGGGCCGTTGACGGCCGTCCAGCGGGAGCTCGTGGACCACTCGAGTCCACCGACGTAGATCGCCGTGCCCAGATCGATCGCGCGGATCGCGTCGACCGCGGCCTGAGAGATGGCTTTCCAGTCGCTCGCCCCCATGTCGTGGGGCTCGTTCATCAGGCCGTAGCCGTGCAGCGCGCGATGGTCCTTGAACGCGCCCGCGAGCCGCTGCCAGAGGTCCGCGAAGTCCGCGCTCGTCACCGGCGCGCGATCGCCGGAGAGCTCGTCGATCACGAACTCGCGCGTCGTGCCGGAGGTCGGCAGCGCGTAGCGGCCGTAGTTGTGCAGGTCGAGGATCACGCGGCACTCGTAAGAGCGCGCGAGGTCGAGGAAGCGCGAGAGGCGGCGCTGCTCGGCGGAGTCGAGCTCGCAGCCGAGCGCGGGCTGGATGCGCTCCCAGCGGAAGGGCAGGCGGAAGAGCCGCAGGCCGTGGCGCGCGAAGTAGGCCACCGTGCTCTCGCTCGGATAGGTCCAGTCCTTGCCGTACGCGCCCGTCGCGGCGCAGGAGAAGCCCGGCTTCTCGTGGCCGAACTCGGCGCCGGCGAGATTGATGCCACGCAGCGGAGTCACCCTAGCCTCCGGCGGGGCGGAACAGGTGCACAGAAGTAGCGCACCCGCGAGCGCGGCGAGCGAGCCTGCAACGGTCTGGAGATTCACGCGTCACTCCTCCATCTCGGCACATCGCCCCCCCGGCTTGCAAGCCCCTGCCGTCAAGGGAGGGATCAGGGCCAGTGCAGGTGGAAGAGCGCGGTCGTCGTGCTCGTGTCGAGCACCGACGACGACAAGGCCTGCGTGCGCACCTCGAGCCGCGCCCAGCGCGTGAAGTCGTAGTGCACGCCGAGCCAGAACTCTTGGAAGGTCTCCGACTGGTCGTCCACCGCGGCGCGCAGGCCGAGCGAGTACCAGAAGTCGTTGGCTCCGATGAAGTAGTCCTCGTTCAGCCAGTGCTTCCACTCGGCGATGCCCGAGAACAGCACGTAGCCGCTCGGCGCGAAGTAGGGGTGGGGAATCGAGTTGATGTCGACCACCGGACCATCGGGATTGCCCTGATCGAAGCCCGTCAGGTCGGCCTTGGCGAGCAACTGCAACTGGCGCGGCGCGAACGAGAGCAGGTACGAACCGTAGGCGTTGACTTCGTAGCGCGTGTTCGCGTCGGAGTAGTCCGCGAGCGCGGCGCTCAGGCCGTAGTCGAGCGCGCGGCTGGCCTTGTAGCCGAGCTCCACGCGGAAGCCGGTACGGTGCAGGTCGGTCGCGAGCGTCTTCCAGTTGTCGGCGACGTACTCGTCGAACATGCGAGCGCCGACGCGCAGCCCCGAGTAGTTCTCGTGCGTCAGGCCGACCGAGTAGTTGAGCCGCTCGGAGAGACGATCGGACTCGTCCCAGGTCGGGAGCTGCAGGTCAGCGTAGATCGCCGTGTTGTCGCCGAGCCTCTTGCGTCCGCTCATGTACAGCACGTTGCCGAGCAGCGGAGCGCCGCCCTCCTTCGGATCGAGTCGCCGCCAGCCGTAGCCGCCGCCGACGTACTCGTCCGCGTCCCCGATCGGGTGCTCGTAGCGCACCGCATAGTCGGTAGTCATCATGTTGTAGAGACCTTCGCGACCGCGGGCATCCTCGTAGTGCAACTTGGAGAGCAGCCGCGGATTTCGCGAAGTGAGCGCGCCGGCGAGCGCGATCGGCGCCTCGCGGTGCAGGGGGCTCAGCTGGATGATCCGCTCGTATTGCTCGATGGCGTCGGCGGTCTTGCCGCGCACGTGGAAGAGCTGGGCGAGGTCGAAGCGGGCTTCGAAGTTGCCCGGCTCCGCTGCGATCAGGTCGCGATACTCGTCCTCGGCCTTGCGCGGACGGAAGTCCTTGAGCTCCTTGGCCTGCTTCTCGTTGGCGACATTGGTCGCCACGACCAGCGCCGCTTCGTAGTCCAGCCCGGAGTTGCTGCTCGCGTCCGTCGAGGACTCGCCGATTCCATCGATCGGGGTCAGGCCGCCGAGCTCGGCAGTGATCACCTGATCGTAGGCCTCGAAGGCCTCTTCGTAGTGGTGATCCCAGTACATGGCCCGCGCATACTCACGGCGCGCGAGCACGCTCGAGGGATCGGCCGCCATCAGGAGCTTGTACTGCGCGCGAGCGGCTTCGTAGTCGCGGCCGAGGGCGAAGTGTCGCGCGAGCGCGAGGCGCGCGCGCGAGTTGCCCTCCGAGATGGCCAACACGCGCGTCAAGGTCCCTCGCGGATCGACGCGCTCGCCGTTGGACTGCGCGATGTTCTGCGCCTCGGCGAGGCGCACCATGGCGACGACGTTGTCGGGGTCGTAGCGCAGGACATGTTGGAAGGCCTCGCTGGCGCCCTTCCAGTCGCCTTCGCCGAGCCCGATCTCGCCCAGCTCGATCCACGCGCGCACGTCGTCGCCGAGCTGGCGCGTCGGCGCCGCGGTCATGGCGACCTTGGCGCGCTCGGCGCGGCCGACCATCTCATACGAGCGTCCGAGCCAGTAGGCGGCCTCCGGCGTGCGGCCCGAGGGATGCTTCATGGCCTCGTGGAACTCGCGCACGGCCTCGAGCGGCCGGTCGCGGTCGAACAGGGCCCGACCGAGCGCGATGCGGACCTGAATCGCCGCCATCTGGTCGCCGGTCGCGCCGGACAGCCAGCTGCGGCACAGGCGCTCGGCCTGCTCGCTGTTGCCGATCTTCTGCAGGTTGCGGCACAGCAGGATCAGCACCTCGGCCTCGGGGCGCGCATTCCCGGACAGGGACTGGCACAGCGTGACGGCTTCCTCGAAGCGCGCCTGATCCTGCAGCACGCGCGCCAGTCCGATGCGCGCGCGCACGCTGGCCGGAGCGTTCTCGGGCACCCGGTCGAGCTGCGCGACCGCGCGCTCGAGCTCGCCGGCCTGACGCAGCATCTCCGCGTAGGCGATGCGGGAGTCGTGATCGACCGGATTGCGGCGCAGGATCTGCTCCCAGTAGGTCGACGCGACGCCGTACTCGCCCACCATGCCGTGGTAGCGCGCGAGCACGCGCTGGTAGGTGCGGCTGTCGGACATCGTCTTGCCGAGCTCGGCGAGCGTGCGCAGCGCGGGACCGGACTGGTAGCCCTCCAGAGCGATCTCGGCGAGGCCGAGCCTCGCGCGCTCGTTCAAGGGGTCGATGGCGAGCACCTGATCGTAGAGCGTGCGCGCCGCCTTGAGGTGCCCGATCGTGACCAACTGGTCGGAGACCTCGAGCCGCTTGTCGAAGTTCGAAGGCTCGATCTCGGCCAGACCGTCGGCGATGCGCGAGGCTTCGACCGCGTCGCCCAACTGCGCTTGGCAGCGCACGAGCAGCAGCGACCACTCGACTTCGCTGGGAAATTCGTCGGAGAGCGTCTGGATCAGCGGCAGGGCGTCGAGCGGCTGCTGCATGTCGAGCAGCACGGGCGCGACGAGGCGGCGCGTGGACTCGAGCGAAGTGTCGAGCGATTGCAGGTACTGGCGGTAGACCGTGAGAGCGCCTTCGTAGTCGCGGGCCCAGGCGCGCGCGCGCGCGAGCAGCGCGGCGATTTCCGAGTCCTTCGGAGTGCGGCGGAGCACGTATTCGAGCTGCGCGGCGGCTTCCGTGTAGCTGCCGCCGACGATCCAGCAGGTGGCCAGCTTGCCTCGCGCGTCCAGATCGCCAGGTGCGAGCTGGACGAGCTTGAGATAGTGGGCGCGCGCTTCGTCGATGCGGTCCTGGGCGAGCAACAGTCCCGCGTACTCGGAAAGAGATTCCCGGTCGGCGGGGTAGATCTGCAGGATGCGCTCGTACTGGTCCATCGCCTCGACGCGGCGATCGAGCTTGAGCGAGTTGCGGGCCGAGCGCAGCAGGATGTCGCGCTCCAGATCGAAGGACGGCGCGCTCGCTTGGGGCTCGCTGGGGGCGGCGAGCGGCGCGGCGGGCGTCGCGGTCGGTGCGGTCGGTGCGGTCGGCGCGGTGAGCGCGGCCGAGGTCGGTGCGGTGGCGCCTCCCGAATGTGGGACCGCTCGCGCGCGGTCGGAGTCGTCCGGCGCAGGGACGGCGCGCGCCGAGGGGAGGTTCAGGTCATCGAAGGAGTCCTGCGGACCGAGCCCCGCGTCAGGGCCTTCGAGCGACGGCCGCGGACGCGTCCAGTTGCCGGCGTAGGCGGGCGGCGGCGGAGTCGAGCCGCTGTCGGCGTCCTGCTGGCAGGCGCTCGCCAGACACAGTAGCGCCATCGCGCACAGGAACGCGCGGTCAGGCTTGGTTCGGTGGGGAACGATCGTGGACATCGTGGGCTCCGAGAAGTCGGGTCTCGGGGGGGGTAGACCGCCTCGCGAGAAACGGGGATGACCTCCGTGGATCGACCGCGTGGCCGCCGGACTTGAACCTCGGCGCGGCCCACCGCTCGTCCGCGCCACCGGAAAGAGCTTCCGGCAGCCCTTTCCAGAGCAGGGCGGAACTCGCACGAGTTCACAGCAGTTCCCGACACGCGCCTCGATCAGGGGGGATGCTTTGGTCGACGGAAGGACCCTCCCCGTAGGCCAGCTCACCCCCGCGAGCCGCCTGCACAAGGGGATTCTCGCGGAAACATCTACACCTCGTGACCACCAAGAACCGCCTCCGGCAGCCGCTGATGCTGCTCACCCTCGCGATCACGCTCACGTACCTCGTGTATCGAGCGCTGTTCACGCTGAACCTCGAAAGCCCCTACGCGATCGCGGCCTCCACGATCCTCTACGCCGCGGAACTGTGGGGCTGCTTCTCGATGGCGCTGTTCTTCCTGCAGGTGTGGGAGCTCGAAGAGCCGCCCCAGCAGCCGATCTTGGAGGGCCGCACGGTGGACGTGTTCGTCCCCACCTACAACGAGGACGTGCAGATGCTGCGCGGCACGTTGCAGGCGTGCCTCGCGATGGACTACCCGCACCGCACGTACGTCCTCGACGACGGCAAGCGCGCGGAAGTCAAGGCGCTCGCCGACGAGCTCGGCGTCCACTACGTCACGCGCGACAACAACCTCCACGCCAAGGCCGGCAACCTCAACAACGCCCTCGAGAAGACCGACGGCGAGTTCCTGATCATCTTCGACGCGGACCACGTCCCCTCGCGGCACTTCATCACGCGCCTGATCGGCTACTTCCGCGACGAGAGCCTGGCGATGGTCCAGACGCCGCACGCCTTCTACAACTTCGACACGTTCCAAGGCGTGGTCGACTACGTGAAGCGGCGCTTCTGGGACGAAGGGCAGCTCTTCTACAAGGTGCTGCAACCCGGCAAGAACCGCCTCAACTCGGTGATCTTCGCCGGTTCGGCGGCCATGTTCCGCCGCCAAGCGCTGGCCGAGGTCGGCTACATCGCCGTCCAGACCATCACGGAAGACATGCACACCGGCATACGCATCGCGTCGCGCGGCTGGAAATCGCTCTACGTGTCCGAGCGCATGATCGCCGGTCAGGGCGCGAGCGACGTCAGCACCTTCCACAGCCAGCGTCTGCGCTGGGGTGAGGGCAACCTGTCGATCCTCGCCTACGACAACCCGCTGACGATGCCGGGCCTCACGCTCACGCAGCGCCTGTCGTACCTCGCCTCGATCATCCACTGGGCCGGCGGTCTGCCCAAGATGGCGATCTACGCCACGCCGATCCTGATGCTGTTCACGGGCGTCGCGCCGGTGCGCGAATTCACTTGGACCATGGGCGTGATCTTCACCGCCTACATGCTCTCGATCGTCTACACGATGCGCGCCGTCACCGATGGCCGCGCCTCGATGGGCAACGTCGAGTTCTTCAGCATGGCGAGCTTCTGGACGCAGACGCGCAGCCTGTGGCGCGCCGTGTTCGGCCGCAAGAAGTCCAAGTTCGTCGTGACCGCCAAGCGCGGTCGCCAGAAGGCGAGCATGCTCCCGCTCGTCGGCCCGCAGTTGGTGCTGATCGCTCTGAGCGTCGTGGCGCTGGGCTGGGGCTGGTCGATGCAGCTGTTCTTCAAGGACTCGATCGACTATCTGGGCTTGGGCATCTCCAGCGGTCTGGTGCTGTTCCACATGAAGATCGCGCTCGACTACGTGCGCCGCGCGATGACGCCGGCGAGCCGCCGCTTCAACTACCGACACCTGATCAACCTGCCGATGCGCTACGAGTGGCTCGACGCCGAGGGCGCGCGCCGCTCGGGCCTGGGAGTCACGACCGACCTCACCGAGCAGGGCTTTGGCCTGCTGGCCTACGACGAGATCCCGATCGCCAGCGAAGGCAGCTTCGAGCTGCACGCCAACGGCAATCTGGTGCGTTTCCGCGGCAAGCTGCGCTCGTCGGAATCGCGCACCAACGTGGGCGGCGCGACGGGGCCCCGCTGCTGGCGCTACGGCATCGAGATCGCGGAGATCGAGGTGCACGACCGCGACGCGCTGATGCGCGTGTGCAACGAATACGCCGTGCCGATGTGGTTCGCGGAGTTCGAGCGCGGCGACTCGGCGCAGCCGACGCGGCGCTGGTTCGGCGGCGCGAAGCGCGAGAGCGACCGCCCCGAGTTCATCCTGCCGGTCGTGCTATCGGCCGAAGGCAGCGCCAAGCCGATGCACACGGTGTCGCGCGACCTGTGCACCGGCGGCCTGCGCTGCATCCTGCCGACGCAACGCGAAGCGGGCGAGACGCTCGACGTCGAGCTGCCCTCGCCGCTGGGCCTGATTCGCGGCAAGGCGAGCGTGCTGCGCTCCGAGCAGGTGCTCGCGGGCAACCACGACCTGTGGGAGACGGCGCTGCAGTTCAGCCGCTTCGAGGGCTCGGGCCGCAGCTTGATGCAGTCGTTGATCTCGCAGAATGAGCGCGACGCGATCGCGCCTGCGCTGAGCTTCGACGCGAAGCTGCGCAAGCGCCCGGTGCTCGCGCCGGTGTTCGCGGCCTCCTTCGCGGCCCTCGCCATCGCGCCGATCTTCTACGGCATCTTCCGCGCGACCTACGCGGATGAAATGGCCTTGCGCTCGCACTTGAAGGACACGCTGGCGCGCTCCGACACGCCCGAGCTGATGCGCATCTATCAGGAGACGATCTCGAGCCCACAAGCCGATCGCTTCCGCCTGCTGCTCCTCAAGGACAGCCTCGAGCGCGCCAAGCTCTGGCCCGAGCTCACCAACGTGTGCCGCAAGCTCGTCGAGCTCGATCCCAACTCGATCGACATGTCCATGTCGCTGTGCTACGCGTACTCGACCTGCGGCGAGCACGATCTCGCCCGCGAAGAGATGGCGAACCTGCGCGAGCTGCTGGACCTGCACCGGGCCGATCCCAAGGTCAGGCTCGAGGCCGAGTTGCTCTTCGCGCACAACCTGATCGCGGCCGATCGCCGCTTCGAGGCGTGCGAGGTCTACGCGCGGCTCTTGCCGACGTATCCCGAGGCGCTCGACGCGCGACGCGAATACGCCGGCTTGCTCTCGGGCCTCGGCCGCTACGAGGACGCGCTCAAGACGCTCGAAGGCCTGCCGCTCGACCGCGACACGCGTCTGGAGATCATCCACATTCACTGTGCCCGTCAGAACTTCTCCGCCGCGGAGAAGGACTGCCGCATGCTGATGAAGCTCGCCCCCGGCGATGCGGAACTCGCGCGGCTGCTGCCCGAGATCCTGACGTGGAACCGCGACTTCAAGGGCGCCGTGCGCCACTACCAGTCCCTGCTCGCCGCGGCCCCGAAGGACAGCGAGCTGCGCGCGCGACTCGCGACAACGCTCTTGTGGTCGGGCGACAAGGACGGCGCGCTGGTCGCGTTCCAACAGCTCATCGACGAGGGCTCGAGCGACGAACCGGTGGTCGAGGGCTATCTCGACTCCGTCAACGGGGCCTCGGGCACCGACGAGCGCACGGCGCACAGCGTGCGGCGCATCGCGGCGCGCGCGGCCGAGCGTGAGTCGTCGGACGTGGAGTTCCTCGTGAGCCTGAGCACGGCGCTGCGCAAGACGCGCAACAGCGTGGAGTCGGTGCCGTTCCTCGAGCGCGCGCTCGAGCTGCGCCCCGAGGATCGCGCCGTGCGGCTCACGCTGGCCGACGCCCTGCACGAGCTCGGCGAGTACCGCCGTGCCGATGCGCTCTACGCGGGCTTGATCCCGGAACGTTCGAGCGAAGTCGCTCGCCGCGCGCTGCGCCAATAGCGCGCAACGGCCGAGTTCCACGCGCCCTCGCGGATGCACGCGCATCCGCGAGGGCGCCGCGCTTGCAAGCGACTCTCGGCGCTCGTGCCGTGCTCGGCGCCATGGAAGAAATTGCGGTTGGCGGAACGGAGTTCCACGCGCGAGAGACGCGACGGCGCGCGGTTTTTTTTGTTGTCAGGTCCGCGCCGCCCAAGGAGCGACATGGGGATACGGTTGCATGGCACCCTCTCGCGCATGCGTGGGGTGGCCGTTGCGATTCCCAACCCTCTTCAAGGACCCCCCGCTCATGTTCCGTGACTCCCTCCACCGACGACTCGAAGCCCAGCGCCTACACGACGTCGCATCGAAGCCCGGTCTGCGCCGCGCCGCGGCCTTGCTCGCGGCCGCGCTCCTCGTCGCTCCCCTCTCCGACGCCCAGCAACGCAACGTAGGAGCGGGCAATCAGGGCAACTCCGCGAACGCCGGTGGTGGCGTCGGCGGAGGCGTCGCATCGAACCCCACGGCGCGGTCGACGAAGGTCCCCGGCTCGCTGAGCTCCACCGACGTGCCGCTCCCGTCGAACCTGATGGACTTCGTGTCCGACTTCGACGCGGCCGTGCGGCTCGGCAAGGCGCTGTTTTGGGACGTGCAGGTCGGCTCGGACGGCTTGACGGCCTGTGCCTCGTGCCACTGGCACGCGGGTGCGGACGTGCGCGCCAAGAGCCAGCTCTCGCCCGGCCATGACGGCGTCTACCAGCCGTTGCCCGCGGGCGCCGGTGGCGTAAACTACGAACTCAAGTCGGGCGACTTCCCGTTCACCGAGCGCGCGAATCCCAACGACCACGACTCGCCGCTGGTGCGCGACATCAACGATCGCGTGTCTTCTCTGGGCATCCCGCACCGCCTGTCCACGGGTGTCACGCCGGGTGTGGGTCAGGAGGCTGGCATCGTCGTGCAGGATCCGCCGTTCAATCTGAACGGATCCAACGTCGGCCGTGTCGAGCCGCGCAACACGCCCACGGTGATCAACTCCATCTTCAACGTGCGCAGCTTCTGGGACGGCCGCGCACAGGAGAAGTTCAACGGCGTGAACATCTGGGGCGATCTCGACCCCAGTGCGCGCGTGCTCGAGCTCGACGCGAATGGCAACCTCGTGTGGACGGCCGTGCTGCTCGACAAGGCCGCGCTCGCGAGTCAGGCCGTCGGTCCGGCGCTCTCGGACTTCGAGATGAGCTACGCGGGCAAGTCGTTCCCCCTCCTCGGTCGCAAGATGATCAGCGCGATGCCGTTGCGCGATCAGTTCATCGATCCGACGGACGTGCACCTCGGCCAGTACAGCGCCTTTCCCCTGCGCGGCGTGACAGGCACGACCACGTACGCGGACCTGATCGATGCCGCGTTCCACGATCGTTGGCACGACGGCACGGGCAACGTCGGCGGCTTCACCCAAATGGAGCAGAACTTCTCGCTCTACTGGGGCATCGCGATCCTGTGCTACGAGTCGCAGCTCGTGTCCGATCAGGCGCCCTTCGACCGCTACGCCGCGGGCGACGAGACGGCGATGACGCCCGAGGAGAAGGAGGGTCTGAAGATCTTCACCTCCGGTGGTGCAGCCTGCCTGGCGTGCCACTCCGGTTCCGAGTTCGCGGGCGCGACGTGGTCGCAAGTCGAGCACGAAGGCCTGGTCGAGCACATGGCGACCGTCGGCTCGCAGGCCTTCGACCAGCTCGCCTTCACCACGTTCCCAGATTTCTCGCGCAACGTTCTGTCGTTCGACCCGCGCGGCGGGCAAATCCAGATCCTCACGCCCGGCGGATCGGTGGTCGCGTTCGGCACCGTCCCGGGTTCGATTCAGAACTGCGTCACCGAGGAGCTCGAGGTCAACCTGCAGCCCGGTCCCGCCGCTCCGATCATCCCGGGCGGGGACCAGCTCGAAATCGCCTTCGAGTCGGCAGTGACGGTCGAGTCGCTCGGCCAGCGACTCCCCTCTGGGCTGTGCTACGTCAACCTCACGGTCTTCATGGAGTGGGGCAACAACCCCTCACTCCCGGCGGGCCTCTACCCCGTGCTCGTGAACGGCACACAGATCGGCGCGCTCGACATGGGCACGGCGGCGCCGGACGGCATCTACGATGTCGGCTACTACAACCTCGGCGTGCGCCCCTCGTACGAGGACATCGGCGGCGGCGCGAACGGTCCCTTCGGGCCGCTCTCGATCTCCAAGCGCCTGCAGGCCGGTGACCCGACGGTGGCCCAGTGGGCGCCTCCGGGCGGCGTGAGCGGGAGCGAGTACGCCATCGTCAACGGCACGTTCAAGACGCCGTCGCTGCGCAACGTCGCTCTGACCGGCCCGTACTTCCACAACGGGGGGGCCGGCACGCTGGAGCAAGTGATCCAGTTCTATTCTCGAGGCTCGGACTTCGCGGAAGTCAATGCTCAGGACCTCGACGAGGACGTGGACGGCGTCGGCTCGCTCCGCAACAAGCCCGCGAAGCAGGCGGCGCTGGTGGCGTTCCTCCGCGACGCGCTGCTCGACCCGCGCGTGGCAACGCGCTCGGGCGTGTTCTGCACGCCGTCGCTCCCGCTGAAGGACGGCTACGACGGCAACGAGTTGTTCGTGGTCGACAACGACCTCGGCGAGGCGGTGCCGACGATCAACGAGCTGCCCCAGACGGGTGCGGCCGGTGGTCCGGCGTTCCGCGGCTTCGCCGACATGCTCGCCGGTGGCATCAACGTGGTGCACGACCCCGTGGTGCGCGTCGAAGAGGAGGTCGTGCACGGCTGCGGCCCGCTGGCGAAGATCTCCGACTCGGAGGGCGCAGTCCGCATCTACTTGACGAACCGGCCGACGGACACGGTCACGATCGACATCTCGGTCAGCGACTCGAGCGAGATCGAGATCGAACCCTCGCAGTTGGTGTTCACGAGAAGCGACTGGTTCCACCCGCACGCGATCAAGATCAAGGGCGTGAGGGATGGCGAGTTCGATGGCACGACGACGGTGACCCTCGTGACGTCGAACGCGCACAGCACGGACTTGCGCTACGACGGTCTGGCGGTCGCGGACGTGACGATCCAAGTCCTCGACACGACTTCGGTCGACAACCAGCTCTACGTCGATGTGGCCTCTTCCGCCGCGCACCCCAATGGCAGCATCGCGGCCCCCTACCTGCGCGTGAACGATGCTCTCGCCTGCGCGGAGGAAGGCGCCGTGATCCACGTCGCTCCGGGCACGTACCACGAGAACGTGCTCGTGCAGGGTCGCGACGTGACGATCGACGGCTGGGGTGCGACGATCGACGGCGGCATGGCCGGTCCGTGCGTGACGGTCTTCGGGGCCGCGACCCACGGAACGGTGCTGCGCGGTCTCAACCTGATCCACGGCGGTGGCCAGAACTCGCAGGCCGGAGCGCTGTTCGTCTCCGACAGCACGAGCGTGCTGGTCGATGGCTGCGTGCTCTCCGACAGTCAGGGCCAGCAGGGCGGCGGCATCTACGTGCGCAACAGTTCGCACCTGCAGGTGGTCGATGCCGTGGTCGAGCGCAACGTCGCGCAGCAGCAAGGTGGCGGCGTGTTGATCGACGGCGGCAGCCTGTCGCTCACGAACTCGATCGTGTGGGACAACAGCGCCCATGGCGACGGTGGCGGCGTGCTCGTGATGAACTCCGCGCAGCTCGCGATCGACGGCGGCCTGATCCTGCGCAACAGCGCTGGCCAGCGCGCGGGCGGTCTGTTCGTGAACGGCGGCAGCGCGAACATCCACAACCTGTCGGTGAGCTTCAACTCGGCCAACCAGCAGGTCGGCGGCATGCTCGTGATCAACTCCGCCAACTTGATCGCCCGAGGCCTCAAGGTGGCCAACAACGACGTCCAGAATGGCGGCGTGGGCGGCCTGTTCGTGGACGGCGGCGTGCTCGACCTCGTGCACGCGACGGTGGCGACGAACTCGGGCACTCAACTCTACCTGATGAACTCGATGAGCATCTCGATCGTGAGCAGCATCGTCTGGGGTTCGGGCATCGGCGACGCCGTGGCCTCCAACCTCCAGTCGGCGTTGCCCGGTTCGGTCAACTACTCGATCGTCGACTGGGGCGGCTTCGAATCGCAGACCTACCTGCGCGCGGATCCGCTGTTCGTCGACGCCGCGACCGGCAACCACAACGTCCAGAGCGGCTCGCCCGCGCAAGACGGTGGCGATGTGGGTAGCGTGGACGACGACGGCTCGCGCGCCGACATGGGTGCGCACGAGATCGTGGGCAACTGAGAGGCTCCCAGAGCCCAAGCTTGCTGCGCGACGCCGTCCGGGCAACCCCGGGCGGCGTCGCGCGCTTGCCCCTCCCTCATCAGGAGGGCGAGCCCGAGCATCGGGCGAAAGCACGCTAGAATCTCACGCGTCGAACCAGAGCGGATCACGCTTGGCGCGCGCGGCCACCCGCGCCCTTCAAGGAACCGAGCCCGCGCTGGCCGAAGAAGACCGCTTCGCGCGCCCCCCATCGGTCGCCCACGAGCTCCATGGCCCCCCAGAACAACACGTTCGTCCTCGCGGGAGACCTCCCGCCGCTGCTGTCCCGACGCGACCTCGAGCGCTGGCACGCGACGCCGCCCCACGGCCACCCGTTCCGCGCGCTCCAGATCGACCCCGGCTCGGCGGCCGAGCCCGTACTGCGCGAGCTCATCGAGCTCGGAACGCGCGTGGTGCTGTTCGCCGGACTCGTGTGCCCCGAGGCCGTGTTGGGAGCGCGCCTGCTCGGGCTGCGCGTGATCCTCGCGCTGCGCCGCGAGGACCTCGCGGGCGCTCGACTCGGCGACTGGCGCGATCCGCGCGTCGCGGCACCGTTTCATGCGCACCTCGTGCTCGGCCTCGGCGTCGATCGCCCCTTGCGCGTTGCGACGGACGAGAACCACGCGTGGACGACGAGCTACATCGCCGGCGATCTCGCCTCGGTCGATCTACACCACGTGCTCATGCTCGCGGACAAGATCCTCGACACCACGTCACAGCCGCCGTGGGGCGTGTCGACCTTCTGGCAGGTGTGCGCCGAGCTCGAGCTGTGGCGGACGATCGCGAGCGGCGACATCGAGGCCGAGGCGCTCACGGTGCAGGAACGCAACTGGCAGCGCTGCTTCCGCATGCCAGGGGCCGAGTTCAAGTCGACGCGCACGCGTCCCACGCTCGCCAATCCCGGGCGCAAGCCGCGCGTTCTTTTCGTTTCCCACGAGCTCTCCAAGACCGGCGCACCGACGGCCATGCTGTGGGCGCTGCGCGGCATGCGCGAGCTCGGCACGAGCTTCGAACCCTGGGTGCTCGGCATCGGCGATGGCCCGATGGAAGAGCTGTTCGTCGAGGAGGTCGGCGTGGAGCGCTTCCGAAAGGCGCACTTCCAAGACGACTTCCCCCACTACGGCGAGATCCTCGCCGCCTACGATGCCATCGATCCGGAAATCGTGTTCCTGAACGCCTCGCCGGTGTACGCCCATGCGCCGCTGCTGCGCTGGAAGGGCATTCCGGTGGTGTGGTGGTTCCACGACGGGATCAACGTGGCAAAGCGCGACGGCCACCTGTTCAGCCAGAGCGCGCTCGAAGCGTTCCATCGCTACGCGCTGCACAGCTCCGATCGCGTGCTCACCGCGTCTCACGACACGGTGCGCCAGATCGAGCTCTTCTGCCCGCCGATCGAGGGCCGTGTGGGCATGGTGCCCTACGGCTTCGACGTCGACGCGATCCTGCGCGAGGGCGAACGCCTGCGCGCCGAGCGCGCGGAACTGCGCGCGGAGTTCGAGATTCCCGACGACGGCGTGCTGTTCGCCTGCGTCGGCAGCCTCGAGCGCCGCAAGAACCAAAAGCGCCTCGTCGAGGCCTTCCAAAACCTCCTGCGCTCGCTCCCCGAAGCGGAGCGCGGCAAGCATCATCTCGCACTCGTCGGACGCCTCGACCCGGACAACCTCGGGCCCAAGAGCTTCCACTCCGAGATCCTCGCCGCGATCGAGCCGGAGTTCGCCGCGCAGGTCCACATCACCGGCCCGCGCCCGAGCGGCTTCCCGATCATGGTCGCGGCCGACTGTCAGGTGCTCGTTTCGACGAACGAGTGTTCGCCGCTCGTCAACATCGAGTCGATGCTACTCGAGACGTTCGTGATCTCCTCGCGCGTGCACGGCATTCCCGAGGTCGTGCTCGACGGCGTGCGCGGCAAGCTGGTCGAGCCCGAGGACGTGGCCGACATCGAGTCGGCCCTGCGTTGGCTGGTCGAGACCCGGGCGCGCAAGCCGCAGGAGCTCGATGCGATCAAGGCGCGCGCAAAGGCCTACGCCATCGCGAACCACGGCTTCGTCAACACGGGCAGCATCGTGCGCGAGGAGCTCCAGCGCATGCTCGAACTGCGCAAGGGACCCTCGACGCGCCTGGTGGGCGAGGTGGCCAATCGCGGGCTCGAGGGCGAGCTCATGCTGCGCTGGTCCCTGGTCAAGCACGATGCCTGGCACGCTTGCCTGCTCACGCGCGAGCGCTGCCACACCTTCCACAACTCCGACGCGACGTTTCCGACGCCGACGCAGTCGGCCGCGACGCGCGGCGCCTGATCAGGCCTGCGGCTCGGGCTCGCCCGAGCGCGCGGCCGCCTGTTCGGCCGCGGTCGGCGCCTGAAACGTGCCGTAGAGGAGTTGGTGGTACGTCAGCGCCAGCAGCGCGCCCTCGTACTCGGGCGACTTGATCGCCGGAGGCTCGCTCGCGAGCGCCGCGAGCGCCGCCGGATCGATCGCGAGCGAGAGCAGCTCCGTGGCGAGCTCGTGGGCAGCGCCGCGGGCGAAGGTCCGCCCGATCCGGTGCGCCCCGCAGAACTCGGCGTTTCCAGCGCTGTCCGAGGCCAGCACGGGAAGTCCGTGCAAGCTCGCGCGCTCGAGCTCGAAGGACGGGTTGCCCAGCCCGAGCGTGGGCACGACCAGCAGGTCGAGCGCTGCACAGGCCGCGTCGAACCGGCCGAACTCGTAGTCCTCGTGCCAGTGCACGCGCACGGCCACGGGGCTTGCGAGCACGCGCTCGCGCAGGGCTTCGAGCTCGCCTCGATCGACGTCCGCGCAGCGGACGTGCACGTGCAGCTCGAGCACTTGCGACTGCTCGGCGGCCTCGAGGAAAGCATCGACGAGCACGCGCAGGCCGTCGGCGCGCGACGCGCTGCCGCAGAAGCCGACGCGCAACGACTTGGAAGGCGTGCGCGCGGCGACGCGCACGGCACCGACGTCGATGCTCGCGGCGCTGAACAGCGCCTTCGCGGGCGAGAGGCCGAAACGGGCGATGTACTGGTCGCGGACGAACTCGCTGGGCGCGAGCAGGAGGTCGAGGTCGCGCATGCGGCGCGTGAAGCGATCCATGCGGCGCTCGATCGAGTCGCCGAACTGCTCGTGGAACTGCTCCTGCGCCTTCCACTTCGCTTCGCGCAGCGCGGTGCGCGTCGCGTGAACCGCCGCCAACGGACGACGGCCCTTGACGCCGCGCGTGGCGTCGTAGCGTTGCCGGTAGAGCCGCTTCCACGACTGCGAGAACGTCTCCGGCGGAGCGGGGCGGCGCGCCTCGTGCTCCGCGACCTCCGCGTCGCGCAGCTCATTCCAGTGCTCGCCGTGCAGGCACGGTCCGCACTTCGCGAGGTCGATCGTGTCGCACGTGCTGCCATCCGTGCGGCACACGCGGTGCTTGAGCGGGCACATCGGCCAGAAGTCGCGCGCCGTCATCACCGACTTGATGTTGAGCGAGCGCACGATCTCGAGCAGGCCGATGCCGAGCGTCTCGAGATCGTGGAAGTGCACGACGTCGGAGCGCAGCTCGCCCAAGAACAGCTTGAACTCGGCCTCGACATCGTGGTGCACGTAGGAGCGCTCGAACGGCGTCCACTCGAGCGCACCGCGGTTGAAGAAGCGGATCGTCACGCGGCCGCGGCGCTCGGTGTACACGTGGCCATCCGGCAGCGACGGATCGCCGAAGCGCGTGAAGATCGCGACGTCGTGGCGCTGCGACTGCGCGCGCGCGATGGCCCACACATGCTCGGCCACACCGCCGTGGCCGTGGGGCGAGAACTCGTTGGTGACGTGGAGGATGCGCATGAAAGGGTCGGAGTGAGGAGGCTCGAGCGCTCGTCGCGCGACAGCGTACGGCAGGACTCGCTCAGACGTAGAAGGCGGGCGTCCGCCAGACCGCGGCGTGGGTGGCGTCTGGACGGCCTCGGATGACCTCGGTGTAGAGGTTCACGCTGCAGACTCCAAGGTCGCCCGCGGGCAGTGAGCACTCGAGCGCGACAGGCCCCTGCTGGGAACGAGCGGTGGTCTTGGCGTGCAGGATGCGCTGGCCGACGCCGTTGTGGATCTCGATCCCGAATTCGACGTCGAGGTCCGCGGGCCCCTCGAGCAGCACGCGCGAACGGAAGTGTCGGCGACCGGCCAGTCGGAAGTCGTGGTAGCGCAGGACGCCGCGAGTGCTCTCGAGGCTGGGTCCGAGGGTGAACTCGTCGCGACTGCGGGCGACGTGGGCCTCGCGTGGGAGCCCCTTGAGCGAAGAGCCCTGCGCGCCCGCGGAAGTCGACCAGAACAGCCGGAGCCCGTGCTCGGCCGACGGCTGGCTGGCCTCGATGGAGTAGCCCGCGAGCGCCATCGCGGTCGCGCACTCGCTCAGGAACATGCCTTGCATCTGGGAATCCCAGCCCGTCTCCTTCATGCTGAGCTCGTGTCCCTCGTCCGCGGGCCGGGACTGCTCCGGCCGGTCCTTCAGGAAGGTCCGCAGCACGCCGTCGCGCTGCTCGGCGCTCAGGCCGAGGAATGCCGCCAGTTGGTCGGAGACCTTTTCGGGCTCGAGCGCCATCTGCTCCTGTCGCACCTCGATCCAGCGGTCGCCGAGCTGGGCACGCACCTCGTGCCACGCAAGGATCGTGGTCGCCCAGCTGCGGCAGTGGTACCAGAACGGCGTCTGCGGGAACTTCGTCACGCGCGAGAGCACGTTCTCGATGCCGCGGCGCTGGCAGTAGATGAAGCGCGCGTTGGGGAACATCTCGAGCAGGAGCGGCGCGACGCGCACCGCGGGAGCGCCCTCGAAGTCGCTCGGCGACTTGTCGCACCAGCGTCCGTCGGGGTAGCGCTGCTCGAAGAACGCCTGAAAGTAGTTGATCACGTGCGTCCGCAGCGCGGGCGTGTCGAACTGGTCGAGCAGGTAGCAGCCGCCGCTCCCGGGGAAGTTGCTCGCCACCAAGTCGGCCGCGTTGAGCATCGCCTGCAGCAGGGTGCTGACGTGCCCTTCGTTGTGGCCCGGGATGCCAGCTCCGCGGGTGAGCGCGTACCCCATGGCGCTCGTGCCGGAGCGCACGCTCCCGAGCACGAAAATCGGCGCCGACCTGTTCGCCCGCCGCCGCTCGGGATGGAGCACGTGGTCGAGTTCAGCCGGGGTCTGCTGGGTCTGCATGGTGGTCAGGCAGGTGAGGGGGGGGGGACACGAGCGCGTGGAGGTGCGATCGGAGTCTCGGCGACGGCCCGGCCTAGCGCAACGCGCCGATGTGCGAACGCTTCCGGCGGCGAGGGCTTCGCAGAACGCGCCCGGAGAGCATAGGACGGGTTGGACCGAGGGGCGGTTCCCCCCCCGCGCGGCAACTTCACGTCACGGCACGTGCCTCCCCGTTTGTCACGAGACAACCGCAGCGCGCCGGGCCGCCCTCGGGGTCGAGATGGCCAACGCCTAGGTGCGCGAGGCCTCGAAGATCGACTGGATCGCGTCGTCGAGGGCCGCGTTGAACTCGGCGTCCGACTGCTGGGCCGAGAGACCCTCGGTGAGCGCGCGGCTGAAGCTCGCGATCATGCCGTGATTGCGGGCGAGCTTCTGGTTGCTGCGCACGCGCGAGTAGCCGCCCGAGAGCGCCACCACGCGCGCCACGTTGGGATGCTCGATCAGGCGCGCGTAGGAGTCGTCGATCTCCGGCAAGGTCAGCTTGAGCATCACCGTCGCGTCGGAACCGAGCTCGTCCAAGTGCGCGCACAGCGCCTGCTCGAGCATGTCCTCGGCGGCCAGCTTGTCCGGGCAGTCGATGTCGACCTCGGGCTCGATGATCGGCACGAGCCCAGCCGCGCAGATGCGCTTGCCGACCTCGAACTGCTGGGCCACGACCTGCTCGATGCCCGCCTCGTTGGCCTGCTTGATCACCGAACGCATCTTGGTGCCGAAGACCATGTTCTTCGCGGCGCGCTCGAGCAGCTTCTCGAGCCCGGGCATGTCCTTCATCAACTGCACGCCGTCGGCCTCCGCCGCGAGGCCCTTGTCGACCTTCAGGAACGGCACGACGCGCTTCTCTTCCCACAGGTACTGGGCCGAGCCCTTGCCGCGCACTTGGCGGTCCATGGTGTTCTCGAACAGGATCGCGCCGAGGATGCGATCGCCGTTGAAGGACGGCGAGGTCACGATGCGCGTGCGCATCTCGTGCACCTTGGTGTACATCGCCTCTTCGCCCGAGTAGGCGCTCTCGGGCACGCCGTAGAGCTTGAGCGCCTTGGGCGTGCTGCCGCCGGACTGGTCGAGCGCGGCGAGAAAGCCATCCTGAGAGACGACCTTGGTGAGCTGCTGTTCAAACGACATGGCGATGGGCTCTGTAGTGAGTGAAGGGGGTGGAGCGGGATACGGGTCGAAGTGTCCCCGATCTCCGCGAGGTGATCAACCGGGGCCGGGGCTCGTGCGCCCCTATCGACCCGGGGCTGCGGACTTCGGCCGCTCGCTGCGCGCAGCCTGAGCGGCCGCGCGCGCACGCGATGTGTCGATACGCGCCTTCCCAGCCTCGGCACCGTGCGTGCGGCGCGCCCGAGCTCGCCACGACCGCACGGGCTTCCGAGGCTAGGGGTAGGACGAGCTCATGCTCGCCTCGTGCTGCTGCCAGGCGAGCGCGAGCGCGACGCCCAGCGGCACGGCGAGCACCGCCACGCGCCAGCGCGTCGCCGCGCCGCCGATCAGCGACAGGCACGCGGGAGCGCAGGCGAGCGCCAGGCGAGCGGGACTCGGCAGGCTCGAAAAGTGGCTCGCCGCGAGCGACAGAGCGAGCACCTGCACCACCGCCATCGGCACCAGCGCGCGGGAGACATCCACGCCGCGCGGAGGCGTCCCCGCAACGAACGCGCCGAGGAGCACCGCCGCGAGAGAGGCGCCAAACTGCGCGTAGAGAAAGGAACCCGTGAGACCGACGCAGGCGAGCGTCGCGATCACCACCAGCGCGGACAAGCCGACCGCCTCGACACCGCGCGCGCGCTCGGCCACGCGCTCGAGCGAGAGCACACCACTCCCCGCCGCCAACGCGCTGCCACCGAGCTCCAGCGCGAGTTCGCCCGCGCCCATGTCGCCCAGCCGCGCGCGCAAGAGCAGCGCCGCCGCACCCGCGCTCGCCAGCGCCGCCACCATCCAAGTCCGCCGCGGCCGCAGCGACACCAGCGCGCACAGGCCGCCGATCGCGCCGGTCCACCACAGCGCCTCGCTGGACGTGGCCGGCGGCAGCGACGGCCACTCGCCGAGGCTCCAGGCGTGCCCTGCGAGGTACCCGAGCACGACACCGAGCACCCCGAGGGCGCCGTGCCGTCCTCGCCGCGCGCTCCACAGGCACGCGCCACCAGCGCACAGCGCAGGCCCGAGCAGCAGTCCGAACAGCGCCCAGAGCGGGTGGGTCGAGAGGTCCATGGTCGCTCCCTATAGGGGCCGCCGCGCGCGCGCGATAGCCCCCCCGCGCCCGAGTTCCTCGCGGCGAGACGTCGCAAGTGCAATCCTTGGATCCGCTTGGGCTTGGCTCCGCGAGAGCCGATGTTGCCCGCAAGGCGCGAGCCGATGCAAAGCAGCCAGCGACGCTCGAAGGACGCGGCACGGCTTTCCGCTGCGGAGCCGCGGCCGCTCGTCGGCGTGGAGCGAGCGCCATGAACGACTCCAAGCTCGCGCTGGTGATGGGCGGAGGTGGAGCGCGCGCGGCGTATCAGGCCGGCGTGCTGCGCGCCATCGCTCAGCGCTTTCCCAAGCTGCAGCTGCCGATCCTCACCGGCGTCTCCGCGGGCGCCATCAACACCGCCTTCCTCGCCTCGCGCGAAGGCAGCTTCGGCGAGCGCGTTCGCGAGTTGGAGGATCTGTGGCGCGGCCTCTCGACCGAGCGCGTCCTGCGCAGCGACGCGCTGACGTTGTTCAAGACCGCCGCGCGCTGGGCGCTGCGTCTGTCGACCGGCTCGAGCAGCCTCGCGCCGCGTCCGCGCGCGCTGGTCGACACGCAGCCGCTGCGCGAGCTCTTGACCGAGGCCCTGCGCGCCGAATCGCTCGCGCTTCCGGGCATCGCACGCAACCTGCGAGCGGACCTCGAGGCCGTCGCGATCACGACCACCGACTACGCCAACGGAGCGTCGGTCACTCACGTGCAATCGCGCGCGCCGTGCGGCTGGTCGCGCCCCTATCGCGTCGGCGTGCGCGCGGAGCTCAGCGTCGAGCACGTCATGGCGAGCGCGGCGCTGCCGCTGTTCTTTCCGGCGGTTCAGCTCGGTGCGAGCTGGCACGGCGACGGCGGGGTGGGGCTCACCGCGCCACTCGCTCCAGCGGTGCACCTCGGTGCGAACCGCATCCTCGCGATCTCGACGCGCTACGAGCGCTCGTCGCGCGACCCGTTGCCGCCGCCCACGGGCTACCCACCGCCCGCGCAGGTCATCGGCCTGCTCATGAACGCGATCTTCCTCGACCTGCTCGATCAGGACGCGCTCAATCTCGAGCGCCTCAACGAGCTGATCGCGGCGCTGCCCGAGGATCGCCGAGCCGGCCTGCACCCCGTGCGCCTGCTGATGCTGCGCCCCTCGCGCAACATCGCCGCGCTCGCCGCCGCGCACGAGTTCCGCCTGCCGCAGCCCTACCGCTTCCTCATGCGCGGCACGGGCACGAAGGAAACGCGCACGCCCGAATCGCTCTCGATGGTGCTGTTCGAGCGCCCCTACACCAGCGAGCTCGTCGCCATGGGCGAGGAAGACACACACAAGCGCATGGACGAAATCGCGGCCTTCCTCGAGGGCGAGGACCGCTCGGCCCTGCAATTCACGGGTTTCTGGCGCGTGTGAAGCATCGGGCGCTCAGGCAAGATGGGGTTCCCCACTCGCCCCGCGCCCCATGCTCACGCTGCTGCTCCTCGCCGCCTCCACGTCCGACCTCACCGAGCGCTTCGACGGCCCGCGCAACGCGCGCGTGACGCTGTGGGCGAGCTCGCCCGCGCTCTACAACCCGACCGCGATCGACATCGACGCGCGCGGACGCGTGTGGGTCGCGGAGGCGGTGAACTACCGCAAGTGGAACGGCCGCAACCCCGGCCTCGCGCACGCGGCGGGCGACCGCATCGTGATCCTCGCGGACACCGACGGCGATGGCATCGCGGACAGCTCCAAGCTCTTCGCGCAGTCCCCGGACCTCGTCGCGCCGCTCGGCATCGCCGTGCTCGGCTCGCGCGTGATCGTGTCGTGCTCTCCGACGGCGTGGATCTTCCACGATGACGACGGCGACGACGTCGCCGATCGCCACGAGCCGTTTCTGACGGGATTCGGCGGCTTCGACCACGACCACGGCCTGCACTCCTTCGTCGGCGGCCCCGATGGCGCGTGGTGGTTCAACGTCGGCAACGCCGGTCCACACCGCGTGCAGGACGCGCTCGGCCGCTGGCTGCGCTCCGGCTCGATCTACAACGACGGCGGTCCCGCGCTGGTCGACAATCGCCCCGCACTGGTGTCCGACGACGGCCGCGTGTGGACCGGTGGTCTCGCGCTGCGCGTGCACAGCGACGGCTCGCGGCTCGAAGTGCGCGCGCACAACTTCCGCAACAACTACGAGCTCGCGCTCGACTCGTTCGGCAACGTCTTCCAGACCGACAACGACGACGGCCCGAGCGCCTCGCGCACGCTGTGGTGCCTCGAAGGCGCCAACCACGGGTTCTTCTCGCCCGACGGCTCGCGCCTGTGGAGCGCCGACCAGCGCCCGGGTCAGGACACGCTCTGTGCGCACTGGCACGCCGACGATCCCGGCGTCGCGCCAAGCGGCTGCGTCCACGGCCACGGCGGTCCCACGGGGCTCGTGGTCTACGAAGGCTCGCAGCTGAAGCAGTTCGAGGGCTGGATCCTCGACGCGGATGCGGGCGCGAGCGCCGTGTACGCGCACAAACCCGTCCAGCGCGGTGCGGGCATCGCGCTCGAGCACGGGCTGTTCCTGCGACCGAAGCAGGGCGACAGCGACGCGCAGCACTTTCGCCCGAGCGACGTCGCCGTCGGGCTCGACGGTTCCGTGTACGTCGCGGACTGGTTCGATCCGCTCGTCGGCGGACATGCCATGGCGGACACGCAGGGCTACGGCCGCATCCTGCGCGTCGCGAGCCAGTCGTCGCGCAACATCAACCCGCGCATGAGCTTCGAACGCGTCGAGTCGTGCCTCGCGGCGCTGCTCAACCCAGCGGTGAACGTGCGCTGGCAGGCCTTCGAAACCCTCGATGCGCTCGGCGCTGCCGCGCAATCGCGACTGGAGCAAGTGGCGACGGCGCCGCAGCCGCGGCTTGCGGCGCGCGCGCTGTGGCTGCTCGCGCGCCGCGGCGATTCCGGCCGCGGCGTGGTGCGCGAGTACCTCGGACATCCCAACGCCGATCTGCGCGTCACCGCTTTCCGCGCGCTGCGAGCCGTGGGCTCCGACGTCACGGAGCTCGCGAAGTTCGTGGTGAGGGACGACTCGCTCGCGCTCAAGCGCGAGCTCGCGGTCGCGTTGCGCGATGTGGATGCGGCGCGCGCGGTGCCGCTCTTGGCGGCGCTGTGCGAGCCGTGGCCCGCCGGCGACCGCGCGTTCGTCGAAGCCATCGGCATCGGAGCGCAAGGGCGCGAGGAAGCGCTCTACGCGGAGCTTGCGGCGCGAGACTCCGAGCGCGCGAACGGAGAGCTCGCGGAGCGCCGCAGTGTGCTCGCGTGGCGCCTGCATCCAGACGGCGCGCTCGAGGACCTGCGCCGCGAGGCGTTCGAGTCGCGGAGCGCGGAGCGCCGCGCGCGCGCGCTCGACGGGCTCGCTTTTTCGAAGTCGCGCGCCGCCGCGGACGCGATGTTGCAGCTCGCCCTCGCGGGCCCGAGCGAGCTGCGCCCAAAAGCCGCGTGGTGGGTGCGCCAGCGCGACAGCAACGACTGGCGCGGCTTCGGTCTCGCGCGCGAGCTCGGCGATGTTCACCGCGACGGCGCGCGCAGGGCGTGGGCGAGCGGCGTGCTGCGCGAGAGCCGCCTCGTCGAACTCGACGTCGACCTCGCCCTCGCGCGCCACGTGCTGCTCGCCGTGACTCCCGCGGGCGACGGCATCTCCTACGACTGGGCGGACTGGATCGGCGCGCGCTTCGTCGGCCCCGCGGGCGAAATCTCGCTCGCGAGCTTGCCGTGGGTGCGCGCCTCGAGCGGCTTCGGCTCGACGCACGTCGGCAAGAGCTGCGAAGGCGGTCCGCTCGTCGTCGACGGCACGACCTACACCGATGGCATCGGCACTCACGCGGCGAGCGAGATCGTGTTCCGCATCCCCGACGGCATGCAGCGGCTCGTCGCGCGCTGCTCGCCCGACGACAACGGCCCACGGCGCGCGGGCTCGACCACGAGCCTCGAGTTCGAGGTCTGGCTCGACAGCGCACCGGACTCGAGCGGGTTCGCGAACGCGCGGGGAGTCGTGCTCGACCCGTCCGCAGCGTCCGCGGATCGTCTCGCCGCCGCGCTCGAGTTGCTCGCGACGCCGCAGGGCGCGCAGACGTTGTTGCATCTCGCGGCCACCGCGCGCTTGAGCGAGGAACTCGTCGCTGCTGTGCGCGGGCCGCTGCTCTCGCACGCCGATCCCGCGGTGCGCGCGCTCGCCGCGGCGCAGTGGCCTGCGGCGACGACGAACGCGCCCTCGCGCGCGGAAGTGCTCGCGCTCGAGGGCGACCGTCGGCGCGGAGCGCTGGTGTTCTTCGGAGAGCGCGCGGCGTGCTCGCGCTGCCACGCGTTGCGCGGACGCGGCGCGGATGTCGGCCCAGAGTTGTCGGACATCGGTTCGAAGTACTCGCGCGAGCAGCTGCTCGAGGAGCTCCTCGCTCCCAGCCGCGCGCTCGCGCTCGGCTACCAGTCCTGGACGATCGAGACGCGCGACGGACTCGTGCACACCGGTTTCCTGCAGGCGGGCAGTCCGCTCGCACCCGGAACCGGCGTGGTGGTGCTGAAGGGCACCGATGGGCGCCGCATCGCGCTCGAGGAGAGCGCGATCGAATCGGCGCGCAGGCACGAGACGAGCGTGATGCCCGACGGCGTGCTGCTCGGGCTGACGTCGCAGGACCAAGCGGACTTGCTCGCGTTCCTGCGGCACGATCCGTCGCGTCCTCGCGCGAGCGGCACGCGACGCATGCTCTTCAACGGCGTCGATCTCGACGACTGGGAGCACTACCTCTCCGCGCCCGCTCGACGCGAGGACGTGTGGAGCGTGCGCGACGGCGTCCTGCGCTGCGAAGGCTCGCCCTCGGGCTACCTGCAGACGCGCGAGACGTTCACCGATTTCGTGCTCGAGCTCGAGTGGCGCTGGGCACCCGAGGGCACGCCGGGCAACTCGGGCGTGCTGCTGCGCAAGACCGGACCCGACCAGATCTGGCCGCGCAGTCTCGAAGCGCAGCTCATGCACCGCAACGCGGGCGACATCTGGATCATCGGTGACTTCCCCGTCACAACCGAGCCGGCGCGCACGAGCGGCGAGCGCTGCGCGCGGCTCGCACCGACGAACGAGCGTCCTGTCGGCGAGTGGAATCACTACCGCATCACGGCGCGCGAAGGCGAAGTGACGCTCGAGGTCAACGGCGAGTTGCAGAACCGTGTGCAGTGGGCCGATGAAGTCGCGGGCCGGATCTGCCTGCAGTCCGAGGGCGGCGTGATCGAATTCCGAGCGGTGGCGCTCACGCCACTGGAGTAGTCGCCACCCGCTCTCGGAGCCTGCGCCACGGCTCTCCAGATCGTGGCACGGACGTTCCATCCCTACGAGCCCGATCAGCCGCTGCTTCTCCCGCCGTCGCGGCGGGATTGGCTGCCGGACGAGCACCCGGCCCACTTCACCTCGGACACGCTTCACCTCGGACACGGTCGACGAGCTCGACCTCTGCGCGTTCCAGCGCAAGCACCCAGAACGCGTGGACGGTCGCGGCCGGGCCGAGGACGGGAACGCGCCCGATAGGGGCCGCCGCAAATCCCGCAACGAGAATCCGAGCCGTTCAGGTCGGGCTAGACTCGCCGCACCATGAAGCAGGCCAAGCAGCACGAGCACAGCGGCGAGCGGCGCGACCAGCAGGCGGCGGTGGTGCTCGCGGAGGGCGCGCAGCCCAAGCAGGTCGCGGACCATCACGATGCGGAGCTCGTGCTCAAGCTCTACGACTTGCGCCGCGAGGCCGTGATGCGCGCCTCGCGCGACACGATCGCGAGGTTTTTCCCGAAGAGCTGCGAGGAGCTCCTCGCGATCACCAAGCTCGAGCATCCGCACAACGCGGCCTGGCGGCAGGTGTCGAGCTACTTCGAGATGGCCTACAGCTTCGCCCGCCACGGCGTGATGCATCCCGACTTCCTCGCGGAAAACTCGGGCGAGGGCCTGTTCCTGTTCGCGAAGGTCGAGCCCCACCTCGCACGCCTGCGCGCGGAGACTTCGCCCCATGCGTTCGCCAACGCGCAGTGGCTGGTCGCGCACTCCGCCTCGGCGGCTCTGCGGATGCAGGTGTTCCGCAAGCGCATCGCGCAGTTGGGCGCGGGCCGCTGAAGGCCCCCCGCAGCGGCCGCTGGCCGCAACGGGTTGGCCACACTGGGCTGGCAGCACGGGGCTGGCCGCACTGGGCTGTCTGCGGTCGCCGCGGACTCGAGCGAAGTTTCTCGAACTTCCCGAGCCGTTCGATGACGAGCCTTCGCGCACCGGCGCCGCAGCTGTAAGTCCATGCTGGACAGAGCTTTGCAATCTCCTCGAGGGACCCGACCGGCCGCCCCGACCACGTTCCCTACGCACCCTGCACCCCCCACAGGTCAGGCCCGGTCCGGTAGTCTTGTTTCATCGGCGAGCTTCGGCGCGAGTTCAGGTGAACTCGGCGCCGAGCGCTGTCGTCGTACCAGCCTCCATTCCCTCCGCCCCCTCCGGAACGCACCGTCACCCCGCCGCCCGTCAAGCGGACTCACGCCCCAACCCCATGAAGAACCTCCTCAGGACCACTCTCACCGCCGCCGCCGCGCTCGTCGCCACGCAGGTCGGCGCGTTCGCTCAGCAGATCTACCTGAACGAGCTGTACATCTCGCACTCGGGCACCGACCTCTACGAGTTCATCGAGCTCAAGACCGCCCCCGGTCGCTCGCTCGACAACATCGTCGTGCTGGTCGTCGAAGGCGACTGGTCATCCACGGGCAACGAGGGCACCCTCGACCGCGCGTGGGACCTCACGGGCTACACCGTTCCGGCGAGCGGCCTGTTCGTGCTCGGCACGTCGGGCCTACAGTCTGGGGTCGGCGCGCAGTTCACGGCCAACTACAACTTCGGAACGCAGGACCGCCTCGAGAACGGCTCGAACACGTTCTACCTCGTCGACGCCGGCTCCCCCGCCAACGTCGCCGCTCTCTTGGCCAAGCTCAACCAAGACGTCGATCCGGACAACGACGGCATCACGGTCATCCCGACCCTCTCCACGATCCTCGACCACTGCGCGGTCGTCGATGGTGGCATCAATCAGGTCGCCCCGAACTTCCCCGACCGCATCTACGACGGCGCCATCCAGCTCGGCCCCGAAGGCGTCGGCACGACGGCCTTCCTGCCCGGCGGCGTCTTCCGCGGCATCGGCGCCCCCGCCCCGTGGTGCGCCGACTACCTCGACTTCAACGAAGCCGCCAACGCCCTCGAGCCCCGCACTCCGGGCGCGCTCAACTCGGTCTGCCCGAGCGCGGTGCAGATCGTCAACTACTGCACCTCGGGCACGACCACCAACGGCTGCAACGCTGTGATGGGCTACACCGGCCTGCCGAGCCTCGCGCTCGGCGCCGGCGGCTTCACGGTCAACTGCACCAGCATCGAAGGCGCCAAGACCGGCCTGATCTTCTACAGCGTCACCGGCCGACTCGACTACCAGTGGGGCGGCAGCACGGCCTTCCTGTGCGTGAAGTCGCCGCAACAGCGCACCACCACGCTCGGCACCGGCGGCATCGCCGGCGCCTGCGACGGCTCGATCTCGCTCGACTTCTTCGACTACATCACGACCCTCAACCCGGTCGCGCTCGGCACGCCGTTCGCGCCGGGCAATCAGGCTTGGTTCCAGTGCTGGTTCCGCGATCCGCCGTCGCCCAAGACGACGATGCTCTCCGACGGTCTCGAAGTCACCTTCATTCCGTAGGGCTCAGGCATTCCGTAGGGCTCAGGCATTCCGTAGGGCCGCAGGCCGAGCGGATCTCACGACCAGCTCGTTTCACAACCAACCCAGCCGCGCCGCGCCAGCGCGCGGCAGAGCGACACGTTTTTCGGGAGACGCTTCGGCGTCTCCCGAGCTTTTTCCAGCCGCGCGAGCAACACGTCAGCGGGCGCGCGTCTTGACGGTCTCGCCGAGGAAGGTCATCGAGCGGCGGAGCTCGTCGTAGTCTTCGTGGGCGAGCCGGAACCAGGTGTTGCACAGCCAGCCGCGGTCGAGGGCGGCGGTGGGAGTGCCGGGGGCGGGGAGCGCGTGTTCGTAGATTTGAGCGCCGCAGCGCGCGAAGGCGGCGTCGATGCCGACGTGCTCGGAGACGGTGCCGTCGCGATCGGGGCGAATCTGGATCGAGCCGACGGCGCGGCGGCGGGTCGGACGGGCCTGCGACGGCAGGCCGAGCACGGCGAGGGCCCACTCGCGGTAGATGTCGAGGTCGTCGCCCTCGCGGTACATGTCCCAGATCTTCTCGCCGGCGGGCCGCGCGCCGATCTCGGAGAACACGAGGCCCTTGCGTCCGAAGAACCACTCCATGTGCGTGGCGGTCGAACGCAGGCCCAGAGCGTCGATCACCGCGCGCGCCGTGGAGCGCAGCTCGGCGTAGGACGGAAGCTCGATGCGGTTGGAGATCGCGATCTGCGGCGAGATCCAGCGCGTGCGATTGGCTTCGAGGCAGCCGGGAAAGTAGTGGCCGACGAAGTCGTGGCGCACGCCCTCGGGGCCGGTGACCGTGTCGAAAAAGCCCTCGTGGCCCTCGATGAACTCCTCGACCGCGAGCGGTCGGTCGGGGGCGAAGGCCAGCCGCGGGAGCACGTCCGCGAGCTCGGCCTCGGACGAGAGCTTGTAGGTGTCGAGCGAGTTGAAGCCGGCGAGCGGCTTGACGATCACGGGGAAGCCCTCGCGCGCGATGAAGTCGCGCAGCTCGCGCTCGCTCGCCACCGCCGCAGAACGCGCGCACGGGATGCCGCGCTCGCGCAGCACGGCCTTCATCGCGACCTTGTCGCGGCACACTCGCGCCGTCGCGAGCGAGAGGCCCGCCACTCCCAGCTCGCCGCGCAGCCACGCCGCGGTTTCGACCAGCGGCTCGTCGATGGTCTCGATGCGCTCGATCGTCCCGAGGTCGGGGAGCTCGCGCGCGACCGCCAGCACGCACTCGCCCTCGAGGATGCGCTCACACCTCTTGTAGACGTCGATCAGCGGTCGCACCGCGTCCGAGAGCCGCTCCGGCGGCTGGGGGCCGAGCGCGGAGATGCGCGCTCCGAGCGAGCGCAGCCCGCGCAGAAAGCCGTGGTTGTAGGCGTGTGTGTCGGGCGCGAGGAACAGGACGTGCATGGTGGAGCGCGCGCATCATGTCGAGCATCCCGCGCGCTCGCCATGGCCATTTCACGGCCGCACCTTGACGCGCTCGCGCCGCGCCATTGTGATGCCGCGCCTTGGGAACGCCGCCGAACCACAGGTCGCCGCAGCGCTGGCGCGAGAACCTCGAGGCCTTCACCGTCGCGATCGTGATGGCGGTGATGCTCAAGTACTTCGCCGTCGAGGCGTACCAGATTCCCACCGGCTCGATGCAGCCCACGCTGATGGGCTCCGAGTTCCGCGAGCGCGGCGCACTCGTGGGCGAAGTCAAGGACCGCATCCTCGTCGACAAGCTCTCATTCCACCTGCGCGACCCCGAGCGCTTCGAGGTCGTGATCTTCAAGTACCCGCTCAACCGCGCCCAGAACTTCGTCAAACGCCTCGTCGGCATGCCGGGCGAGCAATTCCGCATCCAGTACGGCGACCTGTGGCAGCGCGCCGACAGCACGCAGCCGTGGAAGGTCCTGCGCCGCCCAGAGGGCGTGATGGACGAGCACTGGAAGGCGATCGACGTCGGCGAGCCCTCGCGCGGAGTGCACTGGATGGCGGATGGCAACCGCTCGATCAGCGCGCGCGAGTTCGACGCCGCGGGCGCGACTCAGCTCACCTTCGCGGCCCACGGCGGTGGCTCGATCCTCGACAGCTACCAGCACGGCTATCCCGCGGGCATGCAGGACGCGATGCGGCGCTATCCGGAGTTCCGCCGCTCCAATGCCAACACGGTCGGAGACCTGCGCGTCACGGGCGAGATCACGCCGAGCGCGAGCCTCGCGCTGTTCACGATCGAGCTCGGCGAGGGCGCGCGTCGCTATCGCTTCGAGTTGCCGGGGCCCGCTGCGCAGGCGTCGGGCTCGGTGCGCGTCGAGTGGGCGCGCAACGAGTCCTATCCGCCCTCGCGCGCCGAGCTCACGTTGGCGCTCGAAGCGGGACGCACGTACCACTTCGCCGCCCAGAACCTCGACGACCTGCTGGCGCTCGAGCTCGACGGCGAGCGCATCGCGACGCTGGAGGTTCCGCCGGCGGCGGACCAGAGCTCGAGCGTGAAGCTCGCGCTCACGGGCGGCGGCGCACGCATGGCGGACCTGCAAGTCTGGCGCGACATCTTCTACACCGAAGGCAGCTTCGCCTCGGAGTGGACGATCCCCGCGGGACACTACTTCATGCTGGGCGACAACACCCAAGACTCGAGCGATGGGCGCGAGTGGCGCGCCATCGCGCTGGCGTGGAGCGGCGGGCCCGAGGGTGGACCCGTGCTCGGCAACGCGCGCGAGGGGCTCGCCGATGGCCGCTATCGCCCCGATTCGAACCCGATCCGCGAGCTGACCAGCGCGGGCTCGACGACGTTCTTCCGCGATGTGTACGGCGAGTTGCACGTGTTCCCCCGCAGCGCCGAGCAGCCGCTGGCCGCCGACGCGCAGTACGCGGCGGTTCCGTTCGTGCCGCGAGAGCTGATCACGGGGCGCGCGTTGGCCGTGTTCTGGCCGCTCTCCTTCGCGTTCGACACCTACCGCGTGAAGTGGATTCGCTAGCCGCGCGCGAGCGGCCCGTGCCGCGTTGGGGGCGCGCGCCGCGCCTCGAACAGGCGTTCGCGGGCGTTTGACGGGCGAAAATGAAGTCGGCCGCACGCGCCGTGAGGGGCCGCGCGCTCGAGTTTTCAACATCGACAAGGCCAACGGTGAGCCGGGTCGAGGAAGATCGAGCTCCGGTCCGACCGCGCGGAGCGCCCCCAGTCATGATGGGCCGAACTGGCTCAGCATGCTCACAATTGGCTCCCAGACGCACGGAATGCGGGCAAGACTGGCCAGCGCGGAGCCCTCCGCGGAGGAGCCACCGAAATCCCCGCTTCGAGCCGCGCGGTCGGCGCGGCGGCGCGCTGGCCCTCCACAACTTATCCACAGCGGAAATTTGGCGCGCGGGACTTGCCAACCGACCGCCGAGTCCTCCACCGGTTGCTCCCCAAGTGGGCTGGAAATCGCAATGCGGGCCCTCGGCCGCCCCTCGGCACGTCTCAGGGGCACACGTCCCAACGCCCGCGCGAGCCCTGCGCGCGAGGTCGGCGCCCTTAGCAACTTGCATCTTTAGGAACTTGCATTGTTGGGGAGCTTGCATTGTCGGGAGACTTGCAGCGGTGGGGAAACTGCATCGTTGGCGCATCGGACTTCGCGACCTCGCCCTCTAGACTCCTGCTCACCATGACTCAGCGCACCGAACCCGTCGCGGGCGAGACACTGCTCGAAGTCCGCGCTCTCGTGAAGTCGTTCCAAGGTCGACGCGTCGTGAACGGCGTGTCCTTCCTCGTGCGCGCGGGAGAAATCGTGGGCCTGCTCGGCGCAAATGGCGCGGGCAAGACCACGAGCTTTCGCATGACGGTCGGCCTGACGCGACCCGACGGCGGTGAGGTGGCGCTGCGCGGCACCGAGTGCTCGAAGCTCGCGATGTTCGAGCGTGCGCGTCTGGGAATGGGCTACTTGCCGCAGGATCGCAGCATTTTTCAGACGCTCAGCGTGCGCGACAACGTGCTCGCGGTGCTCGAGACGATGCCGTACACGCGCGCACAGCGCGAAGCGGAGGCGACGAGCCTGCTCAACGAGCTCGAGATCCTGCGGCTCGAGAAGAGCATCGCGAACACGCTCTCGGGCGGTGAGCAACGCCGCCTCGAGCTCGCGCGCGCGCTCGCGACCAAGCCCCTGATCCTGCTGCTCGACGAGCCGTTCGCCGGCGTCGACCCGCTCGCGGTGGCGGAGATTCAGGGCCTGATCCGCAGGATGAAGCAGCGCAACCTCGGCATCCTGATCACCGATCACAACGTGCGCGAGACGCTGCAGCTGTGCGACCGCGCGTACGTGATCGCGAAGGGCGAGCGCATCAAGGACGGCACGCCGATGGAGATCATCGCGGATGCGAAGGTGCGCGAGGTGTATCTCGGCAACACGTTCGGCACGTCGGTTCTGACAGGCAACGGGGCCTAGCGAGCGTGGCGGCGCGGAGGAGCCACGAGCTGCACGTGCGGCGCACGGCGCGCGTCGAGGTCGCGGGCGACCCGCTTTCGGCGCGGGAGCTGTGGATCGTGGTCCACGGCTACGCGCAGACCGCGGCCGAGATGCTCGGCTCCTGCGAACCGCTCGCGCGCGAGGGCCGCGTGCTCGTCGCGCCCGAGGCGCTCTCGCGCTTCTATCGCCGCGGATCCTCGGGGCCGATCGGCGCCAGTTGGATGACGCGCGAAGCGCGCGAGAGGGAGATCGCGGATTACGTCGCCTACCTCGATCAGGTCCAACTCTGGATTCGGCGCGAGCTGCGGTGCGAGCTCGCCCCCACCGTGCTCGGTTTCTCGCAGGGCGTCGCGACCGCCTGGCGGTGGACCGTGCTCGGCGCAGTGCGGCCGCGGCGCTTGATCGCCTTCGGCGCTGGAATCCCGCCCGATCTCGACCTCGCCGCCGCGCGCGAGCGGCTCGCGCAGGTGCGGATCGAATTCGCGCGCGGCGTCGAGGACGGCTACCACACCTCGGAGTGGGCCGAGCGCGACCGCGTGCGGCTCGCCGAGCTGGGGCTGGAGTGCCGCCTGCACGAGTTCACCGGCGGCCATGAGCTCGACGGGCAGAGCCTGCGCGCGCTGTGAGCGAGTCCGCGGCTCGCGTCGAGCCCTCCCACGATTGCATCGGTGTGGCGAACGCCTCGGCCGAGCTCGCCGCCCGCGTGTGTGCGCGCCCTTCGCGAGCGGGAGCAGGCGAGCGGGAGCAGGCCCGAGATCCCGCACGTCGGCCCTGCACGTCGGCCCCGCACGTCGGCGCGAGACGATGCGCATCGAGACAATCCGCGGGCGGCTCGCACGCCTTGACCGCCCGAAACGCCGACCGCTAACCTCCCGTGTTGGATCGTCCGCCGCGCGAAGCGTCGCGGATCCACTCGCAATCGAGACACACCGACATGAAAATCATCGCCTGCGTCAAGCGCGTGCCGCTCACGGACGCGCAGGTCAAGGTCGGCGCCGACGGCGCCAGCATCGACCCCACCGGTCTGGTCTACAGCCTGTCGTTCTATGACGAACTCGCTGTCGAAGAAGCGCTCAAGACCAAGGAGAAGCTCGGCGGCGAGGTGACGGTGCTCACGCTCGGAGCGTCCGACGCGAGCAAGGAGCTGCGCGAGTGCTTGGCCAAGGGTGCGGACAACGCGAGCATCCTGCTCGATCCCGCTTGGGCTGCCCGCGACGCGCGCTCGACCGCCAAGGCGCTCGCCGCACGCATCGTGGAGCTCGGCGCCGAGCTGGTGTTCTGCGGACGCGTGGCCACGGACCGCGACCAGAGCGCGGTCGGCACCATGCTCTCGTCCTACTTGGGCTGGTCCTGCGTGACCGACGTCACCAAGCTCGAACTCACGGCCACCGGCGGCACCGCCCAGCGCGAGACCGAGGCGGGCATCGAGACGCTCGCCTTCTCGCTCCCCGCCGTGATCACCTGCGACAAGGGCCTGAACGAGCCGCGCCTCGCCGGCCTCAAGGGCATCATGGCCGCCAAGAAGAAGACCATCGACGAGACCAAGCCCCTCGACGTCGAGAGCGCCGTGAAGGTGCTGAAGGTCGAGCTGCCCTCGGCCCGCAAGGCCGGCCGCATCGTCGGTGAGGGCGCGGCCGCGGTTCCGGCGCTCATGGACGCGCTGCGCAACGAAGCCAAGGTCCTCTAGGAAGAAAGCAGGGACTCAGCCATGACCTCGATCCTCGTTTTCGTCGAACACCGAGACGGCACTCCGCGTCGCGCCAGCCTCGAGGCGCTCGGTGCCGCGGCCGCCACCGGCGTGACCCCCATCGCTCTCGTCACCGGTCCGGGTGCCGCCAATGCGGCCGCGCCGCTCTCGGCCGCGGGCGCGAGGAAGCTCGTCGTCATCACCGGCGCCGATCACTACAGCCCCGACGGCACGGCGGCCGACATCGCTGCCGCCGTCGAAGCCCACGCCGCCGTGGCCTTCATCGCCGCCGCCAGCTCCGCTGGCAAGGACTTGCTCGGGCGCGTGGCGGGCCTGCTCGACAGCGCACCGCTCGCGGACTGCACGAGCTTCACCTGCTCGGGTGGCGTGTTCACCGTTCAGCGCCCGATCTTGGCCGGCAAGGCGTTGGTGACGGCGCAGAGCCAGAGCAAGGTGTGCTGCGCCACGCTGCGCTCGAACACCTTCGCGGTCGCAACGCGCGACGGCGCGGCCGAGGTCACGACACTCGCCACGCGAGGCGGCAAGGTCAAGGTCACCGGCGTGACGGCCAAGGGCGACGCGAAGCTCGACGTGAAGGAAGCGGCCGTCGTCGTCTCCGGCGGTCGCGGGCTGCGCGAGGCCGCGGGCTTCAAGATCGTCGAGGACCTCGCCGCGGCCTTCGGCAACGCGGCCGTCGGAGCCTCGCGCGCGGTGGTCGACTCGCACTGGCGGCCGCACAGCGAACAGGTCGGACAGACCGGCAAGACCGTGGCGCCGCAGCTGTACTTCGCCGTCGGCATCTCGGGCGCGATCCAGCACCTCGCCGGAATGCGCACCTCCAAGGTGATCGTCGCGATCAACAAGGACGCGGCGGCCCCGATCTTCAAGGTCGCGGACTACGGCATCGTGGGCGACGCGTTCGAGATTCTCCCGGCGCTCACCGAGGCCGTGAAGCAGGCCAAGGCCGCCAACTGAGCGGCGCGACGGCAAACGCTCGGCGCGTCATCCCCGCGCCTCTCGCACCGGCCCCGGAGTCGCCGACACGGCGCCAATCGAGCTCAGGGTCGGGCGAGCTCAGGGCCGATCGAGCTCAGGGCCGATCGAGCTCAGGGTCGATCGAGCTCAGGGTCGATCGAGCTCAGGGTCGGTCGAATCTCTGACCCCGCCGCGGGGCGATCCCGCGGCGCGGGGAGGTGGTGGGCCGCACTGGATTTGAACCAGTAACTTCCACGCTGTGAACATGGCACTCTGCCGATTGAGTTAGCGGCCCTTGATGGGGCGCGGAGGATAGCGGGCGACCCAGCGGGCGGCAAGCCCCACGGCGGTCGTATGCGAGACGGATCGAGCCCGCGTCCACCTCAGGTTTGCTCGCCTCGACGCCCCACCGAAGGCGATGCGAGCCGACTCACGTCGCTCGGCGCGTCCTGTGCGGCTGCCATCCCGCGCAGCCGTCATCCCGCGCAGCCGTCATCCCGCGCAACCGTCATCCCGCGCAACCATCACGGGGCGCCCAACGGGCCACCGCCGTCGAAGTCCTTGCCGACGCTGCCCTTCAGCTTGTCGCGCAGCTTGGCCTCGGCGCGGCGCAGCATCATGCGCAGGGCGTCCTCGGTGCGACCGCCCAACTGCTCGCCAGCCTCGCGCAGCGACTTGCCCTGAAAGAACACCAGCGTGATCGCCTCGCGATACTCGTCGGGAAGCTCGGCCAGCGCCTCCTCGAGTCGGCCCGCGCGTTCCTTGCGCTGCACGAAGCCGGTGACCGAGAGATCGCGCGAGGCCTGATCGTGGATCGCCGAGCTGCCATCCTCGTCCGAGCTGCCTGCCTGCAACGAAACTTCCTTGCTGGTGTCGCGCTTCGACGCGCTCCAGTGCTCGGCGCGATCACGGATCTTGTTCTGCAAGATCTGCATCAGCCAGCGCAGCAAGGCTGCAAGATCTGCATCAGCCAGCGCAGCAAGGCAGCCTCGCCACGGTGCTCGTAGCGAGAAAAATCCCGCGTGGCCTCGCGGAAGGTGGTCTGCGCGAGATCGTCGGGATCCTCGCGCTGGCGCAGGCGCGGTCCGAGCTTGCGGCGCGCGGACTCGACCATCACCGCGTAGTAGCGCGCGAACAACTCGCCGAGTGCGTCGGCATTGCCCGCCTGCGCACGCGTCACGAGTTCGCCGGCGTCGAGCTTCGATAGGTCTTCGCCACCGCCCGCGCCCGCTGCTTGTTGGTCGGAGTCCATCGCGTTGCCAGAGCAGCGTACTCCGTGCGAGCCGTCGGCGACAGATGCGCGATGCCGCTCCGCGCTCACGACGTTGCGCGACCGGCGAGCGTGAGGAACTCGGGCTCGTCGAGCACCGTGATGCCGAGCTCCGCGGCCTTGGCGCGCTTCGAGCCACCGCCTTCGCCCGTGACGAGAAACTCGGTCTTGGCGCTGATCGAGGACGCCACCTTGCCGCCGAGGCTCTCGACGAGCTTCTTGGCCTCCGCGCGTCCCATCGCCACCAGCGTGCCGGTGAAGACCACCGTCTTGCCCGAGAACGGACCGTCGGTCGCCACCTCGTGCCGCGGGTACTCGAGCGTCACGCCGCCGGCGAAGAAGCGCTCGAGCAGGGCCTGATTCTGGGGCTGGGCGAACCACGCGCGCAGGCTGGCGGCGCTCTCGGGTCCGATGCCCTCCACGTGCTGGAGCTCCGCCTCGCTCGCCACGCGCAGCTCATCGAGCGTGCCGATGTGCAGCGCGAGCGAACGCGCCGTCGCCGCGCCGACGTCGGGGATGCCCAGGCAGGTGAGGAAGCGCTCGAACGTCGGGCGCCGTGCCTGTTCGATCTGCGCCAGCAGGTTCGCCACGGTCTTCTCTCCCCAGCGTTCGAGCGCGACGAGCTCGGGGCGACGCGCGTCGAGGTGGAACAGGTCGGCGAGCCCGCGCAGCAGGCCAGCGTCGTGCAGTTGCTCGACCATCTTCTCGCCGAGGCCGTCGATCTCCAGCGCGCCGCGGCGCGTGCCGAGCAGCGTGCGACCGACGATCTGCGGTCGGCACCCGTACACGTTGGGGCAGCGCCAGAACTTGCCTTCCTGCACGAGGGCGCTGGCGCAATCGGGGCACTCGCTCGCCATGGCGAAGGACGCCCCCCACTGCCAGATCACGCCCGCGCGGACTCCCTCCCCCGCGCGCAGCGACTCGGGCAGCGCCGCGTCCCAGCCGCCGGGAGCCGTTCCGCTCGCCGCCTCGGCCACGCCCATCACCTGCGGGATGACGTCACCGGCGCGGTGCAGGAACACGCGGTCGCCGATGCGCAGGCCGAGCGCGCTGACGTGATCCGCGTTGTGCAGCGTGCTGTGGCGCACGACGACGCCACCGATCTCGACCGGATCGACATGCGCCCGCGGCGTGATGCGACCGAGGGCGCCGACCTGCAGCTCGATCGCGCGCAGCTGGCTAGTGGCCTCGTGCGCGGGGAACTTGTGCGCGTACTGCCAACGCGTCGCGCGCGCCGTGGTGCCCAGTCGCTCGCGCAAGTCGAGGCGATCGAGCTTCGCGACCACGCCGTCGACGTCGAAGGGCAAGTCCGCGCGGCCGAGCTCGAGCCGTGCGTGGTAGGCGAGGCATTCCTCGAGCCCGTGGGCGCGCTCGGCCCAGCGATTGACGGGGAAGTGCCATTCATCGAGCGCGCTGCGCGCCTGTGTGTAGGTCGCGAATTCCTCGCCTTCGACCCGCGCGACGGCCCACGGCTGGAATACCAGCGGATAGCGCGCGACCTCCGAGGGATCGCTGCGTCGAATCGCCCCCGCGGCAGCGTTGCGCGGGTTGGCGAGCGGGGCCTCGCCGGCGGCGATGCGGCCCTCGTTGAAGGCGCGGAAGGCGGAGCGCTCGATCAGCACCTCACCGCGCACTTCGAGCACGCGCGGAGCCTTGCGCGTCCCCTCGTGGAGCCGCAGCGGAACGTTGCGCAGCGTGCGCAGGTTCGCGGTGACATCCTCGCCGAACTCGCCATCGCCGCGCGTGAGCCCGCGCACGAGCGCACCCTCGACGTAGGTCAGCGACGCGCTCGCGCCATCGAACTTGGGCTCGACCACCCACTCGAGCGCCTCGGACGCTGGGAGCAGCAGGAAGCGCCGGATCCTGGCCTCGAAGTCGCGCACCTCCTCGATCGAGAACAAGCTGTCGATCGAGAGCATCGGCACCTCGTGGCGCCGCTTCTCGAAGCCTTGGCCCTCGGGGAGTGGCGCGCCGACGCGCCGTGTCGGGCTGTCGGGCACGGCGAGCTCGGGGTGCGCGGCCTCGAGATCGCGCAGCTCGCGGAACAGCCGGTCGTACTCCGCGTCGCTGATCGCGGGCTGCGCGAGCACGTAGTAGAGATAGTCGTGGCGGGCGAGCTCGACGCGCAGCTCGGCGGCGCGCGCCGCGGGTGTCGAGGCCCGTGCCATCGCTCGTCAGGACTCGAGGTCCTTGGGCAAGAAGGCCTTGGGCAAGAGCTCCGCGATGCTCGAGCGCGCGATCTCGCTCTTGCGGCCCTGCGTGAAGACCGGCAGCTCCGGAGCGAACTCGGCCAGCACCTGACGGCAGGCACCGCAGGGGAACAGCGCACCGGGCCGGTCGGTCGCGATGGCGACGGCCTTGAAGCGCCGCTCGCCCGCCGCCACGGCGCGGCACAGTGCGTTGCGCTCCGCGCAGATCGTGAGCCCAAAGCTCGCGTTCTCGACGTTGCAGCCGGAGTAGACCGTGCCGTCGAGAGCGACGAGCGCCGCGCCGACCTTGATGCGCGAGTAGGGCGAATAGGCGAGCTCCGCCGCCGCGTGCGCCACGCGCATCCAATCTTCGATTTCGTCCTGACGGAATGCCGATCGATCCTGCGCGCTCATGCTGGTGCGGAGTGTCGCGCCGACGCGAGCGGAGTTCAACCGCAGCGACCGTCAAGGGGTCGCTTCGCCCGAGCCGCTGGCGCGACTCGCGTCGATGGCCGTGAACCCGGCGTAGGGCACGCGCAGCCTCACGGAGCGGCGTCCGGTGAGCTGGTCCTCGCGTTCCTCGGGCTCGAACAGCACGTGAGCCTCGCGGTCGACGAGATCCGCCGGCTCGACCTCCAGCGCGCCGCGCACGTCGAGCCCGAGCGCCCCGAGCACGCGCTTCACGCGTCGAATGCCGCGCTCGCTCCACGTCAGGCTGTCCCAGCCCGCGGTGCGACCGGCGTACTCGCCGCGCGACACTTCCAGTCGCAGGTTCCAACGCACGCTGCCATCGCGAGCGACGCCGGAGCGCACCTCGGCCACGCGGCAGTAGTACGGTCCCTCGGGAATCGAAACGAAGGACTCGATGTCCTCGATCTGGCTGAAGTCGAAATTCACGGCGTTGTCCTCGCTGAAGATGCTCTGGAGCGAGCACGCGCCCGCCTCCTCCACGGGCTCCTCGTCGCTTCGACTGCCCCTTGGTCGCGGGGCATTTCCGAGTTTTCCCGCGCGGCGCTAGCGACAGAACGAGACGCGCACCGCGTTGGTGAGCCCGACACCCGTTCCATCGGGAGCGGCGGCGTCGCGGAACCAGAACTGGAACACGCGCGAGCTGCCCACCCAGGCGGGGTCGATGGCGAGCGGTAGGTCGAGCGCACCCTGCGCGTCGAGCGGCAACACTCCGCTGCGCACGAGCGGCGTGCCGACGTAGCGCGTTCCGCCGTAGAACGGAATGGCCGTCTGAGTCACGCCGTGGAACAGCACTCCGTTGGCGTTGGGCGTGCCGCCGCGCACCTCGAGGTGAAAGCCGCCGCCCGAGCGCGATGGGATGCCGCGAAAGTCGATCCGCGCTTCGTTGCCGCTCGAACCGACCTTGCCGGTACCGAACACCGCCGGCGCATCGCAGGCGAATTCCCACGCCAGTGCCACGTTCCACGGCGCGAGGGCATCGGCGCCGCGGCGCAGCTCGAGCACGTACTCGCCGGGCGCGAGGTCGCGCACGTAGAGGTGCTCGAGGTTGTCGACCGAACTCTGCGAGAGCACGTTGCCGCCGCCGAAGCGCGCTTGGCCGAGCGGACCGACGAGCGTCCCGAGCGCGCCCTGCGCGTCGACGCTCCACAGCTCCAGATCGAAGTTGGGCTGACTCCAGCCGTTGAAGGTCGACGTGACTTGGCGGTTCCACGTCGCGAGCACGGACGCGTGCTCCTTCTGCGACTCGACCGTGAAGCGCCAGTAGCGCGAGGTGCCGGTCGCGAGCTGCGCGCGCTCCCAGCCCTGCGGATCGACGAGCGGCGCGGCGGCGGCGCTCGCGGCGCCGGTCTGCTCGCCCGCGGTCAGGATCCAGTGCGAGCGATCGACGTGGATCTGGTCGGCGCCGTAGGTCATGTCGAGCGGCGTGGCTGTCGCGCCGCGACTCGTGCCCGACACCGGCGCGGCGTTGTTCCAGCCCGCGCGATGCGTCGCGCCCGCCATCAGCGCCGCCTTCACGACCTCGGGGCGCTCCGCGTCCGGATTGCCCGGCAGGCTCGTGCGCGCCGCCTGCACGAGCAGGGCGCAGGCGCCGGAGACGAGCGGCGTCGAGAAGCTCGTGGCACCGGCGGGCGCGACGAGCTCGGGCTTCTGCCGCCCGGGCCGGTCGTAGCCGGTGAGCGTGAACCCCGCGCGATGCTGACCATCGCTGCGCCCGCAGGAAATCGAGTTGAACGAGTGGCTGAGCAGCGGCACGTCGAGCGGCCCAGCGCCATTGTTCACGCCGACGCACACGAGCAGCCCCTGCGCGTCGATCGCGGAATCGAGCTTGCGGTGCACGAAGTTCGGCCCGCTCCCGCCGCCGATCCACGAGTGGTTTTGGATCTTGGCCGGCGAGAGCAGCGGCGGCGTGGTGCCGGTGCCGTTGATGAAGCCGCCGCCCAGCCAGTTCGAGGCCTCCCAACAGTGGATCGACGAGATCGCGGGCGCGAGGCTCGTGGCGCTGCCATAGAAGAACTGGCCGACGACCGTCGCGTGGCCGCTCGGCGCGGGCGAAGGGCTCGCAAACGAGAAGCTCTTGCCGGCGAACTCAGAGAAGCTCGCATCCGGCGTCCAGCCCGGCGCGCTCGCCTCGACTTGTCCCACGATCACTCCCGCGCCGCTCGGAGCCGCGCTGCCCAGTCGTCGCCGCAGCGCGGTGAGACCCGTCTCGTCGGCGATGCTCTGGGCCGACGCGAGCGGCGCGAGCGGCGCGAGCGCGCAGGACGCGGCCAACACAAGGCGCAGGGTGCGAGTGTCCATCGGGAATCGTCGGGCCAAGGCCCGTCGCCGAGGACTCCATCCTAGCGGCGCGGGCGAATCCGGTGGCGCACGCGAATGTCAGGCCCGAGTACACTCCGAGTTCAGCCCATGAACGACGCCAGCCCATGAACGACCCCACTCGCGATCGCGGTCCCCAGCCCCTCGCAGCGCTGCTCGCGCGCCACGAGCTCTCCCCCACCGACCTCGTGCGCGCCTCGCGCGAACAACTGACGCACAAAATGGTGGCGCGCGCCACCAAGGGTCGCCAGCTCTCGGGCAACACCATGGGCAAGGTGCTGCGGGCACTCAACGCCGCCGCCGAGTCGACCTACGAGCTGCCGGACCTGTTCAACTACCAGCCCTGAGCCGCGTCAGGCGGCGAGCGCGGTCGACGTGACGGCCGCGAGCAGCAGGGCGAGCTCCTCGCGGCGCACGGGCTTGGCGAGGTAGCGGTCCATCCCAGCGGCCAGACAACGCTCGCGATCGCCGGTCAGCGCGTTGGCGGTGACGGCGACGATCGGCACCTTGGCGCGCGGCCCGCCGAGCGCGCGGATGCGCCGCGTGGCCTCGAAGCCATCGACGTCGGGCATCTGGCAGTCCATCAAGATGACGTCGAAGTCGTGCGTCGCCGCGAGCTCGACGGCGCGCACGCCGTCGCTGGCGTGCACGGCACAGGCGCCCAGCCGCGCGAGCTGCACTTCAAGGAGGCGCCAGTTGACGGGGTTGTCCTCGGCGACGAGCACGCGCAGTCCCGCGCGCAGCTCGTGCCAGGGCGCCGCGGCCCGCGTCGGCGCCGCGCCGCGCTCGACCGCCAACGGCAGCTCGACGCGGAACGTGCTGCCAGCGCCGGGGCGACTCGACACGCTCACGGCACCGCCCATGAGCACCGTCAGGTCGCGCACGATCGAGAGCCCCAGCCCCGTGCCGCCGAAGCGCCGCGTGGTCGCCGTGTCGACCTGCTCGAACTTCTCGAACACCAGCGCGAGCTTGTCGGAGGGGATGCCGAGCCCCGAGTCGCTGACCTCGAACGCGAGCACGCCGCCGTTGGTGCACGCGACGTCGACCGACACGCGGCCCTGCTCGGTGAACTTGATCGCATTGCCGACCAGGTTGATCAGCACCTGTCGCACGCGCGTCGGATCGCCGAGCACGCGCGCGGGCACGTTCTCCGCCACGCGGGACTCGACGCGCAGCGGCTTCTCACCGACGAGCGGCTGCACCATGCTCGACACCTGCGCGACCGTCTCGCGCACGTCGAACGGCACGCTCTCGAGCGTCAGCTTGCCCGCCTCGATCTTCGAGACATCGAGAATGTCGCTGATCAAGGCCAGCAGATGCTGCGCCGAAGCGCGCGTCGCCTCGAGCTGGCCGCGCTGCTCCGCGTCGAGCCGCGTCTCCGCGAGCAGGTCGGTCATGCCGACGATGCCGTTGAGCGGAGTGCGAATCTCGTGGCTCATGTTCGCGAGAAACTCCGACTTCGCGCGATTGGCGCTCTCCGCGAGCGCGAGCAGCCGGGCGCCGCCGCGCGCGACCCACAGCGTCGTCCCGAGCAGCACGAGCAGCACCGCGATCGCCTGCACCGCGCGCACGCGCCGTTCGCGCCCCACGGCGCGCTGCCATTCGTCCGCCCTCACGTCGAGCACCAGCACCGCCTCGACCGCGCCGGAGTCATCGCGCAGCGGGTAGTACGCGCACACCCAACGTCCGCGACGATCCTCCACCACCGTCGCGTCGAAGCCCGACACGCCCTCGAACGCCGCGAGCAAGGCCGGAGTCACGCGCCCACTCTCGAGGCGCTCGCGGGGTGCCACGCGCGCCTCGAGCGCGCCGACGCAGCGTCCGTCGCGATCGAGATCCGTCTCCGCATCGATCGCCACGCGCACGCTTGCGTCCGCGTCGCGCCGCAGGGTCGCCATCTCGCCCAACTGCGGATTCGCCGCGAGCCAGCGTCGCTGCGCATCGAGGATCGTCAGGTAGCGCGCGTCGTGCTGCTCCGAACCCTCGCGCACGTGCGCATGCCCGAGGTGCTCGATCTCGGCGGCGTACATCGGCCCGCTGCCCTCGATCGTGCGCGCCGTGCGGGCGCTCTCCGCGCGCGCCGCCGCGCGCACCCACAGCCCGCCGGTCACGGCCGCGATCGCGGTCGCTCCGAGGATCGTCGCCGCGCCCATGTAGCGCACGCCGAAGTTGCGCAGCTCCCGCACCGCGAGCGCGATGCACAGCAGCACGCAGGCAGAGAATCCGAAGTAATCCCAGAACGCGCTGTCGGCCATGTGGGGAGCAGCGCGCTCCGCTCGGGAGCACGCTTCCACGCCTGTTTTCGGGCGTTGGCGCGCTCCTTCTCGACGGCCGACACGAGCGGCGCGGCGGGCTCGAAAAACTTTCCGCTCGACCAGCGGCGCGGAGCGACGGCGCAGGCCCGCGCACGCCGTGTTCGGCGCGCGCGGGCCTGCGGTGCGGACGACGCCGGCGAGCGGATCAGCCGAGGTTGCGCTCGGCGAACTCCCAGTTCACGAGCTTGTCGAGGAAGGCCGTGATGTAGTCGGGACGGCGGTTTTGGAAGTCGAGGTAGTAGGCGTGCTCCCACACGTCGATGGTCAGCAGACACTTCTTGCCCGCGGTCATCGGCGTCTCGGCGTTGGCGGTCTTCTGCACGGCGAGCTTGCCGCCGTCTTCCACGAGCCACGCCCAGCCCGAACCGAACTGCGTCTTGGCGGCGTCGCTGAAAGCGGTCTTGAACTTCTCGTAGTCGCCGAACGAAGCGTTGATCTTCTCGAGCATGCGGCCCGTCGGCGCGCCGCCGCCGCCCGGGCGCATCGAATGCCAGAAGAAGGTGTGGTTCCAAACCTGCGCGGCGTTGTTGAACACACCGGCCTTGGTGCTGTCGAGGGCGACCTTCTTGACCAGCGCCTCGAGCGACATCGACGCGAGCTCGGCGTTGTCCTTGACGAGGTTGTTGAGGTTGTCGACGTACGCCTTGTGGTGCTTGGCGTAGTGGAAGCTGAAGGTCTTGGCGCTCATCACCGGTTCGAGCGCGGTGTCCGCGTAGGGGAGCGCGGGAAGGGTGAACGGAACGGCTTGGGTGGTCATGGCGAGGGGTGCCGCGAGAACGGCGGGGGTAGGGGACGACGGGGATTTGCAGCCCAGCGCCAGCGCGCTCGCGCCCGCGAGGGAGCCGGCGAGAACTTGACGTCGATCGACCGTGTGTTCGCTGGGGCTGCTCATGGATGGTCTGAGATGGGCCCGCGTCGGCGGCGCGGGGCGCGCAGCGGTTGCGGGGTCGACATTGTGGCCGAAATCGCCGCTCAGTCCACCGGTACGAGGGTGGAAGTCGCGGCCGCCGTGCCCGCGGCGGTGACGGCGGCGTAGACGCGGCGCAGGTTGCCGCCGAGCACCGCCTCGACGTCGGCGAGAGAAAAACCGCGCCGCTCCAGCCCCGCGGCCAGCGCGAGGTAGGTCGAGGCGTCCTCGAGGCCCTGCGGAGTGCGCTGGATGCCGTCGAAGTCCGAGCCGATGCCGACGTGCTCGACTCCGGCGACTTCGACCGCGTGGCAGAGGTGGTCGAGCACGCGCTCGAGCGGCAGCGGCGTCGCCGAGCGCTGCAGGAACTCGCACTGAGCGAGGAACAGCTCGGTGTCGTTCGCGCCGCGCAGCGCCGCGTACTCCGACGTCTCGCGCCAGCGTTGCTCCTCCGCGCGCGCCGCGCCGTCGAGGAACGGCGTGCAGAACACGATGCCGACCACGCCGCCGTTGCGAGCGAGCGCGCGCAGTTGCTCGTCGTCGAGGTTGCGCGGGTGCGGGTTGATGGCCATGCAGCCCGAATGGCTCGCGATCAGCGGTTTCGTCGTCGCGTCGAGCGCGTCGAAGAACGAGCGGCGCCCCGCGTGCGAGAGATCGACCACCATCCCGAGCTCGTTCATGCGCCGCACGACTGCGCGGCCGAACGCGCTCAAGCCCTCGGGAATGTCCGCTCCGGCGCCGTCTTGGCACGAGCGAATCCAGCGCAGGTGGTTGTTCCACACCAGCGTCATCACGCGCACGCCGCGCGCGAAAAACCACTCGAGCTCGTCGAGCGATTCCTCGATCGAATGACCGCCCTCGATGCCCGGGATCCCCGCCACCGCGCCGCGCCGCGCGGCCGCGTCGAGCGCCGCCGCGTTGCCCGCGAAGCCAAGCTGCTCGGGGTGACGGCGCGCGAGACGGTGGAACTCGCGCAGCAGGCCGCGCGTGCGTTCGCGCGCACCGTGCTCGCCCGCCGCGATGAACTTGGGATCGCACCACGCGACGAACACCAGCGCTCCGAGCCCGCCCGCGCGCCCGCGCACGAGGTCGAGGTGCCCCGGCCCAGCGACGCCGAGGTCGCGGCCGAGGTCGAGGGCGAGTTGGAGCGAGTCCGCGTGGGCGTCGAAGACCGGGCGCGAGGCCGCAAGTCGAGTCAGGTCGAGCACGGGCGGGATGCTAGCGGACGTCCGCGCGGGGGCGGCCTGCGCGCCCCCGCGCGCCTTCCCTCGCGCACTCGCTTGCACCCTCCCTCCCGCACGCCCCCGCGCGCCCTCCCTCGCGCGCTGCCGCGGACCGGTCTCGCCCCGCCCCTTCGTCTGCCAAGCTGACAGCCCCCCTCGCCGAGGCCCCTCGCCCCTGCCATTTCAGCAGTCCGGTGGCCCCCGCAGCCCCCCGCGGCGCGCCCCAGAAGGAATTCGTGCTCAAGGCACGCGGTTTGCCTTCCGCTCCCTGCTCCGGGCCCTGCCCCGGCACCCCTCCCATGCTCCAGCCGCGCCGCGTCCTGCTCGCCGACGATGACCTGAACGTGCGTTCGGGCGTCGAGGAGCTGCTCTCGCCGCTCGGACTCGAGATCGTGCACGCCGACAGCGGCTCGCAGGCCTTTGAGATCGCGCGCGAGCGGCTCCACGACCTGCACCTGTTGCTGCTCGACCTGCACATGCCCGGCATGACCGGCCTCGACGTGTTGACGTCGCTGCGCGGCGAGCTCGATGGGCTGACGCCGCTGCGCGGCGAGCTCGATGGGCTGACGCCGCTGCGCGGCGAGATCGGGGGGCGCCGCCCGCGCCCGTCGCGCATCCCGCCCTGCATCCTGTACTCCGCCGAGGCCTCGGAAGAGCTGCGCAGCCGCGCGCTCGCCCTCGGCGCTTGGGCCTTCCTGCGCAAGCCCGTCGCCCCCCACGCCCTGCGCGGCGAAGTGCTGCGCGCGCTCGAGAGCGCCGGCTGACGCCCCCACCCCAGTCCAACCGCCGCCGCACTCGAGGCGCGGTCCCCTTCGTCAACGTCACACCCCTAGTAGCAAGCAACCCCCTCTCTCACATCACCACCATGGCCACGAAGACCACCACTCAGAAGTCCGGCATGATCCGTCCCCTCGGCGACCGCGTGCTCGTCCAGCGCGTCGAAGCGGAAGAGAAGACCGCCGGCGGCATCCTGCTCCCCGACACCGCCAAGGAGAAGCCCAAGGAAGGCAAGATCGTCGCCATCGGCAACGGCAAGAGCCTCGACGACGGCACGCGCTCGACGTTCTCGGTCAAGGTCGGCGACCGCATCCTGTTCACGTCCTACGCCGGCACGGAAGTGAAGTTCGGCGGCACCGAGTACCTGATCATGCGCGAGGAAGACATCCTCGGCGTGGTCGAGGGCTGATTCGGTTCCAACCCCTCACGAAAGCCCCAGCACCATGAGCGCCAAGCAAATCACCTACGACGCCGAGGCACGCGAGCACATCCGCAATGGCGTGCGCCGCCTCGCCCGCGCCGTCAAGGTCACCCTCGGCCCCCGCGGCCGCAACGTGATCATCCAGAAGTCCTTCGGGTCGCCGACCGTCACCAAGGACGGCGTCACGGTCTCGAAGGAGATCGAGCTCGAGAACCCCTACGAGAACATGGGCGCGCAGCTCGTGAAGGAAGTCGCTTCGAAGACCAGCGACCTCGCCGGCGACGGCACCACGACCGCCACCGTGCTCGCCGAGGCGATCTTCGAGGAAGGCCTCAAGAACGTCACCGCCGGCGCCAACCCGGTCGCGCTCAAGCGCGGCATCGACAAGGCCGTCGAGGCCTGCGTCGCGCACCTGAGGAAGATCTCGAACAAGGTCTCCGGTTCCAAGGACGTCGCGCAGGTCGGCACCGTCGCCGCCAACAACGACAAGGAAATCGGCGACATGATCGCGCAGGCCATGGAGAAGGTCGGGCGCGACGGCGTGATCACGGTCGAGGAAGGCAAGAGCCTCAAGACCGAGGTCCAGTGGGTCGAGGGCATGCAGTTCGACAAGGGCTACATCTCGCCGCACTTCGTGACCAACACGAAGGCCATGACGACCGAGTTCGAGAAGCCCTACATCCTCGTCTACGAGAAGAAGCTCACCTCGATCAAGGAGCTGATCCCGCTGCTCGAGCAGATCGCGCAGTCGGGTCGTCCGCTGGTGATCATCGCCGAGGACGTCGAGGGCGAGGCGCTCGCGACGCTGGTCGTCAACCGCCTGCGCGGCTCGTTCCCCTGCGTGGCCGTGAAGGCGCCGGGCTTCGGCGATCGTCGCAAGGCGATGCTCGAAGACCTCGCGATCCTGACCAACGCGAACCCGATCATGGAAGCCACCGGCAAGAACCTCGAGAGCGTCACGCTCAAGGACCTCGGCACGGCGCGCAAGGTCGTGGTGGAGAAGGAAAACACCACCATCGTCGAGGGCTCGGGCTCCAAGGACGCGATTCAGGGCCGCATCGCCCAGATTCGCGCGGAGATCGAGGGCACCAAGAGCGACTACGACAAGGAGAAGCTCCAAGAGCGTCTCGCCAAGCTCTCGGGCGGCGTCGCGCAGATCAACGTCGGCGCCGCGACCGAAGCCGAGATGAAGGAGAAGAAGGCCCGCGTCGAGGACGCGCTGCACGCCACGCGCGCTGCGGTCGAGGAAGGCATCGTCCCCGGCGGCGGTGTGGCCCTCATCAACTGCATCGACGTGGTGGAGAAGCTCCAGCTCGAAGGCGACGAGAAGGTCGGCGCGATGATCATCCGCCGCTCGCTCGAGGCCCCCATGCGCCAGATCTCGGCCAACGCCGGTCAAGACGGCGCCGTGATCGTGCAAAACGTGCGCGGCAAGAAGAACTCGAACTGGGGCTACAACGCCGCCACCGACAGCTACGAGGACATGGTTGCCTCGGGCGTCATCGACCCGGCCAAGGTCACCCGCACCGCGCTGCAAAACGCGGCCTCGGTCGCGAGCCTGCTGCTGACGACCGACGCGCTCGTCAGCGACATGTCCGAGGAAGACAAGAGCGACAAGAAGTAGTCGCGCCGCTCCCTCGAGCACCCGCGGGCCGTCCAGCGCAAGCGCGCCGGGCGGCCCGCGCCCTTGGGAGCTCCAGCGCGAGCGAAGCGGTCTGGCGGCGCGACGCCGACCCCCAGAGCTCGACGCTGCCGACGCCACGTCGCGTGCGATGCGGCGTCGACTCACCCGCTAGCATGGACGACTCGCGCTGGCCGACGCTCTCGCGCACGGCCTCGCGCGCTCGGCGAGATCCATGCAGTCCGACGCTTCCTCGCAACCAGTTCCGCCGCCGAGTGCGCGTGCGCACGCGGAGCGGCCCGCGCTCCGCGCTCGCACGGCGTGGTGCCTGCTGGCGCTGATCGTGATCGCGGGATGGGCGGCGCGCGCGCGCGGCCTGGACTGGCAGCTGCCGCAGTGGACGCACTCGGATGGCAACGTGCTGCGCAATCAGACCGCGCATCTGCGCCGCGAGTTCCAAGGTCCGCGGGCGGAGGGAGCGCACAGCGACGTGCCCGCGTCGGGGGGCTACTACCCGTTGCTGTCGGCGGCGGTGATGGCCGTGGTGCCGAGCCGCGAGCCCGACGTCGAGGGGCTCGCGCCGCTCGAGCGTGCGCTGGAGCTCGCGCGCGCGCCGTGGCTGCACCTGCGGAGAACGTCGGCGTGGATCGCGCTCGGCGCCGTGATCGCGACCTATGCGCTCGCGCGACGCTTCGTCGGCCGCTGGAGCGCGCTCTTCGCGGCGGCGCTGGTCTCGGCGAGTCTGCTGCACGTGACCTTCTCGTCGGCGCAGCGACCGCACGCGCTGTTCGCCAGCGTGATCGCGTGGGCACTGTTCGCGATCCTCTGGGCGCGGCGACGGGCGCGGTTCGCGGCACAGCTCGCCGGGGCGCTCGGCTTCGCCGCGAGTGCTTCGACCCTCCAGAGCGGCTTCGCCGTGCTTCCGGCTTGGGGACTCGCGTGGATCCTGCGGCGCGAGCGGCGCGCGCGGTGGCGGGAAGCGCTCGCGCTCCTCGCCGCGCTCGCGCTCGTCGGACTCGCGCTGCGCTGGGCCTATTCGGACCCAGAATTCGCGCAGGGCGGCATCACCGGACGGCACGTGATCTGGTGGTCGTCGACGCCAGGGCTCGGGCTGTGGGTGCTCGCGCGCGCACTGATCTTCTACGAGCCCGTGCTGCTGCTCGGAGTCGTCGCGGCGCTCGCCGCCGCGCTGCTTCCCGCGTTGCGACGCCGCGCCGAGTGGGATCGAGAGCGGCGCGATGACATGCTCACGTGCCTGGGCTTCGTGCTCCCCTACGGAGGTTTCTTCGCGCTCTTCGGCGGGACCTTCGAGCGCTTCGCCTTGCCGCTGCTGCCCTTCGCGGCGATCGCCGCGGCGTGGGGACTGGGGCTGTGGGGACGCGCGCTGCTCGGCGAGCGGCGCGTCGCTCTCGCGTGCGCAGCGCTGGCGCTGCTCGCGCTGCCCGTCGCGGCGTGCTGGAGACTCGGGGAGCTGCGCTCGCGTCCGGACACGCTCGAACTCGCCGCGCGCTGGATCGAGCGCCGCGCGAGCGACGACCGGCGCAAGGTGCTGATCTCCTCGCTCAACCTCGAGCTGCCGTTCTTCTACTCGCCCGAGTCGCTCGCGCGGCTCGATGGGGCCGACACCGCGGACTGGACGCGCTTCCAGCGTGGACTGCTCCCGCACGAATTCTCATCGCCGCGCTTCGACCTCACACGCGACCGCGACCTCCTGCGCGAGGACGGCCAGCCGCTCGAGTGGGAGTTCGACTTCGTGGTGCTCAACACCGCCGTGCTGCGCACCCACGGGCCAGAGTTCGAGGCCGAGCTCAAGCGCTGGCGGGCGGGCGGAGTGGAGGTCGAGCTGTTCGCGCCCTCTGGCGACGAGTCCGAGGAACGCCAGCGCGAAGAGCTGCGGACCCAAGCCCGGACCGAGCAGATGTTCGGGATCGGCGAGGCCCCCGCCCTCGACGTGCTGTTCCGCCTCGAGCGTCTCGGCCCACGGCTGCGCGTGCTCGCTCGGCGAAGGGGCTAGGAACCCGAGCGCCTGACCGGTTTCCGCCCGCTGGCCCCCCGACGCTCGCCACCCCGACGCGCGCCCCTTCCCGTCGGGCGGGCCGCCGCGGAGCTCCCACCCGTGGCCCGCGCCCAACTTTCAGACGACCGACGGCCTTTTTTTGCCCGCGACCCGTCTCCCCAAGACGCGCTCGAGGGAGTACTTTTGGAGGAAGTAGCCTGCGCACCATGGTGCAGCCTGCTCCGCCGTGCTGTTCGGGCCGACGGTCCACCCTCTCCCTTGGAGCAACTCAGGAGCTCTCTCGCCATGTCCTTCCACAACTTCTTCCAGCGTGGCCTCGGTGTCGCAGCGGTGACGCTCGCGCTCGCCGCGGGCGCCAACGCACAGACGATCGGCTGCGAAATCGGCGCCGGCAACGGCGGCAACGTGCCGACGTCCGGCACCGGCAACGGCACCTACCCGACGGTCGCCCCGTCGTTCCCGATGACGGTGCCGCTGACCGTCACGTCGATCCCCTCGGGCGCGACGCACGTCACCTCGGTCAAGATCGTCGGCGCGACACACACGTACACCGGCGACGTCCAGTGGATCCTGCAGGATCCCGCGGGCAACAAGTTCAACGTGTTCAACCGCCAAGGCGGCGCCTGCGACTACGCCGGCGATTACACCTTCGTTCCGCCCTGCACCGGCGGCACCGCGACGGTCACGCCCTGCACGGGTCCGATCGCCTCGGGAATGTACGACCAGAACTTCGGCACCTGGCCGAACGGCAACCTCGGCATCACCAACACGGTCATGTCGACGATTCCGGCCGCCACCGGAACGTGGAACCTGATCGGCTATGACTGGGTCGGTGGCGACATCGGCTCCATCACGAGCTGGGACCTCTGCTTCGGCACGCCGCCGGTTCCGACGGCTACGCCGGCCGCGGCCCCCGCGCTCACCGCTCCGGCCAACGCCGCGACGGTGACGGGCCCGTTCGTCAACCTGACGTGGAACGCCGTGGCTTGCGCGACGGGCTACGACGTCGAGCTCGACGGCACGCTCATCAGCGTCGTCGCCAGCCCCTACCCGGCGCAGGTTGCCCTCGGCGCCCACTCTTGGCGCGTCCGCGCAAAGAACGGCGCGGGCAACGGTGCGTTCTCGGCCTCGCGCACGTTCACCGTCTCCGGCACGGCCGTTCCGGCCCTGACGGCTCCGGCGAACAACGCGAACGTCAACGGCCCCCTCATCACCTTGACCTGGGGCGCGGTCGCCGGTGCGACGAGCTATGACGTCGATGTCGACACCATCACCTACAACACGACCGTCCCCAGCTTCGTCTACACCTCGGCCACCGGATCGCACACTTGGAAGGTGCGCGCCAACTGGGCGACGATCCCGCTCGTCGGCAACTACTCGGCCGCGCGCGTGTTCAACGACCTCGGACCGACGGTCCCGACGCTGGCTACGCCGGCGGACGGCTCGTTCATCTTCGGCCCCGTCGTCACCCTGACGTGGAACAACATCACCACGGCCTCGGGCTATGACGTGGACATCGACGGCACCGTGTACCCGGTCACCACAAACAGCTACGTGTTCTCGGCCTCGACGCCGGGTGCCCACCTGTGGACGGTCCGCGCGAAGTACGTCGGCAACACGGTCTTCAGCGCCTACGCTCTCGCGCGCACGTTCAACGACCTCGGCGCCGTGCCGTCGTCGAACTGCGTCGCCAACGGCACGTTCGTGGGTCTGGTCCCGGCATCGGGTACGGGTGGCGGCACGGGTACGTTCTTCCCGACGACCTTCCCGCCTTCGCCGTACGTCAGCAGCTACAACGTCACGCTGCCCCCGGGCGCGACGCAGATCGTCAAGGTCGAGCTGAACTTCAGCACCGTCCAGCACACCTGGATCAACGACCTTCAGGTTGTCCTCAAGACCCCCACTGGCACGTTGCACAACGTCATGTGCCGTCCTGACGGCGGGTGCGACCTGAACGGCATCTACTCGATCTACGAAGCGGCTCCCGCTTGGCCGGCCTGCCCGGCCTCCGGTGACATTCCGCCGGGTGACTACATTCAGCACTTCGGCACGGGCGCGAGCGCGTGGCCGACGGGCACTAGCCTCGTCGACAACACGCCGCTGGGCGCGATCCCGGTCTCGAGCGGCATCTGGGAACTGACGATCTATGACTGGGTCGGCGGTGACACGGGCCAGCTCGACGACTGGAAGATCTGCTTCGACACCGGCCCGGCGCTCCCGGTCGCGTACTGCACCGCTGGCACGACGACGAACGGCTGCAACGCTTCGATCTCGGCCACGGCCAACCCGAGCGTCACGGCTGCGGTGCCCTGCACCATCAACGTGTCGAACGTCGAAGGCCAGAAGTCGGGCCTGATCTTCTACTCGATCTCGGGCCGTCAGGCCGCGCCGTGGAACGCCAGCAGCTTCCTGTGCGTGAAGGCTCCGACCCAACGCACGACGACGCAGAACTCCGGCGGCACCGTCGCCGCCTGCGACGGCTTGCTCACGCTGGATTGGAACGCTTTCCAAGCCGCCAACCCGACGGCCCTCGGCAACCCGTGGGCCGCGGGTAGCCTTGCTCAGGCCCAAGCGTGGTTCCGCGACCCGCCGGCCGGCAAGTCGACGAACCTCTCCAACGGTCTCGAGATGACTTACGTTCCGTGATCTGAACGATCGCGGAACCACCTCAGCCGCGCCGCGCTAAGGCGCGGCTTGGGGGCCTTCCTCTCAGGAGACGCCAAGGCGTCTCCTGAGCTTTTTCTGGCCGCAGGAGAAACAAGGCAGCGGCCAGAAAAAGACGGACTTACCTTCCGCGACCCGCCGGCCGGCAAGTCGACGAACCTCTCCAACGGCCTCGAGATGACTTACGTTCCGTGATCTGAACGATCGCGGAACCACCTCAGCCGCGCCGCGCTAAGGCGCGGCTTGGGGGCCTTCCTCTCAGGAGACGCCAAGGCGTCTCCTGAGCTTTTTCTGGCCGCAGGAGAAACAAGGCAGCGGCCAGAAAAAGACGGACTTACCTTCCGCGACCCGCCGGCTGGCAAGTCGACGAACCTCTCCAACGGTCTCGAGATGACTTACGTTCCGTGAGCTGAACGATCGCGGAACCACCGGCACCAGCCGGTGAAGTCCCCACCACGGCGGGCGGTCCACACGGGCCGCCCGCTGTGTTTTTCTCATTCGCCTACTCACAGGGCCGAGCCTGAACTCGAAGGCGTTGTTGCGGCGAGCTTCAGCCAGCGGACTCGCTGCGCTCGTCCTCGGGGGATCCCCTACCGGCGAGCCGTCGCGTCGAGCCGTCGCGTCGAGCCGTCGCGTCGAGCCGTCGCGTCGAACAGTCGAGGCGTCGAGTTGGGGGCGTGTCAGGCGAGGGTGGCGATGTCGGCGGGGGTGGCGAGCCAGTGATCGGGGGCGGTGGCGCGCAGGGTGGCGTGCGGGAAGGGGCCCCAGGCGACGGCGGCGGTGCGGGTGCCGGCGGAGCGGCCGGAGGAGAGGTCGTGGGGCGAGTCGCCGACCATCACGGAGCGCGCGGCTTGGCTCCCGAGGCGGGCGAGCGCGCGTTCGACGGGCTCGGGGTGCGGCTTGTGCTCGCTGACGTCGTCGGCGCCGATCACGGCGCTGAACCACTGGTCGCGAAAGCCGCACGAGCGCAGGCCGCGGTAGGCGCCGTCGCGCATCTTGCTCGTGACGATCCCCAGCCGCAGGCCGCGGGCGTGGAGCTCGGCCACGGCCTCGACGGCGCCGGGGAAGGCGGAGACGAGGGCGTCGTGGTGCGCGCGGTTGTGGACGCGGTAGGTCGCGATCATGCGTTCGATCTCGGCCGGATCGGAGGTGAACTGCGCAAACTGCCAGCGCAGCGGGCGGCCGAGCCCCGCGAGCCAGAAGGCCGGATCGGACTGCGCCAAGCCGTGGGCCTCGAGGGTGTACACGTAGCTCTGGCGAATGAGCTCGATCGAGTCGATCAGCGTGCCATCGAGGTCGAACAGGACCGTGTCGAGCGGCGGGGCCATCGCGGGACGAGCATCGGGGCGCGCCGCGGCAACGTCAACCCGCGCGCGGGGACGCGGCGCGCTGGTAGCCTGCGCACATGAAGCACCCGCGCCTCGCCCTCGCCGTCGCATGCTCCGCCCTGCTCGCACTGGCCGCCTCGCGCGCGCCGCGGGACGAGCGCGTCGTGCTCTCGAGCGAGCACGTCAGCTACGAATGGAAGCCGGGCTGGGGCAAGCTGCCCGACGGCATGAGCTTGGGCAACACGCACGGCTGCGTGGTCGTCGACTCGAAGGGACGCGTGTACCTCAACACCGATACGGAACACGCCGTGATCGTGTTCGAGGCGGACGGGACGTTCGTGAAGAGCTGGGGCAAGGAGCTCGCGGGCGGTTTGCACGGCATGTGCCTCGTCAGGGAAGGCGACGGCGAGTTCCTGTACCTCGCGCACACCGGACGCCACGAGGTGCACAAGAGCACGCTCGATGGCGAAATCCTGTGGACGCTGCCGTGGCCCGAACAAGCCAAGGTCTACGAGCACGCGGGGCAGTACGCGCCGACGAGCGTCGCGGTCGCGGCCGACGGCACGCTCTACGTCGCCGACGGGTACGGGCGCTCGTACATCCACCAGTACGACCGTGAGCGCAACTACGTGCGCACGTTTGGAGGTCCGGGCAGCGAGCTCGGAAAACTGCGCACGCCGCACGGCATCTGGATCGACGCGAGCGGCAAGGACCCGGTGCTGCTCGTCGCCGACCGCGAGAACCAGCGCGTGCAGGCGTTCTCACTCGACGGCCAGCCGCTCGGAGTCGTCGCCACGGACGTGCGACGGCCTTGCCACCTGCACCAACAGGGCGATCGCACGGTGATCGCCGACCTCGCGGGCCGCATCACCGTGATGAACCGCAAGCTCGAGGTGCTCGCCCACCTTGGCGACAACCCCGACCCCGCGAAGCGCGCGCAGAATGGCATCCCGCGCGAACAGTGGAAGGACGGCGAGTTTCTCTCGCCCCACTGCGCGCACATCGCGCCCAACGGCGACGTGTACGTGCTCGACTGGAACTACCTCGGGCGCATCACGAAGCTCGCGCGCCTGAAGTAGCGCGCGCTCAGGCTTCGCGCTCGAGCACCGCGAGCAGGCCGCCCGTCTCGCCGCCGGAGTCGGCCGTGGCGATCAGGCTGACGAGGTCCCAGCCCTCGTGGCCGAGCGCATTGAGCTTCTGCTCGAGCGCGCGGCGATCGAACGACGCCTCGAAGACGCCGTCGCTCTCGAACGCCACGCCCTTGTATTCCCAGACGCGCTTCATCGCACATTCCCCCACGAGAGTAGCTCATCGAGCGTGCGCGTCGCCACCGCGTGGTAGCGCGGCCGAGCCATCAGGTAGATCTCCTTGGCGCGCCTCAGCCCTCCGGGCGTCTTCGCCAGCTCGGCGTAGAGGGGCTTGAGGAACTTGCGGCGCCCGACCCGCAGCAGGAACTCGGCCGTCGCCTTGTCCGCGGCCGTGTAGCGATTGTGCGCGCAGATCACGAGCCAAGCACACAGGATCTCGCTGTTGCCCGACTGAGTGAAGCGGAACGTGCGATCGAGCTCGGCGAGCTGCGTGACGTGCAGCTCGTCGGGCAGCGCATCGAGAAAGCGCAGCCACTGCTGCGTGACCCAGCCGTGCGTGTCGAGCTCGCTCGCCTTCGTCTGGCCATTCCAGCGCTCGACCTCGCGGTCGACGGCAGCGAGCAGCGTGGACTGGGTGCGCGGTGCATCGGAGGGCAAGCCCGGCGCGTACAACCAAGCTTGCAGGTCGAGCTGCGCGGCTGCCTCGGGGTGGCGCGCGAGCAGTTCGCGATCGAGCGACACGAGGAACTCCTCGGTCGTGACGCTCTCGAAGGCATGTCCGTCGAACCAGCCGCGCAGGAAACGATCGAACTCGTCGCGGCCGACGAGCTGCTCGATGCGGCGCAAGAACAGAGCGCCCTTCTCATAGGGCACGGCGCTGAAGCCGTCGTCGGGATGATGGCCCGCCAGATCGCAGTGCAGCACTTGCTGCCACGGCGCGAGCTCGGCCAGCTCGAGCTCGAGGTCGCGGCGCGCGAGCACCTTCTCCATGGCGCTGCGCTCCGCTCCGAAGACGCGCTCCATGATGCGCTGCTCGAAGTAGACGGTGAAGCCCTCGTTGAGCCAGAAGTCGCGCCAAGTCGCGTTCGTGACGAGGTTGCCCGACCACGAGTGAGCGAGCTCGTGGGCGACGAGTCCGACGAGCGAGCGATCACCGGCGAGGATCGTCGGCGTCGCGAAGGTCAGGCGCGGATTCTCCATGCCGCCGAACGGGAACGACGGCGGCAGCACGATCAGGTCGTAGCGCCCCCAGCGGTAGGGCCCGAAGAGTGCCTCCGCGTGCTGCACCATGCGCTCGGTGTCGTCGAGCTCCTCGCGCGCGAGTCCGACCACCGATGGCTCGGCCCACACGCCCGTGCGGCTGGAAATCGCGCGGAATTCGAGCTCTCCGCAGGCGAGCGCGATCAGGTACGGCGGAATCGGCTCGCTCATGCCAAAGCGCCACGCGCCGTCCGCGCCGCGGCCGAGTTGTTCCGCGCTCATCACCGCCACGAGCCCGGCCGGCGCACGGATCGTCGCCTCGTAGGTCACGCGCACGCCCGGCGAGTCCTGCAGCGGAATCCAACTGCGCGTGAGGATCGACTGGCCCTGAGTGAACAGGAACGGCTGCTTTCCGCCGGCGGTCTGCTCTGGCTCGAGCCACTGCATCGCCTGCGCGCCCTCGGTCGTGCGGTAGTGGACGATGACCGCCGTGTCGCGGGGCGAGAGCTCGATCTCCAACCGCGAGCCCCTCGTCGGATCCGCTTCCCCCACCTTGAACCGTCGCGCTCCGCCCGAGCTGCCCATCACGGCGGTGATGTCGAGCGCGACCGCATCGAGTACCAGCGGCGCCGCGGCGTCGCGCCGCTCGAGCTCGAGGCGCGCCGTCCCCTCCGCGCGCCGCGCGCCGAAGTCGAGCGTGAGGTCGAGCGCGACGTGTTTCACGCGCACGCGCTCCGGCTCGGCATGGGAGTGCGGGTCACGCGCGATGGCACGGGCGGCAGTAGCGTTGGACATGGTGGCACAGGCGCTCCCGAAGAGCGCGGTGAGGAGCGGGAGGAGCAACGCGGCGGGACGCGACATGGGAGCACGAGAATACTGCGCGCGCCTCGTTGCGCTCGCGCAGCGCCTTGGAGCACTCTCCGCTCGAGGCTCCGGCCGAGTTGGCTCCGCCCGGCCGCGTCCGGGCGCCCGTTCACGCTCGAGTCGATTTCGCGCGGTCGGACGGGCGCGGATCAGCCGAAGTCAGACTCGCGCACGGGACCGGCGGCAACGATGCAGCAGCGTTCGGGATGCAGGTGCTTGCGCGCGACGCGCAGCAGGTCCTCGGAAGTCACGGCCGCGTAGAGTCGCGGAGCGCTCTCGAGGTTGTCGTCCGGCAGCGCGAAGCGCTCGGCGCCGATCATGTACTCGACCCGCCGCGACGCGCGCTGGAACGACAATGCAAACGAGCCGACGACGTAGTCCTTCGCGACGCACAGTTCCGCGTCGCCGACGCGCTCGTCCTGCAAGCGCCGCATTTCCGCGCGAAAACCGTCGATCGCGGTGCGCACCTTGTCGGGGCTCGTCCCGATGTAGGCCTTGAACGTGCCCGGATAGCTGCCGGCGGAGCCGTGAATGTTCGCGCTGACCGTGTAGGCGAGCCCGAGCTCGTCGCGCAGTCGCATCGCGACGCGATTCGTGAAGCCCGGCCCCGTGCCGAGCACGTGGTCCATCACGACCAGTGCGTGGTAGTCGGGATCCGAACGGCGAACGCCGAGGTGTCCGAGGAACACGTGCACCTGCTCGCGCTTGGCGTGGAACACGCCCTTGCGCGGGGCGAGCGGCGGCAGGTCCAGCTCGGGATAGGGCAGGTCCTCGCCCGCGGTCCACTTGGCGAGCGCACGATCGAGCACCCTGCGCACGGCCTGCGGATCGACGTCGCCGCACACCGCGATCACGGCGCGGCGCGCGAGCCAATGCTCGCGATGGAAGCGCTGCACGTGACCGCGCTCGATGCGCCCCACGCTCTCGATCGTGCCGCTGGCGGACTTGCCTAGCCAGTGATCGCCGAACACCAGCTGCCGAAAGAGCTGGTCGCCCTGCGCGCGCGGATCGTCGCGCTCGAGCAGGAGCCGATCGAGCAGGCGCGTCTTCTGACGGCGAAACTCCGTGCTCGGATAGGACGGGCTGGTGACGAGCTCGCCGAAGAGCTCGAGCAAGAGCTTCCAGTGCGGAGCCGCGATCGTGCCACTGACGCCGTTCGACTCGCCCGAGAGCGTGCCGCCGTGGGTCTCGAGCGCATCGGCGATCTGCTCTTCGCTGTGCTTGGCGGTGCCTTGGTCGAGCAGGCCGCCGGCGAGCAGCGCGGTGCCCTCGCGACGGGCGGGGTCGAGCGAGTGGCCGCCGCGCAAGTGCATCTGGATCGCCGTGACGGGCGCGCCCGGACGTGCGGACACGAGCAGGCGCGCGCCGCAGCGCAGCGTGAAGCGCTCGATGCCGAGGTGAACCGCGAGTGCGGGCCTCAACGGCGCGCTCTCCCGCGCGCGGACTTGCGCGCCAAGGGGGCCTTCGCCGGCATGCACCAGCCCACGACGCGCCGCTCGCTGCCGAGCAGGCGTCGCGCGCAGTCGCGCAGCCGCGCCGCGTCGACGCCGAGCGCGTTGCCGAGCGATTCGAACGCCAGCTTCCAATGCGCATCGACGGCGGCCTCGCCGATCTGCTCCGCGATGTCGCTGGTCGTCTCATGGTCGTAGGCCTCGGCGGCCTCGAGCAGCGAGCGCACACGCGCGAGCTCGCGCGCGGGAACCTTGTCCTCGACGACGCGCGCGAGTTCGCGGTCGATTTCCTTCTCGAGACGCTCCGGGCTCGCACCCTGCGCGCACTCCGCGAAGATCCAGAACACTCCGCCTTCGACGCGTGCATCGTTGTGCGACGAGACGCTCGACGCGAGCTCGGTCTCGACCACCAGACGGCGGTGCAGACGCGACAGGCGGCCGCCCGTGAGCAGAGTCGAGAGCACGTCGAGCGCAGCGTCGTCTGCGCTGCCGACTTTGGCGGTGGGCCACGCCATGCACAGTCGCTTGCCCTCGTCGTCCCACTTGACCTGCACGCGGCGCTCGCCGCTCCACGGCTCCTCCGAGGGCCGGAACGGGTCGGCCTCGACATGCGGTATTCCGGCGGGAATCGGCTCGAAATGCGCGCGCACCTTCGCCAGCGCATCCGCCGGATCGATGTCGCCGCAGATCACCAGCGTCGCATTGCCGGGGTGGTAGAAGCGGCGGTGGTAGTCCCGCATGTCCTCGACGCTCATGCGCTTGAGCGCATCGGCGTGCCCGATCACCGGGCGGCGGTAGGGATGGCGCAGGAACAGCGTGCCTTGCACGAGGTCCGTGAGCCGCCGCCACGGTTCGTCGAGGCCCATGGCGAGTTCCTCGAGCACGACCGCGCGCTCGCTGTCGAACTCCTTGGCATCGAGCAGCACCGCGCGCATGCGATCGGCTTCGATCTCCAGCGCCTGCTCCCAGCGATCGCTGGCGAGCTCGAACCAGTAGGCCGTGTGATCCGAGCTCGTGAAGGCGTTGTTGCTGCCGCCGAGCGTGGTCGTCAGCCGATCGATCTCGCCCTTCGCGAAGCGCGGCGAGCCCTTGAACATCATGTGCTCGAGAAAGTGCGAGACGCCGGCCTCGTGCTCGCGCTCGTTGCGCGCGCCGACCTTGTACCAGAGCATCACGGCGACGACGGGATCGGCGTGACGCTCGACGAGCAGCACGCTCATGCCGTTGGTGAGTCGATGCTCGCCGACCTTCGTGCCGTTCTTCTGAAGCCGCGCGAGCGGTGCGGGCACGGCGCTCACGAGCTCCCCCACTTCTTCCACTTGCCGCCGGTCTTCTTGGGCGGTCCCTTCGGCCCGAGCGGCGCCGGATCGCGGCCGATCTCGCGCAGCTTGCGGCGGCGATCGCCGCGGCCGCGACGGCCTTGGTCCTCACGCGGCTGTACCCGCTCGAGACTGCGACGGCGGTCGCGACGGTACTTGTCCCCAGAACGCACGCCGCGGCGCTCGGGGCCAGGGCCCTGCGGCGCCTGCGTCGCGAAGAAGCGCGTGCGCGGGTCCTTGCGCTTGTCGTCCAGCGGCGCGGCGCGGCCGCTGGCCTTCGATTGGCCGAGCAGCTCGGCGACCTCGGCGCGCAGCAACGCGCGCCACTGGCCTTCGTGCAGCGAGCGATCCGAGAGCGTGCCGATGTGGGTGCGGCGAAGCGTGAGCACGTTGTAGCCCACGGCGGCGAACATGCGGCGCACTTCGCGGTTCTTGCCTTCGTTGAGCGTGCAAGTGAGCAGCGACCACTCGTTGGTGCGCTTGAGCACCTTGACGAACGCCGGCGCGGTCCAGCCCTCGGCGAGCCGCACGCCCTTCTGCACCTTCTCGATCGCCTCGCCCTCGATGCGGCCGCGCAGCTTGACCGAGTAGGTCTTGGTGACGCCGTAGCGCGGGTGAGCGATGCGGTTGGAGAACTCGCCGTCGTTGGTGAGCAGGATCAGGCCAGTCGAGTCTTCGTCGAGGCGACCGACGGTGTAGATGCGGCCCTTGGCGGGATCGGTGACGAGGTCGATGGCGCGCATGCGCGCTTCGCGCCGCTCGTTGGTGCAGACCACGCCGCGCGGCTTGTGCAGCAAGTAGTAGCGCAGCTCCGTGCGCTCGGGCTTGAGCACCACGCCATCGACGTCGATCTGCTGGACGTTCGGATCGACCTTCGTGCCGAGCTCGGTCACGATCTCGCCGTCGATCGTCACCTTGCCCTTGGCGATCAGCTCGTCGCACTTGCGGCGCGAGGCGATGCCGTGGTCGGCGAGGTACTTGTTGAGGCGGATGAGGCGGCCGGAATCCGGTGCGTCGTCCTCGGGGTCGCGGAAATCGTCGTCGTCGGGGCTCATCGGACCGCACAGAGTAGCGTCCGCGAGCGCGCTTCCCCCCCATCGCGCCCCGAGCACGCCCCAAGAGCCTTCACGAGACGTCCCCATCGGGCTCGTCCGCGAGCCCCCTTGGGAGGGGCAGGAATCGCGCTATCCTCTGAGCAACTCGAAAACGGGCGGCATTCAGCCTCCCGCGACTCGAAGAAAGGCAACCATGCGAATCCAACACGCGTTCCTCGCTGGCCTGCTCGCCCTCTGCATGGCCTCCACCTCCGCGCCCGCACGGGCGCAGGCGCCGGGCACGCCGCTGCCGCCGGTCAGGCTCGAAGGTCTCGCCCAGACGGGCGCCAAGACGTTCGATGACTTCATGGGCCGCGCGGTGCTGCTCGAGTTCTTCGCCTACTGGTGAGGCCCCTGCCGAGGGCAGGTCTCGCACCTCAACGAGCTTCAGAAGAAGTGGGGTGAGCGCGGCCTGTCGATCGTCGGCGTGACCGACGAAGGCGAAGCGGAGACGGTCAAGTGGGTCGAGGAGCAGGGCGCGAAGTACGCCTATGGCTATGACCGTGGCGGCAAGCTCTCGAGCTATTTCAAGGTGTCGGGCATCCCCGCCGCCGTGCTGGTCGACGCCAAGGGCATCGTGGTGTGGCAGGGTCACCCCGCGGGAGTGACCGACGCGCTGATCGAGAAGGCTGTCGCAGGTGCGCTGCCCAAGCCCCAGTGGGAGTGGCCGACCTCGACCAAGGCGGTCAAGGCCGCGTTGCTCAAGCGCCAGTACAAATCGGCCCTCGACGAAGCGGCCAAGCTGACCGAAGCCGATGGCGGTCCGGGCATCACTGCGGCGATTCGCGGCATCGTCGAGAGCCGCGTGGCGGGTCTCAAGGCGACCTACGCGTCGGGCGACTACCTCGGGACCGAGACCGCGGGCACCGCGCTCGCCAAGGAACTGGCCGGACTTCCCGACAGGGAGGCCGTGGACGCGGTGCTCGCCGAGCTCGCGGCCAACAAGGACGCCGGAGCCGTGATGAAGGCGCAAAAACAGATCGCGAAGCTGCGCGCGAGCGAGCTTTCCAAGCGCAAGGAGCTCGAGGCCGCCATGGCGGACCTCGCCAAACTCTCCAAGGCCAACGCAGGCAATTGCGCCGGAAAACAGGCCGACGAGTTCCTGAACGAACTGAAGGAACGCCTGCGCGGCGCGGCGGTCGCTGAGCCATGCGCGCGCTCGAGCGCGAGCACGCGGGGCGGCGCGACCTCATCGGTCGCGCCGCCCCGCGGTGTTTTGGAGTTGGTTGTTTCGAGGTTGTTTCGAGGTTGTTTCGAGGCGCCGTCGCTTCGAGAGACTCGGACTTAGCCGCGCGTGAGCTTGGCCTTCACGCGCTCGATCGCCGCGGCGTAGTCCGGGTTGGGCTGTGCGGGAGAGAAGCGCACGGCAATCTCGTAGCAGGCGAGCGCCATGGGCAGGTCGCCCGAGAGCTCGTAGGCGAGACCCTTGCCGTAGTGCGAGGCGTGGTCGTGCGAGTCGTCGACGAGCGCCTGTGAGAAACCCGTCTTCGCGAGTTCCCAGTCGCCGGCGCGCAGCGCTCTGACTCCGGCTTCCGCGTGCGAGTTCGGCGAGGCCGAAACGATGCACTGCTCGAGCTGACCGGGAGTCGAGGAGGGCAGCGTGACGACGGCGTCGACAGGACCGCGGATCTTCTGCTTGAGGGTGCCACAGGAGGGGGCGAGCAGGACGACGGCGGCGAGGGTGACCTTGAGCGCGGACTTCATGGTGGGTGCAACGAGTTCGAGGAGCTGAATCGAAGGCTCTAGAGATAGCGCTCCGAAGGACGCACTTCCAGCGCCGGAATGCACTGCGGGCCTCGACCGGCACCCCGCGCTCTACAGGCGGCCCGAGCGCTTGACCTCGAGGTACTTTTCCGCGAGGGCGACCTGCAGCTCGGACGGAGCGATGTCGAGGGTCAACACACCCCGACCCGCATGGCGTTCGAGGGCGCGGCGGCGAGCCTGCGCGTACTCCAAGGCCGCGCAGGTGGCGAGCGCATCGCCAAAGCCCCCCACCGGGGCGTTGCGCAGCGCTTCGACCGAGGTCTCGCGCAGGCTGGCGAGAACGACGAGATGCCGCGTGCGCAGCAGTTCGAGCGCCGGGCCGAGCTCGTCCTCGTCCTCGTCCCGCTGGTTGGTCACCACGACCACCAGCGCGCGACGGCGCTGGAAGGCGCGCAGGCGCGCGGCGGCCTCCAAATAGTCGGGCGGCTCGAGGGTCGGTTCGAGGTCGTAGACGGCGTTGAGCAAGGGCGTCATCCCCTGACGGCCCTTGACCGGCGGAAGTCGCCGGTCGACCCCGCCGAAGGTGAGCAAGGACACCGCATCCCCCTGCCGCAGCGCCACATAGGCCACGAGCAGGAGCGCGTTCAGGCAGTGGTCGAAGTGCGACAGCTCACCGTCGATGGCGCGCATGCGGCGCCCGCAGTCGAGCAGGAACACGACCTGCTGGTCGCGCTCCTCTTGGTACTCGCGCGAGATCGTCTTTCGTCGCCGCGCGGTCGCCTTCCAATCGATCTGGCGCAGGGCGTCGCCCGCTTGGTAGTCGCGCAGTTGGCGGAACTCCAAGCCGTCCCCGCGACGTTGGCGACGCCGGATGCCCATCAGTTGGATGCGATTCTCGAGCGCGTGGAGCGCGAAACCGGCCACGGCCGCGAAGTTCGGATAGATGCGCACGCGGGTGTCGAGCGCCGTGCGCTCGCGCAGGTCCCACAGTCCCAGCCGAGACGCGCGCACGACCTCGCACGGACCGAAGCGACCCTCGCCGCGCTCGCGCCCGCGCAGCCGATAGTCGAACTCGACGCCGCGCTCCGCGGGGACCTCGACCTCGCGCGGCAGAGCCTCGACCTCGACCGCGAGCGGATGGCCGTCGAACACCGTGACGCGCTCGGAGCGCGCCGAGGGATTGCGCAGGCGCAGGCGCACGGTCGACCACGTCCCGAGCGCGAGCGAATGCGGCACAAGGCGCTCGACCACGAGCGGCGCGCGACGCCCGGCGACCGCGAGGTCGAGCGCCAGCGTGAGCACGAGCGCCGCTGTGCACACTTGCCACGCGGCGAGCCATGCGGGCACGAAGCAAGCCGCGAGCCCGAGCAAGGCCCACGCCGCCACCAGCCCCAGCGCTCGCCGACGCGGCCTCATTCGCGGGGCGCTTCCACCTTCTGAAGGATCGAGCGCAGCACATCGTCGGTCGTCACGCCTTCGAGCTCGAGCTCCGGCGCGAGTGTCAGTCGATGGCGCAGAACCGGCAGCGCAACCGCCTTGATGTCATCCGGCGTCACGAAGCCGCGCCCCTCGAGCAACGCCTTCGCGCGCGCGACGCGCACGAGCGAGATGCCGCCGCGCGGACCCGCTCCCATGGCGACTCCGCGCCACGTGCGCGTCTCGCGCACGATGCGCACCGCGTACTCGCGCACGCGCTCCAGCACGGTCAAGCGCGCGACCGTGGCCTGCAGCGCGAGCACGTCTTCCGCCGTGCAGACGCGCTGAACGGCCGACACTTCGAGCTGGCCTCCGGTGCGACCGGCCGTGACGAGCTCCACGATGCGCGTCTCCTCGTCGAGGCTGGGATAGTCGACGACGATCTTGAGCAGGAAGCGGTCGAGCTGGGCCTCGGGCAGCGGATAGGTGCCCTCCTGTTCGATCGGATTCTGCGTGGCGAGCGTCATGAACGGCGGCGTGAGCGCCGTCGCCTCGCCCTCGATCGTGATCTGCCCTTCCTGCATGACTTCGAGCAGCGCCGACTGCGTCTTCGCCGACGCGCGATTGATCTCGTCGGCCAGCAGCAAGTTCGTGAACGCCGGTCCTCTGCGCAACCGGAACGTCCCCGACGCGCCTTCGTACACCACGTGGCCCGTCACGTCGCTCGGCATGAGGTCGGGCGTGAACTGCACGCGCGCGAACTTGCCGCCGAACGTGCGCGCGAGCGCGAGCACGAGCAGCGTCTTGCCGAGTCCCGGAACGCCTTCGATGAGCACGTGCCCTCCGGCGAGGAACGCGAGCAGCACCTGCTCGACCTCCTCCGCTTGGCCGATCACGACGCGCCCGACCTCGGTTCGCATGCGAACCACGCGCTCGGAGGCCCGCGCGAGCTCCTCGTCCGTCACCACGACTGCCTGAACTTCGTTCATAGGGATCTCCTGACCGTCTCGAGATCGCGCACGATCTCGCTGAATTCCGCCTTGTCGACCCTGCGCGCACCAAGTGCCGTCCGAACGCGCTCGACGCCGATCGAGGACTGCTCCGCCAACGCGCGCGCCAGCGCCTCTTCGTCGTGCGCCAGCCACTGCGAGCGCACCACCCCGATGCGTCGCCGCAGCTCGGCGCGCGGCGCGTCGAGCAGGCGCTCGGACTGCCGCGAACGCCACAGGAACTCGCCGCTCGCGCGCACATGCTCCGAGAAGTCGCGCCGCTCTCGCCCGAGCTCGCCGAGCTTGGGGCCCGCGACGAACGCCCGACGCCAGAGCACGAGCGCGAGCAGCAGCGCCGCGGAACAGATCGCCGGCCACCCGTGCTTCCACAGGAGCGCGAGCAGGCCCGGAGGTCGTTCTCCGAGCACGAATCGCACTTCGCGACGCTCGCCGTCGAAGCTGGCGAGGTCGTCGAGCACGTACGGATGATCGAGCTCACCGAAGTCCGCGTTGAGCGCCCAGTCGTCATCCGCGAACAACGTGATGCGTCCGTAACCGTGCTCGAGCCCGAGCACGCGAGAGCGCATCGGATCGCCGGTGTCGACGTCGCACAGCGCGTTGGAGTCGACGAACGTGAGCCGTCCGTCGAAGGCGACGCGCCGCAAGCCGCGGCCGAGTTCCACTTGCACCTCGCGCTCCGCATCAGCATCGAGCCGCACGTCGAGCTGCAGCGCATCGAGCAGCGGGTGGGAAAATCGCTGTTCGTCGAGGTCGTTCTCGATGGCACTCTCGAAGTCGTCTCCCGGGAGGAGCACGACCAGCGCTCCGCCAGCTTCCACCCACGCGAGCAATCGCTCCAAGTCGACGGGCGAGAGCAAGCGCCCCGATTGCCGCAGCACGAGCAACGCGTCGGTGGGCGGCAACTCGCCGAGGTAGTTCGTGGTCTCGACCGCGCGAGCGAGTCGCTCCAGCGTGCGCTCCGCGGCCAGCATCGGATTCTCGCGCGCTCGGCCGCGATATCCGACGTCATCCTCGACCTCCTCGAAGCCGATCACGCCGAAGATCACGTACGCCACCAGCGCGAGCGCGAGCGCGACCCCGATAACGAAGATCCTGCGGACAGCGCGCGGACTCACGTCGCCTCCCGCCGGAAGTGCTGTCCCCATGCGTCGCACAACGCGAGCGCCGTGGCGTCGTCGGGACGCCTGCGCGAGTAGGCGCACACGAGCCACGCGCTCGTGACGGACGCGAAGAAACCGAAGCGCTCCACGGAGTCGAGGCGCCGCACGTGCTCCACGCAATCGCGCTCCGTGTCTCCTGGGTCCGGCGCGAGCGCGCCCGTCGCGATGAGCCGCGAGAGCGCGCCGCGATAGAGCAATCCCATCGCACCGGCGGCATCTCCAGCAAGCCACAGCTCCCTCGCGCGCGCACCGATGTCCTCCGGCAGGGACTCGGGCCGTACGTCCAGCCCGAACACATGCGTGCGCGGCGGAGCGAGCTTCGGACGGCTCGCGACCCGCCACTCGATCAACCCCGCCATGCGCAGGATCATGACCACGACACCGACCAGCAGTGCCACGAGCAGTGCCCAGCCCAGAAACTGCAAGACGTAGGCCAGCACGTCGAGGTCGAGCGCTCCGTTGTCGCCCCGACCGCCAGCGCGCGGAAACCTGAAACGCGTGCGCGTCTCGGTCGTGTCGAAGTCCGCATGGGCCAAGACCTCGCGAGCGATCTCGGCGGCGTCCTGCCGCGACGGCGCGACGGCGGCGGGCTCGCGGGAGGACTCCGGGGTTCGCTCCGTTGTTTCCTGCGAGCGAGCGAGCGTCACGAGCAGCGCGAACGCGAGCACCGCGACGACGGGGACTCGTCGCAGGACCTGCGCGGCGCGCGCCCCGAGCCTGCGGAACGCCAGCTCGACATCCCAACCTTCGAGCCGCGAGCGCTGGTTCAGGTAGAGCGCGAAACCGGCCAGCGCGTGCAAGACTCCGCAGACCGAGTAGCTCGCAAGCCACACGAGCTTCATCCCCACCGCGAACCAGCCGAGCCGAACCTCACCGAAATCCCCGGCCTCGAACGGCGCGAGATCGGGCGCCAACTCGCCCGGCGTGAAGAACCACAGCAACAACACACCCTGCACGAACAGCCCGACTTCCAGCGCCAGAAAGCAGCACGCCGCCAGCACGGCATCGCCCGAACCCGAGCGCCGCAGCTCGCGTTCGCGTACGGCTCGCTTGCGCCCCGTGCTGCCTTCGAGCAGCGCGGCCGGTGTCACGAGCGCGCGCCACGGCATCCAGCGATAGCGGACGACGCACACGAGCGCGAGCCGCCACAGACTGCGCGGCAAGTCGCGCAGCGTGACCTGCAGGCTCGGAACGGCGCCAAAAGCCGCGCGCGAGGCGACGAACACCGGTACGAGCTCGAACAGCGGACGCAGCATCCACAACAGGAACAGCGCCAGCCATGCGCGCTCCACTGCCAGCAGGAACAACAGGCACACCGGCAGCACGAGCACGCTCCACGCGGCGAAGATGGCTCCGCCCCAACTGCGCAGCATGGCGGCCGCGAGATCGAGGCACTCGTGGCCCGTGCGAGGCCGCAGCGCGAGCGAGATGCGCTCAAGCTGCACGTCGACGCCCTCCGAGCCACAGGTAGACGATCATGAGCAACCACATCAGCGCGCCCACCGCGTACTTGATGGACGCTGGCAGCGGCTGCGCGGACCAGAAGCCCTCGATCAACGCGGCGAGGGTCGTCATCGCCGCGGCGCCGAGCAGCAGCCGCAGGCAGCGCGGCGCATCCTCGACCAGCGCACGCGAGCGCGAGCGAGCGAGCGGAGCCACGAGCAGCGAACCCAGCCGCATGCCCGCCACCGCCGAGATCACCATCGCGACGAGCTCCCACGAGCTGTGCCCGGCCACGAACACGAACAGCTCCTCCTCGTAGCCAATGGCGAGAAAGTGCCCCGCGACCGCTCCGAAGTGCACTCCGTTGTAAATGAGCGCGAGGATCGAGCCGATGCCGAACGCCAGACCGCTGGCGAAGATCCTGAAGTCGATGCCGACGTTGTTGCGGATGTAGAAGGCGAACATGCGCACGTTCGCGGCCGCGCCGCGTTTCTCCGCGAGCTTCCCCGCTGGGTCGTACATCGCCTCGAACTGCTCGATCGACTCGGCATCCACCACCGCGTAGAGCAGGTCCGGTCGCGAGTGCGCGAGCAGCGCCACTCCGACGAGCGGCAGCAGGAACAGGGCCGAGCAGATCCAGAAGAGCCGCCACTCTTCGCGCACGAGCCGCGGGAAATCGGCGCCGAAGAACTGCCGAACTTGCGCGAGGTAGCTCGACTGCGCTCGATAGAGCTGCTCGCGTCCGCGCAACGCCATCAGATTCAGCCGCTCTACCAACTCGCGGCCGTACATGCGCCGCCGCGCGAGCGCGAGGTCCTGACAGACGTGGCGATACAGCCGCGGCAACTCGGGCAGCGCTTCGAGCGCCTGCGCGTCCTTGCGCCCCGAGCGCAGTGCTTCGAGGAGCGACTCGAACCTCTGCCAGCGCTCGTGGCGCGCGGCGATGAAGGCCTCGCGCTTCACCGCGCTCCCTCGAGCCAACGAGCCATGCCGAGCACGCGCGCACTGTGACCGTGCTCACTCGCGCCCGTGAGCGGCGCCAGTTGCGCGGCGAGCTCCTCGCGACGCGCCGGACTCCAGTCCCCGGAGCGGACCGCGAACTCGATCACCGCAGCCTGCTCTTCGGGAGCGAGCGGAATCGGCGGCGCACACGGCTCCGCCTTCGGCAGCGCGCACAGCTTGGCGCGCCCATCGACGTGCACGACCAAGGTACCGGCGACGTGATCGCCGATGCGCTTGCCGTCGCGTGAGAGCAACGTCGAGACCACCGCCGCGCCGTAGAGCCCGGGAAGAAAGTCCACCACGCGCAGGAAGTTGCGCAGCACGGAGGCTGACCAGCCCACGCTCGTGCCATCGTCGCGTACCACCGCGAGTCCGAGCACGCGCTTGCCCAGAGTCTGCCCGTTCCAGAACACCTCGAAGACCACCGGATAGAACCACTCGACGGCGAACAGCGCCAGCAGCAGCAACGCCTGACCGATGTCTCCGAACAGCGCGAGCCAGCCGAGCGCGGAGAAGATCGCGAGCCGCACGAGCAAGTCGAGGCCGAAGGCGAGTGCGCGCGCGCTGAGGCCTGCCACGCGCAGCGAGAGCTCGACGCCCTCGGGAGCCTCGACGGTCGCGAGTGTGTCGAGCCGCTCTCTCACGCGTTCACCACGACCGTGCCGGCGAGGAGGTCGTGCAAGCAGCGCCGCTCCTCGCCGAAAATGAACAGCGCGTCGATCAGGGAGAAGAGCCCACAACACCAGCCGATGCCCGCGGGAAGCAGAGTGCGCAACACCACGAGCTGCACGGCGCTCGCCGGTCCGCCGTGCACGCTCTCGACGCGCAGCTTGAACACGCGCTTGCCAACCGTCCAGCCGCGCGTGCAGAGCAGGAACGCCTGCAGGGCAAGGACGAACAGCATCGACAACACGAACAGCGACACGCCGATCGCGCCGCGCGCGTCCGGGAGCGCCGTCTCGTCGTCCGTCAGGAACGCCGCGGCGTTTCCGAGCGCGAGCCACAGGAACGATGGGACGTACAGCAACGAGTCCAAGAGCGATGCGAGCAGGCGCTCGAAACGTCCGGCGAGGCGCTGCCGCGAGCGCGGCCCGCTCCGCACGACGCTGCTCGTCTCCGGCGCGCGATAGGGATTCGAGTCGTCGCCGCCGACGACGTTCACGTCGAGAGCTCCATCAGGCGCCGCGCCTCCGCGCGCGCCGTCTCCTGGTCCTTGCCGCCCGCGATCATGTCCGCGATCTCGCGCACGCGCCGCTCGCCGTCGAGCGCCTCGACACGCGTGCGCGTGCGCCCGGCCTCGATCTTCTTCTCGACGCGCTGGTGCACCGACGCCATCGCCGCGATCGCGGGCAAGTGCGTCACGCACAGCACCTGATGGTGCTCCCCGAGCTTGCGCAGGTGCGCTCCCACCGTCGGGCCGAGCCGTCCGCCGACGCCCGAGTCGATCTCGTCGAACAGCAGCGACCGCCGCTCGCCCGCTTCCGCGAGCACGCCGCGCAGCGCGAGCATGAGGCGCGCCGTCTCGCCGCCCGAGGCGACCTCGCGCAGGCGATTCATCGACTCGCCAGGATTCGCCGCGAGCAGGAACTCGATGCGATCCATGCCGCGCTCGCCGAAGCGCTGCAAGTCCGCTTCGATCTCGGGGCGCGCCGAGGGATCGCCGCCACCGCCTTCGTCGTCGCTGCGCTGGCCGATGCGCACATCGAAGGCCGCGTTCGCAAGCCCGAGCTCCTTGAGCGCCTTGTGCACCGCCTTCACGAGCTTCTCGCGCAGCGCCTTGCGCGCGCGCCGCAGGTCGCTCGCGCGCGCGAGCAGCGTCGCGCGCGCCTTCGCGATGTCCTCCCCGAGCCCCTGCGAGTGTTGCTCATCGCGCTCGAGCCGCGCGATCTCCGCCGCGAGCTCCGCCCGGCGTTCGACGAGGCCCACGGCATCCGTGCGATACTTGCGCTCGAGCCGTTCGAGCTCGGCGAGGCGCTCCTCGATCTCCTCGAGTCGCCGTGGATCGACTTCCAGCGCGTCGCCGAGCGAGCGCAGCGAGCGCACCGCGAGGTCGAGGTGCGCGTAGGCCGCCTCGAGGTCCGTCGCGGCGCCCTCGAGCGCGGCCACGCGCGTGCGCCACGCGTCGAGGAACCGGCTCGCATGACGCACGCGGTCGAGCGCCGCGCCGTCACCGTCCGCGAGCCCCTCGAGCAGCTCGCCCAGGCCCTGCTTCATGCCCGCTGCGTGGCGCAGGAGCTCGCGCTCCGGCTCGAGTCGCGCGCGCTCCTCCGCCTCGGGATTGGCCGCCACCAGCTCCTGCCATTGAAAGCGCGCGAGATCGAGGCGATCGCGCCGCTCGCTCGCCTCGCGCTCGAGCCGCAGGGCCTCGTCGACGAGCTTGCTCCACGCCTCGCGCGCCGCCTTGTACTGCGCGACCTGCGCATCGAGCTTCCCGAAGCCGTCGAGCAGACGCAGTTGCTCGGATGGATCGTGCAGCCGCTGGTGGTCGTTCTGCCCGTGGATCTCGAACAGCCGCGGCGCGAGCTCCGCGAGCGCCTCGCGCGTCACGGGGCGCGCATTCACATAGGCGCGCGTGCGCCCGTCGGCCGACACCGTCCGCACCAGCGCCAGCTCGCGCTCCGGCGCCTTCGGATCGCCGTCCCAGTCCTCGAGCAGCTCCGGCGCATGCTTGCGCGCCCAACGCTGCACGCTCGTCGCCCCAGCCGACACGCGAAAACGCCCCTCGACCGTCGCGCGCGCGGCGCCAGAGCGCACGATCGCGGTCTTGGGCTTCTCGCCCAACAGCAGCTCGAGCGCTCCGACGAGCAGGCTCTTGCCCGCGCCGGTCTCGCCGGTGATGACGTTGAGCCCCGGGCCGAACGAGAGCTCCGCCCGTTCGATCAACGCCAAATCCGAGATCTCGAGCTCGACCAGCATGCGGCGTCATTATGGACTCTCGGCGGACCCGTTCGTCAGCGGGGAATCCGGCAGAAATTTGAGCCCCCGGCCCAGTCTCTCAGGCCGAGCCCCGCGCGCGGCCCGGAAATGCAGCTCGCGGCTCAGCGCCCGTCCGACGTCGCGGTGTCGCTCACGCCGAAGTCGCCCGCGCGCTCGCGCCACAGCGTGTGCACGTGGTTCACGTCGTTCTGGCCGTTGTGATACTCGAGCGTGAAGCGCGGCGAGTGCAGCCGATAGTAGTGCGGCTTGCCCGCCTCGGTCGAACCCACCCATAGAAAACGCACCGCGCCCAGATCGGCGACGAGTTCGCTCGCCCGCGCCCGCGCCGGGCCGTCGAAGCGGCCCACGTAGGTGCCGAGCAGGTCGGCCACGCGGCCACGGAGCGCTTCCGGCAGCTCCGCGAGCGCCACGCCCTCGGTCGCATCGAAGCGCTCGTCGCGCCCCGGTCCGTGGACGACGTCCGCCGGCACCGCTCCAAGGCCGCGCGAGCGGCGCGCGAGCGTCCCCTGAAACGCCGCGGCCAGCTCGCGCGCCAACGACTGCTCTCCGGCGAGCGGCTCGACGACGCGGCCGCCCACTTCGTGCCGAGCGGGGTTGGTGCCGAGAAAGTGCGGAGTGAACGCGAGCTTCCCGTCCACCTCGGAAAACTGCAGCACGACGTGATGACCCTCGAAGCGCCAGCCCCACGGATCGCCCGAGTCGACGTCGCCGAAAATCGCGACGCTGTAAGCCTCGGCGTCACGCCACGTGGCCGGACGCTCGGGCGTCGACTCGCGCTCCTTGAGCACGCTCTCGAGCGCGACGATCTCGTCGACGACGCGCTCACCCTCGGCACTGAGGACCGTGCGCAGCAGAGCTCGCAGCGCGCCTCGCTCGCGCTCGTCGAGCGATCGCAGCGGCACGCCCGCGCGCTCGCGCGGCACATAGTGCCAGTCGAGCCGCTGCGCACAGTGAAACGGAAACACGGCTCGCGCTCGGTCCTCTCGGTCGAGCGCCGCCACCAACGCCTGCGCGGCCGCGCGCATCGGCGTCGGCTCCCGCTGAGCCAGCCACGCCACCGCGCCGAGCGTCGAGCAGGTCGTGAGGAGCAGCGTGCGGATCACGGCGGGGAATCTCCGGTCGCCGCGCGCGGACTTCCCGCGCACGGCGTGGGACGCCATGCTAACCCGCGACGTGGAATCGCGCCCCGCACCCGCCTGCGCTCGCTGCCGCCACTACTGGATCACGCACCAGCCGTCGACGCCGCACGGCTGCCGAGCCTACGGGATCCTCTCCCTGCGCCTGCCTTCGATGGAGATCCGCGTGGCGAGCGGGCAAGACTGCGCCGCGTTCGAGGAGCGTCCGGTCCCGCCGCCTCGCGCGCACGAGGCGTGACTCGATGGACGTGACCGCGCTCGAACACCTGCCGACTCCGCTGCTGCTCGTGCGCCTCGATCGCGTGCGCGCGAACTTGGCGCGCATGGAGGAGTTGCTCGCGGCTCACGGCGGCCTCGCGCGCTGGCGACCCCACGTGAAGACGGCCAAGGTGCCGCAAGTGCTCGATCTGTTGCTCGACCGCGGCCTGCGGCGCTTCAAGTGCGCCACGACGCGCGAAGCTCGCGTGCTGCTCGAGCTCGCCGAGCGGCGCGGAGCATCGATCGACCTGCTCGTCGCGTTCGCGCACCGCGGTGCGAACCTCGCGCGCGTCGTCGAGCTCGCGCAGCGCCATCCCCGACAGCGCGTCTCGATGCTGAGCGAGGACGCCGCGCACGCACGATCGCTCCGCGAGCACTCGCTCGGCGTGTTCATCGACCTCGATCCCCACATGGGACGCAGTGGAATCGCCCTCGACCAGCGCGCGCGAATCCGCGAAGTCGCGCTCGCGGCCGAGACCGCGCTGCGCGGCTGGCACGCCTACGAGGGACACGTGCGCGCACCGACCGCACCCCAACGCCGCGCGGCCTGCGCGCCGCTCTTCGACGCACTCGCCGACCTCGCGCTGTCGCTCGGATCGCGCGAGCACGAAACGATCACCAGCGGCACTCCGACGTTCGTCGAAGCGCTCGAGCACCGCGGCCTCGCCGCACTCCAGCACTCGATCTCTCCGGGCATCGTCGTGTACTGGGACCACAACAGCGCGGCGCTGGGGCTAGCGGGATTCCGCTGCGCCGCCAGCGTGCTCACGCGCGTGATCTCGCGTCCGCGCTCGGACCGCGTGACCGTCGACGCCGGCTCGAAGTCCATCGACGCCTCCGTGTCCGACCCGTGCGTGCAGGTCGCCGGACGGCCGGAACTCGTCGCGACGCGTCCGAGCGAAGAGCACTTGCCGCTCGACGTCCGCTCCCTCGCGCCGCCGCAGCTCGGCGACTTGCTCGAACTCGAGCCACGCCACGTCTGCCCGATGGTCAACCTCGCCGAGCGTTGCGCGCTGCTCGAAGGCGAGCGACTGCTCACCATCGCGAGCGTCTGCGCTCGCGCCCACGGCGACTAGCTAGCGCCGTTCGTGCCGCGCGGGATCGCGCGGCGGATGGGCCGCGATCTCCCGCAGCCTCCGCAGCTCCTCGCGCAGCGCCGGTGGCATCGCGCCGAGCAGTGCCTGCTCGAATGCCTCGCGCGCGACGGCCCAGCGCGCTTGGTCGGCGGCCTCGCGGCCGCGCGTCGCGAGCAGGAGCGTGCCCTCGCCCAACTCGTCCTCGATTCGTCGGACTGACTCGATTTCGAGCCATGGCTGGCCGAGGAACAGCTGTCGCGCTTCGACGACGGCCTCGAAGCGCGCGAGTCGACGCGCAGGCGAGAGGGCCTGCTCGGGCGGACTTCCGCGGCGCACGAACAAGCGCGCGAGCGGAGCGTTCCACTGCTGCTCTTCCCACAGGAACTGCCGATCGGACCAGACGTCGAAGGCGCGGTAGTCGGCCTCGCCGAAGCGCGTCACGAAGGGATTCCAGCGAACGCACTCCTCGCGCAGCTGAAAGCGCAGTCGCACGCGCCGTCCGAGCGCGGCCTGCGGGTCCGCCAGCAGCTCCTCGAGCGACGACTCCGCTGCGGCGCGCGAGGGTTCCTCCTCCGACGAGCTCAGCGCGGCGCGCGAGAGCGCGATGAGCACGACGAGCACGAGCAGCGCAGCGAGGGCCTTCACCACGGCTCGATTCGACGCACGGCGGCTCACACTGGAGCGCCGACGCGAGCGCCCGTCCGCTTTCGGGACGGCGTCAGCGCGCGCACCCGCCCGGCGCGTCGGCGGAGCCAAACCAACGCTGGCGCAGCCAGCGCGCGGCGCCGCACATGGACGCCGACGCATCCGCCTCCGTGCGCGACGCGATCCGCGCCCGCGTGGCCGAGTTGGCCCGCGCACCGCGCTAGCGAACCGTCACTTCGTCTCGCCGCCGGTGGCGGGCGGCGGCGGAGTCCAGCCGGTCGGACGCGCGAGCGTCGGGGCGAGCAGCGCGATCAGTCCCATCGCGGTGCCGTAGTTCTCGCTGCGCGGAAAGACGCGGTCGTTCCAGCCGCCAGAGTCCTCCTGCACTTGGAACAGCCGCTCGAGAAAGCGCTGGCGATAGCTCGCGCGCTCGGCCTCGGGCAGGAACTCGATCGCCTGCGCGGCATAGCCGTGCGCGTAGACGAAGTAGTAGGGCGCGACGCCGTAGGGCGGCACGTGCGTGCCCGTGCCCTTTCGACGCTTCTCGAGCCACTCCCAGTGTTCGAGGAAGTTGTCGAGCGAACGCCGCACGCGGTCGACCCCGCCGCGGCCGGCGAGCACGAGCACGCACTCGGTGATCGGCGAGCGACCGATCGCGCCCGGCCACTCGTCCTTCTTCGCGCCGGTGTTGTAGGGAATCGCACCGGCCTCGGTGCGACAGGTCTCCAGCGCATCGAGCGCGCGCGTGATCACGGCCGCGTCGACGCGCTCGCCTTGGCGCTGCGCCTCGAACAGCGCGATCAGCGTCGGCGAGGTCATGAACGGCGACGCCGGAGCGCGCTTGGTTCCCCCACCGGGCCGCGAGTAGTTCCAGCCGCCCGTCTCGACGATCTCGGTCTCGTGCAGGACCTCGACCAGCCGCTTCACCCACGCATCGAGCGTCGCTTCCTTGCCCTTGGGGACGAGCTTCTCCGCGCGCAGCCGCAGGAACAGCTGCAGCGCGTAGGCATGGCCCCAGCCGCGCACGTCGTAGCCGCCGCTGAAGCCCGCCGACATCGCGGGGTCCTCGAGCGTCTCGAACAGGAAATCCACCGCGCGCGCCACGGCCGCCTGCGACTCCCGCGACTTGGCGTGCTGCGGCGATTGCACGAGCGCCCAAGCGGAGATCGCGGTGCCGCCCACGCGATAGCCGATGGGAATCTGTCCCTTTTCGCGATACACGCCCTCGTAGGGCCACTCGCGCTCGGTGCCCTTGGGATCGGCGAGGTTCTCCTGCAACTCGACGAGCCGCGCGTGTGCCTTCTTCGCCGCCGACTCGACGCTGGGGAGCTTCTTCTTGGGCTCGGGCTCCTGCGGAGCGAAGGTCGGGACGAGCGTGAGGAGCAGCGCGATCGCGATCATGGGTGGGCATTCCTCGAGGGGGCCGCGACAGCCTAACGAGCGGCCGTCGTTTCGACCCTGCGCGTTCCCAACGCAGCCGTGCGCGCGCGAGAGCGGCGGGCTAGCCGCGCGGCACGGATTCGCCGCCGACGAGCACGTCCTCGAGCGCGAGCTCCGGCCCGCGCAGCACGATCAAGTCCGCGCGCGCTCCCGGCGCGAGGACACCGATCTCGCGTTCGAGCCCGAGTGCGCGCGCGGGCGTCTCGCTCGCCATCGCGAGCGCGTCCTCGAGCCCGACTACGCCGCGCTTCACGAGCCGCCGCACCATGTCGAGCTGCCCCATCGCCGTGCCCGCGAGCGCTCGCTCCGCTCGATCGGGCCCCGGCGGGTAGTAGGCCGTGCCGTCGTCGATCAGGTGCTCGCGGCCGTGCGAGTGAAACACGTCGCAACCCGTCCCGGCGCCGCGCAGCGCGTCGCTGACGAGCGCCAGTCCCGTGGGACCGCGGGCGGCGAGCGCGATCTCGATGGCCTCGCCGCCGACGTGCACGAGATCGCCGATGAGCTCCGCGTACAGAGCGCGCTCGAGCAGTGCGAACCCCGCGAGGCCGACCTCGCGATGGTGGATGGCGTTCATGGCGTTGAAGAGGTGGGTCGCGCCGCTCGCGCCCGCGCGCGCGGCCGCGCGCGAGTCCTCCGCGGTCGCCTTGCTGTGGCCGAGCGAGACGCGCACGCCGCAGCGCACGAGCTCCGCCACGAGCTCCGACGAGCCGCGCAGCTCCGGCGCGAGCGTCACCGTGCGCACGCCGCGTCCGTCGCCCGTCGCGGGTCCGAGAATCGCGCGCAACCCCGCGAGCGAAGGCTCGGCGAGGTCGTGGCGCGGCAGCGCGCCCGCGCGCTCGGGATTCACGAACGGTCCTTCGAGGTGCAGGCCGACGGCGCGCGCGACAGGTCCGCGCAGCGCCTGCGCCGCACGCCACGCGCGCTCGCACACGCCGCCGAGCACCGTCGGCCCGCAGGGGAACAGCGTCGGCTGGAAGGCCGTGGTGCCCGCGAGGGCGAGCGCGCGCGCCATGCCGTGCAGCTCTCCGACGGGATCGCACCCGCCGTAGCCGTGGATGTGCAGATCGACCAGCCCGGGCGCGATGATCGGCAGTTCCGCATCGCCCGCGCGTGCGTCGCGCAACTCGAGGCTCTCGATCTTGCCGTCGGCGATTCGCAGCGCCCCCGGAACCAGCCGCCCGCCCGTGAGCAGACGACCGGTCCACAGACGACCGACCAGCGGTCGCCCGGCGAGCTCGGTCACTTGCGCTCCAGATAGAAGATCGCGTTGGTGCCGTACTCGCGCAGCTCGACTTTGATCTTGGGCGCGAACTCGTTTTCCTGCACGCCGTCCTTGGGCGCGTGGAACACGACCAGCCCCTTGGCCACGATCCGTTCGGTGACGAGCTTCTCGAGCGCCGCGAAGATCGCCGTGCGCGTCTTGCCGGTCTCGAGCATCGGGTACGGCGAATCGAAGAACACCAGCTCGAAGCGCGCGTCGGAACCGCCCCACGAGCGGGTGGCGAGCGCGTCGGCCGCGACGATCTCGGCGCGGTCATCGAGGGCGAGATCCTCGACGTTGCGGCGCAGCAGGTCGAGCACGCGCGGGTCGCGCTCCACGAGGCGGCCCTCGAGGGCGCCGCGGCTCAGGGCCTCGAGTCCGAGGCTGCCCGTGCCCGCGAACAGGTCGAGCACGCGCGCGTCGATCACGCGCTCCCCGATGGTCGAAAAGACCGCTTCGCGCACGCGGTCGAGCATCGGGCGGGTGCCCATGCCATCGGGGGTCTTGAGCAGGCGTCCGCGGTGTTCTCCGGCAATGATCCGCATGGCAGGTGCAAGAGTCTACAGAAACGAGGCGCGACGCGTCAGCTTCCGCCCCGCGAAAGCTGCGCGCGAGCGCGCGGCGCCGCCCCCAGAGCGGTTCTAGCCGCCCTGCTCGACGGGCCCTTCTGCCCGCGGGTCGAGGCTCCCCGAACGCGAGTCTTTCCCGACCGGCTTGTCGTCGACCTTCGGAGCCGCCTTGGAATCAGCCTTGGAGTTGGCCTTGGAATCAGCCTTGGAGTCGGCCTTGGAAGCGGCTGGGGGGGCTTGCTTGGCGTCCCGCTTGGGCACCTGCGGCGCGGCGCGCTCGGCGTCCTCCAAGGCCTGCTCGGCGCGCGTCAGCGCGAGGCGCTGCTCGAGCTCGGTCTTCTTGGAGGCCGACTTGGCGGCCTCGAACGCCAGCTTGGCCTTGGTCTCGCGCTCGCCGAACTCGCGCTCGCGCTTCTTGTGCTCGAAGCCCTTGAGCTGCTCGAGCTTGCGCTGCCCGAGGTCGAGCTCGCGCTTGGCCATCTCCAGCCGCGCCTTGCCGCGCGCGAGCACGAGCTCCTTGGTGGCCTCGGCGAACGACTCCGCCGCATACATGCGCTGGAGCTCCTCGAGCTCCTGCTCGCTCTCCTGCAGCGACTGCTTCGCGCGGTCGACGCCGAGTCCCGCCGCGTCGAGCTCGAGCGCCACGCCGACCTTCTTGAAGTGCTCGCGCTCGGCCTTGACCGCGTTGAGTTCGCGCTCGGCCGCGCCCACCGCAGCCTTGGCGTTCGCACGCGCGCTGTCCGCCGCGAGCTTGGCGATGTCGAGCTCGAGCCTCGCCGCCTCGACCGCGCGCACTTTCTTGCGCTGCTCCTGCTCGTCCTCTGGCTTCGTCGGCGCGCTCGCGGTCGCCTCGCTCGCGGCCACCGCGGTCGCCGCGTTCGTCGGTGCGTGCGCAGTCTTGACGCCGAAGCTCGCGGCACAGCCGGTGACGAGGAACGTCGCCGCGCACAGCGGCAGGAATCGGTGCGAGAGTTGGTTCATGGGATGGTTGGTTTGCGGTGGCGCTAGAGAGTGGCCTTCGCGCCGGGAATTCCGGCCTGCAAGGCGAGGATCGAAAAGGCGGTGCCGGCCGTGCGCATGCAGCTCAGGTTGGGAAAGTCGAGGCTCGAGCCGTCGTCCCACTGGATCTTGGCGAGGTGCGCGCGCAGTCGGCGGTGCCAGCCCGCGCGCTCGGGCTCGGGCAACTCGTTGATCGCCTGCGCGGCGTAGCAGTGCGCGAACAGGTAGAAGTACGCGGCGTTGGCGTAGTAGGCCTCGTGCGGGATCGGGCGCAGGCGCGCGACGTCGAGGAACTTGTGGTGCTCGAAGAATGCCTCGAGTCCTTCGCGCAGACGCTCGTCCGTCACGGACGCGACGCCTGAGCGCCGCAGCGCCCAGTTCGAGACCTGAATGCGACCGAGACTGCCCTTGACGTTGTCGATCGACTCGCCCGGCCGACGCGGGAGCGGCCGCAGGTCGTACATCACGCCGCCATCGGGCCTGCGACAACGCCCGACATAGTCCACCGCGCGCGAGGCGACCTGCGGATCGACCTTCCAGCCCATGCCGTGCGCGCGCACGAGCGCTGGAATCACGCACGCGGTCGCGAACGAGGTGCTCCACGTCGGCCGACGCGAAACCACCGGCCCCTCGTAGTAGCCCCAGCCGCCGAGCGGCTCTTGATTGCTCTCGAGCAGCGCGTAGAGGTCCGCGCCGCGCGCATCGACGCGCTCCCACAGCGCCTCGGTCTGGAAGCGCGGATCGCCCGACGCGGCGACCATGGCCTGAAAGCCGTAGAGCGCGGCCCACGTGCAATCGACGTCCCAATCGTTGCCTCGCTTGGGCAGGCGCGAACCGAGCAGCCACTCGAGCGCGCGCGTCGCCGCGGCATCGCGCTCCGGCGTGGCGTCGACCGAGAGCAGGGCGAGGAACGCGAGCGAGTTGGCCGCGTACTGGAAGACGTAGTAGGTCTCGACCGAGAAGCTCGTGAACTGCACGGAGTCGATCGCGCCGCTGCCCCACGAGCCGTCCGCGCGCTGCTCGGCGAGCAGCCAGCCGACCGCGCGGCCCACGCGCGTGCGAGCCTCGTCGACGTCGATCGCCAGCTCGTTCGACTGGGGCTCCTCACGGGCGGGGAGCGAGCCTGGCGCGGAGGGGAGCGAGAGCGCGAGTGCGTGCAGCAGGGTGAGCATGGAGAACCTCCGCGCCGCCACACTAGGACAGTCTCCCGCTCGCGTCCACGCGCGCCACGACCCCATGGCTCGGCCGTGCGGACGCTCCCCGACCGCCGCCGCGAGAAGGCCGCCGCGAGAAGGCCGCCCCGACGAGCGCCCCGACGAGCGCCCCGACGAGCTCCCCGACGAGCGCCCCGACGAGCGCGCCGCACACCGCGTCCGCGCCGCGATCTCCGCGGCCGCACCGCAAACGCCGCAGCCAGGGGCGCGGATCCGCGCGCGCAGGTGCGTGGGGAACGCCTGCGTCCCGCGTACAATTCGGCGCACCGGCCATGGTCCGACTGCACGTCAATGTCGATCACGTCGCGACCGTGCGTCAGGCGCGGCGCGAGGCCTTCCCCGATCCGATCGAGTGGGCGCTGCGCGCCGAGCGCGCCGGAGCGGCGGGCATCACCTGCCACCTGCGCAAGGATCGCCGACACATGCAGGACGCCGACGTCGTCGCGCTGCGGCGCGCGCTCCGCACGCTCCTCAACCTCGAGTGCTCGCTCGACGACGAGATGGTCGCGCTCGCGCGCAAGAGCGGAGCCGAGGCCTTCTGCCTCGTGCCCGAGACGCGCGCGGAAATCACGACCGAGGGCGGACTCGACGTGCGCGCGGAAGCACGGCGCGTGGCGCGCGTGACGCGCGAGCTCGCGGCCGAGGGCGGCGCCGTGAGCCTGTTCATCGACGCGGATCGCGAGCAGATCGCGGCCGCGGCCGACAGCGGCGCGCCGTTCATCGAGCTGCACACCGGCAGCTACGCGAATGCACAGGGAGACGCGCGCGAGCGCGAGCTCGAACGCCTCGTCATTGGCGCGGCCTTCGCGCGCGAACGCGGACTGCGCGTCAACGCGGGCCACGGACTCGACTATCGCAACGTCGCGCCCGTCGCTCTCATCGCGGGCGTCGAGGAGCTCAACATCGGTTTCGCGATCGTGGCGCACTCGCTGTTCGTCGGCGTCGACGCGGCGATCCGCGAGATGCTCGCCGCGATGGCGAGCGGGAGTCGGCCGCGATGAGCTGGCGCCTGTGTGGCAGCTACGTCGCGCTTCCGACGCCGTTTTCCGGCGCCGAGGTCGACTACGCCGCGCTCGATCGGCTCGTGGACTGGCACGTCGAGCGGGGCTCGGACGGCCTCGTCGCGGTCGGCACCACGGGCGAGGGCGCGACGCTCTCCGAGCGCGAGCGCCGCGCCGTGATCGAGCGGACGATCGTTCGCGCGCGCGGGCGCATCCCCGTCGTGGCGGGCATCGGGACCAACAACACCGCCCAATCGATCGAGCTCGCGCGCTTCGCGCAGGTGGCGGGCGCGGCCGCTGCGCTCGTCGTCACGCCGTACTACAACAAGCCCACGCAGGCCGGCCTCGTGGCGCACTTCTGCGCGATCGCGGAGGCGAGCGAACTACCGTTGGTGCTCTACAACGTGCCGTCGCGCACCGGCTGCGACCTCAAGCCCGCGACCGTGGCCGCGATCTGCGCGCGCACGACGCGCGCCGTGGCGCTGAAAGAGGCGTCGGGGGACCTCGAGCGCGCGCGCGAGGTGCGCGCGAGCTGCGCGATCGACCTCGTGGCCGGTGAAGACGCGCTGATCGAGGGATTCATGGCGCTCGGCGGCACCGGCGTGATCGGCGTCGTCGCGAACCTCGCCCCCGCCGAAGTGGCCGAGCTGTGCCGCGTCGCGCGGCCCGGCGGCGACGCGCAGCGCACGGCCGAGCTCGTCGCATGGCTCGCGCCGCTGTGCCGCGACCTGTTCGTCGAGACCAACCCCGTGCCGGTCAAGACGGCGCTCGCGCGCATGGGCTGGATGCGCGAAGACGTGCGCCTGCCGCTCGTGGCGCTCGCGCCCGAAAGCCGCGAGCGCCTGCTCGCCACGCTCTCGCAAGCCGGTCTGCTCGAGTCCGCCGCGCGAACCTAGGGGCGCCACGCGCGCCGAACGCGGAGCGCGAGCGAGGGTGGCGCCGGGGCGCTCCCGACACTGCCGTTTTGGCGCTATGCAGCGCCAGATCGGCAGCTATACCCCATCTGGCGTAGTCAGGAAGGCCGTTTTCTGCGTTCCCGTGGCTTGGGGAGCGTGGTACGGCGATTGCAGTGCGCTGGGGCATGCAAACCAACTACACCACCAAGGCGGCGGAGGTTCTTCAGGCGGCCGGAAAGCTGGCGACGGACTCGGGCCATCCCGAGCTGGTCGCGGGGCACCTCGCGGTGGCGCTGCTGCGCGACACCTCGCGGTGGCGCTGCTGCGCGAAACCGAGGGCGTGCCCTCCGCGGTGCTGAAGAAGCTCGACGTCGATCCGCGCGTGCTCGCGGGCGAATTCGTCCTGCAACTCGACAAGCTGCCCAAGGCCTCGGGCTCGAACCTGCAGGCGGGGCACACGTTCGCCGAGGCACTCAACGAAGCGGGCGCGGCGGCCAAGCGCCTGAAGGACGACTACGTGTCGACCGAGCACCTCTTGCTCGGGCTCGCCAAGTCGGGCGGGCCGGAGGTCAAGGGACTGCTCGCGGCGCGCAAGCTCAGCTTCGAGCGCATCGAGGCGGCGCTGGCACAGGTGCGCGGAGCCAAGCGCGTCACGAGCCCCGAGCCGGAGAGCACCTTCGAGGCGCTCAAGAAGTACGCGCGCGACCTGACCGCCGACGCGCTGGCGGGCAAGCTCGATCCGGTCATCGGCCGCGACACCGAGATCCGTCGCGTGATGCAGGTGCTCTCGCGGCGACGCAAGAACAATCCCGTGCTGATCGGCGATCCGGGCGTCGGCAAGACCGCCATCGCCGAGGGCCTCGCCAACCGCATCGTCGCCGGCGACGTCCCCGAGCCGCTCAAGGGCAAGAAGATCCTCGCGCTCGACCTCGGCGCGATGCTCGCGGGCGCGAAGTTCCGCGGCGAGTTCGAGGAGCGCCTCAAGGCCGTGCTCGGCGAGATCGCGGAGGCGGGCGGCGAGATCATCCTGTTCATCGACGAGCTGCACACGCTCGTCGGCGCGGGCGGCGCGGAGGGCGCGGTCGATGCGGCCAACATGCTCAAGCCCTCGCTCGCGCGCGGCGAGCTGCACTGCATCGGCGCCACGACGCTCGACGAATACAGAAAGCACGTCGAGAAGGACAAGGCGCTCGAGCGCCGCTTCATGCCCGTGCAGGTCGGCGAGCCGTCGATCGAGGACACGATCGCGATCCTGCGCGGCCTGAAGGAGCGCTACGAGGTGCACTACGGCGTGCGCATCCTCGACGAGGCGCTCGTCTCGGCCGCGCGGCTCGCCGACCGCCACATCACGCAGCGCTTCATGCCCGACAAGGCGATCGACTTGGTCGACGAGGCGGCCGCGCAGGTGCGCCTGTCGATCGACTCGCTGCCGCCGGAGCTCGACGCGATCGAGCGCAAGGTGCGCCAGCTCGAGATCGAGCGCACGGCGCTCAAGAAGGAGAACCGCGGCGACGAGGCGCGGCGCATCGCGGCGATCGGCGAGGAGCTCGCGGAGCTCGAAGAGTCGGCACGCGCGCTGCGCGGTCGCTGGCAAGCCGAGAAGGAGCTCATCACGACGTTGCGCGCGAGCAAGACGCTGATCGAGAGCCTGCGCAACGAGGCCGAGCGCAAGGAGCGCGAGGGCAACTTCGAGCGCGTCGCGCAGGTGCGCTATGGCGAGCTTCCGCAGGCCGAGAAGCAGCTCAAGGAGAGCGCGGCGCGGCTCGCGGAGTGCCAGCGCGAGGGCGCGCTCCTGCCCGAGGAGGTCGACGCGGAGATGATCGCCAAGGTCGTCAGCCGCTGGACCGGCATCCCGGCCTCGCGCCTGCTCGAAACCGAGCGCGAGAAGCTGCTCCACATGGAAGCGCGTCTGCGCGAGCGCGTCGTGGGCCAAGACCACGCGCTCGAAGCGATCAGCGAAGCCGTGCGCCGTGCGCGCGCGGGCCTGCAGGAAACCACGCGGCCGCTCGGCTCGTTCCTGTTGCTCGGACCCACCGGCGTCGGCAAGACCGAGACCGCCAAGGCGCTGGCGGAGTTCCTGTTCGACGACGAGAGCGCCGTCGTGCGCCTCGACATGACCGAGTACATGGAGAAGCACTCCGTCTCGCGCATGATCGGCGCGCCTCCGGGCTACGTCGGCTACGACGAGGGCGGGGCGCTCACCGAGGCCGTGCGCCGCAAGCCGCACTGCGTGATCCTGCTCGACGAGGTCGAGAAGGCGCACCCCGACGTCTTCAACGTGTTGCTGCAGATCCTCGACGACGGCCGCCTCACCGATGGGCAGGGCCGCACCGTCGACTTCACGCAGTCGCTCGTCCTGATGACCTCCAACCTGCGCGAAGGCTCGCAGTTGCGCGACTTCTTCCGGCCCGAATTCATCAACCGCCTCGACGAGGTCCTGACCTACAAGGCGCTCGAACCCGACCGCATCCGCGAGATCGTCGACGTGCAGCTCGCGCGGCTCGACAAGCACCTCGCCGAGCAGGAGATCGCCCTCGAGCTCACCGGTGCCGCCAAGGAAGCTCTGGCCAAGGAAGGCTACGACCCCGAATACGGCGCCCGCCCGCTCAAGCGCGTGATCCAAAAGCGCATCCAGAACCTGCTCGCCGACTCGATCCTGCGCGGCACCCTCTCTTCCGGCGCCCGCGCGAGCATCGACTGGCGCGGGGGCTCCTTCCACCTCACCGCCCGCCACCCCCAGCCCGAGCCCGCCGGCAAGTAGGCCTAGAGCGGCGACGCGAGCAAGGACGCGAACGCGGCGCGCTCGTGCGCGGCGAGCTCGAGCGCCTGCGCGAGCGCGGGCCAGAGCGCGATGGCGGAGCGCACCTCGCGTTCGACCTGTCCGGCGCCCGAGTCGGTCAATCTGTAGAAGCGTGCCGTCGAGCGCAGGGTCGCGAGGGACGGCCGCGGATCGGCCTCGTCGATCGCGAGCAGGTGAACGGGCCTGTCCGGGCTGGGATTGAGGTCGATCGAGGGAGCGAGCACCCAGCCGAGGGACGTGCGCAGGAAGCCGTGGTTGCGCAGGTGGTCGTCGCGGTTGGCGATGAGGATCGAGAACGCGATGCGGCGGTAGAGCTGGTGCAGGTCCGCCTCGATGCGCCGCGGGTCGCCTGAGAGCTGGAGCGCCTCGGCGAGCTCGAGGTAGCTCGCGGCGTCGCCGTCCTCGCGCTGCAGCAGCGTCGTCGCGGATGCGTACATGCGGCGGCGGTTGCCGACGCGGTCGAAGCGTTCGACGCAGAAGGTGCGACACTCGCCGCCGAGCGAGAGCGTTCGCGCACGGGGAACTTCGACGCCCGCCGAGAGCGCGAGCTCGTGGGCGAGCATCTCCCACGCGCCGACGTCGTGGCGGTCGCTGCGCGCGGGGAACTTCGCCAACCACAGGCTGCCGTCGGAATCGAGGAACGAGGCCTTGGGCCGCGCGCCGCCGAGGCTGCTGCCGGGAACTGCGAGCAACCGGAGCCAGTCGGCGTACTCGCCGTGCTCGGACGCACCGGCCGCTTCGAGGCCACGCGCCGCCGTTTCGAGCTCGCGCAAGCGCGCGAGCGGCGGGATCCCCGGTGCTCGATGGTCGATCCAGCGCGCGGTCGAGGGATCGCGCAATCGCAGCGCCCCGAGGCGCGCGACATCGTTCACGCCCACGAGGAAGTCCCACTCCGAGAGCCTGCGCGCGGCGCGCCCTTCGCCGCGCGCCTCATCCGCCTCGCGACGCTCCATCAGCTCGCGTCCCCAACCGCCCGGTGCGAGATCTCGCAGCACGCCGAACAGCGAACCGCCGCGCTCCGGAAAGAAGTCACCGGAGGTGAGCGGCAGCTGCGGATCGAGCGCGAAGCTCGCCGTTCGCTTCGCGAGCCACTCTGGCGCGTAGCAAAAGCGCAGCACCTCGCATCCCCGCGCCCCGCTGCGCGAGAGCGAACCCACTCGCACGGCGCGCTCGGAGAGCACGGCGTCATCGAGCCAGAGCTCGAGTTCCGATTTCACGGCGCGGCTCGCCCGCGCGCAGGGCCGGGCTGCTCGATGTCCTGAAGCCGACGTCCGAGCTCGTCGTTCGCGGCGAGCTGGTCGATGTCCTGCGCAAGGCCCAAGACGGCGAGCACGCGCAGGGCGGTGGCGAGGCTGGTCGCGGGATTGCCGGACTCGAGCTTGGCGATGGTCTGCTTGGTCACCCCCACGCGAGCCGCGACCACGGCTTGGGTCAGGCGGCGTCGGCGCCGCGCCGCGCGCAGGCGCTCACCGAGGGCCACGAGCTGGCGGGCTGCGGCCGGAAAGGTCGGAGGCGTGTTCCTCGGCATGTTCAATAAAATCGACTCCAGATGCTCAAAAGTCAATTTTATAATTCCTTTTCGACCTTGGCCGATCCGCTCTCCCGAGCTCGTCCACGGGGGCGCTCGCGCTCACTTGGGGGGCTGGGGGTAGATCTGGATGCTGCGGATCGCGGTCTGGGGGATGCGCGTGACGGGCAGACCCTGCACGTTGGCCCCGAAGCTGCAACTGAACCAGTCGGGCCCCACCTCGAGCACCTCGTGGGTGCCCAGGCCGGGGAAGAGCGTGAGGGTGACGAGCCCGTCGCCGTCGAGCTCGAGCGAGAGCTTGGTGCCGGGCTCGAGCACGCCGAGGAAACCCGAGCGCGGCGTGGACGCGGACTGGGACGCGGACTGGGGCGCGGGCCCTGACGCCGCCAGCGATGCGGCCAGCAGGAACGCGACGAGGGCGAGGAGCAGGGGAAGGAACAGCGTGCGCATGGGAGTTCTCCGCGGGAGGCGACAGCGAAAGGACGGACGAGACCGCGAGTGCGCGGCGAATCCTAGCGCTGGCGAGGTCTCGGGACTGCGCGACGAAAAGGCGCGCTCAGCCCACGGGCACGCTCTTGCGCGGCGGGGCGAGGAAGAAGCGACCGATGGCTGCATCGAAGGCCGTGCGGTCGTCGCGCTCGAAGCTGTAGCTGCCCTCCATCGTTCCCCACGCGGTGCGCAGGGGACAGGAGCTCACGTACTCGAACTGCTCGCCCGGCGCGAGGCGCGGCGTCTTGCCGACCACGCCGGGACCGCGCACGTCGTCGCGCTGGTTGTTGGCGTCGAGGATGATCCAGTGCCGCGAGCGCAGCCGCGCGGGCGCGTCGCCCTCGTTGCGGATCACGATCCGATACACGTAGTACCAGCGCAGGTGGTCGGGGTCCGACTCGGACTCGACGAACTGGGCCTGCGCCTGCACGCGGATGCCCGCGGTCAGAGTGTCGGAGCTGCCGGGGCGCGACTTGGTCTCGTTCACGCTCGTCATGGGACCGCTCAGTGTACGCGATCAGGGTGCTTCGAATTCGGCGCGCGGGAAGCGTTGGAGAATCGCTCGCCGCACCTTGGCGGGCTCGTCGAGCGGGTATTGGCGCCGCTGCACGCGCCGCTCGACGCCGTCGAGCACCTCGAGCCAGTCCTCGAGCAGCGGCTCGTCCAACTTCTCCCAGCCGTAGCTGCGCCCCGGGCGCCAGTAGAAGTCCCAGCGCTCGCGGATTTGGTGAGCCTTGATCTCGATGCGCTCGCCCTGTGCATCTTCGCGCACCCACTCGATGTCGTCCCTCGCCATGTCGGACATGTTAGTCGAGCGTGGGTGCGAATGCGTGCGCGCGCCGCGCGTAGCTGCGCTGCGGATTCCTGCCCACGGATGCGAGCGCTAGCCTGAGTTCCGAGCGATGACCACCGACGACGACCCGCCGATCGCGCCCGACGATGAGGTCGTCGGTCTGCCGAGCGAGCCGCCGCCGCTCCCCTTCGAGGACGAGGCCACGAGCGCGGCGCGCGCCTACAAGTTTCCCTGCCGCGGCTGCGGCGCGGACCTCGCCTTCGATCCGCGCGAACAGGCTCCCGTCTGCCCCTACTGCGCTCACGTCGCGCCGGCGCCCGACAGCAGCCGAAGCGTGCGCGAAAACGACCTCGTCGCCGCGCTCGAGCGAGCCGCCGAGCGCCGCGCGGAAGTCGCGCGCACGGAAGACCTGCACGAGGTGCGCTGCGACAACTGCCACGCCAACGTGCAGTTCCACGGCGCTCTCACGGCGCAGCGCTGCCCGTACTGCGCGCAGTCGATGGCGCGCGAGGGCGTGCACGAGTCGACGCAGCGGCTCGCCGTCGACGGGATCGTGCCGTTCCAACTCGACGACGCGCAGGCGCGCGCGAATCTGGCGCAGTGGGTGAAATCGCGCTGGTTCTTGCCGAGCACGCTCGCGCGCGAGGGCATCGGAGCGGCGTTTCAGGGCGTGTACCTGCCGTTCTTCACCTTCGACGCGCTGACCGCCAATCGCTGGCGCGGCATGCGCGGCGAGCACTACTACGTCACGGTCGGCACGGGCAAGAACCGCCACACGCAACGCCGCACGCGCTGGTATCCGGCCTCGGGCAGCTTCCGGCGCTTCTTCGACGATGTGCTCGAGAGCGCCGGGGCCGGCCTGCCCGCGAGCGAGCTCGCGGCGCTCGAGCCGTGGCCGCTCGCGGGGCTCAAGCCATGGGCGCCCGAGTACCTCGCCGGCTACTTCGCGCGCACCTACGAGCGAGCGCTGCCCGACTGCTTTGCCGACGCGCGCCACCAAGTCGAGCGCGAGCTCGACCTCGAGGTGCGCCGCCGCATCGGCGGCGACGTCCAGCGCGTGCTCTCGATCGACACCGACTGGTCCGCGCTCACCTACAAGCACGTGCTGCTGCCGGTGTGGATGGCGAGCTATCGCTGGAAGTCGAAGACCTACCGCGTCGTCGTCAACGCCGCGACCGGCGAAGTGCAGGGCGAGCGCCCGTGGAGCTGGCTCAAGATCACGCTGCTCGCACTCGCGCTCGGCTCCGCCGTCGCCGCGCTCGCTCTCGGCCTCTCGCAGACCTGACCGGCAAGCAGCGGCAGACCCGCCATCTAGCGGTTCGCTCGCTTCCATGGGAGCATCTGGGGAGTCTCCCCCGCCCCAACCTCAGGAATGACCATGCCCTACGTATGCCGCCCCCGCCGCGACGGCCATGCCGTCCGACCGCTCTCCGTTCTGACCGCCCTGCTCGCCGGCGCGGTCTTCGCCCGCGCGCAGGCGCCCGCGGGGTACTACGCGTCCGTCGACTCGACCAACGCAACGACGCTGCGCACCACGCTCCACGCGGTGATCGACGACCACACGCGCATCCCCTACACCGCGACGTCGACCGACACTTGGAACGTGCTGGAGCTCGCGGACCAGAACGCGAACGCGACGAGCCAGATCCTCGACGTGTATCTCAACGCGAGCTACGACAAGGTCGGCGCTGGCAACGTCAACTACAACCGCGAGCACACCTGGCCGAGCTCCTACGGCTTTCCGAACGACGGCTCGACGAACTATCCCTACACCGACTGCCACCACCTGTTCCTCGTCAACGACAGCTACAACAGCTCGCGCGGGAACAACCCCTACCGCTTCTGCCCGACGGGCTGCAGTGAGCTCACCACGCTCTCGACCAATGGCGTGGGCGGCGGCGCCGGCACGTACCCAGGCAACTCGAACTGGCGCACGGGCTCGGGCGCGACGGGCACGTGGGAGACGTGGAGCGATCGACGCGGCGATGTCGCGCGCGCGCTGCTGTATCTCGACGTGCGCTACGAGGGTGGGACCCACGGCGTGACCGGCGCGGCCGAGCCCAACCTCGTGCTGACCGACAACCAGGCGTTGATCGCGAGCTCGAACACGGGCGCCAACGTCAGCGTCGCGTACATGGGCATGCTCGCCGTCGTGCTGCAGTGGCATGCGCAGGACCCCGTAGATGCCAAGGAAGTCGCGCGCAACAACGCGGTGTTCCAATACCAAGGCAATCGCAACCCGTTCATCGACCACCCCGAGTGGGCCGCGTGTGTGTTCGGCGGTCAGTGCGCTCCCGGTGGCGGCGGCGACACGACCCCGCCCGCCGTGCCGTCGGCGCTCGCCGCGACGGCGGGGGCCAACTCGATCGCGCTCGACTGGGCGGACAACACCGAGGCCGATCTCGCCGGTTACGACGTCTTCCGCGCCACCGCGAGCGCTGGAACCTACACGCGCCTCAACACCGCGCTCCTCGCCGCGAGCGCGTACTCGGACGCGAGCGCCGCCGTCGGAACGACCTACTACTACAGGGTGTCGGCCAAGGACACGACCGGCAACACGAGCGCGCAGAGTGGATCCGTCTCCGCGACCATCACTCCGCCGCCGCCGCCGCCGCCGACGGGCGCGCTCGTGTGGATCAACGAACTGCACTACGACAATTCCGGCACCGACAAGAACGAGGGCGTCGAGATCGCGGGGCCTGCGAACACGTCGCTCGCGGGCTGGAAGCTCGTGGGCTACGACGGAAGCACGGGGACGAGCTACGCGACCATCAACCTGAGCGGCACGATTCGCAACCTGCAGAACGGCTTCGGCGTGCTGTGGTTTGCATTCTCCGGACTCCAGAACGGCGCACCCGATGGCGTCGCGCTCGTCGATGCGACCAACACGGTGCGACAGTTCCTGAGTTACGAGGGCACGTTCACGGCCACGAACGGGCTCGCAGCGGGGCGCGCGTCGATCAACATCGGCGTGAGCGAGGTCGGCACGGAGTCTTCGAGCGTCTCGCTGCGGTTGACGGGCGTCGGCAACGACTCCTCGGACTTCACTTGGCAAGCGCCGTCGGCGCACTCGCGCGGGAAGCTCAATCCCGGACAGACGCTGCAGCCTTGAGCAGCGCGGCGATCGCCGCGTCATCCGCTCGCGCCTGTGCGCGCAGTCCGAGCAAGCCGGCTTCGCGCGCGAAGGCGATCCCGAGCGCCGAGCGAGCGTCCGCGTCGTTCGCAAGACGCTCGTGCAGGTCGAGCAGCGCCTCGAGCGACGCGGCGTCGGGAATGCGCTCGGGGTCCGCGCGCCAGGCCCGCAGCGCTTCGAGCGCTCCGTCGCGTCGCACCGCGAGCGACAGATCCGCCTCGAGCGCGCCGAGGCTCGCGTCCGTGGCGAGGCTCGCGAGCGATTTCTGCGCTGCGAGCAAGGTCCAGCCCGCGGAGCGCGCGTGCAGGTCTAGGAGCGCGGGCTCGAGGCTGCGCTCGCGCACGTAGGCGAGTCCCTCGAGCGCGGCCTCGTCGCCCGCGTCGATCGCGCGCCAGAGTGCATCGATCCACGTCGCGTTTTCCGAACGCGCGGCCGCGGCCCACGCTTCCTCGGAGACGCGCCGCGGAAGCTCGCGTCCGTTCGCCCCGAGCAGGGTTTCTGCGAGCACGTCGCTCACGCGCGACAGCTCGCGCAGCGCGAGCCACACGCGCACGGAGCGCAGGCCGACGTCGAGCTCGCCGCCCGGCGCGATTTCATTCGCAACGAGGGTCGCGAGCGACTCTCGCGCGCCCGCGAAGGCGAGCGCGCGCACGGCCGCAAGCGCGCATTGCTCGGCGCCCACGGAGTTCGTGCCGTGCGCCGCGGCCTCGAACGCAAGTCGCTCGATCGCAGCGGACGAGTCTCCCTCCGCCCATGCGAGCGCGAGCACGCAGGCGGCCCGGGCTGGATCCTCGGGTTCGAACGCCTCGAGAGCGGACACGAGCTCCGCCGCGGTCGCGTGGCGCTCGCGCACGAGCTGCTTCAGGCTCTGCGCGAGCTCGAGATCGAGCTCCGCGCGAGCGAAGTCGAGCGCGTCGGGTCGCCGCAACGCGAGCGCGCGCAGGGCCTGCGCGAGCGCGAGCGGAGGAAAGTCGACGCTCGCCTCGGCGCCGACGGTGGTCGGCGCTTCCTCCCGCTCCGAACGAATCAAGGCCCCCTCATCCGCGTTGGCCTCGACCACGGGATCCCCTCCTCGATCACTCTCGCTCGGTGCTCGCGGCCACCACACGAGGAGCGCGAGGACGAGAGCGAGCAGCGCGAACGCCAAGTAGTACCGACGCATGCCGAAATCCTATCGACGAGCGCGAGCACGCGCGCGGGCGGTGGATCGGCTGTGCCTCGACGCGACTGAAGCACTCGAGCTTTGCGCTCGGGACATCGCCCGCTCTCAGGGCTAGCATGGCCGCCCCAATCGCGAGCGACGTCGATGCGCATCCTGCAAGTGGCCCACGGATTTCCGCCCGACCAGATGGCCGGGGCGGAGGTCTACACGTGGAGCGTGTCGCGCGAGCTGGTGCGACAGGGGCACGACGTGCGCGTATTCGTGCCGGGCTTTCGGAAGGGAGAGCCGAATCTCGGGCTCGTGAACGAGGTGGTCGACGGCGTGCAGGTCACGCGCCTCAACCTCGTGCCGGGTTCGCCGCACCGGCTGCGCGTGACCTACACGAATCCACTCGTCGATGAGGTGTTCGCGCGCTTCTTGCGCGAGCACGCTTGGGACGTCGCGCACGTGCAGCACACCGTCGGCCTCTCGACGGGCATCTTCGACGTGCTCGCCGATGCCCGCGTGCCGACGCTCTTCACGCTGCACGACTTCTGGTTCCACTGTCCGCGCGGGCAGCGCCTCACGCCGCGCCATCACCTGTGCGAGAAGGTCGAGCCGTGGCGCTGCGCAGCGTGCATCGGCACGTGGCGTCTCGCGTGGGCGCGCAAGTGGCTGACGCACTACGCGCGCGGCCGCACGGCGGAGACCGCGGGCGAGGGACTCGCGACGCGCAGCCTGCGCTTTCCGCTGCGCGCGCTGCGCTACGTCGGCGACGAGGCGTTCCGCTCCCCCATCCTGCGCCGCAACGAGTACATGCTCCGCGCGATGCTGCGCGCCGATCGCATCCTCGCGCCCTCGCGCTTCCTGATGGAGCGCATGGTCGAGCAGGGCGTGCCCGCCGAGGCGCTGCACTTCTCCGAATACGGCATGGACGACGCGCCGTTTGGCGCGCTGCCGCCGCGCGTCGAGCGCGATCCCGCCGCGCGCCCCGTGCGCTTCGGCTTCGTCGGCACGCTCATGCCCACGAAGGGCCCCGACTTGCTCGTGCGCGCGTTCCAGTCGCTTCCCCATGAGGCGGCGACGCTGGAGCTGCACGGCGCGGGCACGGGCGAGAAGACTGATGGCTACGTGGCCGCGCTGAAGGCCTCCAACTCGCATCCGGGCGTCAAGTTCCACGGGCGCTTCGACAATCGCCGCATCGCCGAAATCCTCGGGTCGCTCGACGTGCTCGTCGTTCCCAGCCGCTGGTGGGAGAACGCGCCGCTCACCGTGCACGAGTCGGTCATGGCGCGCCTGCCCGTCGTGCTCTCCGACCACGGCGGCATGCGCGAGCTGGCGCAACGCTTTGGCAACGCCGTCGGCTTCCGAGCCGACGATGCCGAGGACCTAGCCCGCGCGCTGCGGCGTTTTCTCGACGAGCCCGACCTGTGGAAGGCGCTCGAGCCGCGCCGCGCGGTGCGCACGGTCGCCGACGACGTCGCAGGCCTGCTCGGGCACTACGCCGAGATCATCGCCGCGCGTCGCGCTTGATCGCGGCGCGTTTGAACGCGTCGTGTTTGAACGCGTCGTGTTTGAACGCGTCGTAGCCCCAGTCCGTCGGAGTGCAACGCGCGCGGGGCGCGGCCGCCCTTGGCGACCGCGCCCCGCGTCGTGAAATCGTGCCGTGGGCGGAGAACTCAGCCGATCAGCGCGCTGACGAGCCCGGTGATGCCCGAGCTCACGCCCGACACGCCCGAGGCGATCAGCTCCGAGGCGCCGACGAGGATGCCGGCGTAGAGGATGCCGATGGCGACGTTGCCGGCGCGGAACTCGGCCTTCTCGTCGATGTCCTTGGTGAACTTGTCCATGGCCTTGAAGGTCCAGGTGACGGCGATGCCGGCGACCATGATCGCGACGAACAGGTTGACGACGCCGCCGACGAGGGCGCCGATGCCGTCGGAGAGCTGGCCCTTGACGAGGGTCGTCAGGCCGTCCGTCATGCTCTCGACGCCGCCCGCGACGACGTTGGTGTAGGCGACGACGGCGCCGGCGGCGAGCAGCGCCACGGCCATGTTCTTGCGCTTGATTTCGCCCCAGATGTCGATGCCGTCGATCATGCGCGACACGACGCTGAGGCCTTGGTTGATCGAGAAGGTGAAGATCGAGAGCGAGACGATCAGCTGCAGCGCACCGAGAGCGAGTGCGACGAAGGCGCCACCGAGGGTGTCCTTCGAGGCAACGGCGGCATCCTGAGCGATCAGAGCGAGAGCGGGGGTGAACATGGTTGTGTGGGCAGGTGATTGCGCGCCCCGCGAGGAGCGCTGGGTTGCAGTTCGGGGGCGAAGATGATGGAAACCACACCTCGCTTCGCGCAAGCCCCCCCGCAAGCCCCCCCGCGAGCCCTCCCCGCGAGCCCGCGCGGGTCGTCGGGGAGCGGAAACGGCCCTCGGCGGACCCTGACCGATGCTCGGGGACGGCCCTCGGCGGACCCTGACCGATGCTCGGGGATGCGTGCGCGGTCCACGGGAGCATGGCTGCAGGGGTGAAAAACCGATCCCGGCGCGCACCGCGGCGCCGGTGCCACGTAGGCTGGACCCGCCCCGCCACGCCGAGAGTTCCCCATGCGCATGATCGGACCTGCCGAACTCGCCCGTTCGCTAGCTCGCGCGCTGCTCGCCGCGCTGGTCTTCGCGCCGCTCGCGTTCGCTCAGAGCGCGGATCCCTTCGAGAAGGCCCTCGAGCGCTACAACGAGACGATCAAGCGCCTGCCGCTGCATTTCCACACCGATGGGCGCGAGAAGCTCGCCAGAACGCGCAAGCCCGAAGCGCTCGCGATCCTCGCCAAGGACTACGCCGACACCAAGGACCCCGGCCGCTTCCCCGAGTACACACGCTACATGCTCGCGACGCTGTTCGGGCGCAACTTCGATCGGGCCGAGTTCGTCGACGCGCTCAAGGCGCTGCGCACGGCGAATCGCAAGCCCGGCGACACTTGGCTGTGGGTGCAGGCGCTGAAGATTCAGGCCGATCGCGGCGACGCGGCCGAGGTGCTCGCGATCGCCACGGGCGAGAAGAACACGCTGCTGCGCGCGGCGGCGATCGCCGGACTCGGAGCGACGCGCAATCCCGACCTCAAGGCGTTCATAGTGCCCAATTGCGCGGCCTTTCCGAAGAAAGACGCGGAGCGCATGGCCATTCTCGGAGCCATGAGCGGCGCGCTGTTCGCCAACAAGGGCCGCGTGAACGACGAGCTCTATCGCGCAGCGCTCACGGCGTACATCGGCCTGCTCGCCGACGAGATCGGACTCTCGCACACCGCCAAGGTGCAAGTCGCGCGGCACTTGCAGGTCATTCTCAAGTCGAACCAGCTGTACGTGAATCCAGAGGCGTGGCTCGAGTTGCTCGCGCGCGGCGAAGTGAAGCGCGGGACGACCAGCCCCTCGTCCGCCGCGCCGCGTTTCTTCGGCATCGAGACCGATGGCGAGCGCCTGTGCTACGTGGTCGACATGTCCGACTCGATGTGCAAGAAGATCGAACCGGCGGCCAAGCCCTCCGGCCCGCTCTCCGGCCCGAAGGAGAAGAAGAAGAAGGGCGCGATTCTCGACGAGAGTGACATTCCGTGGCACCGCATCGACACGCGTTGGGACCTCGCGCGCGAGAACCTGCGCGTGTCGCTCTCGCGCCTCACGCCGGACAAGCAGTTCTGCATCGTGTGGTTTGGCTCGCAGGCCGGCACGCTCGAGTCGTGTCCGGGGATGATCAAGGCCACGCGCGCCAACATCGACAAGGTCATGGACGAGCTCGACGCGATCGTGCCCGGACCGAGCGACTCGCGCACGGCGCTCGACGGCAAGCTGAAGGGCGAGACCAACATGCACTCAGGCCTGAAGCTCGCCTTCGCGCTCACGAAAAGCGGCTTCGCCCAGACCGAGGCCTACGTCGATGGCGCCGCGCTGACGGAGGGCTGCGACACGATCTTGATGCTCTCCGACGGCACGCCCTCGGTCGATGACTTCACCGTCAACGACAAGGACTACGGCGAGGGCGAGGTGGTCGTCGATCAGGAATACAAGGTCAAGGCCGAGCGCGCGCCCAACCTCAATTACCCCGGTCCCTTCATCTTTTCCGGCGACCCCAATTGCCCCTGGATCGTCGACGACGTGCGCCGCATGAACGCCTTTCGGCGCATCCGCATCCACTGCGTCGGCCTCGGCGAGGCCAACATGACGCTGCTCAAGGAACTCGCCACCATCGGGCAGGGCCAGAGCTTCGCGGTCGGCCACAAGCGCGACGACCCACCGCCGCCCGGCAAGTAGCGAGCGCCGCGGCCTTCAGCGCACGAGCTTCGCGCGCCCGGGCACGGGAGTGGCTTCGAGCCTCTCGATGCTCTCGCGCAGCCGCAACACGGAGTCGCCGCGCGCGCGCACGGTACCGGCGACGAGCGTGCCCGTGTCCATGCGGGCGCTGCCTTCGAGCTCGATGCGTGTCGTCGGCGCCCAAGCGTGGCCCTTGACGTCGATCCGGGCGGAATCCGCGAGGTTCCAACTGCGGCCGCCGGACTCTTGGAGGATCCAGAAATCCTCCCAGCCGGGGATCTCGTTCGACCCTCCACCCTCCACCTCCGCTCGATCCGAGAGCAACAGGCGACCCAGCGGACCCAGGCGCAGGGTCGCGTTCTGCAGCTCGAGCGTCGCCGCGCCCGCGAGCGAGATCGGGCCATCGAACTGGTGCACTCCGGTGAGCAGCACGACGCGGCCGCCGGTGGCGGTGAGCGCGGAGTGCACGCCGGGGTACACGAAGGTCGTGCCGAGGTGGTCGTGTTCGATGGGCTCGGCCGGAGTCGGATCGAGCGGCGGCAGAGCGGTCGAGGCGTAGGGGTCGGCGGGGATCGCGACACCCACGACGACGTCGGAGTCGATCCGCTCCTCGCTGCCCTCGTCGAGGCCACCTGCCACGCGCAACTCGGCCACCAGCACGCGCGGATCACCCTCGACGCGCACAGCCGAGGCATCGTTCGAGGCGACCAGCACCGTTCCGCGGGTGCGCAGTCGCGCCGCGCGCTCGATCTCGAGCGCCGTGCGCCCGCTCTCGAGCACGAGCGCCGACACGAGGTGCTTGGGGGGCACGAACACGGCCACGCTCTGGCGCTCGATCTCCACGGCCACGCCGGGGAAGAAGGCCGGCAGGACCAGCCCGGGAGCGCCATTGGGGTGGTCGGCGGCGAAGCGCACGGTCGAGCGCACCGCCCGACCACCCTCCCGATCGGGCACGAAGACCCTCTGGCGGCGATCCCAGCGCCCAAACTCGAGATCGCTCCCACCGGCTGGACCGGGGCCGACGGAGATCGAGAGCGACCCCGCTGGGGCGCGGCTGGCGGCGGCGGCGGTCAGAGCGTCCGCGACGGCCGAGGGAAAGCCCTCGTCGAAGCGCGCCGCCGCGGCCAGGGCCACGGCGTCGGCCCCGTGGCGCGCCACGGCGGCGGCGCGCAGGGCCAGTCCGACCTCGATGCCGAGCCACGAGAGCATCAGCACCGACGGCAGGACCACGATCACCTGCACGCTCGAGAGGCCTCGGCGCTCCGAGAGCGATGTGGGGGGATGTCGCACGGGGGCTTTCCGTTTGTCCAGATCCGTGTCTAATGTAGTGGAATCCGCGCACAAGTGTTCGGGGGAGCGAGTTTTGCCCCCCCCCGCGCCGCCGCCCGGAAGTGTCGAAACTCGCCGACATGCCCAACCTCACCCTCGAATCCACCGGCCCGCAGGCCTGGGTCTGGCTGCTGCTGATCGTGGCCAGCGCCGTGGCCACGGCCACGGACCTGCGCAGCATGCGCATCCCCAACTGGCTGACCTTCCCGCTGTTCGGGCTCGGCCTCGCCTACGCGGGCTGGCTCGGAGGCTGGGACGGCGTCAAGGACGCGCTGTTCGGCGCCGCGATCGCGGGCGGGATCTTCATCGGGGCCTTCATCCTCGCCGGAGGCGGCGCCGGCGACGCCAAGCTGATGATGGGCCTCGGCGCTTGGCTCGGCAGCGCGGCGTCCATCCCGCTGGTGCTCGGCGTGACGAGCGTGGGGTTCGTGCTGGGCATGGGCGTGACGGTCGCGCGCGGCGGTGTGCGCGACATCCCGGTGGTGCTGTTGCACGGGCTGTGGATCACACGGCTGGAGTTTGGCCGCGCGCTCGCCGGCCGCATCCAGTACCCCAAGGGCAGCGCACTGCCCGCCGGTGGCCCGCCCAAGGAGCGGCCCAAGCAGTGGATGCCCTACGCCCCGGCGATCCTCGTCGGCACGGCGGCGACCTGGTGGTGGTGGGAAACCCGCGGAGGTGGAGCATGAAGGACTCAAGGCGCGCTGCCCGCGCTCGGCGCGGCTCGGAGAGCATCGAAGCCGCGATCGCGGTGCCGCTGCTGTTGCTCGTGATCTTCGCGGCCTGCGAATACGGCTGGCTGGTCTTGAAGTCGACCCAGCTCGACGGCGTCGCTCGGCTCGGCGCGCGCGCGGCCTCGCTCGAGGGAGCGACGGCGGCCTCCGTCGAGGCCAAGGTCCGAGACGCGCTCGGCGAGCTCGGCATCGTCGGCGCACAGATCAACTTCCAGCCGCGCGCGCCCGAGCACCTCAACGCCGGCATGGCCATCACCGTCCGCATCGACGCCCGCTACGCTCCCAACCAGCTGCTCGGACTCGCGCGGCTCATGCCGATCCCCGACACGATGAAGGGCAGCGCCGCCATGGTGCTCGAGCCTCGCAGCAACTAGCTCCGTTCACACTTTTTCGAGACCTTCCATGCAAACTTCCCGCCTGCTCCTGATCGGCATCGCCATGGCCGTCATCGCCGCCCTCGCGACGGGCCTGCTGCAGTCCGTGCTCGGGGACGAGACGGTCCCCGGTGAGAACACGGCCAACGCCGCCGCCAACGTGAACAAACCGCCGGTGCGCGCACCGAGCCCTGCCGTGCGAGCCGATGGCGCGACCCTCGGCAGCGAGCTCCCCGCGGGCACGCGCGCGATCACGATCACGCTGCGCGACAACGGCCCGGAAGTGATGCTGTATCCGGGCGCGCGCGTCGACGTGCTCGCCACGATGGACGCTCCCGGCATGGTCAACGGCCGACGCGAAACGCTGACGCGCACGGTGCTCGAGGGCGCGCGCGTGGTCGCCGTCAACGAGGACACGGTGCTCGCCGCGAGCGCGTCCGACGAGCGCCGCGGCTCGCACCGCACCACGGTCACGCTGGCCGTGACGCCGCAGCACGCCGCCCAGATCGAGCTCGCCGCCGCCCGCGGCACGCTCGGCCTGTCGCTGCGCTCGGAGAAGGACGGCGACACCCCGAGCTCGGTCCCGGCCGAGGCCTCGACGCGCGCGCTGTTCGCCTTCGAGGAACCCGCGCCCAAGGTCCCGGAAGCTGCACCCGTTCCGGTGGCCCCGGCCCCCGTCGCGCCCGCGCCCGCGCCGCCCAAGTGGGAAGTGCTCGTGATCCGTGGCGAGTCGAGCGAGCGCCACGAGTTCGTCGAGCAGCGCTGAACGCACACGTCCCCCCTCTCTAGGTCCCACTCCAATGACGAGCATGAACCGCGCGCTCGCGCTGGCCCTGTCGCTGGCGCTCGCGCCCACGGCCGCCGCACTCCCCTGCGCCGCCTTCCAGACTGAGACGAGCGAAGCCCTCGAACTGCGCTCCGGCGCCTCGACGCTGCTCTCCCTCGACGGCCGCGCCGCGACCGTCGTGATCGCTCACCCCGAGGTCCTCGACGCGCGTCCGGTCAACCCCAATGAGCTGCTGCTCGTGGCGCGCGCACCGGGCGCGACCGACCTGCTCGTGCGCCTCGAGTCCGGCGTGGCCGTCTCGCGGCGCGTGCGCGTCACGGTCGACGTGACCGAGCTGCGACGCGCGCTCGCGCAACTGTTCGGCGCCGAGCTCTCCGTCGAGGACTTGGGCGGCACGGTCGTGCTGCGCGGCGTGCTGCCGGATACGGGCGTGGCCGAGTCGCTCGACCGCTACATGGACTCGACCGGTCTCAAGTGGGCCAACCTGACGCGCATCGCCGGCCTGCAGCAGGTCCAACTGCGCGTGCGCATCGCCGAGACGAGCCGCACGGCGCTGCGCGAGCTCGCGTTCGGCGGCGTCGGCGGCAGCCAGTCGGGCTTCGGCGGCTTGCAGTCGCCCGGCGGCTCGCCGTTCCAGTCGGTCTCGATCTCGCCCACCCCCGGCTCCGCCCTCGGCAGCGGCCAGTACGCCTACGACCTGACCGGCAGCCGCGTCTCGGCCGCGACGACGATGTTCTTCGGCCTCCCCAGCTCCGACTTCGAAGCCTACCTGCAGGCGCTCTCGGAGAATCGCTACGTGCGGCTGCTCGCTGAACCCAACCTCGTCGCCGTCAGCGGCGAGCAGGCGACCTTCCTCGTCGGCGGCGAATTCCCCGTGCCGGTGGTGCAGAACTCGCAGGTCGGCGGCGGCAACTACGCCACGATCACCTACAAGGACTTCGGCGTGCGCCTCAACTTCCGCCCGCAGGTGCTCGGCGGCGGGCGCATCCGCCTCGAAGTTTCGCCGGAGGTGAGCGAGCTCAGCGAAGTCGGCGCGGTGCGCCAGAACGGCTTCACGATTCCCGGCGTCGTGACACGCCGCTCGAGCACGACGGTCGAGCTCGGCAGCGGCCAGTCGTTCGCCATGGCGGGGCTGCTGCGCAGCAAGGAACAGGCGCGCGTCTCGCGCGTGCCCGTGCTCGGCGACCTGCCGATGGTCGGCGCCCTGTTCCGCAGCGTGCGCTTCGAGCAGGACCAGACCGAGCTCGTCGTGATGGTCACCGCGGCGCTCGTCGATGCGCTCGACGACGGCTACGAGCGTCCGCTGCCGGGCGAGCTGCACGTGGCCCCCAGCGACTGGGAGTTCTTCGCCAAGGGCGTGTTCCACGGTCAGTCGGCCGTCGGTGGCCCGACCGCGCGCCTGCGCGAGCTGGGGCTCGAGGGCCTCAAGGGGCCGGGCGCATGGCGCCGCGCGGAAGACGCGCGCCTGCCCGCCGCGGATGGAGCCCGCTCGGCCGCGAACTAGCCGTGAAGGACGTCCCGATGAACCCGTCCGTGGTGCGGCACTCCGAGCTGCGCCGCGAGATGCACGAGAAGCTCGTCGCCGCGCTCGACTTCGGCGCGGCCGAGCGGCTCGCTCGAGGCGAGCTCGAGAGCGAGTGCTCCGCGCGCGCCGAGGCGTTGCTCAAGAAGCTCGCGCCGTCGGTCGGCGACGAGGACCGCCGCGCGCTCGTGCAGGGCGTGCTCGACGACATGTTCCGGCTCGGACCGCTCGAGCCGCTGCTCGCCGACGACGAGATCAGCGACATCCTCGTCACGCGACCCGAACGCGTGTTCGTCGAGCGGCGCGGCAAGCTCGAGGAGAGCGGCGTGCGCTTCCGCGACCACGCGCACCTCCTGCACGTGATCCAGCGCCTCGTGCGCAACGCCGGTCGCCGCATCGACGAGCGCAGCCCGATGGTCGACGCGCGCCTGCCCGACGGCGCGCGCGTCAACGCCGTGATCCCGCCGCTGTCGGTCGACGGCCCGCAGCTTTCGATCCGTCGCTTTCCCAAGCGCGCGCTCGGCCTCGATCGCATGATCGAGCTCGGCTCGATCGCGCCCGCGACCGTGACGCTCCTGCGCGCGGCCGTGAAGGCTCGGCTCAACATCCTGTTCTCCGGCGGCGCCGGCGTCGGCAAGACGACCCTGCTCAACGCGGTGTCCGTCGCGCTCGAACAAGACGAGCGCGTGATCACGATCGAGGATGCGGCCGAGTTGCGGCTCGAGGGCAACCACGTCGTGCGGCTCGAGTCGCGCGCGGCCAACGTCGAGGGCGTCGGCGCCGTGACGGCGCGCGAGCTCCTGCGCAACGCGCTGCGCATGCGCCCCGATCGCATCATCGTCGGCGAGTGCCGCGGCGCCGAGGCGTTCGACATGATGCAGGCGATGAACACGGGCCACGAGGGCTCGATGACGACGCTGCACGCGAACTCGGCGCGCGACGCGCTCACGCGCCTCGAGTCGATGCTCGCCATGGGCGGCTTCGACGTGCCGGTGCGCGTGCTGCGCGAGTACATCGCGTCGGGCATCGACCTCGTCGTACACATCGGACGCCTGCCGGACGGACGGCGCGTGGTGAGCGAGGTCGTCGAGCTCACCGGAGCCGATGGCGAGACGGTGCGCACCGAGGTGATCCACAGTTTCGAGCTCCAGACCGTGCGCGCAGGCGTGGCCACCGGTCGCTTCGTCGCCAGCGGATTCCAGCCGCGCTTCCTCGCGCGCATGAAGTCCCGCGGCATCGAGCTCGACGCCGCGCTGTTCGCCGCCGGCCCGCTCACGAAGGAGAGCGGCGCGTGACGAGCGACGCGCACAAGCCCACGGCGCCCGCGACCGAGAAACAGGCGCTCGAGCGCCTGCGCCTGCCGCTGTTCATGGCGGGGCTCGCGATCACCTCGGTGCTGTGGTTCGGCGCGGACAAGCCGCTCTTGGCGTCGGCGTTCTTCGCTGTTTGGCAGGTCGCGCTGATGGTGCTGCGCGCGCAGTCGCGCGCCGCCGACGCGCTGCTCGAGGAGCAGTACGCCGTCGAGGCGATCGAGACCGCGAGCCGCGCCCTGCGCGCCGGCATTCCGCTCTCCGGAATGCTGCAAATCCTCGCGCAGGAGGCGCGCGGCGAGTCCGGCCGCTCGTTCCGCGAGATCGTGCAGCGCGAGTCGCTCGGCGAGGAGCTCGGCGCCGCCGTGCGCAACGTGCTGGTGCGCTCGGCGGTCCCGGCGCTGCGGGCCTTCGGACTCTCGCTCGCCGTGCAGGTGAGCGCGGGCGGCAATCTCGCCGAGACCACCGACCGGCTCGCCAACTCGCTCGTCGCGCGCGCGCGCATGCGCCGCCGCGCGCGCGCCATCGTCGCGTACAGCCGCACGGCCGCCTCGGTGCTCGCCATCCTGCCGCTGCTCGCGGTGGCGCTCATGTGCTCGACCATCGATGGCTACGCGGAAGTGTTGCTCGAGAGTCACCCCGGCAACGTGATGCTCGCGGCTTCGATGGTGATGATCGTCGGCGGCTTCGCCGCCATCCAACGCCTCGGCCGCATCGAGCCCCTCGCGACGGAGAACGACGCGTGAACTCCGGCATCTGGATCGCCGCCGGCGCGACGTTCGTGGCCGTGATGGGCACCGCATGGGCCGTGCGCCGCGACGCGGAGCGCCGTCGCGAGGCCGAGCGCGTGCGCCTGTGGAGCGAGGAGCGCCGCCCCAAGGGACCGCTCGATAGCTACCGCCGCAACCTCGACGACGCGGGATTGAAGCCGGGCACCGATCGAGTGTCGTTCGTGCTGCTGCACGCGCTCTGTGTGCTCTCCGGAGGTCTCGGCGGAGTGCTGCTCGCGCAGCGCAGCGTCGCGGAGCTCGCGCCGAGCGTGCTGCTCGCGCTGCTCGGAGGCCTGTTGGGGTGGTGGCTGCCGCAGATGTGGCTCGACGGTCGGCGCACGCTGCGCCGACTCGCGCTCGCCGCGGAGTTTCCGGGGATGCTCGATCTGCTGCAGATCTCGATGCAGGGCGGCATGAGCCTCGCGGCCGCGTGGAAGTCGGTCTCGAATAGCCTCGATGGCCGTGGGGCGGCGCTCGCGGACGAGATGCGGCGCGTCGACCTCGAGGTCGGATTCGCGACCTCGTGGACGCGCGCGCTGGACTCGGCCACCGCGCGCACCGGCGTCGACGAGTTCCGCGCGCTCGGGCTGCTGCTCGAGCAGACGGAGCGCTTCGGCACGGAGATGGCGCGCGCCATCGCCGTGCTCTCCGAGTCGCTGCGTCACGCCGAAGTTCAGGCGCTCGAAGAGCGCGCGCACGAGGCTTCCGTGAAGATGCTGTTCCCGCTCGCGCTGTTCCTGCTGCCCGCCACTTTGATGCTGATCATCGGTCCGCTGCTCACCATGTTGTTCGCGAAGCTCGCGGACGCCACCGGCGACTAGGACCCGAGCTCCGCTTTCCTTCCATGAGAACTACCATGCGTCACTTGCCCCATCCCCTCGCGCTCGCCGCCCTGTGCCTGTTCGGCTGCTCGGGGCCGCGCGGCTCGAACACCTACGAGGCCGCGCTCGCCGCCGACGATGCGCAGCGACTCGCCGAGTCGCGCTTCCGCGAGGAACCGTTCACCGATCAGGTGCGCCACGGCGTGCTGCGCCAGCGCGCGCTGTTCGACCACCACTTCGTGCCCGAGTCCGCGCGCCTCACGCGGCTGGGCGAGCGTGATCTGGGCATCCTTGCCGAGGAGTTGCGCGAGCAGGGCGGCACCATCGCCTTGCCGCGCGGCTCCGAGAGCGAGGAGTTGCACGCCGAGCGAGTAGCCGCTGTCAGCGCGGCCCTCGTCGCGCGCGGAATCGCTCCGGATCAGATCGCGGTGGAGACGCGGCCCGCTGCTGGTCCAGGCGTCGCGAGCACGGACGCGCTCGCGATCCGCTCGCGCTTGGCGACCTCGAGGCTGCAAGCGCCGTCGTCGACACCCGCATCCTCCGCCACCAGCATCAACTCGACCGGGAACCTGCAGTGAAGAACTTCCTTTCGCGCACGAGCGCGCTCGCGTTGCTCCTCGTGGCAAGCGCCTGCCAGTCGACCCCCGACCCGGAACTCGACTGGTTCGAAGGCGGGGCACTCAAGCCGACCTCCGCGCAGACGCTGCAGCTCACGGCTCGCGTGCTCGCTGCCCGCGGCGACACGACGCGCGCCGGTTTCGTGATCGAGCGACTCCTGCGCGAGCATCCCGACCACCTCGGCACCTACACCGAAGGCGCCGAGATCCTGCTCTCGGAGGGCCGCATCCAAGACGCCATCGGCTGGCTCGATCGCGGCCTGCTCCGTTTCTCCGCGCATCCGGTGCTGCACAACGACCGTGGCCTGTGCCGCCTGCTCGCGGCCGACCTCGCGGGCGCGACCGCCGACTTCGAGGCCGCCTCCGCCGCGGATCCCGCCGACGCGGAGTACGTCTCGAACCTCGCCCTCTCTCGCGCGCTCGCTGGCGAGGAGGACGCGGCGCGCAACCTGTGGTCACGCGTGCTCTCGCCCGCGGACGTCAACGCGAACCTCGAGATCGCCCGCGCGAGCCGCGCGCACTTCGCCGCAAGTCGCTGAGGCAGGCACTACGCCGTGCGAGGGCGGGACCGCCCACCTCTCGGCGCGGCGCTCCGCCCACGTCTGGAAAGAGCGTCCACACGCCACGCCGCGGGCTCGGTGCTTCTCGGGGTTCCGGTCGACCTGAGCTCGGAAGTCAGGGCACAGTTCCAAGGTCCGCGCGTCGGACGGCGTGCTCGAGCGGAGCGGGGAGGGTCGCGTCGAGCCGCTCGCTCCCCCGCTTCACGCAACGCGGCCCCGCGGCGAAGCCGGAGCACGACCGAAGGGGTCGGAAAGACCAACTCTGCCAACGGTGACTAGGGACCACGCGACTTGAGCGCTCAAGGAGGACTCCTCCTCGCCCCTCCCCCCGGGGTGGGCGCTCGTCGCAGCGACGCCGATTCCGCGGCAGCGGGGTCGGCGTCGTTCTTCGTGTCCGCAGGCCCGCGACGGCGCACAGAGCTGTTCAATCTTGAAACGCTCCCCGGCGCCAAGTTTTTCCTGATTTCCACCTTCACAGGATGGCGCTCTACGGACATAGTCGAATCCTGGCGCCGAACGGATGTGCATCGTGCCCGCCGTCGCGCCTCGCAACCCCTCCCCCTGTCTGGAAAACGACACGACATGAAGAACTGGATCAAGCTGTTCATCGCGGACGAGCGCGGTGCCGAATCGACCGAACTCGCCATCACGGGCATCGTGGTCGCTGGTGGCTCCGTCACCGGCTTCACCGAGCTGAAGGACAAGCTCGAGGCCAAGGGCGACGAGCTCATTGGCAAGCTCGACGCGGCCGACGGCAACTGATCGCCTTCAACGGATCGCCCCCAGCTCTTGTCGCCCCGCGGCGCGAGCGCGTGAGAGGGGCGAAACTTTGACCTGCGGCTCCGGGCAACTGGGGCCGCAAGTCTTTCGGGACCGTGCGCGCGACCGCTAGATTAGGAGCTTGCAACTCCAGAGTGTCGGTCGGAGCGCCCGAAGTTCGGGAGAGGACAACGCACACGGAGGTGCTCATGACCCACTGGATCCTCTGCTTTTTCCGCGACGAGCGCGGCGCCGAAACGACCGAGCTGGCCATCACCGGTCTGGTCGTCGCGGGCGGCACCGTCGCCGGCTTCAACGAGCTCAAGGACAAGCTGTCCGAGAAGGTCGGATGGACCGTCCGGCGGCTGAACCAAGCCAACGGCGATTAGTCGATCCAACTGCTGTCCGCATCGCCCGCGGGTCGTTGTCTCCGACGAGGAGCAACCGACCCGCGGGTCATTTCACGCCCCGCGGAAGCACCTTTCGGAAGGTCAGATTCAGGCGCGGAGCGAGCACGCGCACTCGACGCGGGAGCTCGTGGCGCCAATCGCGCTGGGTGGGCGGGTCCATCACCAGTAGATCGCCGTGGCGCAGTTCCCAAGCGACCGCCTGGCCTGAGGCGACGCGGCGGGGACGCATGCGGAACGTGCGCGTGGCGCCCAAGGACAGCGAGGCGATCGGAGCGTCGGGGTCGAGCTCCGGCTCGTCATCGGCGTGCCAGCCCATCGAGTCGCGGCCGTCGCGATAGAGATTGAGCAGCAGCGAGTTGAACGGGCAGCCGAGCTCGTCGCTCAGGCGTGCGCGCAGCTCGCGCGCGGCCGGAACCCAAGGCTCGATCACGTTTTGCAGGTCGGAGTAGCGGTACTCGCACCCGGGGTCCGCCATCCAGCACGAGAGCCGCGGCATCGCCTGGCGACGGCCGAAGACGGTGATGTGCTCCTGCTTCCAAGGTACGGCGGCGAGGAGCGCATCGAGCCACAGGTCAGCCTGATCGGCGTTCGCCCACCGGACGAAGTGCCGCACGGGCGGACGAGAGGAACTCACGACAGTCGGCGCAGGAGCTGCTCGACCACCGCACGCTTGTCGCCGTCGAGCTTGCCGATCTCGCGGCGCAGGCGCTGTAGAGCGAGCTCGCGCGCCTTCGCGCGCGAGCCGAAACGCAGGCGGAACTCGGCGGTGGCGGCCTGCACCATGCGTTCGTGGCGCCGCGCGAGGTCGCGCACGGTGAAGACGCCATAGCCGACCAACCCGAGGACGAGGATCGCCACGCTCCTCGCGCCCGTGGCGGCGACGCAGATCAGCGCGACGAGGACCAGCGACCGAAGGCACCCGTACCCACCACCCGCGCGCTTCGCGGCCCCGAGAATCGCCACGAGGTCGGTTTCGATCTTGGCGAGATCGGCGGCGTTGCCGTCCTCGCGCGCCAAGGCGGGCATCTCGACGCTGTCGACCTCGATGGAGCCTCGGCGTGGCAACGGGGGCGGTGCGGACGTCTCGGCCCGCGGGCTCGGCCGCGGCAGGGGTGACGGCGCGGGTGGCGGCGACTGCGCGGGTGCGCGCGACCTCTCGGGCGCCTTGGGAGGAGCAAATTCGGTCGCGCGCTCCGCGGGGCGCTCGGGGGCCTTGGCGGCGCGCGGTTCGGGCGGCGCGGCGGCGGGTCCAGCGAGCGCCGCGTAGCGCTTCTCGAGCTCCGCGAACCAGCGCTTGTCGAAGCGCGAGAGCAGGATCTCGCTCACGATGGCCTCGTAGCGTCCCTCGGCGCCCCGCACGAATCCGAGGTCGTCGGCGGTGGCACCGATCGAGCGGCGCCGCACGATGATCTCGGCCAACTCGGGCAGCGGCTGACCGCGCCACGAGATGAGGGGCGAGGGATCCGGACACCGCTCGACCTCCCGCAGACCCAATTGCTCGAGCGCAGCCACGAGAGCTGCGCCCGAGGTCATCGAGGTGGGAATGCGCCTGAGCTTGGCCATCGGTTCGAGAGTCTAGTGAGTTGCGCGGCCCCTTTCGCATCCGCGCCCTCCCCCGCACAATCGGCCCCCGATGATCCCCTTCCCGCTGGCCGGCCAGACGCTCGCCGCACGCGACGCGGTGGCGCCGCCCAGCGACGTCCCCCCGGGCGCGGTGTGCCTGCCGTCCCCCGAGGCCGGCGCGAGCGTGTCGAGCGCGGAGGTCGTATCACGCCTCGAAGGCGGGCGGGGAGCGGATGGCGCGCACGGTGTCGGCAGGACGCGCACGGTCGCGATCCTCGCCACGCTGCTCACCTCACTCGCGTGCGCCACGCTCGTCCACGAGCGTCGGATCGAGCCGACCCTGCGCTTCGATCGCGATGTGCGAGCGATCCTCGCGGATCGTTGCTTCAGCTGCCACGGGCCGGACGAGGAGAAGCGCAAGGCAGGGCTGCGCCTCGATCTGGAGGACGGCGCGCGCGAGGTGCTCGAAGGCGGTGCGAACAGCGAGTTTGCGCGGCGAGTCGCCAGCCATGACGAGAACGAAGTCATGCCGCCGCCGAAGCTCAAGCGCCCCCTCTCCGACGCGCAGCGCGCGACGCTCCTGCGCTGGGCCTCCGAGGGAGCGGCGTACATGCCGCACTGGGCCTTCGTGGCTCCGCGCAAGGTCGCAGCGCCGCGCACGCGCAACGCGATCTGGGCCCGCGACGAGCTCGATCTGCACGTGCTCGCTGCTCTCGAGCGCGCCGGACTGGCTCCACGGCCGCAGGCGGATCCGCGCCTGCTCCTGCGACGCGCATCGCTCGTGCTGACCGGGCTGCCGCCGACGCCCGACGAAGCCGAAGCGTTCGCGCGCGATCCCAGCGCAAGTGAATTCGCGCGGCGCGTCGATGCGATGCTCGCCTCCCCGCGCGCCGCGGAACACATGGCGACGACCTGGCTCGACCTCGCGCGCTATGCCGACACGCACGGCTACCAGACCGACGGCGGCTCGTTCACGTGGCCGTGGCGCGACTGGCTGCTGAGCGCGCTCCAATCGAACATGCCCTACGACCAGTTCGTGCGCGCGATCCTCGCCGGCGACCTGCAGCCCGAGGCCGACCTCGGCCAGCGCGTGGCCACGGGCTTCCAGCGCCTCCATCGCATGACCGAGGAAGGCGGCTCGATCGCGGAGGAGTTCCGCCAAGAGGGCATCGCCGACCGCGTCGGCACGTTCGGGACGACGTTCCTCGGTCTGACGCTGGAGTGCGCGCGCTGCCACGACCACAAGTTCGACCCGCTGCCGACGCGCGAGTTCTACGCGCTCGCCGCGATGTTCGGCTCGATCGACGAGAACGGGCTCAAGTCGTACGCGCTGCCGGTGAACGCGCCGCCGCCCTTCGTGCGCTTGGCGAGCGAGGAGCAGCGGCTGCGCGAGCAGGAACTGCGCGCTGCGCTAGAACAGGCGCAAGCGCAGCTCGCGCTGCGGCGCGCCGAGGCGCGGACGCGGCTGCAATCGGTGCGGCTCGCACCGACCGCGATGCAAGCTCCGCCTCCCGACGCCCACTGGGCGTTCGAGTCGCTCGAGAATGGTCTGGTGGCGAATCTGGTGGCAGGCGCGCTGCCCGCGAGCGTCGATCGCCGCCGACCCGAGCAGCTCGGGCAGTTTGCCCTCGGCGGAGGAAAGTTCGGAGCGGGCGCGAGCTTCGACGGCGACGGCGGCCTGCTGCTCGACGGGCTCGCGGGCTTCGGGCGACACGACGAAATCAGCATCGCCCTGTGGATTCGTCCCAGCGAACGCAACGCGCGCGCCGCGATCGTGCATGCGTCGGGCTTCTACACGCAGGATGCGGACGCCTCCGGCATCGAACTCGAGCTCGTCGACGGTCACGTGCGCTGGAGCGCGATCCACTTCTGGCCGGGCTCGGCCGCGAGCGTGCGCGTGCGCGAGCCACTGCCGCTCGACGTCTGGACCCACCTCGTCGTCTCCTACGACGGCTCTGCGCGCGCCAGCGGCCTGCGCGTGCACGTCAACGGCGTGCCTGAGAACGTCGAAGTCGTGCGCGACGGACTCGATGGTCCGCTCGCGGGTCACACGCTCGAGCTCGGGTCGCGCTCGCGCGGAAGCGGCTTCCGTGGCGGCGCGATCGACGAGCTGCGCGTGTGGAGACGAGCGCTGACGAGCGTGCAGGCTCGCGAGCTCGCGAGCTCCGATGGACTCGACGTCGCTCCAGACGAATTCGAGGCGTTCGAGCAGCACTTCGCCGAAGCGCTCGATGAAAACGTCGCGGCCGCGCGCGCAGCCGTTCGCACCGCGCAGCGCGAGCTCGCGGCGCACCTCGACGGCATTCCCGCCTTCGCTTGCATGCAGGACTCCGCCTTCGCGCCCCCGACCTACGTGCTGCGCCGCGGCGCCTACGACCAGCCGGACGTGAGCACAGTCGTGGCGCCGGGCGCGCTCGAGGCCGTCCTGCCCTTCGATGCGTCGCTGCCGCGCAACCGCGAAGGACTCGTTCGGTGGATGCTCGACCCGCGCAATCCACTGGTCGCGCGCGTGGCGGTGAATCGACTGTGGGCGCAAGTGTTCGGGCGCGGTCTGGTCGAGACGAGCGAGAACTTCGGGCTGCAGGGCAGCTTCCCGTCGAACCCAGAGCTGCTCGACGCGCTCGCGGTCGACTTCGCGCGCGGCGATGGCACGCTCGGGAGCGCATGGAACCTGCGCGCGCTCCTGCGTCGCCTCGTGCTCTGCTCGACCTTTCGGCAGGACTCGCGCGCGTGCGACGAGGCGCGCGCACTCGATCCCGACAACGCGCTCCTCTCCCGCGGGCCTTCGGTGCGCATGAGCGCGGAGATGCTGCGCGACAGCGCGCTGGCCGCGTCTGGCCTGCTCGTCGAGAAGCTCGGCGGACCGTCGGTGCGTCCATGGCAGCCCGAGGGACTGTGGAGCGATGCGGGGCAAGTCGGGCACTACCAGCCCGACAGCGGAGCGAACGCCCATCGCCGCAGCCTCTACACGTTCCGCAAGCGCACGGTCCCGGTGCCCAACATGAGCGTGTTCGACGCCGGAACGCGCGAGGCCTGCCTGCCGCGCCGCGGAGCGACGAACACGCCGCTGCAGGCGCTCGCGCTCCTGAACGATCCGGTGTTCGTCGAGTGCGCCCGCGCGCTGGCCGAACGCGCGACGCGCGATGCACCGACGCGCTCGGCGCGCGTCGAGCGCGCCTTCGCGCTCGCCTGCACGCGTGCGCCGACCTCAGACGAGCAAGACGCCCTGCTCGACCTGATCGCTACCGAAGTCGAGCGCTTCAACGGCGATCTCGAACGTGCGCGCAAGCTCGTCGGAGTTCCCGACGCGGAGCTCGCCGCTCTCGCCCTCGCGTGCAGCACGATTTTCGCGAGCGATGGAGCGCTGGTGGTCCGATGAACGACACGCCGTTCGATCGCCGCGCGCTGTTGCGCGGCGCCGGTCTGGGACTCGGCGCTCTCGCGCTCACCGACATCCTCCGCGGGCAAGACGGCGCGCGAGCGGCGCACCACGCTCCGCGCGCCAAGCGCGTCATCTACTTGTTTCAGGCGGGTGGTCCGTCGCAGTTCGAGACCTTCGATCACAAGCCGGGCCTGCGCGCGCTGCACGGACAGCCGCTCCCCGACAGCGTGCGCGCGGGGCAGCGACTCACGGGCATGAGCGGCAATCAGGCGGTGCTGCCGATCGCGGCGTCCTTCGCGAGCTTCGCTCGCCACGGAGCATCCGGCCTCGAGGTGAGCGAGCGCTCGCCACGGAGCATCCGGCCTCGAGGTGAGCGAGATCTTGCCGCACACCGCACGGATCGCGGATCGCCTGTGCGTCCTGCGCGCGGTGCACACCGAGGCGATCAACCACGATCCGGCGATCACGTTCCTGTGCTCGGGCAACCAGATCGCGGGCCGCCCTTCGCTGGGCGCGTGGCTCTCCTACGGACTTGGCTCGCTGAATGCGAACTTGCCCGCGTTCGTCGTGCTGGTGTCGAAGGACGCGCAGCGCGACCAGCCGCTCTACTCGCGCCTGTGGGGCTCGGGCTTCTTGCCGAGCGAACACCAAGGCGTGCAGTTCCGCGCCGGGAGCGAGCCGGTGCTGTTCCTCGGCAACCCCGACGGTGTCGGCCGCGATGCGCGACGCGCGATGCTCGATGCGCTCGCACGCATGGGACGCGACGCGAGCGCGCGGGAGCAGGATCCGGAGATCGACGCGCGCATCGCCCAAGCCGAGCTCGCGTTCCGCATGCAGTCGAGCGTGCCCGAGGCGTCCGACACCAGCGGCGAGAGCGACGCGACCTTCGAGCTCTACGGACCTCTCGCGCGAGAGAGCGGGACGTTTGCGGCGAATTGCCTGCTCGCGCGGCGGCTCGTGGAGCGCGGCGTGCGCTTCGTGCAGCTCTTCCACCAAGGCTGGGACCAACATGGCAGCCTGCCCGGGGGGATCGCGCACCAGTGCCGCCAGACGGATCAGGCATCCGCCGCTCTCGTGCAGGACCTCGCCGCGCGCGGACTGCTCGACGACACGCTGGTGATCTGGGGCGGCGAGTTCGGTCGCACCACGTACTGTCAAGGCCGCATGAGCGCCGACGTCTACGGTCGCGACCACCATCCGCGCTGCTTCAGCATGTGGCTCGCGGGCGGCGGCGTGCGCGCGGGACACGCGCACGGCGCGACCGATGAGTTCAGCTACAACATCGTCGACGGCGGGGTGCACGTACACGACCTGCACGCGACCGTGCTGCACCTCCTCGGCATCGACCATGAGCGCCTGACATGGCTCCACCAAGGGCGGCACTTCCGCCTCACCGACGTGGCCGGGCGAGTCGTGCGCGAGATCCTCGCCTGATGGGATCGCACGGCTCGAGCGGCTAGGCTGCTCCCATGTCGCGCGCTCCGCTCCTGACGCTCATCGACGAGGCCGTGCCGAGCGAAGTGGTCCGCGAGCTGCTCGATCCGCGCGCGCTGGCCGTGGCGGGCGCGCTCGCGCTGATCGGAATGCTGCTGGCTCTGCGTCGGCTCCGAAAGCGGGACGATGAGAGCGGCGGTCGCTGAGCGCTCGGTCGACCTGCGGCTCCCCGCGGCGATCGCGGGCGCCGCGCTGCTCGCGTCGTCGTCTCCGCTGTGGGCAGTGTTGAGCGGGCCGATCTTGTTCGGCGTTCCACACGTCGTGGGCGATGTGCGCGCGCTGTGGCTGCGTCGGCCGGGCGGCTTCGGCGGGAGCGTCGCCCTGTGCGTCGGCCTCGCGTTGCTCGCCATGACGGGGCTGCGCGTCGCGACGCTGAGCGGCGCGGGGATCCCAGTCGAGGCGGAGTTGGCGTGCGGAGTTGCGGCGGTCGGCTGTGCGGCCTTGGGCGGTGCACGCGACCGACGGACGCGCCGAGTCTGGACGCTTGGCGTCGCATTCCTCGGCGGATGCGCGCTGATGGCCGCGCGCGAGACGTTGCTCGTGCTCGCGCATGCCCACAATCTCGCGGCGCTGGCGCTGTGGATGGCGTGGAGCCGAGATCGACGCACCTCGCGCGTCGTCGGCGCCTGCTACGTGCTCGGCGCGCTGAGCGTCACGTGTCTGTCGTCGGCGGGCGTCGCGGACCGCGCGATCGGCGCGTTCGACGGCGCTCGCATGGTGAGCGAGCTCGCCCCGGGCCTCGAGCCTGCGCTCGGCGACGCGCTCGTGCGCGGCTTCGCATTCGCCCAACTGGTGCACTACGGAATCTGGTCGTGGCAGCTTCCCGGAGGCGCGCGAGCGAACCTGCGCGAAGATCTGGGCGCCATCGGGCTTGGAGTGTGCGTGCTCGCGTGCATCGGCGTGCCGCTGTGCGGTGTCGTGGCACCGATCGAGACGCGCTCGATCTACTTGCAGCTCGCCATCGCCCACGGGTGGATCGAGCTCTCCGTGATCGCCTTTCTGCTGGCGCGCAGCAGCGCGCCACGCGCGCCATGACGCTGTGGCTGGGGCTGTTCCTGTGGACGCTCGTCCTCGAGCTGCCGATCTACGAATTCGCCGCTGCGCGTCGCTCGTCGCCGTGGTGGCACCTGCCGCTCGTCGTGCTGGCGCTGAATCTCCTCACGCATCCGCTGTTCACGTGGTGGCACTACGAGGCAGCTCCGGCGCGCGATGCCGTGTTCGTCGCTGAGCTGTGGATCACGCTCGCGGAGGGACTCGCGCTCTTCGCCCTGCGTCGGGAACTCGGCCTTGGCAGAGCCCTGCTCGCCTCCTTCGCGGCCAACGGGGTGTCCTACGGGTCGGGCCTGTTCGTCGGGTGGCTCCTCGCCTGACGGGCTCGAAGTAGGGTCGGGCGGATCGCGCGCGCCGCGGTCGGGTTTCCGGAAATCGCTGTCCAGCGAGTGGCCGCGGATGCACTTGGGGGGTGACGGCCGCGCTCGGCCCGCTCCTGAACCCCACGAAAAGGATTCCCCACCATGTTCCAGACTCTCTCCCGCATCGCTCTCACGCTCGGCTTCACCGCCGCCCTCGTCACCGCCCCGGCCAGCGCCCAGTGCGGCCCGGACAACCTCGACGGAGGCGCCTGCTGCGCGCCGGCCGCCGCCGTGCTGCCGAACTTCCCCAAGATCCTGGGCACCGACGCGCGCTGGCTCGCCTTCGACAACTGCAACCTCGCCCTCAACAAGGGCTACTGCGCCGAGCTCGGCAAGCCGCAGCCGCTGATGTTGGGCGGCGCGATCTTCTGCGGCCAGTACAGCATCCGTCTGCAGTTGCGCGACTGCGCCACCGGCGCGCTCCACTGGTCGGGCGGCATGCGTGCGCAGTACTCGCGCAACTGGCAGGAGTCGAGCGCGGCGGGCGCCGTCAACCTCACGGTGTGGCGCTTCATCCTCAACGGTGACATCATTCCGACCGCCGCGGTTCCCGTCACGCCGCTCGATCGTCCGGCCTCGCTCGGCACGTACTCGCGGCTGTACGTCTCCGGGCACATCGACTACGCGCTCGACTGCGGCACGGGCCAGTGGAGCGTCGCTTGGGCGCTGAGCCACGAGTGCGATCAGGTGCACCACACTCCGGGCTCCGCGCGGCCGGCTCCGGCGGTCGGCTTCGACCCCGCCAAGAGCTTCTCGCTCGTCGGTCCCGGCGTCGGCTTCGTCCCCTCGGCGGTGAACACGCCCGTGAGCAACGGCCCGATCGTGCAGGGCTCGTTCCGCTGGAACAACTGGGCCGCCGGCGCGAACGTGTGCACCTACCGCGAGCCGGCCAACGGCGCGATCACGGCGCTCGCAGCCTTCTGCCTGTGCGCCAACATGCCCGGTGCCGCTGGGCAGTTCATCAACACCTTCATCAACGCCACGGGCATGTGCGGCACGCAAGTCGGCGTGACGCCGAACACCCGCTTCACTCAAAAGCGCATCGGCACGTGGACCAACCCCGCCGTGTTCCCGGGCATCGAGACGGTGCTGTTCGACTACGGCTCGATGCTGCTCACCAACGGCTGCACCGGCGCCAACACGCTGGAGTGGTACGAAGGCAGCGAGACGATCGGCGGCTTCCCCGCCTACGACTGGGCCGGCCTCAACCTCGGGCGCCAGTTCGAGGACTTCGGCAGCTGCAACACCTCGCCGACCAGCCCGGCGGTGCGCATCGGCGCTCCGCACGTGACGAACTCGATCCTCAACTTCAACCTGCCGTGAGCGCAGGCTGAAGGCCGCAGGCGCGCGGCACATCAGGAGCGCCGCGTTGCCGACTCCCCGTCCGCGAGCCAAGCGCCTCGCGGACGGGGAGTCCTGCGTTCAGGAAGCGCGCGGCACGACCCACTACTTCACTGGCTCGCCCGCGCCCGGTGAGAGCAGCGCGCGGCGAGCATCGCCGTCGAGGGATGGAGAGCCGCGACGCACGCGGCGCGCGTCCGGCGGCACGATGCGCTCGAGGCTGGCCGCGATTTCGCGCGCCGCGAGTGCGTGACCCTCGACGGCGAGATGAAAGTCCTCGTCCCAGTAGAGCTTCGCGGCGCTGGCGCGAAAGGCAGGGCGCAAGTCGAGCGTCGCACAGCCGCGCGATGCGAGGAAGCCGAGCGTGCTGTCGGCGAGCCGGTCGAGCACCGCGCAGTCCTCACGCGTCGCTCCCAGCGCGGCGAGCGCGGCTTCGAAGCGCGCGCGGCGACGTTCGAATTCGACTTCGAGCGAGGACGGCACGTACACCACGAGCGGGACGACGCCAAAGCGCGAGCACGTGACCTGAATCTCGGTCAACACGTCGCGCGCGGCCTGCAACGCGACTTCGACCTGCGGCGGATCGAAGCGGAATTGCTCGACGGAAAACAGCGCCTGCGACACGAGCTCGGGATCTTCGTCCTGCACGCGTTCGAGGCGCGCCTGCACGGCGGCGAGATCCCCGCGCGCCGTTTGGTGTGCGCGGTGCTGGTGGCCGAGCGTCTCGCCGAAGTCGTTGCCGCCGTAGAACGCGATGATCGCCACATCGGGCGCGAACGCGAGCATGCGCTCGAGCGCGCCGAGGTAGTGCTGAAACGTGTAACCGGGCACGGCGGCGTTCAGGGCCTCGATGCGTTGCGCTGGGCGTGTCGAGCCCAGTCGCGCCTCGACGAGTTGCGCGAAGCTCTCGCGGTTGTTGCAGAAACCCGCCGTGTGGGAGTCGCCGAGCACGACGATGCGCAGGTCGGGACGCTCCGTCGCCGGCTCGTCGTCGTCGCGCAGGCCGAAGCTGTTGGTGCGCACCGACCAACCGCCTGCGGGGTGCTCGGCCCACGCTCGGCGGCGGTCCATCCCGCCGGAGAACATGAAGCCGGACTGCGGGTCGAAGCGCAGCGGGTTGCCGCGCGCCGCCGTGGGCTGCGGGAAATCCGCCGGATCCCACGCCGTGCGCCGGAACGTCGAGCGCGGGTAGAGCGGATGCGCGCACTCCAGCACGGAAGGCACGTCAGCATCTTCGGGGGCGAGCGCGGGCGGCGCCTGCGGGTCGTACCCGCGCGTGTCGATGTCGAGCTCGACCGAGCGAGCACGCACCCGCGACTGCCAGAACAACACGGCCGACGCGCCGCACAACGCCACCGAGAGCGACAGCGAGAACGCGGCCCAGCGCTGCGCGTTCACCGTCGAACCTCGGAGCTCGGACATCGTGCGCGCATGAGAACGCGGGCGAGTATGGAAGTGGCCCCATCGAGGGTCAAGCGAGCCGCGGGCTTCGACGAGCGGCCCGCGCCCACGTACCCTAGCGACGCGTCATGCGCATCGCCTTCCTCCTGGTCGCCCTGCTCGCGCTCGCGTGGTGCCTGAGCCTCGACGCTCGCATCGCGTGGGGTTGGGACGAGACCATGCACGCCGCCGGCCCCGCGTGGCGCATGACCTGCGCGCTCGCCGCGTTCGATGCAGGCGGCTTCGCGGATGCGCTGCTCGACTGCGAACGCTA
>Ga0194120_10000127_pt1 | contig 123586 bp, 94 predicted proteins | sample TA2MahCa65mmetaG_FD_148642 | JGI IMG/M metagenome (GOLD analysis project Ga0194120, IMG submission 148642) | Freshwater microbial communities from Lake Tanganyika, Tanzania - TA2015019 Mahale Deep Cast 65m | ecosystem: Environmental > Aquatic > Freshwater > Lake | place: Tanzania: Lake... | reverse complement strand
CAACCTCGCCGACACGCCCGATTGCGGCTTGCCGACTTCTGGAAACCATGCTCAGCGGGGCCAAAACACCGGGGGCACCTCAATCGCCAGCCGCTCCGCGAAGATCCGCTCCTTCCTGGACTGCCAAGACCGCGCATTTTCTCGGTCTTCCCGCCGCAAGTGACCTGGCCAAAGTCTCTTCCTCTGGACTGCCAAGACCGCGCATTTTCTCGGCCTTCCCGCCGCAAGTGACCTGGCCAAAGTCTCTTCTATTGTGTCGGCCATTGCCAGGTGTCGCGGAGCTCGTCGTTGACCACGGCGCCTTCGGGCCAGTCGTTGTGGAGCAATCGGGCCATGCACCGCGCGGCCTCGATCCCCATATTCTCCATGGCAAGCGTATCGCCGCTCGCGATATGCGGCGAAAGCACGACGTTGTCGAGCCGGAACAGTGGATTGTCGGCCGTTGTCGGCTCGACCTGATAGACGTCGAGCCCGGCTCCGCCAAGGTGGCCGGACCGCAGGGCTTCGAGAAGATCGGATTCGACAACGACTCCGCCGCGCGCCGTGTTGAGAAACAGCGAGCCGTGCTTCATACGGGCAAATGCCTTCGCATCGAAGAGCCCGCGTGTTTCGTCGCACAGCGGACAATGCACCGAAACGACGTCCGAGACATCGAGAAGCCGTTCGAACGAAACGACCTCGATCTGATGCCGTTCCACGAACGGCGTATCCGGCCGCGTTTCAAATGTGACTACTCCCATACCGAGCGCGCGGGCGCGGACGGCAAGGCTGCGTCCGATACGCCCGAGACCGACGAGACCAAGCGTGCGGCCACGCAGAGGCCGGTTGATTGTCGTGCGCCAGCCGCCCGATCGAACGAGTTGGTCGTTGTGGACGACATTTTTCGCGAGCGCCAGGAGGAGCGCCAACGCATGTTCGGCGACCGCTTCATGGTTCGCCGTTGGCGTGATGCAAACGGCGATGCCTTGCCGTGTCGCGGCATCGACATCGACGCGGTCATAGCCCACGCCCGATCGGGCGATCACGCGGAGTTCGGGCAAGGCCGAAAGGGCCTCGGCCGTGTAATGTTCGCCGCCGCCGGCAAGCACGGCGTGGATGCCCTGCAACTCGTGAATGGTCTCGCCTTCGCCGCCGATCCCACGGGGAAACGTCGGATTACGGGGATAGCGAATCTCAAAACCCGCTTCGACGAGGATCTTCGTATACGGTGCATCGGGCTTCCGCTGCATCGCTTCAGGCACGATCAACGCGACAGGCAACGAGGCCATGATTTCGAACTCCCATCCAAGAGACTTCAGCTCCGACGCCGGGCTCGTCCGAGGATCCAAGCGGGTGGCCGTGGGCGGTTACCCAAAAGTCGACTCGACGACGCACCGCATCTTGTCCAGGCCGACCCTCGCGACTTCCCGGGGGTCTTGGTTCCAAAGGTCCTCGCGGAACAGCTCGAGCGAAAGCCAGCCATCGTACCCCGTGGCTCGCAGCAGGGTCAGATAGCGGCCCAGGTCGAATACGCCATCCCCCGGATAGACTCGGTCCGAATCGTGTTGGGACCGCGCGGGCGGGTCGGCGGGAACGTCATTGAAGTGGCTGATCGCGATCTGGTCCCGCCTCAAGAGGGCAATGGATTCGACGGAGCCGCCGCCTCGCGCGATGTGGAAAGGATCCAGAACGGTCGTCGCGCGCGGATGTCCGCATGCCTCGATAACGCGCAGCGCCTTCTCGATCGAGTTCAGGTCCTCGACGAATCCAAGGAACTCCATAATGGGCCAGACGCCGAGCGCACCACCCATTGCGAGCAACCTCGCGTATCGCTCGGCGCCTCGCTCGTAGTCGGCTGGCCCACTTGGCGGGCTCGCGATCACATACCGGGCTCCGAGTTCCGCCGCGGCTTCCATTCTCCGCCCGCATTCCCCCCATGCGAGCTCGAAGGCCTCGCCTCGCGAGTCAAACCAATTCCGGAGGTAGATCGTCGTCGCCAGCTCGAGGCCCTGATCGGCAAGCGCGCGGCGGACATCGGACAGGGCGTGCCCCTGTTCCACATGGGAGTCCAAGTCGTCGTGCCAGAGCTCGATCGCCGTGTAACCTGTTTCGCCGGCGATGCGGATCTTGTCGAGGAGCGGAGTCGGACGGATCGTGCTGGCGTTGAGGCAATAACGGAACATGGACGCGCTCCGATTCCTGTAGGTGCGGTGATCGCTCGACTGCCGGCTCGCGGGCATATCGCGAACACGGATGAGCGGCTTGGTTCAGCCGTTCAATCGTCTTCTCCGGCCGACGACTCATCGGCCCGCGGCGCCAGCGGCTGACAGAACAAAGCCCGCTTCTGTTCGGGCAGAGTATAGTCGAATCCGCAGTCCTTGAGAAACTCGTCGGAAGCGCTGATCGCGAGCAATTCCAGCACGCCCAATTCGCGAGCTCGAAGGATGCAACGGCGAACCAATCGTTTTCCGACCCCCGCGCGCTGCCGATCCGCGCGGACCGCGAGGCAGACGAGTTCGGCGAGCTTCCTGGAGTAGACGTCGATCGCCGCAAACCCGACCACCACTCCATCGGACTCGGCCACGAATCCGTTGACCGTCAGTTCGAGCAATTCGGCCGGACCGCGCGGCAACAGTTTGCGTTCGATCACAAATGGAGCGATCAGTTCGGCGATGTTCGGCACATCGGACGAGGTCGCCGGACGCAAGAGGATCCCGGGTCGGTCCATCACGGCATCGTTGCCCTGTCTCAATGATGACGATGCGAGTCCACGCGTACTCGAAGCGACGAGCGGGCCCACCGTCTTTCGCACCTGTTGTAGTTCAATCGGCGGACGATGGGTATGGGACTTCGCGTCATTCTCATGGGCGGTCGACGACGGTATACTCCAACCGGATTATTTCACCGGGAGGAAACCGCCGCATGAGCCGCACATCCGCGATGTCGTTGGATCCGCGTCTTGGTCTTTTCGTTCTCGTCGCGTTCGCCGCGCCCGCCGCCGCGCGGGGCCAGGTCCTCGAACTCAATCCCAAAGACCACATTTGCATCATCGGGAACGCGCTCGGGGAGCGGATGCAGCATGATGGTTGGCTCGAGACGTTGATCCACGCGCGTCATCCCGAGCACCGGCTTGTCTTCCGAAATCTGGCGTACAGCGGAGACGAAATTGGCGGATGGAAGGACGGCAATCGGCGCATGCGATCGATGTCGTTTGGATCCCAGGACGAGTGGCTCGCCGGCAATAGTCCGGTTCCCCAACCCCAAGAGCTCTCGCCCCGCGATCAAGGCAAAGTGCAGGAGAACCGATTCGAGCTCGCCGATACGCGGGCGGACGTGATTTTCGCGTTCTTTGGCTACAACGAATCGTACGCCGGCGACGCGGGCCTCGAAGCGTTCCGCAAGGATGTGGACGCGTTCATCGAGCACACGCGTTCGCAGCGGTACAGCGGGCGGAGTTCTCCGAAGCTCGTCCTTTTCTCGCCCATTCCCCAGGAACGGATCGAGAATCCACACTTCCCCGGCGCGGAACCGATTCGTGCCGCCAACGCCCGACTCAAGGCCTATTCCTCCATCCTCGCCGAGTCGGCGGCAAGCCATGGCGCGGTGCATATCGATCTGTTCACGCCGTGCATCGAGGGCCCGTTCGCACAGCCCGCTCCCGAACCGCTCACCATCAATGGCGTCCATCTGAACGAAATCGGCGATCTCACCGTGGCTCGGATCGCCTTTCGCGCCTTGTTTGGAGCCGAGCCTCCGACCGATCTTGCCGCCCTGCAACCGTTGCGCAAGGCGGTCAACGAGAAGAACTGGTACTGGTTCCACCGCTATCGCGTGACCGACGGGTATTCGACGTACGGCGAACGCGCGTTCCTCAAGTTCTCCGAAGGCCCGGGCGGCTACGGCGACGGGTTGTCGAACTACTCGGTCGGCCAGCGCGAACTCGTCGTGCTCGACACGCTCACGTCGCGACGCGACGCGGTCGTTTGGTCGATCGCGCAAGGCAAGCCGGCTCAGGTCGACGAGACGAATCTGCCCGAGTTCATCCCGGTCATCTCGAACAAGCCCGGTCCGCTCGACGGCGGCAAGCACGCATTCCTGGACGGCGGCGACGAGTCGATCGCCAAGATGACGGTGCACAAGGGCATGAAAGTCGAACGATTCGCCGACGAATCGATGTTTCCCGAACTGGTCAATCCGGTTCAGATGGCGTTTGACGCGAAAGGGCGGCTTTGGGTCGCCGCATGGAGCACGTATCCGCATTGGAAGCCGACCGAGCCGATGAACGATCGTCTGTTGATTCTGGATGATACCGATGCCGATGGTCGCGCCGACCGATGCACGGCGTTCGCGTCCGACTTGCACAATCCGACGGGATTCGAGTTTTGGAACAACGGTGTCATCGTCGCGCAAGGTCCCGATATCGTTTTCCTTCGGGACACGGACGGCGACGATCGCTACGATGTGAAGGAACGCCTGCTGCACGGACTCGATACGGCCGACACGCACCATACGGCGAACAGCTTCCTGTTGGATCCGGGCGGCGCGATCTACTTTCAGGAAGGGACATTCCACCACAGTCAGGTCGAAACGCCGTGGGGGCCGCCTCGCCGCGTGGCGAACGGAGCCGTGTTCCGTTTCGAGCCTCGCACGTTCAAGTTCGATGTATACGTGACGTTCGGGTTCGCGAATCCGCATGGTCACGCGATCGATGCTTGGGGCCAGGACCTCGTGTTCGACGGAACGGGAGCGAACCCGTTCCACGCCTTGCTGTTTTCGGGCGACATGGACTATCCGCACAAACACGGTCGCCCGCCCCAGGTCTATCAGCAGCGAACGCGCCCGTGTTCGGGAATCGAGTTCCTTTCCAGCAGCCACTTTCCCGCGGAGCTGCGGGGCAACCTTCTGGTGAACAACGTCATCGGCTTCCAGGGCATTCTGCGGTATCGGATGACCGAATCGGGATCCAGCCTCGGCGCGACGGAAGTCGAACCGATCGTCTATTCGTCGGACCCGAATTTTCGGCCTGGCGATGTCGAGACGGGGCCGGACGGCGCGATCTACTTCACCGACTGGCACAATCCGATCATCGGCCACATGCAGCACAATCTTCGCGATCCGAACCGGGATCGAACCCACGGGCGCGTCTACCGCGTCCGCTATGAAGGTCGCGATCTGATCAAGGCGCTTCCGATCGCGGGGGAATCCGTCGCGACGCTCATCGACCGCCTTGCCGAAGCAGACGACCGCGTTCGGTCTCGAGCGCGGATCGAGTTGTCGGGCCGGCCAACGGCCGAGGTGATCGCGGCCGCGAAAGCTCGGCTGGAGGATTGGAAGGCGGACGATCCCGCCGCCCAGCATCGGAGGCTCGAACTCCTTTGGCTTCATCAAAGCCACGACACGGTCAACGAGGAACTGCTCAAGTCGCTTCTGCGGTCGTCCGATGATCGGGCGCGCGCGGCCGCCACCCGCGTGCTCGTCTATTGGCGCGATCGGATCGCCGACCCACTCGAATTGCTCCGCGTCCAGGTCAACGACGAGAGCGCGCGGGTCCGGCTGCAAGCCGTCTGGGCTCTGAGCTATTTCGACGGCGAGCATGCGGGTAAGGCGGCCGAGATCGCGGTCGAGTCGCTCATCCATCCCCAAGACGACTATCTCAAGCACGTCCTGAACGAAACGAACCGCACACTCGAAGGCCGCGCGAAGCGGGCGAAAGAACGTTGACGATTCCCGGACGCCTTGCGTTTCGGCGGAAAAAGGGGTCGGCGTTTGGTCATGGGTGGCTCGAACGATGACGGGAAATAGGCGGTGCTTGTTCGGGCAACTCGGAGTTCAGCCGACCGATCGTTGGGCGCGGTCCGCTCGCGGCGGCTCCGACGTGCGCCTCGGAATGCGGGGGCGGCGACTCGCCTTCGTGTGCCGGATCGCGTCCGCCGGGATCGCGGTGGGTCTTGCCGTCATCGTCACCGCGAGGTCGGTCGGAGCGGACGACGCGGAAAGCGCGGTCGGACCGCTCATGAAGCTCCTCGAGAGCGGCCGCGTTCCGGCCGAGCGGCAGGCGACCGTCGTCGAGATGATCTGCGGCCGAGGAAACGCGAACGACCTTCGGATCATCTTCGATCGCGCCGTGCGTCCCGACGGATTCGATCGCGCGCTGCGTCTTCGCGCGCTGCATTGGCTTTCGGACGCGGCGACCACCCGAAAGGTGCGACCGGCCGGCGCTCGTGACGGACTGCGAGGATTGATCGGGGAATCGCCGGCGAATCCACCGGCGCTGCGCGAGGCCGCCATGCGGCTCGCGGCGTCGTGGCGCGATCCGTCGGTGGTTCCCGAACTCCGCGCGGCGGCGCTCGACCCCAACGCGGCGGATTCCATGCGGCGCGTCGCCCTCGATGGATTGGTGGCGATCGGGGGCGAGCCGAGTAAGGACGCGCTCGTCGCGCTGTCGGCGCCGGGAAACGCGGTCGACCTTCGCATGAGGGCGATTTCGGGACTCTCGGCGATCGACCTCGCCCTCGCCGCGCGGTCGGCCGTCGAGCTCCTTTCGGTCGTCGATCCCCGGACGGACACGACGCCCCTCGTGCGCGCATTCCTCGATCGGCGCGGCGGTCCCGAATCGCTTGGCGCGGCGCTCGAAGACGCGTCGATATCGGCGGACGTCGCCAAACGCGCGCTGCGCGGGATGTTCTCTGTCGGGCGCAACGACACCGTCCTCGCCGATCCGCTCGGCAAGCTCGCCGGAATCGAACTCGGCGCTCCGCCTCCGACCGCCTCGGACATCGGATCGATCGTCGGGGAAGTCGACGCGCGGGGCGACGCCGCCCGCGGCGAGGCGATCTTCCAACGGAAAGACCTCAGTTGCGCGAAGTGCCACAGCATCCGAGGCGCGGGCGGGCAGGTCGGGCCCGACCTGAGCGCCGTGGGTGGGGCCTCGCCCACGGAATATGTTGTGACATCGATCCTGAATCCCAACGCGGCGATCAAGGAACAATACGCCACCAAGATCCTGACTACGACCGACGGCCGCGTATTGACGGGCATCGTACGGGACCGCGACGAAATCAAGATCCGGATCAACGACGCCGAAAGCCGTGAGGTCGACGTGCCGATCTCCGATATCGAAGAGGAATCCGACGGCCCGTCACTCATGCCTCAGGGACTGACTCGGTTCCTGACGCGCGACGAACTGGTCGATCTCGCCAGGTTCGTGAGCGAACTGGGTAAGCCGGGTCCGTTTGCCGTCCGAGAGGATGCGACGATCCAGCGCTGGAAAGTCCTCCGATCTCCCGCGCCCGAACTGCTTCGCGATGACTTCCATCTCGACCAATTCCGCGAACAAGTGCTTGCAAGGCCGGTCGCCGAGGACGCCTCGGTCTACGCCCGCGTGTCCGGAGACTTGCCGCTGGAAGCGATCCGTTCGGAGACGATCGACCCGGTCGTGTTCCTGCGGGGGGAATGCGAGGTTGTCGAGTCGGGACGCGTTCGGTTTCTTGTAAGGACGACGGGACCGTCGCGGGTCTGGATTGACGATCAGCCGTTCGAACAACAACGGGAATTCGAGTCGGAACTATCGGTTGGTCGGCACGTCGTCACGGTTCGAGTGGAGCTTTCCGATCCGCGATCAACGACGGTTCGCGTCGAGTGCGTTCGGCCCGAGACGGGCGGAGCCGCATTCGCGGTCGTGGGCGGACCCTGAGTCGACACGATCGGCGGGTGGAGCGGAGGGGACGATCGCGCCGTCGAGCGTCGCAAAGAGTCTCCGAGGGCCGGCGCGGTTGGGACAGAAGACCGGCGGGGCCTCGGCCCTCCGAGGGCCGGCGCGGTTGGGACAGAAGACCGGCGGGGCCTCGGCCCGATGGCGGTACCCGCAACCGTCGCGGATCCAGGTCGGCGGCAGGTACTCGGCGTAGTCGCGCACGACTTCCTCGATGACCCGCGGTAGCTGATCGACGTCGACTCCCAAGCGGTAGAGCAGGCCGACGTGGAGCCGGCCGGAGATGCCGCCGCCGAGAAACACGTCGAATCCCTCGCGCGTTCCCGACAGCCTTCGCACGCGAACCCCTTTCAAAGATGTTGCAGAACTGCTTGCCCGCGCAGGCGACCGTGTTGCGGACGAGTGTGTCGGCGTGCGGGCTGAGCCCGAGCGCGGCGGCGGACGTCGCCGCCGAATCCCGGAAACCGGTCGCGATTCCCGTGACGATCAGACCTTGCTCCGAAGTCGTTCCCAGCCCGCCGTCACCCGTCTTCGCGGCGATGCGCGCGAGGCCCTCGAGCTGTTCCCAGGTGAGCCGGCCCAGAGGAGAGTGCGGCCGTCGGAGCTCGAAGGCGCATTCGTCGCCGATTGCGACGGCTTAACGGTGTCCGCCACGGCGCTATCGGTGTTTGGCGAACGGCGATTCGAGCCGCTTGGGCCGAGCCGAGCTGTCCGGCCGCGCTGCGCCGCGACCCCGATCATGCGTGCCTAGGGAACGGGCACGCGGGCGTATGGGGGAAGGGATCGGATGCGGTCGTCAATCGCGCGGAAGAGCCGCTCTTGGGCGGTGGCGTTCGAGCCATCCGGAATCGCCAGACGCTCCAGCGCGCCCGGATCGAGGCCCTCGGGTAGCCCGTCGATCGCGGGAGCGAAATCGACGACGCGAAAACGATCGGCGAGCGGCGGGATGCCGTCCGGATTCGCATGTGCCCAGCGCGCGAGGGCGATTCCCGCTCGATCGGCCGCGAGGTCCGCGAAGCTGAACCCGGATCCTCCCCGCGCGTCGAACCACTCCTTGCCGACCCCCGCGGCCTCCGCCGCCGCCGCGTTCAGCCGCGACGTGAGGAACGCACAGGTGAAAAAATGTCTCGCGAGGTCTCCGCGTCCGCGAATCGTCGGCCCGTTCAGGTCCCCATGCGTCGCATGGGGGTCAACGACCGATTCGACCTCTCGGCAGTAGGGACCGACAAACAGGTTGGATCGAAGGACACCGGAATCGTCGAATGCGATACCGAGTCCCGTGAGGAACGCGGCTGCGCGGCGCGGCGCCTCGATCGCCCCGCTCGCTTCGGCCGCGGCGCGCACGCATTCCTCGGTCAGCCGGTCGCCGTCTCCGGGTTCGCGCCGGGATGTCGCATGACGTCGGGCCGCGCGACGGACCGCCGCCACAACGATCGCCGCGTCCCGGATGTCGTTGTCGCGCCGGGACCGGGAGAGCGGCTGTCCGGCGTGGGAGCGGGTTCTCGGGGGATCGGTGGAGCGCCCGGCGGCGATGAACGGCTCGCCCGGGCCGAGCGGGACGAGAATCAGGACGATCACCACGAACGGCCGCAAGGGTCGGAGATCGCCTTGTTTCGATTTCGCCATGTTCCCGCCGCCGACCGTCCCTTCGATCCACCCGGTCGACGCACGCCTCGTCGGTGGCGTTCCGGCCGCCCATTTCCGACAATATTCGGCCGCGGGTTCGTCGGCAACCCGCTTTCTTGAGCACGGGAGCGGAACCGATGGAACTGAATGAGGTCGTGAAGCGGGCTCGGAAACTGTCCTCGCCCTATCGGGTCGCGAAAGGCAAGTCGTTTCGGCTGGCGGACTGCGATCCAGGCGACACGGACCGCTTCTCCGACCGCGACAAACCCAAGGCGGAACGCGTCCTGAAGGCCGGCGTGGAAGCGCTGATCGAACTGCAAGGAATGCTCTATGCCCAAGACCGGTGGTCGGTGCTCCTGATCTTCCAGGCGATGGATGCCGCGGGAAAGGACGGCACGATCAAGCACGTCATGTCGGGCGTCGATCCGCAGGGGTGCCAGGTCGTTTCGTTCAAAGCGCCCTCGCCCGAGGAACTCGACCACGACTTCCTGTGGAGGTGTGTCCGGCACCTGCCGGAACGCGGACGCATCGGCATCTTCAATCGCTCGTACTACGAGGAGACGCTCGTCGTGCGCGTCCATCCCGAACTCCTCGCGCGCCAGAAGTTACCCGCCAAGCTCGCGACCGATTCGATCTGGGATGAACGATTCGAGGACATCCGCAACCTCGAACGGTATCTCGCCCGCAACGGCGTCCTGATCCTCAAGTTCTTCCTTCATGTTTCGAAGGAAGAACAGCTCAAGCGGTTCATCAGCCGCCTTGATGAACCCGGGAAGAACTGGAAATTCTGTGAAACGGACGTCGCCGAACGCGCCCATTGGGACGCGTACATGCGGGCCTATGAACAGGTAATCCGCGCGACGGCGTCGAAACACGCGCCCTGGTACGTCGTGCCCGCCGACAACAAGTGGTTCACGCGGATCATCGTCGCGGCGGCGGTCATCGACGGACTCGCGTCGCTGGGCCCGCACTATCCGGTCGTGAGCGATTCCCGGCGCCGCGAGCTCGACCGCATCCGCGCTTCGCTGGAATGACGGCGCGCCCGCCCGCTTCGCTCGACGGACCCATCGTCGATCGTCATTCCCAGAGCGGCGCCGACATCCAGGACGCGAGCGGAGCCATGACGAACACAGGGCACCACGCCGCGAGTGCCGGACGGAGCAGGTAGTTCGCGCCGAGCGCATGGCACGCGATGACGAAGATGAAGAAGAGGACCACGGCGAGCAGGCAGAGCCCCGACGCGACAAAGACGTTGCGGTTCCGGCGCGTGAAAACGAGCGGCGTGCCGACAACGAAGAGCAGTACGTCGAGCAGCGGTTGGACCATGCGCGCGTGGACCGTCACTCGAACGTCCGCCCCGTAGTCGAGACTTGGGTTGCGCATCGCCCGGATCAAGTCGGATGACGACGAAAAACGCCGCCATGCGTCGCCCGCCGCGAATTGCTCGAAGTCGATCCCACTCGCCACAAGACAGGTTCCCGGTTCGAGCCACGGCGCGTCCGCGCGCGTCAGGACAACGGGCCGGTCGCCGATCCGGCCGCTCGCCAGTCCGTCGATGGCGGACGGTTCACGCACGCCGCGCAGCAAGTAACCGGACGGTCGGTCGCCGTCCGCCGCCCGCCACGTCGCCGTTTCGGCCTGGATCTGTCGACCGAACGCACCGAGGCTCGGCGGCAAACTCAAGATCGGATCGACGATCTGGCGGTCCTTCGCGATCGTCGATCGGCCGTTGAAGAGGATCTCGGTTTCGTTGTCGTAACGCGGAACGACCGCGCGCGGCGCGTCTCCCAGCCACTCCCGCGCGTTCCGCGACAACGGGTCGCGGAGCCGAGGGATTCCGAACTCGCGGTTCGCGGCCCCGAGCAGGCTCACTCCGATGACGGCGATCAAGAGGGGCCGAACGATCCTCGCGCGGGGCACTCCGGCCGCTTCGACGGCCGTCAACTGGTTTGTGCGCTGCATCCACGTCAGGACGAACAACGCCGCGATCAACGCGGCCACCGGCGCCGCTCGGTCGACAAACGCCAACCCGCGCGCCCCGTAATACTCCAGGATCACCGGCGCCAAGCCGCCCGATCGCTCGCCGCTCGCGATGAAGTCGTCGAGATTCCCGAACAGGTCGATGACGATGTAGAGGCCGGTGAAGCTGAGCAGGCAGACGACGAGGACGCGCAGGAAGGCCTTGAGGAGATACCGGTCGAGAATTCCAAGAAACGCGGAAATCCGGAATACGCCCATGCCCGTTGGCCTCCCTTGCCGTTCGATGACGGACGGTAAACGGGTCGCTTGCCCGACTACGTGTTGATGGCGCGGGGCGATCGTGATCGCATGGCCTCGCGAATCGCCCGTCCGAGCGCCTCGATGCCGCGCGCGATTCCCTCCTCGGTCTGCACGCCGAAGCTCAGCCGTATCCGGTCCCTCCGGATCGGACAGCCCTCGGCCGCGTAACAATACTGTCCCGGAACATACAGCACGCCTTCGTCCACGGCCATGTCAAAAAGGGCTCCCTCAGGACCCGCGTCGAGGCCTTCGGGAAGTTCGAGCCAGACATAAAGCCCCCCGCTCGGCGCGCGCCAACGCGTCCCTTCGATCGGCGCAAGGTGGCGGTCGGCCGCCGCGAGCATCGCGCGGAGCTTGTTCGAATAGGCCGTTCGAAGCCGCTCGACGTGTTGTTCCCATTGCCCGCCCTCGAGGATTCGGGCGATCAGGTACTGGACGAAATTCGGCGATCCGAAATCGATGTTTCCCTTCTGATTGCAGATCGGTCCGACCAGCTCGCGCGGCAGGATGCCCCATCCGACGCGGATTCCCGGCGAGAAGGATTTGGAGAAGGTCCCCGTTTCGATGACCCGATCGTCGGAATCGGCGAAACAATAGGTGCTCGGCACGTCCTCCCCGCCGTACCGCAGATCACGATACGCGTTGTCCGCGATGACATAGATCTTGTGGCGGATCGACCACTTCCGCGCCAACTCGACCAGAGCGTCGCGCCGCTCGGCGGACATCAACGCGCCGCTCGGATTGTCATAGTAGGGAACCAGGTAGACCGCCTTGACCCGCGTCAGCAGTCCGCTCGACTGCAGCGACTGCAGCGTCTCGGATAGGGCCTCCGGAATGATTCCCTGCGCATCCGATGAAACGCTGAACGGCCGCGCGCCCACGTTGTTCAGCGTTCCAAGGAACACGAGATAGGTCGGCGCGGCCGTCAGGACGATGTCGCCGGGGTCGAGCAGCGTATCGGCGATCAGATGCAAGAGCTGATTGCTGCCGGCCGCGATCAGAACCTGATCGAGGGTCGTGTCGACCCGCGCGCGGACGCCGTCGGCGCGCCGCGTGCGGTCGAGGATCATGCGGCGCAGAACGACATGCCCATGCGTCGTGCCGTATTGGAGCGCCGCGCGAGCCAGCTCGGGATCGGCGAGTACGTCCGCCATGCCCCCGCTCGCCGCCTCCACCGGCAACGTCATCGGATCGACGAAGCCCGCGGCGAGCGAGATGAGTCGGGGATTGGCCAGCGCGCGGGCCATCAAGTCGCCGATCGGCTGCCCTTCGGCCCAGACCGCGCGCTGGCTGAGTCGATTTTCCATGGCCCTTCCCGCTTCACCCTCCCCGCTCCCAAACCCCGAAACGCCGTCCGCCTCCAAGCGTCCCGACGCGCATCGGTCCAAAAAGTCCACGCCCGACACCGACCCAAAGGTCGGTGAGTCGCCGTACGATAGGAAAACCAGCGGGCAAGCGTCAATCCCTTTGCCCAGGCCTCCGCCAGTTCTCGTTCTCGTCGACCGTGATATCATTCTCCATTGATGTGTTTGGTTGTCGGGGAGCGCGGCCGTGATCGGGGCGCCGGGCGCGAACCCTCTGGGAAGGAACGTGAACGGCATGGCTTTGGAATCGAAATCGGCGGGGATGGGAAGCGGGCCGTTCGTGACGGGCCTTGTCTGTTTCATCGCGGCGGTCGGGTTCGCGTTCGATATCTACGAACTGCTGATGCTGCCGCTCATCGTGCGGCCGGCCCTCATGGAGTTGGGGGACGTCCGACCGGGAACTCCCGAGTTCACGATGTGGTTCAGCCTGTTGTTCTACGTTCCGGCGGCGGCCGGAGGTCTTATTGGCCTGCTTGGAGGGTATCTGACGGATCGCCTGGGGCGACGTCGGGTCCTGACGTGGAGCATTCTGTTGTATGCTTTCGGGGCGTTCGCGGCCGGCTATTCGACGAACCTCATCATGCTGCTCCTATTTCGGTGCCTCGTATTCGCGGGGGTATGCGTCGAGTTCGTGGCGGCCATCGCTTGGCTCGCCGAGCTGTTTCCGGACCGGCGACGGCGCGAGATCGTCCTTGGGTTCACACAGGCGTTTTCGTCCCTGGGCGGGTTGATGGTGGCTTTGGCGGCGGGAATCGCGACGGCTTGGTCGGCCGGGCGTCCGGCCGAGCTGCTTTTCGGGATCACGATTCCGGCGTACGCGTTGCCCGAGATTCGCCTTCCGGCGTTCCTCGCGTTTCTGGGTGAGATCAAGAATCCGCACGCGGACTGGCGTTATACGTTGATGTCGGGCCTGATCCCCGCATTGCCGCTCGTCGTGATTCGTCCGTTCCTTCCGGAGTCGCCTCTGTGGAAACGGAAACGCGAGGAGGGGACGCTGCGTCGTCCGAGCATATCGGACCTTTTTGCGCGGGACTTGCGTCGCACGACGGTGATCACGACGTTGATGTTCACGTGTAGTTTCGCGGCGGCGTTCGGCGCGATCCAACAGATGCAGCAGATCGTTCCCGGACTTCCGGACGTGCGGGCGGAGGTCGATGCGGCGGTAGCCGACCGATTCCCCGAATCGAGACGCGGCGCGCTGCGCGCGGCGCTCGAAGCCGAGGGCCGATCGGACGAGTCGATTCGCGGGGCGATCGAGGCGGAGATCCGGAAGATCGCGGGACCGATCGAGCAGGGGCATGCGGCGCACGTCACGAAGACCCAGGAGATCGGCGGGTTGGCGGGGCGATTCACGTTGGCCCTGCTCGTCACGTTCCTCGCCGTGAACGGCCGTTTGCTGCGGTTCTTTGTGGTGCCCGGGCTGGTGGTCATGCCGATCGTTTTCGCGTATTCCGGGACGCGCGACGTGAATTCCCTGGAGGTCGGCATGTTCTTCGCGGGATTTCTGACGGTCGGTCAGTTCAGTTTCTGGGGCAACTACCTTCCGCACGCCTACCCGATGCGCCTTCGGGGAACGGGGGAGAGTTTCGCGGCGAATATCGGGGGACGCCTGATAGGCACCTGCTTCGCGGGGATCACGCAGTGGATCGCCTTTTTCCTGCCGCTGGACGCTCCGTACGCGACGAAGGTGGCCTACACAGCGGCGGGAATCGCGTTTACCGTGTATCTTGTCAACTTCGTCGCGAGTTTCCGGTTGCCGGATCCTCGCGGCGATGCGGCCGACTGACCTGGTCGACGGCACGGCGGGTCACGGTCGCCCGGCGCGCGGATCGGGGTCTGTCATGCGACGACGATGGCACGAGCGATGGAGTGCGACGACGAGCCGCCTGCATGCGGCCCTCGAAGGGCCTCTCGAATTGCTCTTTCCCCCCGTCTGCGCGTTTTGCGGCGCCTGGCTCGGCGACCGGCTTGACCCGATCGCCCTTTGCGACGCCTGCCGGGAGGCGTTCCGCCCGTTCGTTGAGCCGACATGCCGTCGATGCGCGAGTCCGGTGCCGGCCGATTGGATGGCGGGCTCGGAGTGCGCCGCGTGCCGGGGAAGGCGATACGCGTTCGAGTCGGCGGTGGCGTTCGGATCCTATCGGGGCGCACTGCGGGAAGCCGTGCTGCGCGCGAAACGCCCGGCGCACGAGGCGTTGGCCTCCGCGCTCGGAGCGATGCTGGGTTCCGCGTGTCGGAACCGGTGGCCCACCGATTGGCGCCCCATCGTCGTTCCTCTTCCGATGCACTGGCGACGGAGATTCACGCGCGGGGCGAACGGCGTCGAGCGATTGGCCGAATCGCTCGCCCGCGCCCTTCGTTGTCCTTGTTCGATGAATCTGCTAGCCTACGCCCGGGCCACCTCGAAGCAGGGCCTGCTGACGCCGGTCGAGCGATTCGCGAACGTCCGCGGCGCCATGCGACCCGTTCGGCGCTGGTGGTCGGATGATCCGTTGCGGGGCACGTCCGTGCTGCTCGTCGACGACGTCATGACGACCGGCGCGACGGCGAGCGAGGCGGCCCGCGTCCTGCGCCGGGCGGGCGCGGCCCAGGTGCGGGTCGCGGTCGTCGCGCGGGGAACAGGCTCGACGTGAACGCGAACCGACCCGGTCGGAGCGAGACCGACGCGAAAGGCAGCGCATGGCCGATCGGCCGTCCAATGTGGAGGATGTTCCTGAAACGGACGGAGATCCCGCACGGCGATTGCGGCTGGGCACGCGGACCAGCGCGCTGGCTCGATGGCAAGCCGATTGGGTCGCCTCCGCGCTGACGGCGCTGGGGATCGGCGTCGAGATCGTGCCGATCACCACGCGGGGCGACGCGCGTTCCGGACCGCTCATCGATTTCGGCGGCGTCGGCGCCTTCACCAAGGAACTGCAGTTCGCTTTGCTCGACCATTCGATCGATCTGGCCGTACACAGTCTCAAGGACCTCCCGACCGACGGTCCTCCCGAGCTGGCGATCGCCGCAGTGCCTCCCCGCGCGGCGATCCATGACGTCTTGGTTTCCAATTCGGTTTGCCGTTTGGCCGAACTCCCGGCGGGCTCGCGTGTCGGAACGGGGAGCATTCGCCGGCGAGCCCAGTTGCTCCACGCGTTTCCCCGATTGGCGATCGAAGGGATCCGAGGCAACGTCGATACGCGACTTTGTCGACTTGATGAAGGCCGATTCGACGCGATCGTCCTGGCGGAGGCGGGTCTCGCGCGGTTGGGGCTGGCCTCCCGGATCGCCGAACGGCTTGCGCCGCCGCTGATGTTTCCCGCCGTGGGACAAGGAGCGCTGGCGATCGAAACCCGAGCCGACGACGCACGGACGCGGCGTTGGGTCGAACGGCTCGACGATCGCGCGGCGCACGCGGAAGTGGTCGCCGAACGCGCCTTGCTTCGCCATTTGCGGGCGGGCTGTCTCGCGCCGGTCGGCGCGGTCGGCCGATCGGACGGCGGTCGATTGACGCTCGACGCCGTCGTGCTCAGCGACGACGGGCTCGGTCGTGTGGGCGCGGGCGCGGAGGGGCGCGCCGCGAACGCGCGCGGATTGGGAATCGAAGTGGCCGAGCGGTTGCTCGAACAGGGCGCCGACGTCTGGCTCGCCGCTTCCCGGCGACGCGGACGTTGAATCGGCAGGAAATGCCGGAATCGCGCTGAACGGCAATTCATGCCGGGCGCATCGTCGCCGCGGCGGTCCGCGCGCCGCGCCGTTTCGGCGCGTTTCGCGGCGTGCGAATTCCCCGCGTTTCCTCGACGATCGCGCGGGCGCGGGCCGATCTTCGATGGCCGGTCCCCGTTTCCGGTACGCCAGTTGCTATTCCTCCTGGCGGGACGAAGGGTCGCAGGGGGGCGACCAGGTACCGGTGTCCACGGTCATGTCAAACGGGCTCTATGTTTCAGCCGCCGGCGCGGAAGTTCAAAGCCGCCGCCTGCAGACGCTCTCCAACAATCTGGCGAATGTCGATACGCCTGGATTCAAACGGGAAATCGCCATCCTGCAGTCTCGACACGCCGAAGCGATCGAGCGAGGAACGGTCCAACCCGGATCAGGACGCGTCGAGGACGTCGGCGGCGGAGTCGAGTTCGCCGAAACCAAGACCGACTTCACGCGCGGCGTCCTGCGCGACACGGGCATTGCGACCGATTTGGCGCTCGACGACGAGAACGCGTTTTTTGTCGTGCGCCGCGACGATCGCGAGTTGCTCACTCGGGCCGGCAACTTCGCGTTCTCCGATGACGGCGCGTTGACGACCCAGGAAGGGTACCCCGTCTTGGGCGATGATGGTCCGATCCGGATCGACCCGACGTTGCCCTGGCGCATCGAGAACGACGGGCGTGTTCTGCAAGGGAATGCCGAAACGGCTCGCCTGCGCATCGCCGTGCCGGCGTCGCGCGGCGACCTGGCCCACGCGGGCGGAAATCTCTTCGCCCCCCTCGCGCCGGTCGGCTCGGCGGACGGCGCCGCGCGCCGCGTCCGTCCGGGTTTCCTCGAAATGTCGACCGTCCAGGCGACCACGGAGATGATGGAGTTGATCGAGACGTCGCGCGCATTCGAAACCAACATCCGCATGATCCAGCATCACGATCAGATCACCGGCGCACTCGTCAATCGAGTGCTCAAGGCCATCTAGCGCGCCGGCGCGGGCGCGAGCCGAACCCGACGCGTTTTCCTATTTCTCGACGAGGCGGAAACGATGAGCGTTCAAACGCTGTATACGGCGGCGACCGGAATGCGGTCGCTCGAAACCAAGCTCGATGTGATCGCCAATAACCTGGCGAACGTGAATACGCTGGGATTCAAGAAGGACCGCGCGAATTTCGAGGACCTGCTCTACCGGCAGCACGTCCTTCCGGGTTCGCAGGACGCGAATTCGAATCGGACACCGACGGGGATCGCCGTCGGTTTGGGGTCGCGCGTCCAAGGCATTCAGACCGACTTCCGGCAGGGCGCGTTTCAGCCGACGGGCAACCCCTATGACCTGGCGATCGAGGGAAACGGGTTCTTCCAGGTGACCGACGCCGCCAGCGGTCAGATCCTGTATACGCGGGCGGGCAATTTCGATGTCAACGATCAAGGTCAGCTCGTGCTCGCATCCGCGCAGACCGGTCGTCTGCTTGAACCGGCCATCACGATTCCGTCGGACGCGACGGGGGTCGTGGTCCAGGCCGACGGCCAAGTGCTGGTCCGGCAAACCGGATCGACCACCTTATCGCCTGCCGGCCAGATTCAGACGGCGTCGTTCATCAATCCGGACGGATTGCTGAAGCTTGGTGAGAACCTGTTCTCCGCGACGGACGCGTCGGGTTCGCCGAACGTCGGTTCGCCCGGCGTGAATGGGCTCGGCGTCATCCGCCAGAACGCGCTCGAGGCGTCGAACGTCGAGCCGGTGCAGGAACTCATCGACCTCATCACGACGCAGCGTTCATTCGAGCTCAATTCGCAGGCCGTTCAGGCGGGTGACCAGATCCTGCAGTTGGTCGGCAATCTCCGGCGATCCTAGCGGCGTCAGTCGGCGGGCAGAACGGAGCGGCATCTCGTGCGACGTGAGGCGGACAACGTGGATTCCCGACAGCGACGGCGCGTTCTCGTGTTCTGGCTCGTCATCGTGGCATCTTCGATGCGGATCGGCGCGACCGAGATCGTGCTCCGCGCATCGGGGCGCGCCTCGGGCGCGTTCCTGGTGTTGGGGGACGTCGCGGAGGTGCGCGGCGCGGATGAAGCGACCCGCGAGCGGCTCAGGAAGATGCCGCTCATTCCGGCGCCGCATGCGGGAGAGACCCGTCGGCTTCGCGCGCTCGAGGTTCTGGAACGGCTTGAAATGCGGGGAGTGGAGACGCGGTCGATGGGGATATCCGGGTCCAACCGAATCGACGTTCATGGCGGGAATGCCGATGACGCGGCCGGCTCCGGCGCGCCGCGATCCGCGATGAAGGCGGTCGTCGTCGCCGCGAGGCCCCTTCGTCGGGGCGATATCGTGCGACGCGACGATCTCATGGTGCGGCCCGCGCCGGCATCGCCGGCTTCCGGGCAACCCCTGACCGATGTGGACGAAGCCGTTGGCCGCGAACTGACGCGCGCCGCCGCGGCCGGCCAACCGATCGATTCCGCGTTCCTTCGACGGCCCACGCTCGTCCGGCGCAATCAACCGGTCCGCGTGATCGCGCGGATCGACGGCGTTCGCGTCGCCACCGACGGAAGAGCGCAGTCCGACGGGTCCGAGGATGACGTTGTGTCGATCGAAATGGCGAACGACCGCACTCGGATCGTGACGGGACGCGTTATCGGAATGGACGAGGTTGAGGTCTTCGCGCGGGGCGCCTTCGTGTCGCCGTCGCGTCGGTATCCGTCGCCAACCGACGCGCGCGTGCCGGAAAGTCGATGACACGAAGAGGTAGCGGCGCACAGGGGATTCCGCGGAATGCGAATCGAATTGAATACACACCCCGTGTCGGTGAACGGTTGGACGGTCCTTGGCGCGGCGCGCGTCGTCGCGGCGCTCGGCCTGCTCGCCGCGATCGCGGACCGCGCGGTGGGGCAAACGGCCGATCCGCGCGGCCGCGGAGCACTGCCCGCGCCGAGCGCGCGGGGCGCTCGAACGACCGAGCCCGAAAGGGCGCGGCCGGGAGCCGAACCGATCGCGGCGGGGCCGCGGCTCGACCAGACCAGTTGGACCTATATTCCCGCGCCGGTCCCTCGCCAATTCGAAATCGAGGACCTCGTCTATATCCGCGTCAACGAGATCCAAAGCATGACGGAGAACGGCAAGATGCAGCGCCGCCGCAACGCGCTCTACGACGCGCTGCTCGCCGACTGGGTCGTGCTCAACGGCCTCAAGTCGATCAAGCCGGCTCCCCAATCGGACGGCGACCAGAGCGTCGAAGGAAGCCTGAATCAACTCTATCGCGCCCAATCGGACCTCGAAACGTCCGAACGCCTGACGCTGAACATCGCGGCCACGATCGCGGACATCCGTCCCAACGGCAATTTGGTCGTCGAGGCGCACAAGCAGGTGCGCAACAACAACGAGGTATGGGAAGTCTCCCTCTCCGGCATTTGCCGACCCCAGGACGTGGCGGACAACAACATGGTGATGAGCGAGCGGATCTACGACCTGCGTATTCAGAAGCGGGAACTCGGCCATGTCCGCGACGGATACCGCCGAGGCTGGTTCGTTCGATGGTTCGATCAATTCTCGCCGTTCTAGGCGCGACGAGGAGCCGGTTCCATGAAGGTGTGTTCCACGCGGGACGGTTTCCTGGCGGCGTCAAGCCGATTCGCCCTGGGCGTCGCGATCCTTTCGTTCGGCTCCGCTTCGGCGCAGGTTCGGCTCGGCGATGTCTGTTATGTCAAGGGACAAGAAGAGACCATTCTGCACGGTTTCGGGCTCGTCGTCGGACTCAAAGGGACCGGCGACGGCGACAAGCCGGCGACCCGCGCGCTCGCGCAGACCATGATGCTGATGGGCAACGCGGTGCCGCACTCGGCGGGTGGCGACTTCGACCTGTCGGAACTCAAGAACGCGAAAAACGTCGCCCTCGTGTTCATCACGGTCAAGGTGCCGGGGACGGGCGGGAGGCAAGGCGGACGGCTCAACGCCTCGGTCAGCGCCATCAGCGCGAAGAGCCTCGCCGGCGGAACATTGCTCGTGACCCCGTTGCTCGGCCCCTTTCCGGGCGACCGAACGACCTACGCCCTCGCGCACGGACCGATTACGCTCGACGATCCCGCCGTTCCAACCGTCGCGAAGGTCCATCTAGGCTGCCAATTGCAGACCGATTTCCGATTCGCGTTCCAGCAAGGGGGATTCATCACGCTCGTGCTCAAGGAGAACCACGCCGGCTTCAAGATGGCTCAGATGGTCCAGTACGCCGTCAATCAGTACCGTCCGCAGCTCTCGTTCGCCGACCCCGACCGGTCCGACGCCGCCAGCCAGATCGCGGTTGCCCTCGACGCCAAGTCGGTCATGGTCCGCATTCCCGAGGAGGACCTCGTCAATCCGGTCGATTTCCTCGCCAGGCTTCTCGCGCTCCCGATCGAAATGCGGGAGGTTCCGGGAACCCGGGTCGTGGTTTCCGAACGCGCCCAAGTGATCGTTGTGGGCGAGGAGGTGACCATTCGGCCCGTCGCCATCGCCCACAAGAACCTGACGGTCGAAGCGGGCGGCCAGCGCATCGCGGCGTTCACGGCCCTCGAACGGTCGACCGGAGCGGCCGATCCCACCTACTCGCTCCGATCGCTCGTCAGCGCGCTCAATGCCCTCAAGGTCGAAACGGCCGACATCATCGAGATCATCAAATCGCTCGACCGGGAAGGCGCGCTGCTCGGTGAACTGATCATTGAATAAACGTCGAATAGGCACGTTCCCGTTGGCTCTTCGTATCGCGAGTTACCCATGCCATTCATGCAACCGACGCTCCGGCCGACCTCGTCCACGTTTCCCGCCGACGCGGTGGGAGGGTCGCTTTTCCCCCGCGCCGCGCCTCGGCTTCCGCCGGCCGTCGACCGGTCGAACGAGGCGCCGGGCCAAGAACGGGCCGGCGCGGATGGTGCCGTTCGGAAGGCGTTCGACGATTTCGTGGGGCAGACGCTCTTCGGTCAAATGCTCGGCGCCCTGCGCAGCTCGGTCGGGAAACCCGCCTATTTCCACGGTGGACGCGCCGAGGACGTTTTTCAGGGACAACTCGATCAGATGCTCGCCGAACGCATGGCCCACGCGTCCGCCGGCGCGTTCTCCGATCCGATGTTCGACCTCTATTCGCTCCCCCGAACCTGACGCGCCGGCCGCGTCCGCACGTGTGAACTTCGTCTCCGTCACCGACTTCCAGTCCGATCCGTTCCGATGAGATTCACCTATGGATGCACGTTCCGCCGCCGATTGGGAAGACTCGCTCGGCAACCTACTCACCGAACTCGCGTCGGCGCAGGACGAACTGCTTGACGTGTTGCGCGCCAAGCGCGACTGCATGGCCGCTCACGATGTCGAGGGGATGTCCCGCCTCCAGCCTCGCGAGGAGGAACTGTGCCTCCGTCTCGAACGGATCCAGGACCAGCGCCGGGCACTCATCGAATCGGCGACGGAACGCGGCGTTGCGGTCGACAGCCTGGAGGAGCTGGCGGACGCGGTGGATCCGGGAGGTGCGGGCGGTTCGGGCGGGACGCGGGAACGGGTCAAGGCGGCGAAGCGGCGCACGTCGCTCGTGCAGTACGCAACGCTCACGAATTGGGTCCTGGCCCAACGATCGCTCCTCCATCTGTCACAACTGATCGAGATTATTGCGACGGGCGGACGTTCGAAGCCGACATATGGAATGGACCGTACCCGTTCTTCCTCGTGCGGCGTTCTGGTGGACCGGGAAGCCTAGGCCGGCGCGAGGGAGTGCGGTCACCGCCGGGCCGCGCCGATGTCCCTCTTTACCTCGCTCCAGCTCGCGAAGAACTCGATGCTTGTCGCCCAGCTTGGGCTGCAAGTGACGGCGAACAACATCGCGAACGCGAACACGCCCGGGTACATGCGGCAGGAGCTGGTACAGATCCCGGCGCCGTCGCAGCGTCGCGGCCAACTGCTGATCGGGCTTGGAGTCCAGGTCGATCGGATTGAGCAGCAGGTGGACAAGTTCCTGGAAGAGCGGCTGCGCGGCGCGCGCAGCGACTTATCGAGCACCGAGACGCGCGAGCACGTATATGAGCAACTGGAAGGGCTGATCGGCGAACTGGGCGAGAGCGACGTGAGTACGGCGTTGACGAGTTTTTTCAACGCGATCCAGGACGCGCTGAATCAACCCGAAAGCCGTTCGGCGCGGAATCTCGTCCTGCTCGAAGGCGACGCGCTGACCCGGATGGTCAATCGGCTCGACGCGCGGACCCGCGACATGCGGTCCGATCTGAACGACCGTGTGATGGGAATCGCCGACGAGATCAACGGCTATCTGAAGGACATCGCCGATCTGAATGTGCACATTGTCGCGAGCGAGGGATCGGGTACGTCGCGGAGCGACGCGGTCGGCCTTCGGGACCGGCGTCAATCGATGCTGGGAAGCCTCGCCAAACTCACGGACATCAAAGTGCTCGAACAGGAATCGGGCGCGGTCACCGTTTTCGCGGGAGGCGATTACCTCGTATTCGACGGCGCCTATCGCGAAGTCAAGGCTGACCTCGACTATGACCGGGGCCTGTCGATCGCGACGATCAAGCTCGAAGAGACCGACTCGGCGATCGTATCGACGTCGGGCGAGGTGGCCGGTCTCGTGTCGGCCCGCGACGAGATCCTCGGCGGCTTCCTCGATTCGCTCGACGCGTTCACCCGGACGCTCGCGTTTGAATTCAACAAGGTCCACTCGAAGGGGCAGGGGTTGGTGGGATTCACCGAATTGACCGGCGACTTCGCCGCGACCGATTCCGACGTCGCGTTGGACGAAGCCGGTTTGGCCTACGCGCCGACGAGCGGGACGTTCCAGGTCCTGGTACGGAACGAAAGAACCGGTCTGACGAAGACGACCGATATCGCGATCGCCTTGAACGGTCTTGAGGATGACACGACGATGGGCGACCTGGCGGCTCGCTTGGACGAAATCGACGGGCTCGAGGCGGCCGTGACGGCGGACGGCCGCCTCCGGATCGCGGCGACGGCGGCGAACACGGTCTTTTCATTCGCGAACGACACGAGCGGCACGCTCGCCGCGTTTGGCCTCAACACGTTCTTCAGCGGCACGACGGCGACCGATTTCGCGTTGAACTCGACCATGCGCGACGATCCGTCCCGATTCGCCATGAGTCTGGGCGGGATCGGCGAGGACGCGGAGAACGGCGAGGCCCTGGCCGGCCTGCTCGACACGCCGCTCGACGCCTATGACGGAGCGAGCCTCTCCGATGTATATCGCGAGTTGGTCATTGGGATCACGCAGGAGTCGGCCATCGCGACGTCGGTGGCCGAAGGCTTCCGCGTCTTCCAGAAGACGCTCGAAGGACAGCAGATGGCGGTCAGCGGGGTCAGCATCGACGAGGAGGCGGTCCGGATGATCAGCCAGCAGCGGATCTACCAGATGTCGGCGAAGTTCATCGCGGCGGTCAGCGAAATCCTTGAAACGCTGGTCAAGCTGTAGACGCCGCGGCGGAATGCGCCGCCGGAGCGGCGCAAGGAGACGTGACCGGCGATGGCCGTGGTTCCAGTACCGTCGAACCGATCGAGCGATCTGTTGGTCCGCTCGCGGCTGATGTACCAATTGCAGCAACATCAGCTCGACATCCTGCGGGTCCAGAACCGGTTGGCGACCGGGATGCGGCTTTCCAAGCCGAGCGAGGACAGCCCGGCGGCCTCCAGGGCGGTCCGCATGCAGATGATGCTGGAACAGCGCGAGCAGGCCGCCGCCAACCTCACGGCGACGTCGAGCTACCTATCGGCGTCGGACGCGGCGCTCGCGCAAGTCGCGTCGACGCTGATCGACATCCGAGGTCTCGCGGTGTCCGTGAACAACAGCACGTCCTCCGCGTCGGAGCGTGAGGCGGCCGTGCGGCAGATCCGCCAGTCCGTCGATCAGTTGATGCGTGTCGGAAACCACGAGTTCCGCGGGCGGTACCTCTTCGCCGGATCCCGTGCCGGCGCGCAGCCGTTCGATGTCGCCGGTCGGCATGTCGTGTATCAAGGCAACGAAAAGACGCTCGCCTCGCTCGTCGATCTCGACTTGCTTCAAGACGCGGGGCTTCCGGCCGACTCGGTATTCGGCGTCTATTCGGGCGAGGTCCGAGGGACGGCTGACCTGAATCCGATCGTCACCGAAGACACGCGGCTCGCCGATCTGAATGGCGGAGCCGGGGCCTCAACGGGGAATCTGATCGTCTCCGACGGAACTTCGTCGGTCACCGTCGACATTCGATCGGCCGTGACGCTCGGCGACGTCGTCCGATTGATCGAATCAAGTCCTCCGGAGGGCCGGCGGCTGATCGCGCGCGTCACCCGCACGGGACTTTCGATCGATCTGGACGACGCACTCGGTGGGAACTTGGCCATCCGCGACGAAACGGGTGGTTCGACGGCTCGCGAGCTGGGAATCGCGAATAGCGCGGGGACCGGCGTCCAGCCGATCGTGGGCTCGGATCTCAACCCGCGCTTGTCGCTGAACACGCGTCTGGATGAACTGCTCGGCGCGCGCGCCTCGGGCATCCTGCGGTCGGACGGATGGAACAACGACGTCGTCATCGAGGCCGTGGAGCGGGGCGCCGAACAAAACGGCCTGAGCGTTCAGCTCGTCGACGATTCGCTCACCCAGGCCGCGTCCGGAATCGACCCCGGCGCCGAATACGCCGAATATTCGGCGACGGCCGTGGCGGCTCGGGCGGCGCTGACGTTCAGCGGATTCAACAACAATCTCGTCCTCACCGCGAAGACCGCCGGCGCGGATCTCAATCAGACCCGCATCGAAATCGTCGACGCCGGCGCGATCGGCAACGACGCGACCATCGCCTACGACGCGGACAACGGCTTGCTCACCATCGGCATCGACGCGCTCGGCCAGACCCAAGTGCAAACGGTCATCCAGCGTTTGGACGCGCTTTCGCCGTTCACGGCGGCATACGACGATTCGGTCGCATCGGACGGAGGCTACGTTCCGACCGCCTTGATCTCGGCGGCCGACGTGGGCGCCGTCGCGGGCAACACGGGAAACAGCGGCGGCGACGCGGGCACGGTATTCGTCCGCGTCTCGGGCTCCGGATCGACGGCGAACCAGGTCGTCGCGGCGATCGAGGCGGCGCCGGACGTCGCGGCGCTCGTGCGCGCGTGGGTCGACGAGAAGGACACGGCGGTCGCGGCGTCCGAAGGGGAAGGGATTGTCGACGCCGACGCGGCCGTTGAACTCGACGGAGGCGCCGGAATCGAGTTCGACCAGGCGTCCGGTTTTCAGATCGTGAACGGCGGAACAACCTATTCGATCGACGTTTCCGCCGCGGAGACCATCGAAGACCTCTTGAATGCCATCAACGGCTCCGGCGCCAACGTCGTCGCGACCATCAATGACGCGGCCGACGGAATCGACGTTCGGTCCGCGTTGTCGGGCGCCGAGTTCGCGATCGGCGAGAACGGCGGCGAAACCGCGGCGCAATTGGGCATTCGGACGCTGACCGAGGCGACGCTCCTTTCCGATCTGAACCACGGGCTTGGCGTGAACCTCGTCGCCGGCACGGCGTTCACGATCGTGCGGAACGACGGAACGGAACTCGATGTCGATCTCTCCGACGCCGCGACGATCGGCGACGTGCTCGCGCGGATCAATGACCATGCGTCGAATCAGGACGCCGCGCGCGTGACGGCCCGGCTTGCCGAGTTCGGCAACGGCATCGAACTGGTCGACGAGGCGGACGAGGGCGTCGAGGAACTCGCCGTACGGAAAGGGCTTGGCGGCGCCGCGTGGGATCTTGGACTTGTGCCCCGAGGCGGCGCGCTGTCCGAATCGGCCGTCGAGGCCCAAAACGCTCGGGCCATCAAGACCTTTCCCGCGCCCAACGATGCCGATACGGGACTCGTCTTCACCGTTCTGCCGCCCGGATCGTCGGGCAACGGGATCGTCGTTCAGTTCACCGATTCCGGCGCCGTATCGGGTGATACGGCCGTCTATGCCTACGACGCGCTCAATCGCGTCCTGACCGTCGACATCGATTCGGCGGCCACGACGGCGAACGGCGTCGTGGCCGCGTTTTCCGCCTCGACCGAATTCGCCGTCGACCTCGACATGTCGACCGATCCCGCCAACGACGGAACGGGCCTCCTCGGGGGAACCGGGCCGAACGCCACGACCGAGGGCGGAGTCGCCGCGTCCTTGCAGGGCGCCGATGTCCATACGTACGAAGTGGAAGGCGTCTTCAACACGCTGATCAAACTCGCCGACGCCCTCGAGTCGTCCGATTCGGCGCAGGTCGAGCGGACCGTCGGACTGCTCCTGGACGACCTCGACCGGCTCAGCTACGCCCGCTCGGAAATGGGGGCGCGAGGCCGATTCCTGGACGCGGTCAAGGTCCGCATGGAGGACGAGATGGTGCAGACGCGCGAATTGCTGTCGAACGAAGTCGATGCCGACGCGGTCGCCACGATCTCGGAATTGACCCAGAAACAAGCCGCGTTCCAGGCCGCCCTCCAGTTGATCGCGAGGGTATTCCAAATGTCGCTGCTCGATTTCATCTAGTCGAAGAATCGACGCGCGACGCGAAGGAGACCGTACGCCGATCGATCGCCGGCCGTCGATCCCGATTCCGATCGGTCGCGTCCACGACGATTTTCGAATGTAAGGGATTCTCTGATCTTGCGGGCAACGGACGGCCGAACCAAGACGATAGGGAATACCGGCGCCCGCCGTCGACGATCCGGCGCGGATCGGACATGGAAAGGGCGTTCGGCCAAGAGGAGTCGATCATGCGGATCCGAACAACCCGTTTTGGCTTGGTTGACGTCGTGGCCGACGATATCTTCGTCTTTCCGAACGGTCTCGTCGGTTACCCGTCGGCACGGCATTTCGTTCTGCTCACCGATTCGCGGGACAGCCAGGTCGTATGGCTGCAGTCGCTCAGCGATCCGCAACTTGCGTTCGCCGCCGTCAATCCGTCGGCGTTTGTCGACGGATACCGGGTGTGCGCTACGGGATCCCAATTGGCTCCGCTCGGCCAGCGATCCGACGCGCCCCTCCATGTGCTGGCCCTGGTCTCGGCCCAGAACGGATCTCTCTGCCTCAATCTGAAGGCGCCGATCCTGCTCGATCCTCGCCGCGCCGTCGGATGCCAGGTTGTCACGTCCGACGACCAGCCGATGCGCGCCGCCATCGCGGACCTGCCCGCCGCGCCCCTTCGCCGGGCGGCCTAGGCGACAGGTCCGAGGCCCGCCGCGGCGTGCGGGATACGAGCCCGCCTCCGCGAGTCGTCGCGGCGAGCTCGCTCGAGCCGGTCGCTCGCGGAAAGCACGGCGTGCGAGCCCCGCATCCTACAAGCGTTGCGGCCCGAACAACGCAAAAAGCGATGCGTCCAGTGATATGCAAACTACGCGCTACCGATAAGTTGCAATGCCGGCGCGGGGAAACCGTCGCCGCGGGAGCCCGGACCCGGGTCCGGACGTGAACCGGCGGTTCGCGCCGACAACCGTCCTCGGCTCGGCCCGGTTTCCACGAGATTCACACAGCCGCTTGGCGCCGAATGCGCCGGACGGCATAGCCGTACGAAGGGAGCCACCGATGCTCGTGCTGTCCAGACACCGCGATGAGAGCATCATGATCGGCGATGACGTCGTCGTGACGATCGTCGACATTCGAGGCGACAAGGTTCGTCTGGGCATCCAGGCCCCCCAGGATATTCCCGTGCATCGGCGCGAGGTCTACGACGCGATCCAGCGCGAGAACCGGCGCGCATCGCAACTGCAACAAGAGGACGTCGCTTCGCTCGCCAAGCCCCACAAGCAGATGGACTAGGTCGGCCCGTTTCGTCGATCACCCGCGCCCCGCGCCTCGGCCGCCATCGCGCAGCCGTTTTCTTTTGCGGGCGCCTTCTCGCCACGTCGATCCCGCATCGCGCCTTCCTCGCAGCCCAAGCCGTCCTCGGGCGACCCGCCATCCCCGCTCCCCCACCGATGGAATGAACGCATGCCCCCGGTGAAGGTGAAGCCGCACAGGTTATTCGGACTGTGATCGTTTTGTCGTTCGCCGAGGCGAGAAAACCGAAACGATCGGGGCATTTTCGTTCGTCGTTTCCGGCGATCCACACGAAATAGTGCTATATGCATCTGACTGCCGAGCAAACGGCGGCGGAATGCGACGCAAAATACCTAAAGCTCCCAGTCCTCCTTGTCGATGAAGGAGAAGGAACGACCGTGCCGTGTGAGGCGCGGGCGCAAGGACGCAAGGCGGTCGGGAGTCGTTCGAAACACGAGGGACGCAGGTCGGTAGGCGGCGAGTTGGAAACGGTCGCGACGACAACGTAGTTCGCAACGAACTTGTGAAGGGGTATCTGGCATGACACGGATCAATACCAACGTTAGCTCCTTGATCGCTCAAAACACCTTGAGCCGGACGAACAACCAGCTCCAGACCGCGCTGACTCGGCTAAGCACGGGCCTGCGGATCAACACGGGGAAGGACGATCCGGCGGGTCTGATCGCGAGCGAGGCGTTGCGGAGCGACATCACGGCGCTCGACAGGGCGATCCGAAACTCCGAACGGGCCAACCAGGTCATCGCGACGGCCGACAGCGCGCTCGGTCAGGTCAGCAGCCTGTTGAACGACATCCGCGGACTGGTCACGGAGGCGGCGAACGGCGGCGCCTTGTCCGACGATGAAATCGCGGCCAACCAGCTCCAAATCGACTCATCGCTGGAAGCGATCAACCGGATCGCCCAGACGACGACGTTCCAGGGCCGACGGTTGCTCGACGGAAGTCTCGACTTCCTCTCGACGATCGGGTCGGTCAGCACGGTGACGGGCGCGAAGATCGACCAGGCGAACCTCGGCGCCACGGGCTCGGTCGACGTGGACGTCGACATTACGACGGCGGCGACTCAGGCCGAGATTACGACGGCGAGCGGCGCGTTTTCGACGAATACGGCCGCGTCGGCGACCCTGCTGTTCCGCGCCGAGGCTCAGGTCACCGGTTTTGTCAACGGCAATGCGGACATCCAGGTCCGCGCCGTGCGTCCGGGCGCGTCGATGGAAGGCATCACGATCCAGTTCACGGCCGATACGACGGCGGTGGGGTCCGAATACGCCGAGTACGACGAGGAGGCGGCGACGATCACCGTGCACCTCAACAACGCCGCGGCGACGACGGCCGCGAACGTGATCACGGCGATCAACTCGCTCGCCGATTTCGACGCCGAGAACAACGACTTGGCGAATGCGGTCATCAACGGCGCGAACGCGACCGACATCGCGGTGAACGCGACGACCGACGCGGACCAGATCGTCATCACGGCGGCGAACGTCGGCCCGAACTTCAACAATCTGAAGATCAGCATGGTATCGGATTCGGGTACGGCCGTCGGCGCTCCGCAGGCCGTCTACGACTCGGCGGCCAACACACTCAAGATCTATGTCAATGACACGGGCAACACGACGATCGCCAACATCGCGACGGAAATCACGGGCATGGCCGAGTTCAACGCGGTCGCGACGGCGAACGGCGACGGCAACGTGACGGGCAACACGGGTGACGGCGACACGACGGCGAACACCGAAACAAGCGGCGGCGGCACATTGCTCGACGATCTCGTGGTCCAGGTCGCGGGGCGCAAAGGCACGGAAGTGTTCACGTTCCAGGCCGGCGCGTCGATCAATCAAATGGTCGCGGCGCTCGACCTGGTTTCGGACGCGACCGGAGTCACGGCGAGCCAGAGCAACGGCATTCTCACGATCGAGTCGACCGAATACGGCACGAAGGCGTTTGTGAACGTCGATGTGATCAGCGAGGGCGCGGCGGGCTTGTTCGAGAGCAAGTTGAGCGCGTCGCGGGCGACCGGCACCGACATCGTCGCGTCGATCAACGGCGTCGAGGCGAATGGGGACGGAAACACGTTTTCGGTCAACACGAGCACGCTCGACGTGAAGATCTCGGTTGACGACGGATCGTCGGACAGCTTCGAGTTCACGATCTCGGGCGGCGGGGCCCTGTTCCAACTCGGACCGGACGTCGTGAGCAACCAGCAGGCCCGACTGGGCATCCGCAGCGTGAACACGGCGACACTGGGAGGTGTCTCCGGACGCCTCTACCAGCTCGCCTCCGGCAACGACATGGCACTCGCCATCAACGCGACCGGGGCCGCGTCGATCGTCGACGAAGTGATCAATGAGATCGGAAGCCTCCGAGGCCGGCTCGGGGCCTTCCAGCGCACGACGCTCGAAACGAACATCGTTTCGCTCAACGACACGATGTCGAACCTGGTGGAATCGGAGAGCACGATCCGCGACGCCGACTTCGCGCAGGAATCGGCCGCGTTGACGCGGGCCCAGATCCTCGTGCAGTCCGGCACGTCCGTGCTCGCGATCGCCAACCAGAATCCGCAAAACGTGCTGGCCCTGCTGCGGTAGTCGTCCAAACGGTTGTCCGGCGACAAGACACCCAACCGCCGGTTCGCCTCCATCGCGAGCCGGCGGTTTGTTTTTGACGATTGGCATTGGATGCGCCGGTCCGCGTGGGCCGAAGAGTAGATAGCGGCCGGGTGATCTCGTCGGAAAGGACCGATCGGAGCGGCTGGAAGGCGCCTCCGCTCGAAAGGCACTTGGCCGCGGGAAGGGTGGTGGACGGACGTGGGACGCATCCAATCGAATGTCGGTCTGATCACGGGCGTTCCGATCCGGGAGACGGTCGACAAGCTCATGGCGGTCGCGGCGCGCCCTCGTGACCGGCTCTTGGCCCAAACCAAGACGCTCGGCGACCAGCAGGTCGCCGTCAACGGTCTGATGGCGCTGACGATTTCCCTTCAATTGGCCGCCAAGAACCTCGCGCGCGACGACGTGTTCAGCGATCGGACCCTGACCTCTTCAGCCCCCGAACTCCTGTCGGCGGCGAAGAGCGGCGTTCCCGCCGTCGGCAGCTATCGGTTCACGCCCGTCCAGGAGGCTCAAACGCACCAACTGCTCAGCCGGTCGTTCACCGCGACGTCGTCGACGGTCGGCGCCGGAACGCTTTCGCTGCGGCGCGGCGGGTTCATCGATACGGCGGTGGCTCTCAACGAACTCAACGGAGGCGCCGGGGTCGCGCGGGGGAAGATCCGGATCACCGACCGGAGCGGAGTGACCGAGACGATCGACCTGCGGAACGCGTTGACCGTCGACGATGTGGTCGCGGCGATCAACGGCGCATCCGTCGTGCGTGTGCGCGCGTCGTTCGAAGGCGACGCGTTCCGCCTGACCGACGTGACGGGGGAATCGGTCGCCGATCTCCAGGTCCGCGAAAACGGCCTCGGTACGACGGCCACCGATCTCGGGCTCGAAGGCATCGGCGGAGCCGTTTCCTCGGCGCTCGGCGCCGACATCGTGCGGCTTTCCAATGCGACGCGTCTGAGCCGCGTGAACGACGGGAACGGAATCGGAACGCGCGACGCGGTGGCCGATCTGGAGCTCCGACTTTCGAACGGTGAACAACTGTCCGTCGACCTGGGTGATGAAGGCGCATCCGATTCGACGATCGGCGACCTTCTGGAGACGCTGAACGGCGCGGCGCCGGGACGGCTCCGTGCCGAGATCGCCGCCGACGGCGAACGGATCGTCCTGATCGACGAAACGGCCGGATCGGGTTCGTTCACCGTCGCAAGCGCGTTCGGTGGCACGGCGGCCGAGGACCTGGGGATCGCGGGTACGGCGAGCGGATCGTCGATCGAAGGTCGGCGCCTGTTGGGTGGGCTCAAGACGAGCCTTCTGACTTCGCTGCGCGGCGGTCGGGGGTTGGAATCGCTGGGGCGGATCCAGATCACCGATCGTGCGGGAGTCGCCGCAACCGTTGACCTTGCCGGCAGCGAGTCGCTCGACGAAGTCATTCGTCGCATCGCGTCAAGCGGAGCGGGCGTTACCGCGAACGTGAATGCCGCGCGCACGGGAATCGAAGTGACCGACACGACGGGACAGACCGGTCATCATCTGGTCATTGCGAACGCGGACGCGACGGCGACCGCCGACACGTTGGGAATCGCCATCGATGCGGATTCGGACTCGGTCGACAGTGGGTCCTTGGATCGACAAGTAATCAGCCGCCGCACTTCGATCGACCAATACCGGAACGGCGGTCCCGTCCGCATGGGGTCGTTCCTGATCACCGACGCGAACGGAAAGGCGTCCGCGATCAACCTGTCGCAGATCCAACCGACGACCGTCGGCGACGTGCTGGATGCGATCAACGGTCTCGGACTCGCGCTGACGGCGCGGATCAACGACGCGGGCGATGGTATTTCGCTTGTTGACACGACCCATACGGGGTCGCCGATTACGGTCCGTGATGTCGGTTCGGGCAAGGCGGCCACCGACCTCGGCATCGCGGGAACATCGACCGAAGTCGACGTCAACGGAACGCCCACCCATGTTCTCGACGGATCGACGACGACGCGCATCGAATTCAGCGGTTCCGAGACGCTGGAGGACCTCGTGCGCAGGATCAATGACTCGAACGCGGGCGTAACGGCTTCGCTGTTTCGGGAAGGCGGACAAACGCCCTATCGGATCGCTCTGGTCAGCGTCGTCTCCGGATCAGCCGGCGCGATGAGGCTCGACGACGGGGGGATGGGGCTCGGGTTCATCGAGAACGCGGCGGCTCGGGACGCCGTTCTGGTTGTCGGAGGCAACGACGGAAACTCCGGACTCGTCGTCACGTCGCCCTCCAACGCGTTTGTCGACATCGTCGACGGCCTCACCGTCACCGTCGAAGGAACATCGACCGATCCCGTAACGGTCACCGTCGAAGCGTCCGACAAGAACCTGCTCACCAACTTCAAACTGTTCGTCGACAAGTACAACGAGGCGATCACGAAGCTGCGGGAATGGACGAAATTCGACGCCGCCACGAACACGACCGGAATCCTTTTTGGAACGACCGAAGCGTTGCGCGTGGACATAACGCTCGGCCGACTGGTTTCCGGGCAGTTTCGCGCCGGCGAGTTCCGATCGCTCACCCAACTCGGCATCGATGTGCGGGACGACGGCAAGCTGGACTACGACCCAAGCGCGCTCAAGACGGCGTTTGAACGCGATCCCGAGGCGCTTCGCGAGTTCTTCACGAAGTCCGAGACGGGGTTCGCCGCGCGACTCGATCAGGTCGTCGAGTCGCTGGCGGGCGTCGGCGATTCGCTGTTGGTCACGCGCAGCTCGACGTTGCAGCGGCGAATCGAACTGAACGCATCGCGCCTCGAAGCGATGGACGAGAGCCTTGAACGCCAGCGAAGCAATCTCCTGAGTCAGTTCTACAGGCTCGAAAACACGATCGCCCGGCTCCAGAACAACATGAGCGCCTTGTCGAACATCCAGCTCATGTCTCCCCTCGTATCGCGCGCGAGATCCTAGGATCCGCGCTTCATCCGAAATGGCTCGCCGCCCGCGCATTCCCGCTCAACGATCGAGTCGTGTCGCGACGATAACAGAAGCGGGTCGGACCGCGCGGATCGCACGGGAGGCGCGGCGTTCCGCGCCGTGCGGGGCGCGGACGGCGGGGGGGCCGCGAAGGGAATGGACGGGAATCGCATGCCGAATCAGGGGAATGCGGCGCACCTCCCGAAAACGGACGCGCGGCGACTGTTGGATCGAGCCGTTTCCCTGCATCGCGCCGGCGCCGTCGATGAAGCGGTCGAATACTACCGGTCGGTGTTGTCCGCCGACCCCCGTAATGCGGATGCCCATCACCTTCTTGGCGTCGCCCTCCTCGGATCGGATGCGGAGCGGACCCGCGAGGCATTGACTCATTTGCGTGTCGCCGTGGAAGGAGCACCCGGGATCGGGGAGTTCCATGCGGATCTGGCCGTTGCCCAGGCGGCGGTTGGCGCGTGGGACCGTGCGGGGGCAAGTCTTTCGCGCGCCGCGGCGCTTGGAGAGCGGGTCGCCGCCCGGTTCCACGGAAGCGCCTGCAGGCTGCTGCGGGATGGGCGATGGGACGACGCCGAAGCGTGGTTCCGCGTGGAATGTTCCCACCTGCCGCGCGCGGAGGCATGGAACAACCTCGGTGTCGCACTGCTGAGGATGGGGCGAGTTCGGGACGCGATCGATGTCCTCGAACAAGGTCTCGCGCAAACGCCCGACGATCCCCACCTCCTGCGAAACCTCGGCGCGGCGCGGATCGCGGAGCGGGAATGGAGATCGGCCGTCATTTGCTTCGAGCGCGTATTGAAGACAAACCCGAGCGACGCCGACGCCGCGCGGTCGCGCGCCGAGGCGTTGCGTGGGCTTGGAGGCGATCACCTGCGAGCCGGTCGGTTCGTGGCCGCCGCCGAGGCGCTCGAGTCGTCCCTTCGTTCCGATCCGGATTCGGCGGGCGCGTGGAACAATCTCGGGCTCGCACTTCGGTACCTGAAACGGGATGATCGCGCGATCGACTGTTTCCGACAGGCCGTGGAACGGCGTCCCGACCTCGTTTCCGCGAGGGTCAACCTGGCCGACGCGCTGATCGATGCCGAACGCTGGGACGAGGCGGTCGGCGCGGTCGGTTCGATCGCGGAAGGCGGCGACGGCGTCGCGCCCGGCGCGGCGGTCCTGCATCGGGTCGGCCGCGCGCACGCGGGCGCCGAGCGCTGGGAAGCGGCGTCGCGCGCGTGGGAACGCGCGATACAAGCCGATCCCGATTCGGTCGAACCGCGCCTCGGACTCGGCGACATCGCCGAAAAACAAGGACGGCTCGAGGACGCGGCGCGCTGGTATGACGAGGCCGCCCGACGCGCGCCCGCTACGGCCCTCGCGTGGGCGAAACTCGGCATCGTCGCGCGCAAGCTCGGCGACGGCGCGCGTTCGCGCACCGCCTTTGCGGAACTCGAAAGGTGCGAGCCGTCGCCGGAAGCCGCCTACATGAGGACGACGGCGAGCCCCGTCATTTACGATTCGGTCGAGGATGTCGCGGCGTGGCGGCGCCGACTCGAAACGGAAGTGCGCGACCTGTGTGGTCGCGGAGCAGGGCTCGACGCGAACAAGTCGGTATTGAGCACGCCGTTCCTGTTCGCGTATCAGGGCTACAACGATAGGGAGCTCAACGAGCGCCTGGCGTCGCTATGGAAAACGCACGCGGCGCCCGCGCCTCGCACGCCACCGCCCGCTCGACGCGACCGAATCAAGATCGCCTTCCTGTCCAGTTTCCTCAAGTACCACACCATCGGGAAGCTCACGCGCGGTTGGATCAAGGAGCTGTCCCGCGATGCGTTCGAGGTGATCGTGCTCAGCCCGTACGATCATCATGATGCAGGGGCGGATTGGATTCGGACCGCCGCGGATCGGACCGTGATCCTCGACCGGACTATCGAAAAGGCCATGCAGCGGGTCGCCGATGAGCGGTGCGACGTCCTGTTCTATCCGGATATCGGCATGGACCCCGTTACGTACGGTCTCGCGCGGCATAGGCTCGCGCCCGTTCAGTGCACGACGTGGGGCCATCCGGTCACGTCGGGGCTTCGCACGGTCGACTATTTTGTATCGAGCCGATTGCTGGAGATTCCCGAGGCCCAACGCCACTACACCGAACAACTGGTCCTGCTCGACACGCTGCCGACCTACTACTACCGCCCGCCCGTCCCGACGCGCGGGTCGATCGGCGAACTGCCTGGCATCTCGGATGCCGCCCGGCTGTACCTCTGTCCTCATTCGCATTTCAAGATGCACCCCGCGTTCGACACGGTGCTCCGCCGCGTGCTCGAACTCGATCCGGACGGCGTCATCGGCGTGATCGATGGAATGGTCGAGTCGACATCGGGACGCTTGCGCCGCCGTTTTGAACGGACATTGGCTCCGCATGCGGGTCGCGTTCGGTTCATTCCGAGGTTGTCGGCGCGCGAATACCTCGATCTGCTCGAACGGTCCGACGTCCTGCTCGACAGCTTCCCTTTCGGGGGAGGCAACACGCACTACGAGGCCTTTTCGGTGGGGCTTCCCGTCGTAACATGGCCGAGCGAATTCATGCGGGGGCGCGTCGGCCACGCGCTATGCCGGAAGATGGGCATTCCGTATCTGGTGGTCGACAGCGCCGAGTCGTACGCGCGCCGCGCCGTCGAGATCGCTTCGAGCCCGTCGGTCCGCGATCGGCTGCGGGAAGAGATCCTCGCGAGGAACGACCGCATCTACGAGGACATGGAGAGCGTGAGGGAACTCGAACGGTTCTTGCGGGACGCCGTCCGGCGCGTCGGGGCGGCGCGAGGCGGGAGGGCCGCGTCCGACGCGCGGCACGCCGCGCCCCGACCGACGGCGACGTGCGACCCCACCCCGCCGAACGGGGCCAAAGACGCGGCGCGGAGTGTCGGTGTTCCGTCTCCGCCCGTCGGGCCGGGCGATCTGTTGCGGGTGGCGATGTGTCCGGCGTGCGGCCACCACGTGGCCGCGCCCTTCTTCCAGCCGGGCGAACTTCCGCTCGCGACCCTGGCTTGGCCCACAACGCGCGCCGAGTCGCTCGACATGCCCAAGCTCCCACACGATTTCGTGCGGTGCGTCGACTGCGGACATGTCTTCAACGCCGCGTTCGACTACGCGCACGTGCCGTACTCGACCAAGCCCAACCTCATGTTCAATCGGGGCGCGATCTGGAGGGAACATCTCGAGTCGGTCGCCCGCCTGCTCTTGACGCGGCTCGACGCGAATCCGGTCGTGGTCGAGGTCGGGTGCGGCGATGGCCACATGCTTCGAACGCTTGCCGAGTCGCGTCCCGACGGACGATTCATCGGTTTCGATCCGAACAGCGCGATCGATACGGGCGGCGGGCGAATCGAGGCGAGGAACGAACTTTTTGAACCTTCGCGGCATGTATCGGAGCTTCGGCCCGACCTGGTGATCAGTCGCCACGTGCTCGAACACCTCATGAATCCGCTCGGCTTCGTGCAATCGCTCGAATTCGCGGTGAGCTGGGTGGGGCGGACGACCCGCCTATTCATCGAGGTTCCGTGCATCGACCAGGTCTTCGGCCTGCGGCGGACGACCGATTTCTACTACGAGCACAATTCGCATTTCACAACGACGTCGCTCCGCCGCATGCTGCTCCGCTGCGCGGGTCGAGTCGACTTGTTGCGGACCGCCTATGGGGGCGAGGTTGCCTGCGCGCTGGCGACGTTCGAGCCTCGCGAGGCGCAGGTCGCGATCGCCTCCGAATCACTGGCCTTCCGCGACGACGCGGTCCGCATGCGTTCCGCCCTTCGAGCGGAACTCGATGCGATCATCGCCTCGAACGCGCGAATGGCCATCTGGGGCGGAACGGGCAAAGGCGCCGCCTTCATCCAACAACTCGGGCTCGACTTCCGCCGATTTCCGCGGGTCGTCGATTCGGATTCCGGAAAGGCGGGAACGTTCGTGCCCGGCGGAGGCCAACGGATCGAGCCGCGCGAATCGCTGCTGACCGACCCCGTTGACATCATCCTGATCGCGACCCCATGGCGAGCGGCGGACATCTTTCTCGAGATGCGGTCGATCGGCATCCAATGCCGGCGCGTCCTGATTGAACACGAAGGAACGCTCGTCGATTTTGAACACGGAACGCACGCGTACCGGCTTCCGGCGCCAAGCGACTCGCCGCCCATCGCGCGCCGTATCGACCGGCCTGGAGCTCCGCCGATTCCCGCGCCGATCGCCTCCGATACCCATTCGACGGGAACCGCATGGCTCTCCGCGCATCCGCCGGATCGGCAATCGAGTCACGTGTGACGCCGACGCGCCGATCGCGGCTCGGCCGGATCCACGCGTCGACGTTCCGTGCCGCGCTCGGGTCAAGCGTCGAGCGAGAACGCGCCGGGGGCGGAGACTGGGGAGTTCGGATTCATAGGCGGCAAGATCGCGCCCGTCCCCGTTGCGACGACTTCCTTGCGTCCCGCGTCGATCGGCGATTGCAGAGCCTCCGGATGACGCTCGCACACCAATTGCCATGTGCCCCGTTCGATTTCAAGGATCCGGATCAGATCGTCATACGGCTCGGACCTCGAATGAAGTTGCGCCTCGGTGGCCGTCTTGAACAGATAGACGTACAGCGCGAGCGTGCGTTCCGCGACGGCGTTTCCGTCGCGTCGGATGGCGACAATCAGCTCCAACAAAACCTGCCTCAGACGGCTTCCCGCCTCGAACGCGGTTTCGCCGTTCGCATCACGAATGGCCGTTTGAGTCAGCCTGGCGAATCGCAACGCGCCGTCAATCAGCATGAGCCGCAGACGCTGGGGCGTCGCCGTCCGGACCTGGGCTTCGAGATAGGCGTTTCGAGCCGAATCGTGCATGGAGGACGACCCTCGCGCGGCGACATGGAAGGGGCGGGACGATTCCCGACGGCTCCATCGGTATCGTCCCGCACCTCCCCGTCGTTGAGCGATTTCCCGGATCTGCGTCCTGCGCCGATGGCGAAGGTTGTGACGGCGCGGTCGTCGGAGCTACTTGGCGCCGCCGAGCTGTGATTCGCGTTCGACAGCGCGCGGGAACAGGATGTAGTTCTCTTTGTGGACATGCGTGTGCATGTCGCGTTCGAGTTCACTGAGCGAGTGGAACATGGCGCGATACGTGTTGCACGCGTCGTGGGGAGGCACGTAGTCGTCGCACAATACGCGGAGCTGCGCGAGGGCGCTGCCCGCGTTCTCGTGCTCCCGCACCATGCAGTGGATCGGGCTCGCGATGCTGCCGAACGCGAGTTGGGGCATCGATTCCTCCTGGTCGAGGCGGCGGATCGCCGGAAAGAGGATCTGCTCCTCCTTCATCATGTGATGCTCCATTTCCTCGCGGAGCCTCGCGAACACGTCGCGTACGTCGACGAGCGGCGGATGGCGATCGCCGTGGACGCGGGCGACCTTGTCCGTCCAGAGCGATAAGCGGGGAAGTTCGGCGCGCAGATACGCGTGGTGGACGTGTTCGATGTGATCGCAGAGCGCGCTGAGCGTCATGGCGACGCAATCGGGATCGGCGCCGCGCTCGGCCGAAGCGTCCCGGAGTCTCGCCACGACCGCGTCCACATCGAGACCCCGCTCGGCGCACACCGCTTCGACCGTGCGTCCGCCTCCGCAGCAGAAGTCGATCCGCAACTCCTCGAACACGCGCGACAATCCCGGATTCCTCGCCACCAATTGCCCAATCGTCTCTTCCCGCAACTGATCCTCATCGTGCGCCTGCACGGCCATGATGCCTCTCCCGTCCGTTTCCGGTACCGTTCTGTTTCGTATTGGGGTCGAATCGAATCCGCGCCGCGCCAAGCCGCGCGCCGCGACCCACATTCAACTTATGGGTTGAAATGGACGTGTCAAGGAGTACAATCGGTGGCTGAGAGGCCATCGAACCACGCCGCGCGGCGCATTCCCGCCCAGCCTGAGCCGCGCCAGGACATCCGACGCGCCGCATGCGGAACGGCGAAACACGATGACGTCGAAATATAAACGGCTACCCGTCATCTCCGACTACTGCACAGGTTGCGGCAAGTGCGTCGAAGTCTGTCCCCATGCGTGTCTTGAACTGGTGTGGGATTTCGCGAAGCTCCATCGGGCGGATCACTGCGTGAGTGACGGGGAGTGCGCGCGGGCGTGTCCCTCCGAGGTGATTCGCATGCGGTTCGTCGCCATGGAAGGCAATCCAAGAGTCGGCCAGTGGAACGAGTGCGATCCGGATCCCGCGCCGACGGGTCTCTTGGCGCGGTTCAGCGGCTTGTTTCAGAAACAGAAACGGCCCGCCACCGCCCCCTAGCCACCGCCCCCAAGCCACGCGCCCCCAAGCCATGATTGTCCGCATGCCGAACGACCGGGAGTCGGCGGCGAACTCGGAAGGTGGAGTCGGATCCTATGGGTCGAGTGCCGCGGAGAATTGGTATTCGAATGGCCGTCGCCTCGCTCGCGTTCGCGGCGGCGTGCGTTGCCGGTTACCGGGAATCCCGCGCGATCGAACCGCGCGGGGATTCCGCGACGCGCCGCGATGCGATCGATGGTTCGCTCAGCGTGCCGGCCCACGCGTCCGACCTGCACATCGCCGTCCCGTGCGTAGGCCTTTCGGCGGGTGACGCCGCGACCGCGTGGCGGCTTGTCGAGATCGGCCACGCCGACCATACGGCGCCCGCTCAACTCGCTCCGCTCGCCGCCCCCGACGGCGCCAAGCGATCCGACGGCGCCCTGCTGCTCGCGGTCATCCCGGCGGGAGGAACGCCCGGCGCATCGCGGTCGTGGAAACTCGAACGGGCTCCCAAGCCGAGCGGCGCGCCGGGTTTCGCATTGCGGGATTTGAACGCCGCGTCGGTCGGAGTCTACCAGGGCGAACAACCGGTGTTCGTTTACAACCACGGATCCATCGTTCGCGACGACATCGCGGCGGGCGACGCTCGGCGCGAACGGGCGTGCTACCTGCACCCCGTATGGGGCTTGGCGGGTGAAGTGTTGACCGATGATTTTCCCAAGGACCATCCCCATCACCACGGCCTGTTCTGGGCGTGGCCGCACATCGTCATCGACGGCGCGGAATACGATTTGTGGGTCAACGATCGGATCCGCCAAGCGACCGTGCGCTGGCTCCATCGCGACGCCGGGCCCATCACGTCGACGCTTGCCGTCGAGAACGGCTGGTTCGTGGGAGACCGGAACGCGATGACCGAGCGCGTCTGGATACGCGTCTATCGGGCGGACGAGCAATCCCGCGTGCTCGACATCGGACTGACCATCATTCCACGCGGCTCACCGGTCACGCTGCGCGGCGCCGAGGGCAAGAGCTACGGAGGCATGACGGCGCGGTTCGCGCCCGGGCCCCGCGCGGATACCGTCATCACGGTTCCCGACGGGCCGACCCGCGATGACTTGCCCGACACGCGACTCCCATGGGCCGACTTCACGTCCCGATTCGCGGGCGCGCAGGGTCCGAGCGGCGCGGCGCTCCTCGTGCATCCCGACCATCCCGATTTCCCACCCGCGTGGTTGACCCGCCACTATGGACCGCTCTGCGTGGGCTGGCCCGGCGTGAATGCCAAGACGCTCCCCGTCGACCAACCGGTCCACCTCGCCTATCGGTTTTGGATCCACAAGACGGCGTCCGATGTCGCCGCGATGCGGGGCGCATTCGACGCGTATTCCGCGGCCGTAAAGGCCGAATGGCGCTCCGTACAATCCCAAAACTGAGTTTGGACGGGGGCGCCCGGCGCCGCGGACCTCACGCCTTCGAGACCCGCTTGATCGGCGTGATTGGAAAGCTCTGCGGCTTTTGCCGGTTCTAGGCGGAGGTCGGAAAACGCCATGGTGGCCGTGTTCCGGGAACCGATAAGTCCCAAGTCCCGCGGGCACCGGCGGCGGAACCGGGTGCGGGATCCTTCGTGGATCGGGCAAGGAGGCGTACGTGTCGCGTCGCGTCGCAGCAACGGCATGGGTCCTGGGGCTACTCGCGGCGGGAACGGCCGCACTGGCCGAAGAAGCCGGTCGCATCGAGTGGCGGCGCGAGGTCATGGAGGCATGGCAATCGGCGCGGACTTCCAAGAAACCCTTGCTCATCTACGTTTCGCTCGAAAGCTGCGGGCATTGCCGGCGCATGGAGCGGGAAACGCTGGTCGATCCGGGAGTGGCGTCGCGCGTCGGCCAGGCGTTCGTGGCCGCGCGGATCGACGGCGAGAAGGACGCGAGCCTCGTCAAACGGCTTGGCGTGCGGATCTACCCGACGACCGTGATCATATCGCCCGACAACAAAGTTCTTGACGCGGTCGCGGGCTATATCGACGCCGATGGCCTCCGGGCCCGGCTCGACGGCTGCGTTCCACCGAAAGTAGCCGGCGCCGCCGCGACCGGCGCCGATAAGGCCAAAGGCTCCTCGCGGTAACCATGCCGCGACGCCCGCCCATCAGCGATCGCGTCGGCGGACCATATAATTGCCGCGCTGCTCGTCGTATTCGAGCGCGATGCCGCCTTTCTTCTGGATATCCTCGAGCATTTCCGAGAAACCGCGGTAGCCGTAATATCCCTCATTGAATCCCGGAAAGACGCGCCGGATCGCCTGCTTCAACATGGAACCCCAGACCGGATCGTAGTCCTGTTCGAGCGACCCGAGGACTTCGAGCACGCGCTCGGCCGCCTCCTGCTTCTTGTCGGTCGGTTCGCGGCCTTTCCGCGGCTCGGTCTTTTTCGCCGTACGGATCAGGTCGTCGTAGTAGATGAACTCGTCGCAGTTCCCGATCAACAGATCCGACGTCGAACTCTTCACGCCGCAGCCGATCACGCGGCGGTCGTTTTCCTTGAGTTTCGAGACGAGCGGCGAGAAGTCGCTGTCGCCGGAGACGAGCGCGAAGACGTCGATATGCTGTTTCGCCGAGCAGAGATCCATGGCGTCGACGACCATGCGGATGTCGGCGCTGTTCTTGCCGCTCATCTTCGATTGCGGGATATCGATCAGTTCGACCCCCTGCGCGTGGAACTCGCGAACGGCGTCGCGGTAGTGGCTCCAGTCGCAATAGGCCCGCTTGTAGACGATGCGGCCTTTTTCGAGCAGCCGCTTGAGCACGAGTTCGATCTGGAACTTGCCGGCCTTCATGTCGCGCACACCGATCGCGAGATTCTCGAAATCGATGAACACGGCGATCCGCGGCTCTTCGGACATCTTGGATCCTCCAACCGATCCCGTAGGGAATCCGCGGCATCCCGCCCGCGGTGAGCGGCCGACCGGAGAACGTTGGGAATCAGCCGATGAAATCGAGCACCGGATATCGCCCGCCCAGGATGGGCTCGCTTGGCGCCTTCAAGTACTTTTCCAGAATGGTCGCATAGACGGCGCGGAAATCCACGGTCAACCGGAGATTGCCCCTCTCATCCAAGTCCGTCAGGCTGGGCTGGACGCCGTAAACTCCCGACTTGACGCCTCCGCCCATCACGAACATCGGTTGAGCCTGTCCATGATCGGTTCCGCCGCTGAAGTTCTCGGTCGCGCGGCGGCCGAACTCGCTGTAGGTGAACGTCAGCACGCGGGTCGCGTTCCCGCAGCGGGTCAGGTCCTCGTGGAAGGCGGCGAGCGTATCGTTCAGTTCGGTCAGAAGAACGGGCAGTCGTTTGGCCTGATCGGCGTGCGTGTCGTAGCCTCCAAACACGGCGATCCCCTGCGCGGCGTAATACGCGCGCGCGTCAAGGCCTCCGTTGATGAAACCCGCGATGGTCCGCACCGAACTTCCGAACTGCGTGTCGGGATAGGTCACCGGCGTCTCGTAACGCTCGGCCAACTCGCCGAGCCGCGCGCTCGCCGAGTTCGCGTCCACGGCCGTCCGTGTGATGAACTGCAGATCGTCGGCCGCCGTTTCCCGGGGCGATTCGTTGAGCTTCGCGTACGCCTTGAGCCCCTGCTCCGATCGATCGCCGTGGTACCGGAACGAATCGGGCGAGACAAAACCCAATCCCGGATGGCTGAGCCCGGTGAGCAGGAGCGGTAAGGTGCCGGGTCCGACCGCGACATTGCGGGTCGGTTCGGCGTCGGCGCACGCGTGATCGACCCATCGACCAAGCCATCCCGTGGCTCCCGGTCTTCCCGCCGCGACGCCCGCCTTGGCCGCTTCCCAAATCTCCCGGCCCGTGAAATGGCTCAAATTGAAGTTCGGATAGCTCGTTCCAAGAACGGCCGCGAACGAACCCTCGTCATACAATCTCTTCAAGAAGGGAAGTTTCGGGTGCAGGCCGACTTCATCATTGAGCTTCAGCACATCGGACGCGGGGATGCCGAGCACCTTGCGATTGCGGTAATAATCGTCGTTCCGATAGGGAGGCGCGAGCGACAGGCCGTCGGGCCCGCCCGTCAACAAGAGGGCCACGACGATCGGCGCCTCGCCGTCCGCCTTCTTCGACGCGAGCGCCGACCGTAGAAGGAAATCGGGAAGCGTCGCGCCGAGTCCGACCAGCCCCAGACCATGCGTCAGGATCTCACGCCGCGTGGCGATCGTGCGGGTGTTCATCGTAGTGCGTTTCCTTATGCGATGGCTCGATCGACTTCGAATCGACTTCGAATCGATGCCCGGGCCTTTCCGAGCCCGGGCCTTTCCGAGCCCGGGCCTTTCCGAGCCCGGGCCTTTCCGAGCCCGGGCCTTTCCGAGCCCGGGCCATTCAAAGCATCTGGTATTCCGGAGTACTGATCATGAGCACGACGAGCGATTGCAGTCTGGGCAACAGCTCCGCTCGTTTGGCTTCCCATTCGGGCGCGGGCGGCAGTTCGCCCAGGTAGTTGACCAATTCGGCCCGTTTTTCCGGCGTGAGCGGTCGCAGCAGGCACGCCTTCACCAGGAAATCAACGACCTGCGACGCATCCTGGCATCCGCCCTTTTGAACGAGGGCGAAGACGTCCGCGCCGGTTTGACCTCCGGCGGTCGCGCCGGTCCGCACGAGCGAAGCCGTCGCATTGTAGCGTGAGAAGAGTCGCTGCGAATTGATCCATGCGCGGCCGTAACGCCAACCCTTGACATCGGGCGGTTCGAGCAACTGCATGCCCATCTGCTGGATGGACCCGTCGATCGCCCCGTAATTGACGCCCTGCCGCACACCCAAATCGCGATACATGCCGACGACCAGTTCGACTGGACTCTTGATCTGGCTGCCCATCGTGCGCGGGCTGTAGAACTCGGCCGACATGAACAGGTTCTTGAGCATCGGTTCGAGGTCGTATTGATTGACGCGGAGCACGGTCGCGAGCGAACCGATGATCTCGGGCTCGGGATCCTGCCGCGCGAAGTACTCGAACAGCCGTTTCGCGATGAACGCCGACGTCTCGGGCCGCTCGAGAATCAGCCGAACCAGATCGTCGCCCGTCCAGTTGCCGGATTGGCCGAAGATGGTCTTTTCCGTGTCGTCGTGGAGCGCGCGCACGTATTGGAACGCGCCGGTCGCGTCGTCGTAGGTGTAGCCGGTGAGTGCCCTTGCGGCCTCGATGATGTCCTTTTCGGTGTAGCCTTGATCGACGCCCATCGAAAAGAGTTCGAGGATCTCGCGAGCGAGGTTTTCGTTGGGCTGCCCCTTGACGTTCTGGTTGTTGTCGAGATACCGCAGCATGGCCGGATCGTGGACGATGCCGTAGAGCATGGCGCCGTAATTGCCGGCCGCGTGTTCCCGGAACAACTGAATCTGTTTGTGCAACGTGTAGCTGTTTTGGACGACGCTGTCCTGGCTCGCGAACAGCCCGTGCCAGAAAAGGGCCAGTTTGTCCTGGAGGGGTCGAGGCGATTCGACCATGCGCCGCAGCCACGCCTGGCGGAGCGCGCCGACCTGACCTCGCTCGACGGCCCGTCGCTGCGAAACGGCCCGATCGGTCATCGTGCGGACGGTCATGCGCGCGTGCAGCGGATCGCCTCGGAGCGGCGGCACGGGATCAAACGCGATGTTGGCGCCCGGCTGGCGGTAATACTCGACAAGATAATCCACGGCCTTGTAGAGCCCCATCTTGTGGAGCTTTTCGACCTCGTCGGGCGTCCCTCCGAACCCGGCGCGGACGAGGAGGTGCCGCGCTTTCGCGTAGTCCCATTCCTCGGGCGGCAGGAGGGGGAGTCCGCCATGGGCCGCGGCGCGGAGCGCGTAGAGCTTGGGTTCGGCGGCGGCCGCCCGCTTTTGCGTTTCCGCGACGACCTTCGCCGTTTCGGCCTGCTTGGTCTCCTGTTCGGCGGCGAATTGGGTGAGCGCCTTCTTGCGTTCCGCGTCGGTCTCCATCTCCTCGATCTTCTTGGCGAGCGAGGCCGCCTGGTGCGCGTCATCGACGAATTCCGCGGCCCAGTGTCCGCGCAGGATGGGCCACTGGTGGGCCTCCATGCCGCGCAGCAGTTCGAGTTGTTTCACGGCGAGCCTCGCGTTGAGCGCGTCGGGCGCGTTCGCCTTCTCGGCCGCCGCGGCCTTCGCCTCGAGCAGCCGCTGTTCCGCCTCGCGCGAGAGCGCCATCTTGGCCTGGATGTCGGCGTCGCCGATCAAAACCTCCTCGGACGCCTTGGTCGAAATGCGCGAGTCCTCGAGCATCTGGTCGGTGGCTTTGCGGAACGTGGTCCACCGTTCATCGAGTTCGGCGCGCAGGGCGTCGAGCTCGGATTCCCGCTTGGCGTCGACAGCCGCCTTCAAGGCACTTTCGGCGGCCTTCACCCTCTGCATTTCGCGGTCAACCCGCTGCCGTTCCGATCGCGCGATTTCCCGCGCGGCGGCATGCGACATCTGATACGAATCGTAGTCCTCGCTCGCCGCCAGTTCCTTCGCGCGGGCGTCGGTCCATTCCGACTCCGCCTTGGCGAACGGACTGTCGTCCTCCAACCCGGTTTCGGCGGGTACGGCGAACGAACGCGCGGTCCACACCGCGAGCAAACACAGCGCGGCGATCACGCCGGCGCGAACCGTCTTCCAGCTCAAACACGTGCACATGGTCGCGGCCCTTCCGCTCGTTGTTCCCATGATGTTCCCATGATGTCCCCACAATGTCCCCACAATGTCCCCATGACGGCCCCGGAATCATGATCGCGCCCCAAGATCCCGACAGCGCCCTCCAGATGGTCCGCGGGTTCGTTGCGTCCCGACTCGACGCCGAGGCTGGGCCCGGCCGTCCCGCGCCGGCGGGAATCCGGTGAACCGAAGTTCGGTATGACGCGATCGATCGGCGAGCCTACCGCGCGCCGCCGCGCGCGTCAAGCAAGCCGCCGCGCGGCCTCCTATTCGTTGACGATCCAAATGTTCCGGAATTGCAATCGGTCGCCGTGGAATTGGATATAGAACGGCAAGCGATCGGCGTGCTGCGCGTACGGAGGCCGGTTCTTATGGTCGGTGGGGCCGGTGAGCGGCACACGGTCCTGCACAAGAACGCCGTTGTGGACGACCGAAATGACCGCCGGTTCCTTGACCCGCCCCGACGGATCGAATCGCGGCCCGCGGAACGCGATATCAAACACTTCCCACTCGCCGGCCGGTCGGCACGCGTTGACGAGCGCCGGATACTGGCCATAGATCGCGGCCGCTTGCCCATCGGCGTAGATGGGCGAGTGATTGTGGTGCGAGTTGAAGATCTGCACTTCGTAAAGGCCCATCATATAGATTCCGCTATTGCCGTGGCCGTCCTTGTCCGGGACGCGCCATTCGATGTGGAGCCCGCAGTCGCCGAACGGGTCTTTGGAAGTCAGATTGCCCGATACGGTTTCCAGCACTCCGTCTTGGATCTTCCAGGGCCCGCCGCTCCAGGCATCGAGGTTCCCGCCGTCGAACAACACCACCGCCCCCGCCGGCGCCGTGCGCGACTTGGCGAGCGCGTCGAGGCTCTTGGGTTCGACGAATCGCGGAATCGGCCGCGCCGTGTCGTGGATCGCATCGGCGATCACCGGCGGCGTATCGTCCGGAAGCGCGCGGATCTCGATGTCCTTGAACTCGACGTGCATCTTCTGCCCGCCGTGGAGTTGGAGTCCGATGTGGCCTCGACGCTCGCCCGGATCCTCGCGCAGGGCCGCCGTCTGAACGCCGTTCACCGACACCACGACGTTTCCGCCGAACGCGGTCACGGTCATGTGGTTCCAGTCCTTCGCGTGATAGCAGGCCGTGACGTCCGCGGCGTCCGGCCGCGCGACCCACGCGCGTCCGAGCGTTTCGTAGACACCGCCGATGTCCTTGCCCTCCGAGTCGATTTCCGCCTGAAATCCCTTTACGGCGACGACATGGTCCACCGGCTGGGCTCGGAAATAGAGTCCGCTGTTGCCGTCGATCGAGCGGAACCGAGCGCGCAGGATGAAGTTGGCGTACTGTTTCTCGCTGAGCAGGATTCCGTGTCGCGATTCGGTGTTTTCCTGACTCCCCACGATCACACCGTCGCGCACCTCCCATGTGCCGCCGGGAAGCTGTTTCCATCCGGCGAGCGTTTTCCCGTCAAAGAGCCGCTCAAAACCGTCGTCGGCGTGTCCCAGGGGAACGAGCAAGCCGGCGGCCAGGATGCCCGCGGCGAGTCGAGTGGTTCGGCGAATCGGCGTGTCATGGACCGTCATGATGCAGTGCTCCTCGGTCAGCGGGGCCCGGCGCGCCCCAGGGTACAAAGTCGAATCGTCGATCCGTGGCTCTAACGGAAAATCGATCGCAGGAACTCTTGATTATGCACGTAGCTCTCCTCCATCGATTGGCCCGGTCCCACCGCTCCCTCGATGATGAGCCATCCGCGGTAGCCGATCGCATCGACGGCTTCCTTGACCTTCACGAAATCGACTCGGCCTTGACCGAGCCGGGCTCCGTTTTCCTTGCAGTGGATTTCGCAGATCCGATCGCTTCCCAACCTGCGCATCTCCGCGAAAATGTCGTAGCCCTCATGGTCCATGTTCGCGACGTCGTAGTAGACCTTCACGGCGGGGGACGCGACCGCGTCGAGGATGCGCAGGTGGTCGTCGGCGTTCAGCCACGTTTCGAGTCCGAGGATCACGCCGGCCGCTTCGGCTTTCGGCGCGACCTTCTTGAGCCGGCGGATCACTTCGTCCTGAAGATCGCGCTTCCCTTTGATGTCTCCGTCGCCGAAGAACGCCAGCAGAACGATGCGCTGGTCCAGCTTCGGCATGACCTCGATGCACTCCTCGACCCAACGTTCGGCGTTCGCGTCGGACGCGTACGGCACCTGGTTCAGCACGCCCATGGCGAGCGACGCGATGGCGACCTTGTGCTCGCCCGCCGCGTCCATGTACCGGCGCCGGACGTCCTCCTTTCGAAGATCGAACTCGCCATCGGGGCTTCCAAAACTGACTTGGACTCCATCGAGTCCGAGGCGGCGCGCCGTCTCCATCGCGCGAACCTGTCCCGCGCAGCCGATCGACCAGTCGCACGCTCCGATGCGGAACGGGCGATCCGGATCGGCGGCCAGCGCGGCGAGTGCGGGTGACAAGGCAAGTCCCGCCCCGACCGAGAGCAGATCGCGGCGCGTCAGGCTCAATTCGGGCATCATCGGAGTTCTCCGGAATGGGAATGCGGAACGCCAGTTCGTCTCATGGAACGGTCCTGGCGCCTTTTGCGTCGCCAACAACGTCCCGGCGTCGATCTACTTCGGATTTGACAAACCGCCGAGGAACTCGACGACGTCCACGAGTTCGTTCGGCGTGAGTTGCGCTCGAGCCAATTCGGGCATGATCGAAACCTCTTGCCGTTTTCGGAATTCGATGGAATCGGCGGGTAGCCGGTGGGTTTCCCCTTTGGCGTCGATCAGGACGACGGGATCGCCTTCTCCCACGACGAAACCGGTCAGAACCTGGCCGTCGTCAAGTCCGACAAGCCACGTTTCGTATCCGAAACTGATCGTGGCCGAGGGATTCAGGATCGCGTCGATAAGCCGCGTTCGATCGAGTTTCCCCGCGATATACGTCAGATCGGGCCCGACGGGCTTGCCTTCGGAACCGAAGGCGTGGCACGCGGCGCACTGGCCTTTTCCGAGCGCGATCGTTCGTCCGCGCTGCGCGTCGCCGGCCATCGTGACCAATTCCTCGATGGCCGGATACGGCGAGCCTTCGGCACTCGATCGGCGAAAGTGTCGGCTTGCGAGCGCGCGGACGGACAAATCGGGATTGCGGTGGAGCGGTTCGGCGACCCATTCACTCAGCTCGGCCGACAGTTTTCCTTGCGAAGCCAGGCCGAGGAGGCGGAGGCCGCCCGGCCTGCTTTTCGCCAGCGCCAGCGCCGCGTCGCGTCGCGCGTCGGCGGTCGACGCGGGGTCGAGCATGGTCGCTTCGAGTCCGCGGGCACGCGACTCGGGCGTCGGACCATCGTGGTAGACCTCGAACACGACCGACGGTTGCGCGCCGGGATAGTCGGTTCCGCCGCGATCCTCGCGGCCGTTGTCGAGTCCTCCGCGCGCCGCGAACCACTCAAACCCCTGACCGCCGACATCGTAGACGACGACGGACGGCGCGTGCGTTCCGATCCCGTACGGCACGGGCCGGCCGTGGATACGGAGCGGCATGTCTTCGCAGTTGCGGTCGACGCGCACGCGGCCAAACGTGATCTCGGCGCGTTCCCACGCGAGCTCGGTCAAACGCGACTCGGAGCCGCCCCGCAGCAAACGGGGTTCGGCCCAATCGGCCCATTCGCACGAGTTGCCGTCGCCGGCGTCGGTTACGACCAGAAAAACGTGTTGAGCGCCCGCGATATCGACCAGGATGTCCGCCATCTCTCCCGCGCGCACCGTTCCGCTCGAATAGACGGCCTGTCCGGGAAGGCGAACGCCCGCGACGATCGACGTGGACAGATCGGCGGGCCGCGCGTATTCCTTCGCGATCGGATATTCCTGCCAGAGGTTGGTTCTTCGGAAGGCGATCCACCAATCCGCATCGGCGCGGAGATCGTCGGGTCCCTGCCGAGCCGCCTCGACCATGGCCTCGGCGGCCGAACCATCGGCGACGAACGCGAGCGCGTCGACCGCCTGCTTGCGGCGCCGCGCCGTGACATCGGCCGCGGCGATCCGAGCCCGAAGCAGGGGAACGGAAGCCGTCGGATGGAGCCGCCAAACGAGATCGGCGAATGCGTCGCTCCAGTGCGACGCGTCGCCGGTCGCGCCGAACCGTTCGACGATCGAGCCGAAGATCGCCTCCTCCTTGCCCTCGCACGCCGTTCCGATCGCTTCGAGATACCATCGGTCCCGGCCGTCATACCCCTCGATGAGCTCCAGGATCAGATCCCGGGCGGCATCGATTCCGACATCCCGCAACGCCAAGGCCGCTTCGCGCCGCACGGCGGGCGAAGGATCACGAGCGAGCCGCCGGACCAGCCCGACTACGTCCGCCCCCGCTCGGCGAAGGGCTCGAAACGCCACGATCCGATGCATCGGATCGGCGTCGTCGAGCTGTCCCTGGACCTCCACGGCGCCGGCCGAGTCCAATTGGGCGAGCAGCCAGATGGCGCGGGCGCGCACATAGGGGTTTTCGTCGCGGCGGAGATCGGCGATCGCGCGACGCGCCTCGTCGGGAGCCTTACGAAGTCGCTCGAAACCAAGGAACCGCACGTTGGGCGCGGGGTTCCGCATCGCGGCGATACGGCCCTCGGGCGTATCAAGATCCAACCGCGGAACCGAGTGCTGTTCGCCTTTCCGCGTGATTCGGTAGATCGCGCCCGCTCCCACCTTGTCGCGCATGTCGTGACCGCCGACGATCGGATCGAACCAGTCGGCCACATACACCGCGCCGTCGATGCCGACCGCGGCGTCCGACGGGCGAAACCACGCTCGTTCGTCCTGTTCCACCTTGTTCCACTTGTAGTTCGGATCGTCCTGGCGCCCCGAACTCACCAACATCCCGCGTTCCAAGTCGAAACCCGCGCCGCGCGGCGCCGCTCGATAGGCGAACACGACATTGCGCCCCGCCTCGCAACTGAGCACCGCGCCGCGGAACGCGTCGCCGAGCGCGTCGCCCTCGTACACGACCATTCCCGTCGGCGAACCCGCACCATAGAGATCGCCCATCGGCAGAATACCCGGATCGTCCTGATGCCAATGCGCGATCGGGATCGACTGATCGGGCCGGCGATCGGCGTTCCAACCGCGTTTCCCGTCCGACGACGAGAACCCCGCGTTGGCGTACTGCATCAGCCACGTCGTCCGGCAAGCCACCACTTGATCGTCGTTATCGTTTTGGAACAGGTCGCCGAACGAATCGACGCACGTTTCGTAGTTGTTGCGATAGTTGTGCCCGTGGACTTCGAGGCCCGTTCCGTCGGCGTTCATCGACATCGTCAACCCGCCGACGTAAATGCGACCGTCGTCGCTCTTGAGCCCCGGACTGTTCGTCGTGTTGTGCGGAGTGCCTCCCGTGTACCAGCCTCCCGCGCGGAGCGTCCAACCGGAGCGGTCGGTGACGATGTGCGGGCCCGCATTCCCCGCGTTGAAATACCATCGCCCATCAGGCCCGGCGGCGACCGAGTGCAGCCCGTGGTCGTGGTCGAGCCCTCCGAATCCCGTCAGGAATCGCTCCTTCGTGTCGACTCCCTCCTCGAACCGCCCGTCTCGGTTCCGGTCGGTGTAGACGAGAATCGACGGCGAGCAGGAGACGACCACGCGGTTTCCAAACACGGCGATGCCCAGCGGCGCGACGAGATCCTTGTCCTGCACGAAGACCGACGATCGGTCGGCCGTTCCGTCCCGATCGGTATCCTCGAGGATCACGACGCGGTCGCCAAGCGCGTGGCGCAGCCGTTCGCCGTTCGCCGAATTGAAATCGCGGTAGTTGACCGCTTCGGTAACCCAGATCCGGCCCCGTTCGTCGACGTCGATATTCGTCGGATTAAAGAACATGGGTGACTTCGCCCAAACCGACACTTCAAGCCCCTCCGCCGCGACCAGCCGACTCGCGTCATTCGGTTCGTCCGCACTTCCGATCCGCGCGGACATTTGGGATGGGCCCGCAATCGCGGAAAGGAATAGGGCGAACGGGAAGACGGCGCGGGCAGCACATGGCGAAGCGAACCGTCCCGCATTCCGTCGGGGACGCGCGTCCAACTCGGGCCAATACGGCTCGCCGGCCATTTCGGGGAATTCCATGGGGACATCTCGGGTTGGTCGCATTGTTGAAGTCGCCGTCATCGCGGGGAGGCAAGGCGTGTCCGAAGCGCGGAGGGCCGGAGCCGAAGCCACCGGTACGCCGATTATCGCTGAATCGTCGGCCGATGCAAACCGGTCGCACTCCGTCAAAATCGGCCTGACCGTTACAACCGGACACGAGGGCTCGGCAAGCCCCCGCGGATCTACACCGTTCCCGGGGCCGGTCGTGACGAATCCGTCGATAATACGAACGAAGCCAAGACAATCGGTCGGGCGACCGTTCGGGCGTCGAGGATTCCGGATCGCGGAGGAGTGGTGTGTTCATGGCGTGGACCGCGCGAGGATGGACCGTCGGCGCGACGCTTGTCGCGCTCAGCCTCGGTTGCCGCGCGGAAGGCCGGCGATGGGACGTGACCTCGCGTTTCGAGCCCGCATGTGTCGCGCCGCGCCCGCCCGCAACGACGCCGTCGCTCCAATCCAGAGCAACCTCGCGCGTCATCACGGTGTCGGCGGAACAAGAACACGATGAACCGGTTTCGCCGAGCGAACGTCGCGCCGACGCGTCGGTCCTTCGGTCCACGCCTCCACTCGATCCATCGGACTCGGCTTCCGAATCACCGGAAGCGAGCGGTCCGGCCTCGCCGCTCGTCGAATCGCTGCAAACGCTCGAGGCCGCGGCGATTGAGCAGAACCCGACACTGCGCAAGATGCGTCACGAGGCGGCCGGCGCGTGGGGTCGAGCGAACTATGCCGGCGCGCTTCCCGACGCGACGCTCGGCGCGACGTTCCTCGCGCCACCGATGAACTTCATGCCCGACCGTCAGATCGCCGACATCCAGTGGATGCGGATGGTGCCGTGGCTCGGCCGGCTCCGCGCCGAGGCGCAGCGAGCCTGCTTGGAAGCGATGGCTCTCGAAAACGCGTATCACGCCGAGCGACTGCGGGTCGTCGGCGATCTGCGGGCCGCCTATTACCGACTCTACGTCGTTCACAAGCAGATCGACGTCACGCGCGCCGACCAAAGTCAGCTCGATTCGCTCATCCAGACCGCCAACGCGCGCGTCGCCACGGGCGACGCGCAGCCGGGCGATGTGCTCATGGCGACGCTCGAACTGAGCGGCCTTCAGGAACAGATCATCGAGTATCGTCGGCAAGAGAACGCCACTCGATTCGAAATCAACCGGCTCGTCGGCCGCGACAGTCGCATGGCGGTGGAGCCGCCCGAGCAACTCGCCGTCGCGTGGCCTGAATGGAATCCCGACCTGTTGCGTCACGTCGCGTTCGAATGGCAACCCGAGATCCTCGCGGCTCGGCTGCGAACCGAGGCATCGCGCTGGGGCATTGAGGTGGCGCGACTTCGGCGCCGCCCCGACCTGACGTTCGGTGTCGGATGGGTCGTCATGGATGCGCCGGGCGGAGGGCCCGGAACGGGGCGCGATTCGATCATGATGTCGGTATCAACCACGCTTCCCACCCGGTCCGCGAAATACGACGCCATGCTCGCCGAAGCGTCCGAGGACCACTACGCCGCGCACGCGTCCGAGGACGATGTCGTCGCGCGGCTGGACGAGATGGTCCATGCGCTTTGGGAGCAGGCGAGCGCCCAGTACGCGTCGGTGCAATTGTACGAGCAAACGATCTTGCCGCAGGCCCGGCAGACTTTTGAGGCCGACCAGCAATCGCTCATCAACAACGCGGTGCCGTTCGATCGCGTTATCCGGGACTACCGCGCGCTCTTGAATCTCGAGCTCGGTTACCACCGCGCGCTCGGCCAACTCGCCGTCACGCTTGCGCGGATCCGACAGACGGTCGGCGTCGATCTCGATGCCGAGTGATTCGGCGGGGACAGGGCGATTGAGGACAGGGGGATTTGAGGATAATCGCCCTACTTTGCGACGATGCATCTGGACAAACACTCCTCGGCGCGGCGAGAATGGACCGGAACGACCAACGAGGCGAATCGCCATGACTCGACGCGGGAGACCAATCGAGCGATCTCGGCACTGGACGCGCGGCGCGGCTGTCGCGGCGCTCGTCGGTGTCTTGGTCTCGTCGATGATCGGGTCCCGCACCGTCGCCGCGGATGCCGGTTGCCGCGTCGATCCGCCGGGCGACGAACGGCCGTGTGAACCGACCGAGGGGGCGTGCGCGTGCTGCGAGCCCGGTTCGGATCGATCGTGTTGTTGCGAGCCGACCGATCGATCGAGCCCTCCGGACCAGTCCGCCGAGGTCCCAAGATCGGCGTCTCCACTTCTCGAATGGGCGTTTTCCTCCACGCCCATACCGCGTGTGCCGACGAATAGGGCGCGGTCGCGCGGATGGGACGAACCGCGTGCGGCGCCATGGCCCTTCAACCGGTCTCCCCAGGTCGTTTTCGCCGTCTGGCGGAATTGAGCCGCATCACCTCCGCGCCGCCGCTGCGCGCGCAGTTCCGAGCGTGACGACGAACGCCGATATGCGGCGTCAACGCGACTCGATGCATGGTCCCCGCGTCTTCGTTCGATTCATCGATCGCGCGACCCGATGCTTGTTCCGCGGGTCTGATCCGGCCGCGCATCGTTCCTGATGGAGAACCGTCCCATGTCATTTCCTATCCCCGGCAGCCCAGGGGCGACGCCCGCGCCGTCCGACACATCGGCGGACTCGATCCCCGTCTCGATCGGGAGCGCATCGCGGGCGCGGGCGATTTCGTGGTTCGTCGGACGCGTCGTCTCGGCCGCCATCGTTCTCGGTACGGCCGCGGCGCTCATCGCGCTGGTGGGCCTCGCGCAGCGCGTCGGTTGGATTCGCGTCGAGGGCGAGGGGCATTCCGAGATTGGAGGTGGGGGGGGGCCGGCCGAGACGGCGGCCGAATTCACGTGCCCGATGCATCCTCAGATCCGGCAACCGCGGAAGGGACGCTGCCCGATCTGCGGCATGGAACTCGTTCCCGCTTCGGCGAGTTCGACCGACATCGATGCGTTCGCGGTTCGGGTCGAGCCCGCGCAGCGGCGGCTCGCGAACATCCGGACCGCGCCGGCGGAAAGCGGCCCGATCGACGACGCGGTCGACACGGTCGGCACGATCGCGATCGACGAGAGCCGCCAATCGACCATCGCGGCCTATGTGGACGGGCGCGTGGAACGGCTGTTCGCCGACTACACGGGCGTCCCCATCCAACAAGGCGACCATCTGGCCATCGTCTACAGTCCGCAGCTCTTCGCGGCGCAGGTCGAGTACCTCGAGGCGCGCCGAACGCTTCAGGCGGCCGAATCGCTTCCCGCCGTGCGCGCCGCGCGGGAATCGCTCGCCGCCAATACGCGCCGCCGCCTGCGCGAATACGGGATGACCGAGGATCAGGTCGCCGAACTCGAACGCGCGGGGCAAGCCGAGTCACGCCTCACGATCCACTCGCCCCGGACGGGGACCGTCGTCGAGAAACTCGTCGTCGAAGGCGGCTATTTGAAGTCGGGCGATCCGATCTACCGTGTCGCCGAGTTATCGACGGTTTGGTTGATGCTCCAGTTGTTTCCCGAGGACGCCGCGCGCGTCCGCTTCGGGCAGCGCGTCGAGACGCGCGTGCAATCGCTTCCCGGCAAGACGCTCGTGGGCCGCGTCGCGTTCATCAACCCGACCGTCGACCGCGATACGCGAACGGTCGGCGTGCGGGTCGAACTCCGCAATGACGACGGTCGGCTGCGCCCGGGCGACTATGCCACGGCGCGCGTCGATTTGCCGATCGGTCCGCAAGGACAAGTCTACGATGCCGATCTCGCCGGCAAGTGGATCAGCCCGATGCACCCGCAAGTCATCCAAAACGAGCCGGGAAAATGTCCGATATGCGGAATGGACCTGATCCCGACATCGCGATTCGGTTACGCCGAGCGTCCTGTCCCGCGTCCAATGTCCCTGCACGTGCCGCGCTCGGCCGTGCTGCTCGCCGGAATCCACAGCGTCGTCTATGTCGAGACCGAGCCGGGCCGGTTCGAAATCCGTCCGGTGTCCGTGGGGCCCATCCTGCGAGACCGAATCGTCGTCCTGGACGGATTGAATCGCGGGGAGCAGGTCGCGACGGCCGGGAATTTCTTGATCGATTCGCAAATGCAACTCGCCGGAAAGCCGAGCCTGTTCGATCCGTCGCGCGCGTTGGCCAATGCGTCCGAATCGAAACCCCAAGGTCCGTTACGCGCCGAGGAGGGCGAGCGAATCCGTCTCGGCGGCTCGGCGGGCGAATCGCTCGAATCGCTTTTCTCCGCCTACTTTGAAATCCACGCCGCGCTTGCCTCGGACCAACTCCCGCCCGAATCGGCCCAGCGCGCGCTGCGCGCATCGGCGGGCGCCCTCGCGGCCAATCCGTCGTTGGCCTCGCTGGTGCCGGCGTTCGCGTCCGAGTCCATCCTGGAGATCGCGTCGCGGGCGGATGGTTGGAACGACCTCGATCTGAAGAACGCGCGCGAGTCGTTCAAGGCGATCAGCCGCGCCGCGATTCGCATCGCGTCCCGCGTCCGCGGCGATTCATCGCAGGACCCATTCACGCACTACTATTGCCCGATGGTGCGCGGCGGCGGCGGGGATTGGCTCCAGCGGTCCGGCACGCTCTCGAATCCCTATTTCGGATCGGAGATGCCCCGGTGCGGCGAGAAGGTCCGAACCTATCCGCCGGACGACGACGCGACATCCCGACCGAATCCGACGCGATCCGAACCGTCGGGATCGCCCGTCGGCGAAGGGAGGTAGGCGAGGCCCATGTTGAGGACATGCATCGCCGCGTGCGTTCGGCATCCGATCCTCACGCTGCTCGCCGCGACGGTGATCGCGGCGGCGGGCGCGGCGGCGGCTTGGACGATTCCGATCGACGCGATCCCCAATGTCGGCGAGAATCAGGTGATCGTCCTCACCGAGTGGCCAGGCCGCTCTCCGAAGGATGTCGAGGACCAAGTCACCTACCCGCTGTCGACCGCCTTGCTGACCGTTCCCCATGCCGAAAGCGTGCGGGGAAAGAGCATGTTCGGCTACAGCTTCGTGCAGGTGACGTTCGCCGATGGCACCGATTTCTATTGGGCGCGGTCCCGCGTGCTCGAACGGCTCGGGACGGCCGTCGCCGCGCTGCCGCAAGGTGTCGTTCCGACCCTCGGGCCGGATGCGACGGGGCTCGGCCAGGTGTTCTACTACGTCCTGACCGGCGAGCACGGAATGAACCTCGCCGAATTGCGGTCGCTTCAAGACTACGTCGTCAAATACGAACTGCAATCGGTCCAGGGGGTGAGCGAGGTCGCGAGCGTGGGAGGCCATGTTCGCCAATACCAAATCGAGGTGGATCCCGACGCGCTTCGATTCCATGATATCCCCCTCGATCGGTTGATCGCCTCCGTCCGCGATTCGAATCTCGACGTCGGCGCGAAGACGGTCGAATCGGGCGGAATGGAATTCGTCATCCGGGGTCGGGGATTCATCGGCCAGGACCGCGACGCGAACCAGGCTCTCGAAGACATCGAACAGACCGTCGTGCTCTCCCGGGCCGGAGTGCCCGTCCGCATTCGGGACCTCGGTCAAGTCCAGTTGGGTCCCGACTATCGAAGCGGCGCGATCGATCTCGACGGCGCCGAGGCGGTGGGAGGCGTCGTCGTGATGCGGTTCGGCGAGAACCCGCGGGAAGTCATCCGGCGCGTCAAGGAGAAGATCGAACGATTGGAACCCGCGCTCCAGGGCGTCCGTATCGAGGCGGTGTACGACCGCACGGGTCTGATCCTCGATACGGTCGCGACGCTCACCGACTCGCTCCGCGAGGAACTCGTCGTCACGGCGGCGGTCATCGTCCTTTTCCTCCTCCATGTCCGCGCGAGCCTCGTGGTCGCCGCCACGCTGCCCATGGCCGTCCTCCTCTCGTTTCTGGGCATGTGGTGGTTCCGAATCGATGCCAACATCATGTCACTCGCCGGAATCGCGATCGCGATCGGCGAAGTGGCCGATCTGGGGATCATCATTTCGGAAAACGTATACCAGAGGCTCGTGGAATGGGAATCGGCTCGGCGCCTCGAAGGCGATCGGGTCGGTTCGTTCGATGGGAGCCGCGCCGCTCGAAGCGTTTCCGAATCGCGCGAGGAGACGATCATCGCGGCGGCGCAGGAGGTCGCGCCGGCCGTGATGACGGGCGTATCGACGACGATCGTGAGTTTCCTTCCGGTGTTTTTTCTGACCGGCCGCGACCTGAAGCTCTTCGGCCCGCTCGCCTGGACGAAGACGTTCGCCATGGTCGCCGCGCTGGCCGTCGCCGTCTTGCTTGTCCCGGCCCTTTGCCGACTCCTTCTCCGGAGTTCACGGATTCCCCGCCGCTGGGCCTGGCTGTTCGCGGCCGTCGCGGGCGCCGCGGGCGGCCTGGCCGTCTTCGCCGCGCCCGGCGTGGCGGAAGCGATCGCTCCCGCACGGCCCCACTGGGCCGTCGCGATCCTCGTCGGCGCGTGCGCGGCGCTCATCACGGGAGTGCTCGCCGCCGAGCGGCTTCGGCCGATCGAGGAGAATCCGACGAGCCGCTGGATCCTCTGGGCGTACGAACCGACGTTGCGGTTCCTGCTCGCCCATAAGACGGCGTTCGCGGCCGTTCCCGTCCTGATCGTCGTGCTCGGCGCGGGAGCCTGGTTCGGTCTCCCCGCCGTACTGCGTCCCGCCGAATGGGTCGCGAGGAAGCTCGGCTGCGAACCGCATCAATTGCCCGGCTATGTCGGCCTGAAACACGCGTTTCCCGGACTCAGGACCGATGATTGGATCGCGCTCGACGAGGGTTCCTGGTTCTACATGCCGACGCTTTATCCCGCCGCGAGCTTCTCGCAGGCCATGGAAGTGCTCCAGACGCAGGACGCTCTCATTCGTCAGATCCCCGAAGTCGAGCACGTGCTGGGGAAGATCGGTCGCGTCGAATCGGCCCTCGATCCGGCGCCGGTCACGATGATCGAAACCTACGTGATGCTGCGCCCCGAGTCGCAATGGACCGAGGGAGCGACGATCGACACGATCTGGAGCCGGATCAACGCGGTCGCGACGCTTCCCGGCGTGACGCCCGCGTCTCCCCTTCAGCCGATCGAGGGGCGTGTCGTGATGCTCCAAAGCGGCATCAAGGCGCCGATGGCGATCCGCGTGTACGGCGACGACCTCGACGGTCTCGCGCACGCCGCGCGCGACGTCGCGGCGAGTCTCCGCGGCATCGCGCACGTCGACGGCGCCACGGTCAATCCCGATATCGTACTCGGCATGCCGTACGTCGAGTTCCAGGTCGATCGCCAGGCCGCCGCGCGGTTCGGCATGTCGACGCTCGCCGTCAACGAGATCATCGAAACCGCGCTCGGAGGCATGAATCTCACGCAAACGGTCGAGGGTCGCGAGCGATATCCGATCCGCGTCCGATACCAGCGCGATTTGCGCGAACGGATCGATGAACTGGGCCGGTTGCCGGTCGTCACCGGGATGGGCGATGTCGTTCCGCTCGAATCGCTCGCGAAAGTGCGGACGACGTGGGGCCCCGGCATGATCAGCAGCGAGGACGCGCGGCTGGTCGCCCACGTCGCATTCGCTCCGTCGGGAATCGGCGGCGACCTCGAGACGGTCCAAATCGTCGAACGCGAGCTGCTCGAGGCGCGGCGCGACGGACGGTTGACGCTTCCGGCGGGCTACTCGATCGAGGCCGTCGGGTCGTTCCAGAACCAGCTCGAAGCGAATCGGAGGCTGCTGGTCATCATCCCGATCGTGATCCTCGTCGATCTCCTCATCATCTACATCGGATTCCGCAATCTGCCGCTCGCACTCATCATCTTCTCCCAGATTCCGATCGCCCTCTTCGGAGGCATGATCGGACTCGGCCTCTTTCATGTCGAGATGAACACGGCGATCTGGATCGGACTCATCGCGCTGATCGGAATCGCCGAGGACGACGGGGTCGTGATCGCGACCTACATGGAACAGTTGTTCCGAGGACGCGGGATACGGTCGATCGCCGACCTTCGCGATGCGACGGTCGAAGCCGGCCGCCGGCGCATCCGTCCCTGCCTGATGACCGCGTGCACGACGTTCGCCGCGCTGATTCCGATCATGATCGCGACCGGGCGCGGCGCCGACGTGGCCCGCGCGATGGCCATCCCGGTCTTCTTCGGGATGTTCATCGAGCTCGTCTCGCTGTTTGTCGTGCCCGTCTTCTATTGCGGCTACATGGAGCACCGATGGAAGGGCCGCGTTACGGCTTCGTGATCGATCCGTCGCGTCGTCGCAGGTTGCCCCAGTTCATGTCGAACGGCGGGTCCTCCTGAATGGGGAACTCGGCGGCCCGCTTCTCGTCGATGTCGATACCGAGCCCGGGCCGGTCGTTGGCGAAGTAGTACCCGTCCTTCCATTCCGGGCAACCCGGAAAGACGTCGCGTTCCTGAGGCGTGAACATGCGGGCCTCCTGGACTCCGAAGTTCGGCGTCGCGAGGTCAAGGTGCACGTTGGCGGCGTGTCCGACCGGAGACACGTCTCCCGGCCCGTGCCACGCGGTGCGCACGGCGAAGAACTCGCACATCGCCGCGACTTTTCGGGCCGGGGTCAGACCGCCGATCTGCGAGATGTGGATCCGAATGAAATCGATCAACCGTCCGCTTACCAACGAGACCCACTCGTTCGGATTATTGAACAACTCCCCCATGGCCAGCGGTATCGTGGTCAACGCCCGCAGCTTTTCGAAATAGCCGACATCCTCGGGGCTGAACGGATCTTCCAGGAAGAACAACTTGTACGGTTCGAGGTCCTTGCAAAGCTGCATGGCGAGGATCGGCGGAATGCGTTCGTGCACGTCGTGCAGCAGTTCCACATCGTCGCCGAGCTGCGTGCGCAGGTGTTCGAAGAGTCTGGGAATGAGGCGCGTGTATTTCCGAGGCTCCCAGATTTCGGCTCGCGCGTTGAGCGGCGCGGAGGGCCCGGACGCGGGAGCGTTCCGCGCGCCGTAGGTCGCGTTGCCCACGATCCCGATCTGCGCCCGCACGTGGCGCGCTCCCTCTTCCATCAAGGCGCGCGCGTGGTCCTCGACTTCCTTCAGACTGTTTCCGCTCGCGTGCCGGTAGGTCTCGACGGCGTCGCGGCATTTGCCGCCGAGCAATTGATAGACGGGGAGTCCCGCGTGCTTGCCCAAGATGTCCCACAAGGCCATGTCGACGCCTGAAATCGCGTTCCCCAGGACCGGACCGCTGCGCCAGTAGGAACTCAGGAAACACGATTGCCAGACATCCTCGATGGCGAGCGGGTTCTTGCCGATCAGGAAGGGGCGCAGGAATTCGTCGACGGCCGTTCGAACGACTTTCGCGCGCTGGGTGAACGTCGCGCATCCCAGGCCGTGCAACCCAGGCTGATTCGTCTGGACCTTGACGACGACCAGCCGGATCCCCGCGGGCGCGGTGAGGATCGTCTTGACGTCGGTGATCCGCAAGGCGTCCGCGGCCGCGCGTTCGGCGGGCGCGGCCGACGCATGTTCTTGGGCGCCCGCGCGGCGTTCCGTCAGCCATGGCAAGGCGGCGCCCGCCGAGGAAAACCCGAGACGCGCGATCCACTGCCGCCGATCGAGAACAGGACGATCCGTCATGGTTGGTCTCCGCTTGCGGATTCACTCGGTGGAACCGGCTGTTCTGATTCACCCTCCCCGGCGCCGTCGGGCGCGGAGGCCGCGGGACGCCGCGCCGCGCGCCGCGCCGCGACGTCGACGCACTCGCGCTGCCGATCGGACATCGGCTCCGCGCGGAAACGCGCCAGATCGCGGAACAGCTCGGCGGCCCGTTGCGGGCGAACGCCCTCCTCCCGCATGGCCGTCATGAACGTCCGTTCGACATCGGGAAGGTACTCGGCGCCGCCCGCCTTCCGCGCCTCGCGTTCGAGCCGTCGCCATAGGCGGTGCGCGTCGTGATCGTCGCGGTGGCCTTGCACCCGCCCCGCGCGGGGATCCTCCGCAAAACGTTCGAGGAACTCGTCCATCTCCCGCCGCACGGCCTGGTAGTCGCCCGTTTCGGCGGCGAGGACACCTTCCTGGATGCGCGCGAAGAGTCGATCGGCGGACGGCGGTCGCGTGGCGGTCCACGCGACCGCGATCAGCGCGACGAGCCCGACCGCGAGTCCCGCGAACGACGCGGTTTGCATCCATGAAGCTCCGCGCGCGCCGCGCGACGCGGCATCGGGCTCGCGACCCGACTTGGCATGTTCCTCCTCGATCGACGTGAATCGCGTTTGGGCGACGGTCCCGCCTCGTGTGCCGAATTGCGTCGACGGTTCGGGCGTTTCCCGCGCCGAGGAGGGAACGGCGTCGCCGCCGATCGTTTCCTCGTCCCAAGGAATGTCGTGCAGTCGACTTGACGAAATCTCGCGCGTCGCGACGTCGTACGATCCGGTCGACGCCTTCTTGGGAGTAGGGGACTCGTCATCCGGTTCGCTCCTCCCCGCGCGGGCGACGGCGGAATCCGATCCCGTGCCCGACGGCGAGGCCCCTTCGTCGAGCTCTCCGTTCTCGTCAATCGCCGTCGAACGCGCCAGACGATCCTCATTCAGCGCGTGCAACGTGGCCCTGAGCCGTTTGGCGAGCACAATGGGTGTCGCGACCCGTTTTTGGGGATCGCGGTCGAGCAACTGCAGGATGATGTCGTCCAGCTCCTCGGGCACTTCGGCTTGGAACCGGCGGATCGGATCGGGGGGCCCGGCCCGCATGCGGCTCAGGACCTCGATCGCCGTGCGGCCCGTGAAGGGAGGTCGGCCGAGCAGCAACGCGTACATGACGCCGCCGAGGCTGTAGAGATCCGATCGCGGCGTGACCGGCTCGCCGTCCGCTTGTTCCGGGGCCATGTAGTCGATCGTACCGATGATTCCGCCCGCCGCGGTCAGATGGGTCGCGCCGAAGAGTTTCGCAATGCCGAAGTCGGTGAGCCGGATCGTACCGTCGGACGCGAGCAGCAGGTTGGCCGGCTTGAGGTCGCGATGGATCACGCCGTGATCGTGGGCGTGTTTCAGGGCCAAGCTGACTTGGACGGCGAATTCGGCCACCTCGCGCCAGCCGAACCGACGTCCCTGCCGCAACAAGTCGTGCAGGTTGTTCCCGTCGATCAACTCCATGGCGTAAAAGAGCTGCCCGTCCTGCTCGCCGTACCCGATCAGGCGGACGATGTTGGGATGATGGAGCGTCTTGAGCGTCTCGATTTCCGCGGCGAACCGCGCGCGGAACGATGGCTCGTCCGCGAGCGACGCGGAGAGCACCTTGACGGCCACGCGTTCGCCCGTGTCGCCATGGACGCCTTCGAATACGGCGCCCATGCCTCCGCGGCCGAGCAAACGCGCGATGCGATACGGGCCCAAATGCTCCGGGTGCATCGCGCCATTGTACGCGGAAATCGGACGGGATTCACGCTGAGGCGAACGCCTTGTCGATGGACCCGCTCGACAAGCACCCCCCGGACGCTCAGCGCACGCGCGCGACCGACTCGATGCGGATCGGCGTCACCGGAACGGCCGGGAACTCCTCGGCCGCGCGGGTCGGCGACTCCGCCAGCCGGTCCACGACGTCCATTCCCTCAATCACGTCGCCGAACACGCAGTAACCGTACGCGTCCTCGGTGACGTCCCCCGCCGCGGGCGCGCGGAAATCGAGCGACGGATTGTCCACGAGATTAATGAAGAACTGCGATGTCGCGCTGTGGGGATAGTCGGGATGGCGCGCCATCGCGAGCGTGCCGCGCCGGTTCGCCGCGCTGTTCTTGGATTCGTTGCGAATCCAAGCCCGCGTCGGTTTGGCTTTCATTTCGGCCGAATAGCCGCCCATCGCGACCATGAACCCAGGCTCGACGTGGTGCACCACCGTTTGATCGTAGAACCCGCGATCGACGTAGTTTTCGAGGAAATTCTCGACCGTTCGGGGCACCCGATCGTCATGCAGGCGGACCTTGAACGCGCCCGCCGACGTCGTGACCACGACGACCGTCGGGTCGCGCGGCGGCGTCGCCGGATCCTTGGCGCCGCCCGCTCCGCGCGCGAGGGTCGCGGACGCGATCGACGGTTGTTCGCTGTCCGTCGCCGCGGCAGTCGCGGAAACACTCGCCGTCGGGACCGGCGCGTCGCTCCCACCACACCCCGCGACGGCTACGGCGACCGCCGCCGCCAGGGTCGCCACGCGAATCGTCCCCATCCGCGGCTCGGCCGCCGTCCCGTTCGTGCGTTTCCAGAGCGCCATCCACCGAACCTCCCTGTTCGCGTCGGCCGTCCTATCCTCGGTCGAGCCATCCCCGCCCGATTCCCCTCACCGCGCGCGGCGCGGCTCGAATGCACATCCTTGCGCGGCGCGTATCATGCCGATTCCCCGCAATTCCCGCAACAGGAGTTTTTGAACCGAGGGAGCGACGGCGCGGCGGCGCGACGGAGCCCCGTTTTCAAGGCGTCGCTCCGCCGACGCGGGTCGCGAGCGACGATAGGGCCTTGCGGGCGTCGGCGTCGTCGAACGGATTCGAGTTGGGCTCGGGAGGCGGCGCGGGGCCACCCCCGCCTCCGCCACCACCCCGCCGGAACGGTAGGCCGACCGCGTCCTGACGCGTCTTCTGATCGTCGGTGAGCATTCCCAGGATCTGATCGTAGGTCGCCTTCGCCTCGTCGTCGGCCAGCGATTCCTTTTTCGCAAGATCTTCGAGCACCGTTTTCATTCCCGCCTTTTGCTCGTCGGTCAATGCGATGGCGATGTCGCCGGTGAGCAGTTCGAGCTTGCGGACGAGGGTCGTCAATTGGCGTTTGGGATTCGGTTGGCCTCCCATACCGCCCATGCCCATACCGCCCATGCCCATCATGCCTCCGGCGGGCGGGCCGCCGCCCGGGCCGCCGCCCGACGCGCCCGGCGGGCTCGTGGTTGCGGGCATGCCCGGCACGAAGTCGATGTTGTTGGACGCGAGGATGACGTCGTAGCCGAGTCCTTTGAGGAGCGCGGCGGAGGCCGCCGCGCCGATGAGGATGCCGACGATGGCGGACGCGAGCCAGATCGGAACATCCTTGGAAGACCGACTCTGGCGCAGAAAAAGGACCATCACCAGGACGGTCGCGAGCGCGAGGACGAGCACGAAACTCCCGACGACGTCGAGCGGCATGGAAGGAACTCCGGTCGGTTGGTTATCGTTCGGAACGGGAAGGCGCCGAATGCGAATCACGAATCGGATGGGGATGCGATCGAAGATGAAGGCCGTGTCACGGGACCCATGAAACGGACGAATCGATGTGCGGACTCACCGATGAGCGAACGAACAAACGGGGCGGCGGACGATCGTCCGCCGCCCCGCTCGATTTGCTCCATGCGATGAAACGGACCGGGCGGCCTCAATTGCCCGCCGCTCCTTTTTCCGCTTCCTCGACGAGCCCCTCGATCCATTTGTCGAGCGTTTCATTGCCTGGCGAGCCGACCGACTTGTATCGGATGCGGCCTTGGGCGTCGAGGACATACATGGTGGGCCAACCGCGAACGCCCCATTCGGCCGAGATGGGACCTTGCGTCCCCTTCTCGCCGTTCCAGAACGAACGCCAGGTGATGTTCTCGGACGCGATATCTTTCTTGATCTTCTCGCGATCCTTGTCGCTGTTGACACCGATCAGGACGAATGGCTTGCCGGCAAGGCGTTGCACGAGCGACCGCTCGTGTGGGTACATGGCCCTGCAGGGCGGTCACCAATGGCCCCAGAAATCGAGCATGACGACCTTGCCGCGGTAATCGCTGAGCTTGAACGCGACGCCGTCGATGTCCTCGCCTTCGATTTCCGGAGCCGTTTGACCGACACCGAACTTCTTGACGTTTTCGAGATCGGCTTTGGCGAGATCGCCGAGTTTCCCTCGGGCGCCCGCCACATCGGCGAATTCGTTGACGACGCGTTCGAGCATCGCGATGGCCTTCTGGGCCATCTCGATGCTGCCCTCGCGTCCGGCGGCGTCGTTCAACCGGCCGGCGATCGACATGAGGGCCTGTCCCTTGACGGCGGGATTCGTGCTCTTTTCGGAGATGGTCACAAGGGCCGCTTCGGCCTTGGGATCGCGGTTGTTGGCGAGGATCTGGCAAACGGTCGCGATCTCGGGACTCTCGATGTGGTTCGCGACCAGCAATTCGATCGCCTCGTCGAACTGGGGTCCACCCCGCGCCGCGGAAAGGACTCGGCCGAGCGCCGTCGCGGCCTGCGGGTCCTTGGGATTCGCGCGGGCGAATTCCAGGAACCGGGTCGCGTACTTCGGCGAGAGCCCGAGGATTTCCTGGCGGATCTTCGCTTGCGCTTGCGGATCTTTCTCGGCGCGGTACTTCGCCATCAGATCCTGATTTTCCTTGGAATACTCTTTCATGATGGCGTCGAAGCCACCTTCCTGCGCCGACACGGCGCGCGGTTCCCGAACTCCGGCGACCGCGGCCGCCAAAAGGGCGAGGAACATCAGATCACGTCGTTTTCGAATCAAGCGAGGCCTCCTGTGCATACGAGGAACAAGAACGCCGCGTGCGGCGGTCGGTCCGAACGCGGACCCGCCCGTTCCGCACGCCGATCATCGTACGGGCTCGCGACCCGTCGCACAATCTTCGCCGACCGAATTCGGACGAGAACGGGGGTCGGCGTTGGTTCCGGGCCGTTTCGGGTCGATGGCGGACCGGGACCGCGCCCGATTAGAATGGTCACGCGGCCGAAGTGGGATCGGCGAATGCCTCGCGACGAACGCCGCAAACCATCGAGTCGAATTGATGAAAGACGCGTTGCTTGCCGAGCTGCGGGAGATCTTTCCACCCGATCGGCTGTTGTTGAAAAAGGCGCAGATCGTTCCGTACGAGTCCGACGGCCTCACGGCCTTCCGGGCTCAACCCCTTGCGGTCGTCCTGCCGACGACCCAAGCGGAAGTCGTTCGCGCGGTGCGGGCGTGCCATCGCCACGCGGTTCCGTTCGTGGCACGGGGAAGCGGCACAAGCCTTTCCGGCGGGGCCGTCCCGGTCGCCCAGGGAATCGTGATCGCCCTGAATCGACTCAACCGCGTCGTACGATATGACGCCGCGAACCGGATCGCCGTCGTCGAACCGGGCGTCATCAATACGCGAGTCTCGACGATCGCCGCTCCGGACGGCCTGTATTTCGCCCCGGACCCATCGAGCGGTCCGGTATGCACGCTGGGCGGAAACGTCGCGTTCAATTCGGGCGGCGCGCATTGCCTGAAGTACGGGATGACGTCCAACCACGTCCTTGGCCTCAAGATCGTACTGCCCGACGGCGAGATATGCGTCTTGGGCGGCGACAGCCTTGAGATGGTCGGCCCGGATCTGACGGGCATGTTCATCGGGAGCGAAGGGCTCTTCGGCATCGCGCTGGAAATCACCCTTCGGTTGATTCCGCGACCGGAGGTCTATTTCACGCTGCAGGCCGCATACGATTCGCTGGAAAAGGCCGGCGACGCCGTTGCCATGGTCGTGGCGTCGGGCTTACTTCCGGGCGCTCTTGAAATCATGGACCGCATCGCGATGGACGCGGCGCTCGCCGCCATCGGGGCGATCTACCCGCGCGACGCCAAGGCGATGCTCATCGTCGAACTCGAAGGGACGGCGGAAGAGGTCGAGGCGGAACGCCCCAAGTTGCTCGACGTCATCCGCGCATCGGGCGCCCATGAGACGCTCGTCGCCCAGGACGCGACCGAACGATTGAAGATCTGGACCGGCCGCAAGTCGGCGTTCAGCGCGGTCGGCCGACTGAGCCCCGACTTCATCGTCCAAGACGGAGTCGTGCCCCGAACGAAACTGGGAGAGGCGCTCGCCGAAATCGAATCGCTCAGCAGGCGTTTCGGCATTCGGGTCGCCAACGTCTTTCATGCCGGCGACGGAAACCTCCATCCCTTGATCATGTACGACGGTCGCGAACCCGGCGCGTGGGAACGGGCCGAGGAGCTTGCCGGACATATTCTCCGCATGTGCGTACGACTCGGCGGCTCGATCACCGGAGAACACGGCGTGGGACTCGAAAAGCGAGCCTACCTACGGGACATGTTCGGCGATTTCGACGTCGAGTTCATGCATGCGCTTCGCAGGGCCGTCGATCCGCTCGAACTCGCCAATCCGGGTAAGATGCTGCCGTCCGCCACCGCGCCCGCATTGACCGCCCGCGGCGCTCACCCGCTCGAACGCCAAGGAATCATCTCCCGCGAATGACGGTTTCGAATGCGCCGCGACATCCAAGGCCGTTCGTCCACCGCGCGGAACCGAGAGGGAACCACGCTCATGTCCGATCCGATCGATGTGGGAACGGCTGACGAACTTCGCGGCCTCGTCCGCGGGATTCCCGAAGTGCGGGTCGCGGGCGGCGGCACGAAAACCGCCTTGAGTCGTTCGGCGACCGTCCGCGTGGCGGGCCTTCGCGGTATCGTCGAATACGAACCGAGCGAATACACGATCACCGCGCTGGCCGGCACGCCCGTCCGCGACATCGCCGCCGTGCTTGCCGAACACGGTCAGTTCCTCCCGTTCGATCCGCCGCTCGTTGACGCCGGTTCGACCCTCGGCGGCACGATCGCATCCGGCCTGTCGGGCTCCGGCCGATTCCGCTACGGCGGAATCCGGGACTTCCTGCTCGGCGTCCGGCTCGTCAATGGCGACGGCGACATCGTGCGGGGCGGTGGCCGTGTCGTCAAGAATGCGGCGGGATTCGATATTCCTCGACTGACCGTCGGCAGTCTCGGCTGCTTCGGCGCGTTGATCGAGGCCACGTTCAAGGTCTTTCCGCGCCCCGAGTCGTATGCGACTTTGATCGCGAGGTCCGCGTCCATGGACGAAGCGATCGAAAATCTGCAGCGGATCGCGCACTCGGCCGAAGAACCCGCCTGCTTGGATCTTGTCGACCGATCGACGCTGCACATTCGAATCGGAGGAATGGCGTCGGCGCTGTCCCATCGGGTCGAACGCGTGCGCCGCCTGCTGCGCGGCACAGTCGATGTCGTGGTTTCGGATGACGGCCTCTGGAGTGAATCACGCGAGTTCGCATGGGTGCCGCCGGGGCACCATCTCGCAAAAGTCCCGATCACGACATCGCAGATCGGCGCACTGGAGTCGGAATGGGAGTCGGTCGGCGCGGGGCCGCGGCGCTACGCGGCCGGCGGCCACGTCCTCTGGCTCGCTTGGCCAGGCGGGCGCCCCTGGGACGCCGTCGATCGCGTGCTCCGATCATTCGGACGCTCCGCCCTGGTCGTGTTCGGCGACGGCAAGACGGTCCAGCACGGCGTCTGGAATCCCACGCCGTTCGCACAACGCCTCGCCCGCGTGTTTGACCCGAACGGCGTGTTCCGGCTCGCTCCCGCGCGAACCGGCCCCACCGATCATCCATGAACGGCGTTTTGGGCGAGTTCGAATTCAGGCATGGAATCCCCCCCGTTCGCGTTCCCCGCCGAGATGTTTGCTTCGGTAACGCAGTAAAGAGCGCGTGTCATGCAACACGAGATGTCGATTGACGAATTGGGAACCTATGGGCCGGCGATGAGCAACGCCGTGCGCACATGCGTGCATTGCGGGTTTTGCCTCCCGGCATGCCCGACCTATCAGGTCCTCGGTAGTGAAATGGACTCGCCGCGAGGCCGGATCTTCCTGATGAAGGAAGTGCTCGAGGGCCGAGTGGAACTCGACGAAGCCGCGCCGTACATCGATCGATGCCTCGGCTGCCTTGGCTGTGTGACGGCGTGCCCTTCGGGCGTTCCGTACGGCGATCTCCTGACGCTCTATCGAGGCCGCGCGGAGTCGCGTCGTCGCCGTCCCTGGTTCGAACGCTGGACGCGTCGTTTCGTGCTCGCCACGATTCCCTACCCCGGCCGCTTTCGCCGCGCCGCTTGGCTCGGTCAATGGGCCCGCCGGTTCGCGCCGCTCCTTCCCGCTCGAATGCGGGCGATGACCGAGCTCCTTCCCTCGCGGATCGAGCCGTCCCAACCCCTTCCCGCGACGATCCCGGCACAGGGTCCTCGCCGCGCCCGAGTCGCCCTACTGGCGGGTTGTGCCCAGCAGGTACTCGCTCCCGACATCAATTGGGCCACGGTGCGCGTGCTCGCGGCGAACGGCGTCGAAACGGTCGTTCCGCGCGCCCAGGTTTGCTGCGGCGCGATGTCGGCCCATACGGGCGACCTCGCGCGGGCCCGCTCATTCGCCCGAGCCAACCTCGCCGCCTTCCCCGACGATGTGGATGCCATCCTGACCAATGCGGCGGGCTGTGGATCGGGTATGCGCGAATACGGACTGTGGTTCGTCGGCACGCCTCTTGAATCGCAGGCGAGGCGATTCGCGGATCGGACCCGCGACGTCGCCGCATTCCTCGATCAACTCGGCCTTTCCAAGTCTCCGCCTCCACTCAAACGCGCTCGCCGAGTCGCCTACCACGACGCGTGCCACCTCGCGCACGCGCAGAAAGTGCGCGAAGCGCCTCGACGACTGTTGCAGTCGATCGGCGGACTCACCGTTCTTGAAATCCCCAACGGCGAGTTCTGTTGTGGGTCCGCGGGAACCTATAACATGGAACAACCGGAAACAGCGGACATTCTGGGTAGGGCGAAGGCGGAGGCGATTGCGTCCGTCTCCGCCGATACGGTCGTCACGGGAAACATCGGTTGCATGATGCAAATCGAGTCGCATCTCCGCCGTCTGGGAAGGCCGATTCCCGTAATGCACACGATGGCCATCCTGGACGCCGCCTATCGAGGAGACGGGTAGTCCCATGCCGGATCGCATTCGTTGCACGATCGCGTGGCGAGCCCATCCCGGTGGACTCGATCAACCCATTCCTCCGGCTCGATCGCCCGCCGTTCGGAGCCGGTGGATCGGATTGATTGCGCTCGCCGCGTGCGTCGCGGGGCTCGGCCTTCGCCATGACGACGCTTGCGCGGAACGGGTGACGATCGACGAACCGGCGCATGCCGTGCATGAGGCGCGCGGTCGGGGAGGCATGGTCGTGTCCGCGACGCGAACGGCGAGCGAGGCGGGACGCGACGTGCTCACCGACGGTGGTTCGGCCGTCGACGCGGCCGTCGCCGTGGCGTTCGCTTTGGCCGTGAGTTGGCCCGAAGCGGGGAATATCGGAGGAGGCGGATTCATGATGGTGCACGCGCCGAGCGGCGAATCGGTCTGCGTCGACTATCGCGAGTGCGCGCCGAGGAACGCCAACCCCACGATGTACACGCCGAACGACTCCGTGAATCACCCCAAAGCCGTCGGCGTTCCCGGAACCGTGCGCGGACTCGCGAAAGCCCATGCCCGGTTCGGCAAACTGCCGTGGCGGAGGCTCGTCGAACCCGCCGTCGCGCTCGCCCGCGACGGGTTTGAAGTCGATCGCCACCTGGCCGCGTCACTCAACAGCGTTCTCTCCCGCGATGAAGTCCGGAGCGACCCGCGTTGTTCGGAACTTCGCCGCGTGTACGGGCGGGCCGACGGAAAACCGTGGAGCGAGGGGGACCGTATCGTCTTGCCGGATCTCGCGGCGACGCTGCAGGCCATCGCCGAGAACGGCCCCGACGCATTCTACGGCGGCTCCATCGCGCGCAGGCTCGCGGACGATATGAAGGCCTCGGGCGGTTGGATCACCGACGAGGATTTGCGAGCATATGAGGCGATCGTACGGACGCCCATCGAGATCTCCTATCGCGGCTTTCGCATCCTCGCGCCGCCGCCGCCGAGTTCGGGCGGGATATGCTTGGGACTCATTCTCGGAATGCTCGAACCGCGACATCTGGCCGAGAAATCCCCGTACGGCGCGGAAGCCATCCATCTGACGGCCGAGGCGATGCGCCGCGCATTCCTTGAACGGGCTCGATACATTGGCGATCCGGCCTTTGCTCCCATTCCCGATCGATTGCGTTCCAAGGAACACGCGATTCGACTGGGAGATTCCATCGACGAACGTCGCGCGACGTCCAGTTCCGAATTGGGTGCGGACATCCTGGAACCGCACGAATCGTCGAGCACGACGCATTTCAGCGTCATCGACGGGGAGGGACTCGCCGTCTCCAACACGTACACACTCGAAGCGCCTTTCGGGTCGCGGGTGGTGGTACCCGGGACGGGGTTCCTGCTCAACAACGAGATGGGCGACTTCAACTGGTTTCCCGGCGCCACGAACGCAACCGGACGGATCGGAACTCCCGCGAATACGGTGGCTCCCGGGAAACGCATGTTGAGTTCCCAGACTCCCGTCATTGTGCTCAAGGACGGAAGGCCCTACGTATTGACCGGCAGCCCGGGGGGCCGCACGATCATCAATACGGTCGCATCCATACTGCTCAACGTCCTCGAATTCGAGATGGACTTCGCGCAGGCCATCGCCGCGCCCCGAGTCCACCATCAGTGGATGCCCGATCGACTCGACCTCGAATCCGGACCGCGAATCACCGACGCGACCGCGGAAACGCTGCGCGCCATGGGCCACTCGATCGGTCGACCCACGATCCAGGGTTCGGCCCACTCGATTCGTGTCGACCCGGTAACCGGCGAGTACCACGGGGTCGCGGATTGGCGTCGAGGCGGCTTCGCTTCCGGACTCGATGCCCGTCCGGCCCGCGCCGACAAGTGACGTCAAGGAACGCCGACCGCGCGGCGCTCGCGTTCGATCGAGGCATCGGGACGCGCGGTCCAATACCGAGCCTCCTCCGAGGTTCGGCGCGCGGATCCTCCCGAACGGACATCACTTCGAATCCTTCGAATCCGAAGCCAAATCGTTCAGTACGCGTTCGAGAACGCCGGCGCGATCGCGAAGCCAATCCAGAGTCACCAAGGAGCGCACCTTCCAGCCGAACGCTTCGAGAAGGCGCGGGCGCTGGACGCGGAATTCGAGGAGGCTCAACTCCGCCGCCGATCGACCGTCCGCCGCCGCCTGGCCGGTCCGCCCTTCGATGGGAACCGTACGGTCGAAGAGCAGGGCGAGCCGATACGCGTTCTCGCCCGGTTTTCGAACGGCCAGATCGACTTGGAACTGGGAGTGACCGATGTCGAAATCGCACGCCCATCCCTGTTTGGCGAGTTCCTCGGCAAGTTCCCGCGCGGATGCGTTCGGTTCCTCCGACACATGTTCGAACGCGTCCGATGCGTGGCGGAAATCGCGGAGCACTCGGTCGGACGTCGACGTCTCACCGATGGACACCGCCGAGGCGTAACGCAGGTACTGTTTGAGGCACTTCGCGCCGACGTTGTGGTCGTTCGTGATCGCCGCATCGTCAAAGGACGCGATGACGGCCATATGCCGTTTGGCGCGCGTGAACGCCACGTTCAATCTCCGTTCGCCGCCGGACGCGTTGATCGGCCCGAACAGCATGCGCATCGCGCCCGTCGAATTCGGCCCATAGCAGACGCTCAAAATCACCAGATCCCGCTCGTCGCCCTGAATATTCTCCAGGTTCTTGATAATCAGGCCAACGAATTGACCATCGATTTCCCGCTCGCATTCGGCCTCATACGACTCGCGGAACGCATCGTCCGAGCGAGCCAACTCGTCAATCGCCTCCTCGATCCGGGTCTGCTGGGCCTCGGAGAACGCGATGACCGCGATCGTCCATCCGTTGCGCCGCCGGAGGACGTCCCGGATCAGTTCGGCGACATAGGCCGATTCGACCGGATTCACTCGATCCTCATAGACCGCGTGTGTCATCCGGTGGAAGCTGATGGGGCGGTCGAACAGCGAGTCGGCATTCGCGGCGGCATCGGTCGCCGAGGCGGCCGCGAGTCGCGGTCGCGCGGCGGACGCGAGTTGCTCCTCGGGAACCGTCAAGAGGCGTCCCCCATAGAATGCGGCGTTCGAAAACGCGATGAGCGACTCATTGCGACTGCGGTAATGCCAGCCCAACATCGTCGACGGAAGGTGGCGCGACGCGTGATTGAGCAGACTTTCGCTCGCCAAGTCATACTGGTTCACCGCGTCGTCCTCGGTCCACTCGACGTCGAGCTCCTCCTCGTCGCGCTTCTGGAAGAAGCTCGTGGGCGGCAGTTGCATCTCATCACCCACGACAATCGCCTGCTTTGCGCGGAAGAGCGTCGGAACGGCTTCCTCGAGCGTGATCTGACTCGCTTCGTCGAAGATCACGACGTCGAACGCATCCGGCGTCAACGGGAGCGCGTCGGACACGCTGAGCGGGCTCATCAGCCAGACCGGCTTGAGGTCGCGGACCACATCGGCGGTCGGCCCCGAAACGAGCTCGCGGATCGAGCGGAACCGGGTTGACTTGGCGAACTCGCGTTCGAGATCGCGGCGGCCGTTGAGATAATTCTTGCGGCGCGCCTTTTCGTCCGAATCCGCGCCGGTCGCCGGAGCATCGGCCCGCGCGACGCATTCGCGAAACAGGCGCATGGCCTGTCCGGCCACGTGCGAAGCGTTCGCGTCGAGCCATGCCTCGTAGGCATCCGCCAGCTCGCTCGCTTTGGACGCGGACGCGTCGGATGTCCAATCGCGGAGCCAAGGGGCCTCGCGAATCAGGCCGTCGACGGATGCGGCGAGCGTGCCGGCTTCCAGTTGGCCGACCGTCACCGGCGCGCCGCGCAGCGCGGCGGCCACGGAAGGCGGCAGGTCCGCCAAGGCGCGCAGGCAGTCGAGGAATCGCGGCAACTCGCTCCGCGCCGCGGCCATCGCTTCGATCAACTCCTGGATGGACGGGAGCGTGAGACCGGGGACTTCGGAGAGAAGATCGGAAAGCGCGGCATCGACCTTCCCGCGCTTCTCCGCGGCGATGCGGAACAACGGAGCCCGCTTGGCAAGATCGTCACGCCCGAGCCACACCGTCAACGGCTCGCGAAGGTCCTCGGGGACTTCTCCCTCGGCGCGGCGGGCCGCCGCGACGCGTTCCAATAGTTCGCGGCCGGACTTCGCATGGGGAAACTCGCCGATGATCCGCCGTTCGAGGTCGACGCGCGCCGCGTCGAACGCGTGCTCCTTCGCGAGCCCATCGAGCACCTCGGCCCAGGACGGCTGAATCGCGTGACGCGCGAAATCGTATCGCATCGACAGCGTGGCGCGCAGCCGCCACCACGCCGGCTTGAACCAGCGGAACGGGCTAGACGCGAGCGCGCGTTCGACGTCCACGGCGCGCCGCGTGTCGTCGGGAGTCAACTTGAATTTCCAGCCCGCGTTGCGTTCCGCTTGCCGGCTCAGCAGAGTCTCGGCGTCCTCCATTTCGGCGCGGAGGGCATCAAGGCGTCGCGACCGTTCCGACCCTGGCGAAAGCAAGTCCGTTCCCCCGGTTTCGAGCAGGCCCGCCGCGCCGCCCGCGAACATCAACAGGCCGGCCTCGAGCTCCGGTCGCTCGAACGCCTTTTCGGGCAATCCCGCCGCCGTCCACGCCTCGCGGGATTCGCGGCACGCGCGGCGGGCCGAATCCAGTGCGCGGTCGAATCGGGATTCCCCTTCCGGATCGGTCGCGAAGTCGGCGCGGGACAGTCGGAGCGGATGCCGCGCGAGGACACCGTCGGGACGGACGCGTTCGAGCAGCGTCCGGAAGCGGCCGAGCGCCGATTCCGCGTTCAGGAAATCGGCCAAAGGAACCGCCGGGGCACCGTCGCGCACGACGCCGCGCCGCCGCAGGTCGACAAGCCGTTCGATGACGCGCCGGGCCGAAATCGACGCGCTGGGAACCGCCGCCGCGAGAACACGCTCGGCGTTGCCCAACGATGCGATCGCTTCGGACAACCGCCGAGTCGCCCCGTCGCGGGAGGGGGCGCGGCGCTGCGAAACGCCGAGGAACTTCTCGTAGGTATCCCGCAGTTCGAGGACAAACGCCTTCTTGTCGATCTGGGAATCGTGAATCAAACAGCAAAGACCATGGAGCCCCTTCTGCTTGAGCCGAGCGTAGACCACATCGATCGCCGCGCGTTTCGCGCAAACGAAAAGCACGCGTTTGCCATTCGCGACGAAATCGACGATCAGGTTCGCGATCGTCTGCGATTTTCCCGTTCCCGGAGGACCTTGGATGATATACGTATCACCCGTTCGCGCCCGCGCGACGGCCGCGACCTGCGTCGGATCGGTCGGGAGCACGTCGAATCTCGAGTCGATGGTCGAAATGGGCGTCGTCGAGTCGACCGGTTTCGGAGCCAGCCGAAACGTCGATTGGAACGCGCCCGCGTCCGGACATTCCGCGATCAGTTCATCGTAGTCGCGCACCAGCGACATTCGCTGGTAGCGGAAATTGGCGAGCGTGACGTTCGTCAGATCGAGCTTCCAGGCGTACGGATCATCACGGTTCGGCCCGTCTTCCCGGCTCGGTGCCGGTTCCGGCGCGGACGTCATAGGATCTCGGACCGCCCGTGTTTCCGAAACCGACGTCCCGGACTCGATCGGCGCGACGTCCTCCCGCGCGGGGGACCGAGGATTGCTTTCGCATCGTCGCCTCTGATATTGCGCCAACCGGCGCCTCGCCAGCGCCTGCCCCGAAGCGATGTCCGGTCGGTCGACGCATTCCAATTCCACCGACAGCCCGGAAACGCTCAACCACGCGCCGATCCGTTGCTGGAGGTCGACGATCGCCGCGAACCGACATTCGACGGTCTCGGGAAGGGCCCATCCGAATTGCTGCTCGAACAACCGGCGGATCACCGGGTTCAATTCAAGATCCTCGGAGACGGCCCGCACCCAATACGAGTCGCGCACTCCCTTCTCGCGAGTCAGTTCGACGGGCATGAGAAGCAAAGGCGATTCAAACCGCTCGATCGGCTCGACCTTCAGTTGGGTCCAACTCAGGAACACCACCGCCAAACGAAGCTGGGCCGTTCCGAATTCCATCAGATCGCGGCGGGCTTCGAGCCGGATGCGATTCAACGCGATCGGCATGTACGCCGCTTGGGCGAAATCGACGTGTTCGTTCAGCAGGACGGGCTTGTCGCGCAGCACGGCGAGGAACCGTTCGTCGCAGGTGAGCACCGCGTCGGCGGGGACATCCTCCGGCGGCCCTTCCAGGGGTATCGAGGCCAGGCTGAGATTCACCGACGCCGTGGTCGGGCGGAAGTGGAGCAGTCGGTTACGGCGAGTCCCATCGAACAGGCGCTGCTGGAGTCCGCCCAGAATCGCCCGCTCCTTCGTCGCGGATCGTGAAGGTTGCGTCTCAGCCATGTGCTCGTCGCGCCGACGGCGCCCTATCCTCTTTGCGATAACGAATGGGCTAATTGTAGGGTGTTACCGGGAGCTTGGGCGAGACCCGACAGTGGCCGCGTGTCCGTCGTTCGTCCAACACGATCGCGAGGGACGGTTTCGCCGCAAACGGACTCCGATTCCGGCGAGAACGGTTGCCTCAAAGGAATGGCAACCTACCTTTGCGGAGTTCCGCGCGCCGAGACGATCCGATGCGGTTGTCGTCATTCCGGGAAGGCCGATGACGGCGCGGGGAGGGGTTGGACCAATTGGGCGGGTCACGCCGCCCGCTCGAACCAGGATCGGGATCATGGATGTGGATTTTGACGCCGCTCGGTCCTCGTATGACGCGGGTCAGGCACCGCGGCGCCACGTTCGACTTTGGAAGAAGGCCGCGTCCCGCGTCTGTGGGCTGGCGGCGCGGACCCTTGGCCCTGCGTCCACACCACGCGCTCGGCATCCTGACGTATCACCGTGTCTGTCCGGAGCCGCAGTCCGGCCCGGCTCCCTCCTGGAATGTCCGGCCGGAACGGTTGGAACGCCAACTCAGCGGCCTCCTGCGTCTTGGCTTCCGCGCGATTCCGCTTGGCGCGGCGCTGCGGTATGCGGCGCTCGGGCGGAAACCTCCCGCGCGCGCCTTTGTCGTGACGTTTGACGACGGGTATTCGAACTACCGATCACACGCGCTGCCCGTGCTGGACCGATTGAGGATTCCGTCCACGGTCTTTCTCGCGACCGCGTACCTCGACCAGGACGGCCCGTTTCCGTTCGACGCGTGGGCGATCGAATACGCCGCGCGCGAGCGGCCGGCGGCCGAATGTCACCGACCGTTGGCTCGCGCGGAATGTCGGGCGTTGTCGGCGAACGGCAACGTGGAGATCGGTTGCCACACGCACACGCATCGGGTGTTCCGCGGACGCGCCGACCTGTTTCGCGAGGACATGGCGCGTTCGATTTCGCTTCTCGAGAGCGAATTCGGCGTTCGCCGCGCGCCGTTCTCGTTCCCGTTCGGAATCTGCGACGAGCCGATGATGGCGGCGGCCCGGACATGCGGCGTTTCCTGCGCTCTGACGACACGGGAACGGCTGAACGCGTCGAACGACCCGTTCGGCTGGGGGCGATTCGGCGTGATCGACGGCGATTCGCCGAGCGCGCTCGCCGGGAAACTCGGCGGATGGTACACGACTGTTCGGGATTGGTGCGATCGACGAATCGTGGATCCGGCTCGCGCGCAGGAACTCCCGACGGCGCTGGGCGTGACGGACGTACGGGGCTTGGAAGAGACAGCGGCCATCCATCGGTCCATGAAGACACCGTGTTGAATATCGCTCATGATCCCCGCGAATTTCGTGTCGCACATACGATTGTTCTACCGACCGATTCGCGCCGGCATTGATCGGCTCGCGCGCCGCGATAACGCCGGACGAACGGCGATCGGAGCCCTCACGCGCTCAAAGGGCCTTTGGTGCCTGATCGATCAGGCCATTGTCAGCGCGACGGGTTTCCTGACGTCGGTGCTGCTCGGCCGCATGCTGTCGGTCGACGGACTCGGCGTTTTCTTCCTCGCATGGAACCTGGTTCTGATCGCGCGTGCCGTTCAAGGTGACCTGATTACGTCACCCTACATGGTCTATTGCCGCCGAAAGGCGGAGGACGCCGCGCCGTACTACGGCGGGAGCGTCGCGGGGCATCAGTTCATACTGACCGCCGCGCTCAGCGCCGCATTGGCGATCGGAACGGCCGTGCCGGCGTGGGCGGGCGCGGCGGAATCCCGCGTGGCGGTCGGTTTCGTCGTCGCGGCCACGATGCCGTTTCTCCTGGTGCGGGAATTCACCCGCCACTATTCGTACGCCCATTTGCGCATCGCGCCGGTCGTGCTGACCGATATCCTCGTCCTCGTTCTGCAACTCGGAGGGCTTGTCCTGCTCTCGTTCCTGGCCTCGATGACCGTCTTTCGCGCCTATCTCGTGATCGGAGGCGCATCGGCGCTGGCCAGCTGGGCCTGGTGGCGGCTCGCTCGCCCGAATTGGAAATGGAACGCCGCGCGGGCGATCGAGGATTGGCGGACGAACTGGCGGTTCGGGAGGTGGGCGCTCGCGAGCCAGATCGCGGGCCGCGCGACCGTTTGGATCGCGCCGTGGTTGCTGGCCCTCTGGCACGGCGAGCGGGCGACGGGCATCTTCGCCGCGTGCGCGACATTGGTCAATCTCGCGGGCATGTTCGTCACGGGTGTCGGCAATTACCTGACGCCAAGGGCCGTCGCCGCGTTGGCGGAGTCCGGCACCCGGGAACTCGTACGGATCCTCCGACGCGTCGCCGTTCTCTACGGGATCGTGCTCGGCGGATTCGTCGTCGCGATGATCGTCTTCGGCGACGTCCTGGTCTCTGCCGTCTACGGTCCGACATACGCCGGGAACGGGACCGTCATCGGCGTGCTCGCCGTCGGCATGTTGATCACGAGTTTCGGGATCGTGGTCGGAAACGGGCTCTGGGCCCTCGATCGTCCCCGCCCCAATTTCGCGGCCGATATCGCGTCACTCGCCGGAAGCGCGTGCCTGCTGCCTTGGGCGGTTTCCGAAAGGGGCGTCGCGGGTGTCGCCTGGTCGTTGCTGGCCGGAACGGTGCTCGGCACCGCGGTCCGGGCATGGGCCTTTCGGCAGGCGATTTCCGATCGCATCGCGGCGGAGGAAACCGCATGACGCGTCCGACCTCCCCCGAAACGCCGGAACCGGACCCCCGCGCGTCGCGCCCGGTCTCCGTCGTTCCCGCCGCGCTGTTCCTCGTCTCCGTGTTTTACGTCACCGAGCCGATGGAGATCGGATTCTCGGCGGGGCCGAGCATGCACATCATTGACAGCGAGGAATCGACCCTCGAACGCGTCGACAGGAACGTCGAGGCGCACCGTTCGGGCCATGCGGGCCGCAAGGTCGGAATGATCGTGCTCGCCGGCGCGGGCCTGTATTGGCTCCGCTCATCCCGCAACACGCCCTGCGCGCCGCGCGGCCCGATCGGATATCTGGTCCTCGCGTTCGCCGCATGGTGTCTCTTGAGCGTCACGTGGTCGATCCAACCGGCGATCACGCTCAAACGCCTGTTCGTGCTCGGCTCGCTGTTCCTCGGCGCCTTGGGCATCGCGCGCCGATTCACGCTTTCGGAACTCTGTCGCGTGTGCGTGCTGGCCACCGGAATCGTGGCGGCGGTCGGTTTGTCGAGCGAACTCGCCTTTCGGACGCTTCGCCCCTGGGAATCCGAATACCGGTATTCCGGCTTGAACTGGCCCGCATTCACCTGCTGGAATCTGACGCTGTTCCTGTTGAGCCTGTGGATCGTCGCGGGGCGCCGGATCGGCACATGGTGGATCCCGGGCGCACTCACCATCGCATTGGCGTTCCTGACGCGGACCCGGGCCGGGACCGCGTCCCTCATCGCCGCCGGCGCGGGGCAATTCGCGCTCACGGTCCCCGTCCCCAATCAGGTCGGCGCGACCGTTCTCGCGGCGCTCGTGGTCGGACTCGGTTTGCTCGGCGCGGCGTTCCTCGGCGTTGACCTGCCGCTCATGCTCGTTCACACCGTCAATCTCGGCCGTGAGGAATCGGCGGGCGACATTTCGGGCCGGGCGGGAGTCTGGACGGGGCTCTTGCCGTACATCCTGGCGCGCCCCGTCACCGGATACGGTTACGAATCGTTCTGGTCCGAGACCCACTTACGGGCGATCGGCGAACAGAATTGGGGCGTGCCGGACGCCCACAACGGGTACATCAACCTCGCGCTCGGCGTCGGCATGGTCGGGTCGGCGGTTTACTCGCTGATTCTGTTCGCGTCCGTCGTCACCGCGTTTCGCCGCCGTCATTCGGGACGGGAACGGGAATACATCTTCGCGATCGGCGTCCTGGTGACGACGATGTTCAACTCGCTTTTCGTCGCCGTTCAACTCGGTCCCTACCTGATCAGCTTCCTGTGCATGGCCGTCATCGCGCGGCTCGGCTTCTTTCCGGCCGTGTCGGAACCGGATGTCCGAGACGCGATTTCCCGCCCTATTCCCGCGGACCGGAACTCCCGACCAAGTCCGCTTTCCGTTGCGCGAGGCATTGCGACATGATTACCGTTTCGTGCGATGCGACGATCGTGATCGCGACCTTTCGCCGTCCGCCCATGTTGGAGGACACGCTCGAGAGCCTTTGCCGAATGCGGTTTCCGGACGGCCGCTCCGTCGAAGTGCTCGTGATCGACAACGACGAAGGAAGGTCGGCCCAACCGGTCGCCGATCGGTTCCCCGCCTCACGCCCGTTGCCGTTCTCGCTCCGCTATATCCACGAACCGCGAACCGGCTTGAGCCATGCGAGGAATCGCGGGATCGAGGAATCGCGAGGGCGCTTCTTGATATTCCTCGACGACGACGTGTTCGTCGACCCGGAATGGCTCACTAGCTTTTTCGACGCGTTCGAATCGACCGGCGCCGAGTGCATCGGCGGCCGGACGCTTGTTCGATGGGAAGGCGCGCCCGATCCGTTGCTCAAGGCGTGCGAGACGGAATTGGTCGCGATCGACTTCGGCGAAACGGACATGGCACTCACCGGCGCCCGGCTTCCCGGGGGCGGCAACGCCGGGTTCCGCCGCGACGTCTTTGAAGACGGACTCCGATTCTCCCATGAATTGGGCCGGATCGGGACGGTGCTGCTTTCGGGCGAGGACACCGAGTTGATGACGCGCCTGCGTCGCGCGGGCGGGCGAATCCATTACTGCGCGAAAGCCGTGATGCACCATCGCACCCAGGGTCCGCGTTTGACCACCACGTACGCCGTCAAGCGGCGCTATTGGTTCGGCGTGTCGTTCGCCGTGATCGATCGACGCCTCGACGGACGGGTCCGCCAATGCGTGCGAGCCGGCTGCCGACTCGGCAAGGCCCTTTTGTGGGATGTTCCGCGGTGGATCGGCGCGTCGCTGTCTGGAAACCGCCGGCGCCGCCTTCTCGCCGCCTGCGACCTCGCGAAGCAATTCGGTTACGCGCGAGCCACGGTGAGCCGCATCCACATCGCGAATCCGACGTAGCGACGGATCATCAGAGTCCATCCGGTGCGAGTCCGAACGCGTCCGCATCAAGAGAGGTTTGGCAAGCAATGGTGCTCTTCCCCCCAATGCGATCAGCGTCTCGAGCCTTTGAGGTGGAGCGGATGCGTCCCGCCGAAATGAACTCGGCGCTCCTCGACCAATGGGCCCGGTTGCAGGCGGCCCATCGCGCCTTTCACAGTCCGTTCCTGACGCCCGACTTCACCATGCTGGTCGCGTCGGTTCGGGACGACGTCGAGGTCGGCGTGATCCGGCACGGAGGGGAGGCCGTCGGGTTCTTTCCGTTTCAACGGACGCGTCGCAATGCGGGCGTCCCCGTCGGAAGCAGGCTCAACGACCTTCAAGCCGTCGTCTGCGATCCGCGCATGGAATGGGACGCGGTCGAGTTGGTTCGTGCCTGCGGACTGCGATCCTGGCGTTTCCACATGCTGCTCGCGGAACAGAGACCCTTTGGGCCGCATTGCGATCAGGTCGTGGATGCCGTGTTCATGGACCTGTCGCGGGGGTTTGGGCATTACGAAGCCCAGCGGCGGGCGACCGGATCCCAGAAGCTGCGGAAGGTCGCCAAGCAGCGGCGGGCGATCGAACGGGAGTGCGGCGCGGTGACGTTTGAACTCGACCATTCGGTCGAGTGCGTGCGGATGTTGATCGAATGGAAGTCGGACCAGTACCGGCGCACGGGGGAAGCCGACGTCTTTTCGCACTCGTGGACGGGTCGATTGCTCGAGCGCATCGCGGCGTGCGAGAGCCCGACGCTCAAGCCGCTCATCCGCGTGCTGCGGGTCAACGGGGACATCGCGGCGATCGAATACGCGATCCAATACGCCGATGTCCTGCATGATTGGTTTCCCGTCTACAATCCGCGTTTCGCCAAATACTCGCCCGGCCTGATTCTGATACGCGAGTTCGCCCTTCAATGCGGACGATTCGGCGTCGCACGCATCGAAATGGGCAAGGGGGATCTTCCCTACAAATCGAGCTTTGCTTCGGGCCGGTTTCGCGTCGCCGCGGGGATCGTCGCCACGACGCCGCTCGGCCGAGCGGCGCGCGCGTCGGTCCGCGCGGCGCGACGGATCACGGCGCTCCCGGGCCTGAGAACCGTACGGTCGACCATCGGCCGATGGACCCGCCCGGTGCGAGGCCGGCTCGCGCTGAAATAGCCACCGATGCCGCGCGGCGCCGGGCTCGCGCCGAGGTTGATCGATGAAGATACTGGTATGCCACAGCTACTATCGTTCGGTCGGCGGTGAGGACCTGTCGTTCGATGACGAAGTCCGCCTCTTGGAACAGGCGGGCAACGACGTCGTGCGGTTTGTCCGCCATAACGACGAACTGCGCGACCTCGGCGCGTGGACGGCCGCCTCGCGCACGCTCTGGAACCGCACGGCATACAGCGAACTCCGCGCCGTCCTCCGCCGGGAACGGCCCGACGTCATGCACTGCACCAACACCTTTCCGCTGCTCTCGCCGTCGGTCCTTTACGCCGGCCGCGCGGAACAGGTCCCGATCGTGCAGGCCGTTCGGAATTACCGGATGCTCTGCCTGAACTCGTTCCTGTGCCGCGACGGGCGCATCTGCGAGTCGTGCATCGGCGCGAGCGTCCCATGGGCGGGAATCCGGCATGCGTGCTACCGGGATAGCCGAGCCGCGAGCGCCGTCGTTGCCGCATCGCAGGTCGTTCACCGATGGCTTCGAACGTGGGACCGACAAGTCGATGTCTTCTTCACGCTCACCAAGTTCGCCAGGGAGAAGCTGGCCGAGGGCGGATTTCCGATCGACCGGATCGAAGTGAAACCGAATCTCGTGGCGCCCGACCCGGGGATCGGTCTCGGCGAGTCGGGCGGAGCCGTCTTCGCGGGCCGGCTCTCTTCGGAAAAGGGGCTGCGCACGCTGTTGGACGCATGGCGGAATCTGCCCGATATTCCCCTTCGCATCATCGGCGAAGGGCCGCTGGAACGTCAGGTCGATCGCGAGGCGTCCGAACTTCCCAATGTCACGTACGTCGGCTACCTGCCGAAAGAGCGGGTCCTCGATGCGATGGGCGACGCGTCGCTCGTCATCGTGCCTTCGATCTGGTACGAGACATTCGGACGCACGATCATCGAAGCGTTCGCGAAAGGCACTCCCGTGATCGCGTCGCGGCTCGGAGCGATGAGCGAACTGATCGAGGAAGGCCGTACCGGACGCCTCTTCCGGCCCGGGGACGCGAGCGATCTGTCGCGCCAGGTCCGCGCGGCGATCGATGATCGGGCGACCCTCGCATCGATGCGCCGCGCCGCGCGAACGACCTACGAACGGGACTATACGGCGGCCGCCAACTACGCGCACCTCGACCGCATCTATCGCAAGGCGTGCGGCAAGTCGCTCGTTCCCTACTCCGACTCGGCGGCCCAAGTCCTCTTCGAGTCCAAGTAGGCGGGGGAATCGTCGGCGAGCCGTGGCGACGGACTCCCGCGCGCCGCACGCGTGAATGGGTCGTTGGAACGCGGCGCGGCCACTACGGACGCCGCCCTGTCCACCGGTCGCGCACCGGTGATCGAGCCGCGCCCGATGCGCTCAACACGAACGCGATCAAGGCTCCGGCCACGAATCCGCCGATGTGCGCCCACCACGCGACGCCTTCGGTCACGACCGAACCGACCGATATCGTGCCTTGCAGGAACTGGAAGAGGAACCAGATTCCGAGAAAGAGCGGCGCGGGAAGCACGATGACCTGAATGACGAAGAAAAGAAGGTATCCCAAGTGCCCAAGCCGGTCCTCGACATTGTCGCCGAAAATGTGCAGGAACCACAGATTTCCGATCAGGTGCGTCCAACCGCCGTGCAGGAAGACGCACGTGAGGAGCGTCAGCCACGGAGAAAACGGAGTCGGCGCCAAGGTCCGCTCGGCCCGCACGATACCGAGCCCCGCGTGGCCTTTGTCGACGATCGTGACGGGCCGGTCCGGGTGGAAAACGCGCTGCGGAATCATTCCGAAACGCTCGACAAGGTCCTGGCCCGAGTCCCGCGCGTTCACTTGAACCAGGAACACAAGTCCGGTCGCCAGGATCAGCGCGTAGTTGACCGCCGGAACCGTGCGCGAGGGGATGTTGTCGCGGAGGGGAAGCATGCCGACGTCGCGTTGGCGAGCTTGGATCGCGGTGAGCGCTAGGACCGCAAGACGAGGACGGGGCAGTGGGCCAGCCGCACGATGCGCTCGGCGACCGAGCCGATCAACAGTCGTTTGACGCCGGTGCGCCCGTGCGACGCGACAACGATCAAGTCGGCACTTGTCCGTTCGGCGATCGCCGCCACTTCATGTCCCGGATCGCCGACCACGACCTCGAACCGCGTCTTCGACGGATCGTCGGCCGGATAGGTATCGCGGAGCGTCCGACCGGCCTTTTCGATCCGGGACGAGTCGTCGATCGTCTCCCAGATCACACCCGGATCGGTGGGGCTGAGTTCCGGAAGGACATGGACGACCAGGACCTGCCCTTGAACGCCCGCGATATCCCGCGCTGTCTTGACGACCTCCACCGACCGATCGGAGAAATCGACCGGCGCAACGACTCGACGACGAGGCAGAAAACTCATCCGCGACTCCTTGTGCTCCCGAACGTCCGCCGCGGACCCGCGTCATTCGGGCGGGCCGCCTCGTGATGATACTCCGCGACGCGCGCGGCCAACAGGGCGTGGTCGCGAGCGTCGGGGTGGTTGCGCGGCGAGGCTGATCAAATAGGACGCGTGCGCGGCGGTTCGGTCGATGCCCGACGCGGCAATCGCCGCGCGGAACGACTCGATCCGCGTCTCGGGAATCCGGGGCTCGACGGCCCATCGCGACGGACTGTGCGTGAGAATCTGGACCGTCTCCATCCCCAGCGCGGCTGCCGCCTCGACGGCCTTGAAAAAACCCCCCGAGACGGACATATGAGCGCCGAGCATGGGCATCAGACGGCTCGTTTGAAAAAAAACGGTTGCGAACGGGAGCGGTGAGTCCCTAGAATCAAGGCGGGTCGGCGGGCGGGCTGCCGTCGCAGGAAGCATTCGAACCGTCGACCGGCGATCGAGGAGCTTGTCGCCATGGGGTCGTATTGGCTGGTCGGCGCGGGTGGGCTTACGGTGGCTGTCATCGGCGGTCTCGCCGCGTGGTATGGGTGGAGTCCGCATCGGCGGCTTCGGCAGCGCGTGATCCGATTGAGGCAGGCGCGCGATCTGTTCCATCTTCGCCGCGAACACCTCGAAGCGCGTTTCGTTTCCCTCGCGTCGCGAAGCGGCATTCCGCGCGGCCTCGAATGGTCGGACGTCGACTTCCAGGATAGCGTGCGTTTCGCGCGCGAGCGCGGTACGGGGAACCTCCGCGCCCTCGTGGGTGTCACCGTCCGGTTTCGAGCGATCGAAGGCGGAGGCATGGAGGACGTCGACATGGTCGAGCGGAGCCGAGCGGCGACCGCCGTGTTCCTGTACGACACCGACGCGTGGACGACGACCGGCCGCGTTCTGTTCAATGTCAATCCGGAACAGGCGATCCAGCGATTCGGCCACGAACTCGAAACGGTCGACGAGTCGTAATTCCGCGACTTCGGCATCGAGCCGTCCGCGCGCGGGTCGGCCATCGTACTCCCATGGACCCCGCGGATGCGCGGCATCGAGCGGTCGAGGCCCGTTCGTCGCCCTTCCTCCGTCAGGCCGATCGGTGGATGCCGCCGCGCGGCTCGGCGACATAGCAGGTGAGCGACCGGTAGGTAAGCACGAGACGCTGCGATTCGGGGGGAGGCGGTCCGTCCCGATCGGGAAATACATCGTGGGGCGGCCGCGCCGCCGTATCGACGAACAGCCGCCATGCGGTGCCCTTCGCGACCGGAGGCATGATGAACTCGCGGGGATGGGGCGTCGCGTTGATGAAGAGCAGCACATCCCGACCGGCTCCCTTCGGATCCTCATCGGGGCCCGGAGCGCTCAGCAAGGCGATCAGCGCGCTGTCGTCGCCGTGCCAATCGACGGCCGTTCCCAACGCGCTGAACCAGCTCACGTCGGGAAGACCGCCGTCGCGGCTCGGGCGTCCGGTCAGGAACTTCTCGCGGCGCAGCGTCGGTTGCGCGCGGCGGAAATGGGCGAGTGCCCGGTAGAATCGGACCAGATCGCCATGTTCGTCCACCAGCCTCCAGTCAAGCCAGGAGACGTCGTTGTCCTGGCAATACGCGTTGTTGTTGCCGCGCTGCGTCCGGCGCGATTCGTCGCCGGCGACGAGCATCGGAACGCCTTGACTCAGCATGAGCGTCGCGAGCATGTTTCGGATCTGGCGGCTCCGCAACTCGTTGACGACCTTGCGGCGCGTCGGCCCCTCGACTCCGTAGTTGTCGCTGTAGTTGTTGTTTTCGCCGTCGCGGTTGCCTTCGCCGTTCGCCTCGTTGTGCTTCTCCTTGTACGTCGTGAGGTCGTTGAGCGTGAATCCGTCGTGCGACGTGATGAAATTGATCGAGCAATACGGAGGCCTTCCGGCCAGTTCGTACAAGTCGCTCGAACCGGACAAGCGGGTCACGAACGCCCCGAGCGTTCGCGCGTCGCCCCGCCAGAACCGGCGAACATCGTCGCGGTACCGGCCGTTCCATTCGGCCCAATGCCGGTTCGCCGTGTGGTCGCCCCATCGAAAACCGCCGAACGAACCGACCTGATACGCGCCCGCCGCGTCCCACGCCTCGGCGATGATCTTCGTGTCGGCCAAGAGCGGATCCTCGGCGATCGCCTCGACGAGCGGCGGATTGGGAGTCAATGCGCCGCTCCGATCGCGGCTCAGGATCGACGCGAGATCGAATCGGAACCCGTCGATGTGGTAGTTGTGGACCCAGTGCCTGAGGCAATGGAAGATCATCTCGCGCACGATCGGGTGGTTGCCGTTGATCGTATTGCCGCAGCCCGAGTAATTCGCGTAGCCGCCGCCCCCGTTCGTCAGCATGTAGTAGACGCGGTTCTCGAGTCCCTTGAAACTGAGCACGGGCCCTTGTTCGTTTCCTTCGCACGTGTGGTTGAACACGACGTCGAGGATCACCTCGATGCCCGCCTGATGGAGGGCTTTCACCATCTCCTTGAACTCGCGGACCTGCGCTCCGGGCGCCTCGCTGACGGCGTATCCGCGGTGGGGCGAGAAGAAGGCGAGCGGATCGTATCCCCAGTAATTCGGCCGGGAGGGCGCGTGCCCCCAACAGTCGCGGATCGGGAACTCATGCACGGGCATCAGCTCGACGGCCGTGACGCCGAGCGACTTGAGGTAGGGGATCTTGTCGATCAGTCCGAGATAGGTTCCCGGTTCGGAGACGCCGCTCGACGCGTGCCGCGTGAATCCCCGGACGTGCAGCTCGTAGATGATCGTCTCGGAGTACTCGCGCCTCAGGTGCCGGTCGCCTTCCCAATCAAAATAGTCGTTGACGACGACGCACTTGGGCGGCCGGATCGTCCCATCGGGGCTCGGCAGGAAGTCGCCGGCGAGCGCTTTTGCGTAGGGATCGATGAGCCGCGCGGCTCCGTCGAACCACTGTCCTTGCTCGGGGATCCGGGGTCCATCGGTCTGGAAATGGTAGAGCTGCCCGGCGCCGATGCCCGGCACGTAGATGCTCCAGACATCGCCCCAGCGGTCCGTCTCGGAATCGAACTCGATCACGTCGGACGGCTCGCGGTCTTCCACGCGATCGTAGAGCAGGAGCCGCATGGCGGTCGCCGTCCGGCTGAAGACGACGAACTGAACGCCGCCCTCCTGGAGGATGGCGCCGAACGGGATCGCGTGCGTGAATTGGAGTTCCGGGTGGGGGTGTCGCATCAGCATGGTTGAGTCTCAGCGCGTCGCAATGGGGGCCGATCCTGGTGTCATGCCAGAAAAATACCACCCGACAACGAACCGATCCTCGTTTGTCGCTCCGTTTCCCGCCCAAAAAAGGCGGCTCGCCGCGCGGCGCGCCGGTTGGGCAATCCTCGCGAAACCGGCGGGTCCGGCCAGCCTGGGAAATTGTAGGTTCTGGCGGGGAACCGGGGAGCCGTCGGGAGCCCGACGGCGGCGCTCGGCGCGCGTCCCGCAAGGTTGTCCGGGCGAAACGATTATGCCGGTCGGCGGGGTCGCGCGGGAGTACGGATCGAGTCGCCGCGGACCACCTTGTTGAAAGGAAACCGGTCGGCAACAATGGCCCGCGAACGGCGTTTGGCGAATCGATCCGTTGGGGCGCGCACCGGCATGGCCAAGGTATCGTATAAGGACGCGGGAGTCGACCTGGACATCTATGAACAATCGATGGCCCGGTTGCCCCGCCTCATGCATCGGACGTTTTGCCCCCGGGTGCTCAAGTTGGACGGCGGATTCGCGGGCCTTTTCCAACTCGACTTTCCGAGTTCGATCTTTTCGCGGAAATACGACGATCCGGTGCTCGTCTCGTGCACGGACGGAGTCGGCACGAAACTCAAGATCGCCCAGCGGACCGGTTTCCATGGGACGATCGGGATCGACCTGGTCGCGATGTGCGTCAACGACGCGTTGTGTTGCGGGGCGGAGCCGCTCTTCTTCCTCGATTATGTCGCCATGTCGCGGGACGATCCGGGCCTGCTCGAATCGATCGTCACGGGTATCAGCGACGGATGCATCCAAGCCGACTGCGCGCTGCTCGGCGGCGAAACGGCGATCATGCCCGACCTCTACGCGCCCGGGGACTACGACCTGGCCGGGTTCTGCGTCGGCGTGGTCGAGCGCAAACGGCTCATCACCGGTTCCGCCATCGCGCGCGGCGACGTCGTCCTCGGACTCGCCTCCACGGGCGTCCACAGCAACGGCTACAGCCTGGTCCGCAAACTGGTCTTCGAAATCGGTCGGTTCGACGTGAATGACATGATTCCGTCACTCGGCGCGACCGTCGGGGAAGTCCTTCTCGCTCCGACCCGCATCTACGCGCCGACCGTCCGCCGCATCCTGAGGAACTACCGCGTGAAACAGGTGGTGCACGGCATCGCCCACATCACGGGCGGCGGCCTGGGCGAGAACATCGCGCGCATCGTCCCCCGGAGATGCGACGTCGTCCTGCAACGGGGAAGTTGGCCCGTTCCGCCCGTTTTCGACTGGCTTCGGCGACTCGGCGATGTCGATACGGAGGAAATGGACCGCGTATTCAACATGGGAATCGGCATGGCGCTCGTCGTCAGCCCGCATTTCGTCGATTCGATCGTCCGCGCATGCGAACAATCGGGGGAGGCCGTGTTTCCGATCGGAACGGTCGTCGCCGGACAAGGCGACGTTCGGTTCGCCGCCTAGCCGGGGCTTTCGCCTCGCCTACCGCGCGCCGCCGCCGGTTCCGCCGGTCGCCATGGCCGTCGCGTCGTTTTCCTCCGATCCGCGTCCGTCGACTCCGGGCGAAGGACCGGCTTTCCGCAGCGCGTCGAGCAGCGACTCCTTGCGTATCACATCGCGCATGACCATCACTTCGGCCGGGCGACCCGCCGGATAGATGGCGAGCACGGGGATCGAATTCGATTGGAGTTTCGCGAGCGCCCGCTTGATCTCGTCGTTGCGGTCCGTCCAGTCCGCTAGCAAAGGGACCACTCCGTTTCGCTCGACAAGCTCCTTCACCTCGCGCGTGTTGATCGTCCAGTAGAGGTTGTATTTGCAGGTCAGGCACCACTGCGCGGTGAAATCGACAAGTACGGTCTTGCCCGCCGAGAGGTTTTGTTCGAGCATCGCGGGCGTGAATGGTTTCCAAGGCAATTGGTGCGCGCTCTTCGCCGTTTCCCCGTCGGATGCGGTCAAGTCGTGCGGCGCAAGGACGGTGAATCCCAGGAGCCCCACGGCGATCGACGCCGTGGCCGCGCCGATCCACGCCCGGAACTTGACCGGGCCTTCGGCCGTGATCGGAACTCGGCCGACGAGCCAGCACGCGAACCAGACACCCACCAGCAACGTCCATGTCGGGACAAACCACCTCGCGCTGATCGTCGTGAAAAGGAAGACGACCGTCGCGAGCATGACAAAACCCATGACCTCCTTGAACGTCTCCATCCACATGCCCGGTCGCGGAAGGAAACGGATGAGTTTCGGGAACGCGCCGATCACGAGATAGGGCGAGGCCATCCCCAGGCCGATGCTGAGGAACAGGAGATAGGTGACGTAGGCGGGCTGGGACAGCAGGAAGCTGAATGTCGGACCCAACGCGGGCCCGCTGCACGGAGTCGAAAGGAGCGTCGTGAAGACGCCCTTGAAAAACGCGCCGCTCGCCCCCTCCCGATCCTGCAAGTCGTTCGCCGCGCCGCGCCCGAGAAAACTCGGCATCGGGATTTCCCATACCCCAAGGAAGCTGAGCGCCATCACGAACACGAGCACGATCATGGCGACCTTGAACCACGTGTGCGTGAACTGCTCGCCCCAACTCATGTTGAACGCGGCGGCCAACGTGGCGAGAACGAGAAAGACCGAAACCAACCCGAGCGAGAACCAGACGTTGAGCCAGAAGACGCGTCCCCTCCGCATGTGCGCCTGCTCGGCGAACGACAGGATCTTGAGCCCGACGACGGGCAGGACGCACGGCATGAGGTTCAGGATGATCCCGCCAAGAAAGCCCAATCCGACATAGGCGAGGAGCAGGCCCGGACTGACCGCCTTGCGGGGCACGGGCGCCGCGCCGGCGGCGGGCGAGCCCGTCGCCGACTCGCTCGCCGACCCCAGGTTCGGCAACGACTCGACGTACCCGCCGAACACCGCGTCGATCGCGACATCGGGAAGCAGAATGCAACTACCCATGTCCTTGCAGATCTGACCGTCGTAGACGAGCCGGATCGTCGAGGCGGCCGGGTCCGCGCCGCCTTTCCATCGAATGGGCGCCGTCCAAACGACCTGCCCCGCGTGTTCCTCGACCACCATTCCAAAAATCTCGTCCTGTTTCGCATGAGGCGGGTCGTCGGGCACAAACGGCCCGGTCGATTCGACCCGATCCGACTCGATGCGAATCGTCGACTTGGTCGGCCCCCCGGGTGCCTGCGTCAGCGAATAGACATGCCACGTCGGATCGATCACGGCCATCAGCGAAACGATGCCGGAGTCGCCATCCTTGAGCAACTCGTATTTCGCCTGAAAGGTCACATGCCGACTGTCGTCCGATTCGCCCAGGAGGCCATCGAGGGGCGGAGGAAACTCCAAAGTCGGGGATGGAGGGGCGCCGGCGCCCTGCGCCCGGAGTCCCGGGCCCGATGCGACGATCGCGCAGGCGCAAAGGAAGAAGCGAACGAGCCACGCCGCGTTCATCGGTGCGCGCATACGAACGATCATGCTCAACCTCCATCCTCGCCTGTCCGTGCGCATTGTAGGTGCCCGTTCGCAAGACCGTCAACGCCGACCGCGCGGCCCGACCCGCCGCCGCGTTCGGTGAGGCGGGGTTGCGTTGGCCCCGGATCCCGCCGCCTCACCATCCCGCGCGGTCGCCGATCCATGCGAACGCGGCGGGGCCCGCTTCGAGGTCGCCGATCCATTCGTCCCACCTCCGAATGGCAGCCGCCCGATCGTCGAACGTTCGGCGTTCCGCCACCAACCATCGAAGCCAATTGATCGCCGAAAACAGGACTCCCGAACGCTGGAACGCGAGGATGCGTCGCGCGTCGTCCGCGCCGAGCGCGACGCTTTCCCGATACGCGGAAAGGCCTTCTTGCCACGTCGGGCGATCGGAAGCCAGCGACCCAAGCAATCGAGCGATGTCGGCCGACGGACTATCGATCCGCATCGCGTCGAAATCGATCCATCCGGACAACCGCTCTCCCTCAAACAGCAGGTTGGACCGCCACACGTCGCGCAAGATCCAATGCAGCGGACCGGCGTGCGCCCCGTCGAGGTCCGCGCGAACGACCGGCAACCAGGGCGGAGCGGCGTTCCGGACACGTTCGGCACGCGGGGCGAGTTGCGGATCGCGGGCCGTGGCGACGGCCCGTTCGAACGTCGACGCATTCCATGCGATTCCGTCGCGCGCGAGTCCGCGGCGCTCGACGATCGACGGCGATTCTCCGAAAGCCGGGGGTGTGAGCCCTCGCGCGGCCGAGTGAAACGCCGCAAGTCCCCGCATCGCGGCGGCGACAAGCGCCGGGTTCGTCGTTCGGCTTCGCGGCGGCTCGCCGGGCAACCAGCGCGTCAATTCCCAAATGTCCCCGCCCCACCAGGTCCACCGGGAGCCGTCGCGGGCGGCGAGCGGAGCGGCGATCGGAAGCCCCGAGCGGCTCGCGAGCGCGGTCAGAACGGAGTGGACTTCGTCGACGCGGGACGGCCGAGAGCCGTCGGGCCATCGGCGCAGCGCGTGCGACGCACCCTCCGAATCGATGCGCCAGACCTCGCCGCCGCTGAATCCCCCGACGACTTTCCGGGCCACCGGCGCCGCGCCGATCCGCGGATACCGGGCGAGGATGTCGGCGAACGCCGTCGTACCCAATGGATTGCCTCGATCGATGCGGAAAGGACTCGGCCGCAACGGACCGAAAGGACGGCTCCCCTCAGACCGCTTCCTTGCCGTGGAGTCCGTCGTGGATCCGACAAACGCCGTCGACGGGCATGACGAAGATCTTGCCGTCGCCGAATTGGCCCTCCGGCCCCGTCACCGCGCAGGCGAGGATCGTATCGATCGTCCGTTCGAGGAAATCGTCGTTGACCACGATTTCGAGCACGGCCTTGCGGAGCAGGGGCGCTCCGTATTCCACGCCCCGGTAGAGAGCGGCGCGGCCGCGTTGCCGCCCATACCCAAACGCGTCGCAAATCGTCATCCGTTCGACCTCGACGTTCGCGAGGCCTTCGCGGACGGCCTGGAGTTTGGTCGGCTGAATGACCGCGACGACCAGCTTCATGTCATCCTCCGCCGCTCGGAATGGGATGGAAACGGACGTAATTGAGGTGGCGATACAGTTCGCTCGACTGCAACAATTCGGCGTGTGTTCCCTGCGCGACGACCTTGCCGTCGTGGAGCAGGACGACCAGGTCCGCCGACCGGAGCGTCGCGAGGCGCGACGGCACGATGATCAGTGTCCTTCCTTGGGCGGCGTTCGCGAGCGCGGCGTCGACCGCCGCCTGCTCGGAATCGGACGAGGCCGCGTCGGGCTCTTCGACCACCAGCAACGACGGTTCGCGGACGACGGCCCGGGCGAGGGCGATCCGAAACGCCTGCGAATCCTCAAGACGCGCGCCTTGCCGCCCGATGGTCGTTTCGAATCCGTCCGGAAGCCCCAGGATGAAGTCGATCGCATGGCAGTACTTGGCCGCCTCGTGGATCCGGTCCGCCGTGAACGGGGTCTTGCCGCAGTTCAGGTTTTCGAGCACGGTCCCGGTAAAGCAGAGCGAGTCGCGGAAGACGAGCATTGTCTGAGCGCGGACCGAATCGACTTCGCCCCAGCGCACGTCCATGTCGTCGAACAGGATCCGGCCGGCGACGGGATCGTAGAATCGGGGAAAGAGGCCGGCGAGGGCGCGGGGGGGGCGAACGTCGCCCGCGAGCACGGCGATGCGCGACAGGGCGGGCGCGGTGATCGAGACTTCGTCGAGCACCTTCTTGCCCATCCGATCAAAGAGCGTCACGTTCTCGACCCGAAGTTCGCGCCGCAGGGGGGCGAGCGGCTTGGAGTCGGGCATGGGGCGGACCGTCGGATTCCGGTCGAGATAGTGGAAGATGTCGCGCGCCGCGTGTTCGTGGGCTCCGTGACGCGACCGCAATTTGGCGAGTCGTCTGAGCGGGAAGTAGGCGCTCGCCAACGAAACAACGAGAACGGTCGCCTCGGAAACCGACGATTCCTTCGCCAGGCCGATCATGAGAACCGCGAACGCGACGCTCCAAATCGCCATCATCCAGAACCACGGGGATCGCGCCGCGTCGATGACGTCGGCCCGGTATGACTCGGCCCGCTCCTGCCGAAGCCACTCGGTGAACGACCCGCCGGGTAACTCGGCGATCGCATAGCCCGTCGCGAGCGGCGCCAGGTTCAAGGTCTCCGTCAGACGCTCATCCATGAGCCTCGCTCGCTCCCGGTGTCGCCGAGCGCGGGCCCCGTTGCGTTCGTTCCACCACGCGTCCGTTCTCCACAGCAGGGCCGCCAGCGCCAGGACCAGGAGCGTCAACCAGGGATGGACGGCGAGCGCGAGCCCCACGAGCAACACGAGCAGAATCACCGCATGCGGCAGCGCGCGAAGCCGCGCGGCGATACCCTGCCGCACGAGTTCCGTCTTGTCCAGAAAAAGTTCCTCCGGCAGCGAACGCTCGTCGCCCAGCGCGTCGTGTGAACCCAACTGAAACGCCTGGTCGTGGATCCGACGCTTGATCTCAGCCGCCACGCGCCGCGCGGACGCATGCGACGAACATCGCTGCCAGGTAATGGCCGCCGCGTGGAGAACGGCAAGCAGGGCCGCGGCGAGCGCGAGGCCCCCGAGCGCCGTGTTCGGCTCGGACCAAACCGGTTCGAGGACCGAGGTCGACCAGAGCGCGCCGAGCGGTCCGCGCCGCGGAACCCCGGTCCGCCGACCATCCACCAGGACCTGGAGCGCGAGCCCCAGGACGACGATCAGCATGGGCGGGAACAGGGCCGCGATCAAGCCGGAAACCGATCCACCCAAGCCGCCTCCCGCGTCCAGGCTGCGTGCTCGTTCGAACGACGATGGAGGCATGACGGTTCCCCGCATGGATCCGCAATCAGGCGAGGTCCCGGTCCTCGAACATCGCCAACGCGAGCAGAAGGGCGACCACGCTGTACAACGCGCAGTACAACAGGGCCCAGCCCAGGTAGACGACCGGCACCTCGACGGCCGAGGCGATCGCCGCCTGCATGTTGAAACTCTCGAGGTTCGGAACGACCGTCGCGATCAATTGGGCGAAAAACGCCACCAACTCGAATTGCTGCGCGGCGGACTGAACCAGCACGGGCGTGATGTTGCCGAGCACGTACACCGTGAAACAGATCGCGAAATTCGCGAGCAGCGGCAGCCGCGTCGATATGGCCACGCTCACCGCCGCAAGCACGAGCGACTGCATGAACGACAGCAACAGGCCGGGCACCGTGGCGATCATCTCGAAGTGGCAGAGCTGCCATGTCACGTCGGTCTTCGAGTTCTCACGCCCGTCGTAAATCGGCTTGTACGCGACCATGATGAGAAACACCAGGCCGAGCACGAGGAACATGAGACCCACGGTCCATGTGATGCCAAGGTACTTGCCGAAAATGAACGAATGGCGGCGGATCGGTTTCGACAGGACGGTCAACGCGGTCCGACCCTCGATTTCCTCCGATACCGACGTGCTCGAAGCCCAAATCGCCTGCACCAGACAGAGGATCATGATCAGCGAGAAACCCAAGTCCTTCAGCATCTTGATGTCCTCGCCCAGCGTGTTGTAAGGCAGCAGGACAAAGACCAGAATCGCGAAGACACCGAGTGCGATCAGGATGGCGAAAAGCGGCTGAGCGATTTCGGATTTGTACGTCGCCAGCGCGATGGCGTTGAGTTTCGGAGCGACCGTGCGGACGAAAATCGTCACGATGAAAAGAACCCAAATCGACAGCGCGGTGATCGGAATCGATCGGACTTCGGGAAACGCCGGCGCGACGGTGACGACGATTTCCCCGCGAGCCTGCGACGCGCCGTGGTTGGACACGTAAAACGTCTCGACCCACTCGCCCGTGAACGGGATGTTCCCGAGATCGCCCCGCTTCCATTGATACGGTTCGTCACCGGCGATCCGATAGGTCACGCGCTCCTTTCCCTCCACGCCCACGTCCTCGACGACAAACGGGCGGGCCGACACGGTCAAGTCCTGATCGCTCGTGAATCGCAAGGCGCGAATCTCATCCGCCGGGATATGGATCGCGACCGGCGTCTCCTTCGAAAAATCCACGTCGCCCTCGGCGTCGCGCGGCGTTACGGGGACGTCGATCGGAACGGCCACGTCACCCGCCGCGCGAAGGCGGCCGAGCGCGGCGAGCAACTCGGTCGGTCGATGCGCGAACAGACCGCCAAACAGGCCGAAGAAGGCGGCCCCGGTCACCATCCAGAATACGGGAAACAGAAACCCCTCGCGGACCGTCAGCGGAATCTCGATCGCCATCCGCCGGAACCCCAAAGGAACGGCGGGAACGGCGGCCAGAGCCCGCACGATCCCCCACAACAGGATCAACCCGACAAGCCCCGCGGCCGACCCGACCCCGAGCAGCCAGATGGGAGTCACCCAATTGCCGACCCATTCGGGAACGAGCAACCCCATGACGATCGGAAAGCCGTTCACCGCCGAAGGAATCTCCATCTGCATGCCAATCAACCTCGAAGTTCCGCCGAGCGCGGCGTGTTGGTGGTTCGTTGCGACCGGCACGGACTCGGATTCGCGTCCGACTTGTCGATCGGAACCGGGACCCGGATCAAAACGACCCAGCGCCGAACGGCCCCGGCGCCGAACGGCCCCGGCGCTGCGGCGCCGCAGCGCCGCAAGCTCCCGGCATCCGCTTCCCAGTATAGCCTCGAAGCCGACGCTCCAAGAAGAGGCGAATCGGCGGCCGTCCGCTCGAATCGGCTCCCGCCCGACGCACGGGCCGGGAACGCCGCCTGTTCCGTCCATGGCGGCGTCATTGGGGGCCGAGCGGCGTTCCGGTGGGCGGTTCCAAGCGGGGCGCGGCCTCGCGCCGGGGCGCAGGCAGGGCGCCCTCGTCGAGCGGTTCCGCGGGAACCGGCCTGGGCCGGCGGCGCGCCGGAATCTCCTCCAAATCAAAAATCTCCTCGGCGGGGCGCTCGCCTGTGGGATACCGGTCGCCGTCACCCATCGGGAACACGGCCGATGGATAACACCAGACGCGGCCCCAGCGTCCCAGGGGTCCGAGCGAACCGAATCGCTCCTCGTACAACCGGATGCCGTGGGTCTCGAGAATGGTACCGGTTTGCCGTTCGAGCGAGGCGAGTGTCGCGTTGTACTGCGCGAGCGATTGCGCTTCGGCCGTCACCGTGTTGCCCCAGTCGCTGATCGCCTGCAGGAAGTTCAGGAAGATCACGCGTCCGAGTTCGTACTGCGCCCGCTGGATCTCGAGGTTTTTGCGCGCGGCCTCACGGGCCTCGCGCAGCGCGAGGTACTGCTCGTAGAACTGGTCTCCCGCTCGAAGGGTCGCGGCGATCGTGTGCACGGCGTTGTGCATGCCCTGGTCGAGGTTGGCCCGATCCCGCAGGAGGACCAGCTCCTGGCGGCGCAGCGAGGCGCGCGCCTGGCGCAGGCCGAGCGGCACGGAGAAATTGACTCCCAGCGTCCAGTCGGTGTATTGGCCCGCGGGCGACGCGAGATCCGACCCGTTGGGCATTTCCCCCCGCAGACCGTTCCAGCGGTACAGGGCGACGCCGTCAAGCCGCGAGCGAGCCTGATTATCGGCCTGCAGCAGCAATTGCTCGTCCGCTTCGAGGATCAGTTTCAATTCGATCAAGTCGGGACGTCGCACCTCGGCCAATTCGAGCAGGCCGATCCAATCCGCCTCGAACCGCTCGACGGTGAGCGGCGTGACGGGAATCAACCGCCGTTCGTCGTACGGCGGCAATCCGAGCGCGTTGCGGAACGCGGCTTCCCGGTTGAGCAACGCGCCGCGCGACGCGATCCGGCTCGATCGGAAACTCGCGAGCGCCGACCGCGCTTGAGCCGTATCGGCCGCGCTCCCAAGCCCGCTCCGCAACCGGGCCTCGGCGAGCCGGAGTGCCTCTTCCGCCTGCTGCACCTGCTGATTGCGGGCCCACACGTCCACGCGGGCCGCGACAAGCTGCCAATATCCCTCGATGATGCTCCGCACCTGCTCTTGAACGGTGTCCTTGAATTGGAAATACGACCGTTCGGTATCCAGTCGGGCAAGCACGATCGGCGCTTGGTTCACGCGAAAACCGCCGCCCTGCGCGAGGGGGTGCACATACGACAGCTCGACCGACGACCGGTCCTGGGGATTCAACGGAAACGTTCCCGGCTGAAAGCGGCTCGGCGCGGAATTGACGGCCGCCGACGCCGTGCCGCCCCACGCATTCAGCTTCGAGACCGACGCGCGCGTGTTGAACGCGTCGGTGCGTATCCCGTCGATGACCGATTGTCCGGGGATCACCGGGTCGAACGACGCACCCGGCGACTCGTTCCGGTTATGGCTTTCTTGGACCTGAAAGGTCGGATCGAATCGCGCCTTCTGCTGGTCAATGGTGGTATTGGTCACGGCGACGTCGTAGATCGTGCGGCCCGAACCGGACGCCGAGATCCCCGCGAGGATCCGCACCACGCGCGTATTGTCGAGCGCCGACCGGAGGGCATCGTCGAGCGACAGGTGCTGGACCGGCGCGTCCTCCGGAAGGGGTGTCCGCACGGTCGGAGGCGGCGGCGTTTCCGGAATGCGGATCGATGCCAGATCCGCCGGGTCGCGCACCTCGACCCCGAGTTGCTCGGGACCGTAAAGGCCTTGTGCCCGAGCCGACGGAGCGCGCCAAGCGGCGCCGATTGTTCCGACAATCAGGAAAAGAACGAAAATGCGGGTTCTGGCGTTCATCACGCGATTGAATTCGGCCCGCGTCCTAACCCGCGCCCAACAAATCCCCTTCTCTCGGAAGATCTTGCTGAGCCCCTTCATCCGACTCGTCCGTTTGTATGGCGTGTAGCGCCTGGCGAAAGTCGGACGTGTCGCAAACCACCGCGCCGTCCCGCAGGACGACCGTTCGCCGGGCCGAACGGGCCACCGCCGGATCGTGCGTCACGAGTACGACCGTGATACGCTGCTCCGCATTCAACCGCTGGAATAACTCGATCACCTCGCGGCTCGTCCGGCTGTCCAGGTTCCCGGTCGGCTCGTCTCCCATCAGGATCGACGGTCGGTTCACCAGCGCGCGGGCGATCGCGACCCGCTGTTGTTGCCCGCCCGAGAGCTGTCCGGGATGATGATCGAGTCGCTGTCCGAGGCCGACTCGATCGAGCATTTCCCGAGCCCGGTCGTGCCGCTCGCGGACCGAAACGGTCGAACCATAGAGCAACGGCAGCTCGACGTTTTCGAGCGCCGAGGTCCGCGCAAGGAGATTGAAGTTCTGAAAGACGAATCCGATGTGCCTGTTCCGGATCCTGGCCCGCTGGTCGCGGGTCATCGTCGCGACTTCCTCGCCGTCGAGCCGGTAACTGCCGTGGGTCGGTCGATCGAGGCAGCCGAGCGTGTTCATGAGCGTCGACTTGCCCGAGCCGGACGGTCCCATCAAGGAAAGGAACTCGCCTCGCTCGACCGACATCGTCACGCTCGCGAGGGCCGTCACTTGGACCTCGCCAAGGTCGTAGATCTTCGCGATATCGCGCAGTTCAATCAGGGCCATGGGACGGGTCCCGTCGTTCGTCCGGGTCGGCGCGCTCGTGATCTTCCGGCGCGTGTGCCGGATGTCCATGCCCGCGCGATGGGACGCCGTGATGCAGGTGACTCGGTTCCGCGAATCCGATCGCGTAGGCAAGCACCACGCCGAAAATCAGGGCCGCGCTGAGCTTCCAGCGGTCGTGGCGGTGGAATTGAACCTCGGGCAAGAGGTCGGCCAGCGCGATGCAGAGAAAGACACCCGTGGAGAAACCGAGCGCGAGACCGAGCACGAGATGCCGTTCGCCGCCGAGACTTCCGAGCCCTTGCGCAAAAAGCAGCGCGCCGATCGGACACATCAGCGAAAACAGCGTGTTCACGACTCCCATGGCGCCGCGCGACCAGCCGGCCGCACGCATCACCGTGGCGATGGAGACGGCATCGAGCGGTTTGTGAAGGAGCACGGCGAAGAAGGGGCCGAGCGCCGGCCAGTTCGCCCCGTGCTCCCGCTCCACGTCGACGCTCGCCGCCAGCGCCACGCCGTCCAGGATCGTGTGCAGGCTCAGCCCGGCCGCCAGGCCACACCAACCAAACACGGACGCCCCCGGTCGGGTCGTTGATTCATCGTGGTCGGCACAGTCGGCACAGTCGGCACGGTCGGCACAGTCGGCACGGTCGGCACAGTCGGCACGGTCGGCACGGTCGGCACGGTCGGCACGGTCCGAGCACGCGAGCGGTCGCCCATGCCGGGTCGTTCCGCGGGAACCGTGCGCATGCGATTGGGGGACGCCATGATCACAGGCGCTTCCCGGTTCATCGCCGGGGGCGTGCGGGTGCACGTGGAAGGCCCGAATCAGCAGGAACATGACGAGCAACCCGCCGACGACGGCCATCATCGAGCGATCGACCGAACCGCTCGCCGCGACCGAATGGGGCAACAGATGCAACAGGGCGACGCCCAGCATCAGGCCGCCGATGAAACTCATCGCCAATTGCAGTCGGACGTGCCCCAATCCGATCCAAAGCGGCGCCGAACCGCCCAACCAGGATGCGCCGAAGATCAGGAGGCAATAGGTGACGAGCTGCATCGTACGGTCGCCCCCGACGGCCATTCGGCAAGGCCGATTACGGTTCTCGATCCGGTCGGTCTGCGATCGGCCCGATGTTCGCCTCGCGCGATTGGCCGGCCCGTTCCCGCGTTCCCTATTCTCGCCCACCACCGGCCGTTCTGTACAGGGCGGGACTTGGAACGCGGTGGGACTTGCGAAAGGGGAGGTTGGACCCTACAAAACAGACACGCATTTCCGCGTCGCGAAACGGCGCGTTTTCGGGTGATTCCCCATATGGTGAAGGAGACACACGTCATGGGCGTATTGGTTCAAAAACAGGCCCCCGACTTCGAGGCCCAGGCCGTCATGCCCGATGGCACGTTCAAGCAGATCCGACTTTCCGACTACCGGGGTCGGTACGTCCTGCTGTATTTCTATCCGCTCGATTTCACGTTCGTTTGCCCCACGGAGATCATCGCGTTTTCGGACCGGAACGCGGAATTCGCGAGCCGCGACGTCCAGGTGCTCGGCGTCTCCGTCGACAGCCACTTCACGCATCTGGCCTGGCGCAAGACGCCGCGCTGCGAGGGAGGGCTTGGTGACATCGCGTACCCGCTCGTCGCCGATCTGTCGAAGTCGATCGCCCAGTCCTACGACGTCCTCCTGACCGGCGGGATCGCCCTGCGCGGCCTCTTCCTGATCGACAAGGGCGGCGATGTTCGTCATCAGGTGGTCAATGACCTGCCGCTCGGACGCAGCGTCGACGAAGCCCTCCGGATGGTCGACGCGCTTCAGTATTTCGAAAAGAACGGCGAAGTCTGTCCGGCGAACTGGAAACCGGGCGCCCGCACGATCAAGGCGACGCCCGCCGACAGCAAGGCGTTCTTCGCGAAGGAATACGCGGGTAAGTAGCCGACGATCGGCGTTCCCCCAACAGAAGAGGCCCGTCGCGACGCGGAAACGTCGCGACGGGCCTTGGTCCGTTCTTGGCCCCGTTCGACTGACAGAAACGCGTCACGGTCGCCAACGGCGCGCCGTCCCCAAACAACGAGCGACGAGGCAACGGGCCTGTACGACTATCGGAACAAATCCTGCGACGGCGTCACGTACCACTCGCCCGACTCGGCGTCGCGCAGCCCCTTCCAACCTTTCTGCGGAACGTCGGCCCGCACAAAACGGCGATTCGAAATCGCCAACCGCCGAAACTCGTTGGCGCTGACAACGGTCACCGGCCCATGGACTTCCTGGCCACGCGGATGGACCGCCGGGGCCATGGTTGTCGGGAAGCTGGTCGCCATAACCGATCCTTTATGCGATACCCGCTAGCTCCTGGGCATCCTACCTGCGACCGCGATGCTAGCACTCGGGCCACCTGTGCATGGTAGCCGACGGCCCCGCGAACACAATCCCCCCCGAGCCTCCCGTCGATGGGCCGCCGATCGATGGCGGGTCGAGCCCGAGGCCGTTGGCACGGATTGTGCTGGTATTGCTTCGGAGGCCGTGGCATAATCCCGGCCGGAGGCACCTATCTCGAGGGCATTCGCCCGACGGAACAGGAAAGAGGGTACGAAGATGGCGCGACGCAAGTCGTCGCGGCGGGACCCCGCTCCCGCCGAAATCGTCCACCTGTGTGCGAAGATTCGCCGCACCTGGAGCGAGATGACACATCGGGTCCGAGCCGGATACGGAGCCAATTACGAAATGGCCGCTCGGCGGGATGCCTGGACGCCGCCGATCGTCATGTTACGGGAGATCGACGCGCCGCACGAAGCGCTGCAGCCCTGATCGACACGACGCCGTACGCAATGCGGGCCCGGACGCCGTTCCTCGCCCCGCCGGTCGGCTCGGTTCGAATGGACTGCCCGCGCGGACGGGCGCGTCCGAAACGGGAGCCGACATCATGTTGCGGATCTTGCTCGTCGAGGATTCGGCCCTGCAGCGCCGAGCCATTTGCGGATGGCTCGAGACCGACCATTGGGCCGTCGAAGGCGTGGGAACGGCCCGCGAGGCGCTGGCGCGCATCGAGTCCGCCACGCCCGACATCGTGGTTTCCGATCTTGAAATGCACGATGTGGGCGGAATGGAGTTGGTCCGCCAGCTCCATGAACGGCATCCCCGCCTGCCTGTCATCCTGATGACAGCGCATGGATCCGAGGAAGCGGTGGTCGAGGCCTTGCGGAGCGGCGCGGCGAGTTTCATTCTGAAACAGGAGGCGCGCACCCTGTTGCCGGAGACGATCGAGCACTTGGTTTCCGAAACGTCCACGGAGCGGCATTACGACAGGCTCATCGCCGACGCGACGCGCGCCGCGTTCGATTTCCGGCTCGATAATGATCCCGCGCTCATCCAGCCCTTGGTCGATCTCCTGCTTCAGATGTGCGCCGGAATCTGCCGTCTCGACGAGAACGAACGGCTGCGGGCCGGAGTGGCCATCGTTCAAGGACTGCATAACGCGATGTTCCGGGGCAATCTCGAGATCCCGGGGCCGGCGGCCGTGGCGGCGGGGGCCGCCGTGCCCGACCTGGAAACCCGCCGCGCCGAAGGCCCGTACCGCGACCGGTCGATCGAAGTCCATTCTGAAATCGACCGCGACGGAATGGCGTGCACGATCCGCGACTCGGGCCCCGGTTTCGACTGGACAGCGCACGGCGAGGACTGCGAGGCCGGCCTTGCCGAAGACCAGGGGCGCGGCCTCGTCCTAATGCGCGCCTTCATGGACGAGGTCGTATTCGAACCGCCCGGCAATGTCGTTTCACTCCGCAAGAAAGCGCCCGGCAACGGCGAGCCTCCGGTTGCGAAGGCGCATTCGGCGCCGGCCACCGCCGCGCGGGCCAAGCCCCTCGCGCGGCTCACCCCCGTCGAATCGGGGCCGTCGATCGAGATCCAAAAAACGCGGATCGTGATCGGCCGGGACCGAACGTGCGACATCGTCATTCCGTGGCCCGACGTGTCGGCCCACCATTGCCAGATGTTCGTGATCGGCGGTTGGTGGTACGTGAAGGACCTTCAAACCAAGAACGGCGTGAAGCTCAACGGCGTTCCCGTCACGCGTCGTCGAGTGAGTCCGGGCGACGTGCTGCATGTCGCCAAGCACCGGTACGAAGTGCGATACGATCCGGGCGATCTCGGCGCGGTCGGCGTCACTCCGCCCCCCGAACCGTTCTAGCCGGGACGCCTTGATCAGAAACCGAACTCATTCTCGCGGGCACGCCGGTCGAGACCGGCTCGGTCGAGCAGCGAGCGGCCCATGATCTCGGAGATCGTCTCCTCGTCGGGTGGAGGCGGGCCGGTCGCGCCCAAGTCGGACGGAACATAGCGCAATTCGTAAATGTGCTTCGCGAATGCCAGCTTGTCGCCCGGATCGACCCGCTTGCGAGTCACCCGCTTCCCGTTGACCTTCGTGCCGTTTCGGCTTCCGAGGTCCTTCACAAACCAGTAGCCGTGTTCGAGGATAAGTTGGCAGTGGTGGGCCGACACGTTCGCGAACCGCAAGCAAATATCACACTGTTCGCGGCGTCCGAGGAGCAGTTTGCCCTTCAGCAGAGGAATGGTGTCGCCGCCGCCCTGGGGAATCAATTCGCCGTAGTTCACGGTTGGGTCTCGGGGTTTCCATCCTTGGGTCACGGAACGTCGTCGCACCACATTCCAGTCTAAAAGAGGGGATTTGTGTCGTCAACGCAATTGCCTTGGGAAACGCCGGGCGATGTCCCGGACTGGCGCGCCGCGGGGCTCCGATACCGGTCGGTCGGCTTCCATCTGCGGCGCCGGTTCGGAGGGCGCGTGCGGCGCGTGAGCCTGGACGCCGGTTTCACCTGTCCCAACGTCGACGGAACGGTGGCGGTCGGCGGATGCGTCTTCTGCGACAACGCGAGCTACAGCCCAAGCCGACGCGTTCCGCGGACGACTATCGCCGGGCAACTCGAAACGGGCATCGCGAAACTGCGCCGTCGCTATCCCGCGTGCGATCGGTTCATCGCCTATTTCCAACCGGCGACCAATACGTACGGCCCGGCGGAAGAACTCCGGCGCATCTACGCGGAGGCCGTCTCGCATCCGAAGGTGGTCGCCATGGCGATCGGGACACGCCCCGATTGCGTCGCCGATGATGTGCTCGACGTGCTCCAGGAATTCGCCGGTCGAACGAGCCTGTCGGTCGAGTTCGGCCTGCAGACGATCCATGACCGGTCGCTGGCCTGGATGAACCGAGGCCACACGTACGACGCGTTCCGCGACGCCGTGGCCCGCGCCCGCGGACGCGGGTTCGAAATCACGGCGCACGTCATCCTGGGACTTCCGGGCGAAACCTGGGACGACATGATGGCCACCGCCTTGGCGATCGCCGAATCGGCCGTCGACGGCGTCAAGATCCACAACCTGTACGCCGTGAAAGGAACGCCGCTCGCCGACCAGGTCGCCGAGGGTCGCGTCGAGCTCATGGAACGCGACGCGTACGTCCACACGCTGATCGACTTCCTGGAACGGATCCCCCCGTCCATGATCGTCGAACGGGTGGGAGGCCACGCGCCGCCGGAATATCTGGTCGGCCCCGCGTGGTGCCTCGACGCGAACCGTCTTCGCGAGGAGATCCAGCGGGCATTCCTGGAGCGGAATACGTGGCAGGGCCGCCGGTTCGTCTAGCCGAACCAACCGCGTTTCTCGAACGACGCGATCGCCTTTTCCTCGGTCTTCTGGATATCGAAGACCTTATTGAGCTTCGTGATCTTGAAGACCTCGATCACATTGTCCGAAATGCCGCACAGTTTCAGCTTGACGTCGGCCGCCTTGCACTTGTTGTTGAACAGCACGAGTTTGCCGATCATGGCCGACGACATGAACGAGACGCCGCCGAAGTTCAACACGATCTTCTGATCGGGCGCCTTGCCGATCGCCTCCATCAGTTCCTTTCCGATTTGCTCGATCGTCGTTTCGTCGAGGATCTTCGCCTTGGTGAACGACACGACGAGGACATTTTCTTCTTCGCGCAGATCGAGTGAACTCATGATCGGATCGCCATGGGCAGAAGGGAAGCGGACGATGACCCGGAGGGCCGCCCAAGTCGCGCGCACCTCCGACGCACCATCATAGCGTCGAAGGCCGAGCGATGCGAGTCCCGCCGCGCCGCTCGCACGCCGATTTCGGCGGCGATCACAGCGTCCGGTCGAGCAGCCGATAGTTGATCGCTTCCGAGACGTGCGAAGGCTGGATCGAATCGCACGCCTCCAGGTCGGCGATCGTTCGCGCGACGCGTCGGATCTTGTCGTGGGCCCGCACGGACAACCCGAGTTCCTGGACGCTCGTTCGAAGCAGATCCATCGCGTCCGCGCCCAGCGGACAGAACTTGCCGAGTTGCCGGGTGGTCATTTGGGAGTTCCTCCGCGTGCGTTGGCCTTGGAATCGGTCCCTTTGCCGGATCCTCGCCTGATCGACGAGCGTTCGCATTTCGTCGCTTCCCAACCCCGCCCGGTCGGCCGCGAGTTCCTTGAACGCGACGGCGGGCACTTCGATGTGGATGTCGATGCGGTCGAGCAGCGGGCCGCTGATCTTGCCCATGTAGCGCTCGACCTGCTGCGTCGAGCACTGGCAGCGTCGCCGCGGATCGTTGCGGTAACCGCACGGGCACGGATTGAGCGCCGCGACCAGCATGAATTCGGCGGGAAACGTCGTCGACCGGAGCGCGCGGGAGATGGTCACGCAACCATCCTCGAGCGGTTGGCGGAGGACTTCGAGCGTGCGGCGGTTGAACTCGGGAAGCTCGTCGAGGAACAGCACGCCGTTGTGGGCCAGGCTGATCTCGCCGGGCGTCGGACAACTGCCGCCCCCCACCAGCCCCGCGTCGCTGATCGTGTGATGGGGCGATCGGAACGGGCGGCGTCCCATGAGCGGTTGATTCGGGGGCAATCGGCCCGTCGCGCTGTAGATGCGCGTCGTCTCGATCGACTCGGCGGCCTGCATCGGAGGCAGGATGGTGGGAAGGCGTTTGGCGAGCATCGTTTTTCCCGAACCGGGAGGCCCGACCATCAGGAGGTTGTGCGATCCGGCGGCCGCGATCGTCATCGCCCGTTTGACCAGTTCCTGGCCCCGCACGTCGCCGTAGTCGACGTCGTACTGCGCGAACGAATCGAACCACTGATCGACGCGCGACGGCGCGGGGTCGATCTCGATTTGTCCGGCGAAGAAGCCGACCGCCTGGATCAGGCTGTCGACGGCGATCACGTCGATCTCCTCCACGACGGCCGCCTCGGCCGCGTTCGCGCGGGGCACGACGAGTCCGCGAACGCCTTCTTGTCGGGCCGCCGCCATCGCCATCGACAGGGCGCCCCGCACAGTCCGCGCGGCGCCTTCGAGCGACAATTCGCCGACCACCGCGAATTCGGCGAACCGGTCCGCGCTGCACTGACCGCTCGCCGCGAGGATCCCGAGCGTCATCGGCAAATCGAACGACGCGGCCTGCTTCGGAAGCTCGGCGGGGGCGAGGTTGATCACGAGCCGGTCCTGGGGCCGGAAGAACCCCGAGTTCACCATGGCCCGCGCGACGCGGTGCGTGCTCTCCCGAACGGCCGCCTCCGGCAATCCGACCAGGACCGTCTTGGGCTGGGCGGCCGGAGAAAGATCGACCTCCACATCCACCGGCAACGCGTCGATGCCCACCAACGAAAACGTACGCAGCTTGGCCAGCATGCCCTGTCCTTTCGAGCCGCCGACCCGGCCACCGGTTCGCACCACGCATTGTCGCGTCCGATATACAATAGGCAACGGGTGTTGGTCCCCGATGACAGGCTCCTGTCATCGCGCGGACGACCGCGGGATGAGGCGTTCCGGGATGGGGATGAAGATCGTTTCGGCGCGAAGGGACGGGCGGCCCGACGCGGTGCTCGACGGATGCCGCGGCCCGCTCGCTCCGAATTCGGCTCGGCGCCCGCGCCGCGCCGCGTGGAAGGCCGCGCTCTGCCTGGCCGGCGCGATGGCCGTCCCGGCGCCGGCCCGCCCGTCGCGCGCCGAGCCGGTCCGCGTCGAACGGAGCGAACCGCATATGGGGACCCTGTTCCGGATCGTCGTCCACGCCGATTCCGAGCGGGACGCGGAACGGGCCGTCGCCGCCGCCTTCGCGCGCATCGCCGATCTCGACGAGCGACTCAGCGATTATCGCGCTGACAGCGAGTTGATGCGGCTGTGCGATGCGGCGCCGCACGCCGAGCCGGTCGAAGTGAGCCGCGATCTGTGGGAAGTCCTCGATCAGGCGGGGACCGTGAGCGTCGCGTCGGAAGGCGCGTTTGATCCGACCGTCGGCCAACTCACCAAATTATGGCGGCGCGCCCGCCGCCAGCACGCGCTGCCCGATTCCCGGTTGCTCGCCGACGCCCTGCGGCACGTCGATTACCGGCAGGTCGAACGGGACGCCGTCAACCATCGCATCCGGCTCGCCAGGCCCGGCGTTCGCCTCGATTTGGGTGGGATCGCGAAAGGTTTCGCCGCCGAACGGGCGTGCGCCGCGCTGAAGGAACGCGGTGTGCCCCGCGCGTCGATCGATGCCGGCGGAGGACTCACCGTCGGCGATCCGCCGCCGGGCGAAACCGGCTGGACGATCGGCATCGCGGGCATGCGGCGCGAGGATCGTCCCGTTCGTTTCGTGCGCATCGCCAACCGATCGATCGCGACGTCGGGAGACCTGTCGCAGTTTCTCGACATCGACGGCGTCCGCTACTCCCATATCCTCGATCCCCGCACGGGGATCGGATTGACGCGCCGGATCAGCGCGACGGTGATCGCCCGGGATGGCGGACTCGCCGACGCCCTCGCCACGGCCCTTTGCGTGCTTGGACCCGAAAAGGGTGTCGCATTGGCGCGGCGATTCGACGCCGATTGCCTGATTCTCCGGCTCGACGGCGAGTCCCTGAGGCCGACCGCGTCGCCCGGATTTTCGAAGTGGGAAATCGAGGCGCCCGCGCGTTGGCCGACGGGCGACCGCTAAGGGCGGAACGGCCCCGGTTGATTGATGCCGAACGGGCGAGCGGGTATCCTATCGAGGGCGAGCCATGGTTTTGCACGCCTTCAGACGATCCCAACCCAACGGTCCTTGCCAAGGAGCACGCCGGATGAACGAACCGAATAAGAACGCGGACATCCTCCCTTCGCGCCGTGAGTTCATGCGGCGGTCGTCGATCTTGTTGGCGAGCGGCGCGGTGGCCGGATCGGTCGCCGGCCAGGTCGACATCGCGCGGGCTGCCCATGCGTTTGGAAGCGATTCGATCAAAGTGGGTTTGATCGGCTGTGGAGGCCGGGGAACCGGCGCGGCCGTCCAGGCGCTCAATACGACCGGCGGTGAAGTCAAGCTCGTCGCCATGGCCGACGCGTTCGCCGACCGAATCGGAAGCGCGATCCGGTCGATCAAAGGCGAGCATCCCGACAAGTTCGACGTGCCCAAGGAACGCCAATTCTCGGGGTTCGACGCCTACCAGCAACTCCTGCAGACCGACATCGATCTCGTCCTGCTCGCCACGCCGCCCGGATTCCGGCCGCTCCACTTCGAGGCCGCGATCAAGGCGGGCAAGAATGTGTTCATGGAAAAACCCGTCGCCGTCGACGCCCCCGGAGTGCGCCGCGTCCTCGCCGCGACCGAGGAAGCCAAACAAAAAAACTTGGCCGTCGCCGTCGGACTCCAGCGCCGTCACGAGGTCGCCTATCGCGAGATCATCGGCAAGCTGCAGGAAGGCGCGATCGGCCGTATCCTGCTCACCCGAGCCTACTGGAACGGCGCCGGCGTTTGGGTCAATCCAAGACAGGCCAACCAGACCGAACTCGAATACCAGATGCGCAACTGGTACTACTTCAATTGGCTGTGCGGCGACCATATCGATGAACAGCACATCCACAACATCGATGTGATCAACTGGCTCATGAACGCCTATCCCACCGAAGCGAACGGAATGGGTGGAAGGCAGGTCCGTACGGCCGTCGAGTACGGTGAAATCTACGATCACCATTTCGTCGAATTCACCTATGGCGACGGTTCCAAGATGTTCAGCCAATGCCGCCATATCGAGAATTGCTGGAACAGCGTTTCAGAACACGCGCACGGGACCGAAGGGGAAGCCGATATCAGCGGCGGCAAGATCTACGACCCCAAGGGAAAACTCGTCTGGAAGACCGACGGCAAACGCAATGGCCATCAAGAGGAGCACCACGACCTGTTCGCCGATCTGCGGCGCGGCGTCATCCCGAACGAAGGCGAATACGGCGCGAAGAGCACGATGACGTCGATCCTCGGCCGCATGGCGACCTACTCCGGCAAACGCGTCACGTGGGACGAGGCGATCAAGTCCGAATTAAAGCTCGCCGACGTGGATGCCATGCACGCCATGTCGGACGCCGCGCCGCTCACGCCCGACGCCGAAGGCCGATACGCCATCGCCATGCCCGGCAAGACGGCCGCCCTCTGACACCGGAAGAGGGGCGATGAGCCGATTCGGGAAGACTGGGTCGATCGCGAAGTCCGGGCTGGAATTTCCGGCGAAGACTCAAATGCTGGATTTCCGCCCGCTTCCGATCGAATCAACGACAGAGTGCCCGCCATGCAGGTCGGGCCTTTGACCCGGTCGGAACGGAGCCAAGCAAATGGACTCGCTTCGGAATTGGAAATGGGCCCTGGTTGCGGGCCTCGTGGCCCAACAACTCGGCGCCGTCGGTTCGCTTTCCGCTCAGTCGCATTCGCTGGACGACACGGCCGGAACCAATCACCCGGTCGCCTATTCGGCGGCCTATTCGGTGGCGTCCGGCGATGCGTGCGGCTGTGACGCGGCATCCGGATGCGCTGCGTCGTGCGGCGCCGACCCGTGCGATGATGCGTGCGACCCGTGCGCGGCCGAGCCGTGGCGGTTGTTCCCCGAGTCGGCGTGCGGATTCAGCATCACGGGGTGGATGGCGGGCGGCGCCGTCGCCAACGCCGGCGACCCCGTGAGCCGCTACAACGGAGTCACGACGTTTCCGGATCGCAACGAGGTCATGCTCAATCAGCTCTACCTCGTCATGCAGCGACCGACCGACACGTCGGAGGAGTTTTTCGACATCGGTGGACGGCTCGATCTGCTGTTCGGCACCGACTACATCTTCACGCAAGCGGTCGGTCTCGAAACCGATCTGACCGGCGCCCCGAAATGGAATAACCATCGATTCTACGGGCTTGCCATGCCGCAGGCGTACGTCGAGGTCGCCGCGGGCGATCTGGCCGTGAAGGTCGGCCATTTCTACACGATCATCGGCAACGAATCGGTCATGGCGCCGAACAATTTCTTCTACACGCACGCGTATACGATGCAGTACGGCGAGCCATTCACGCACACGGGCGTGCTGGCGACGTACGCGCTCTCCGATCAGCTCAGCGTCACCACGGGAATCCACAACGGTTGGGATATCTTCGATCGAGCGAGCGAACGGGCGGGTTTGCTCACCGGGTTCACGTGGAAGAGCTTCGACGAGCGGACGACATTGTCGTTCGGCTTGACCGCGGGCGACGAATTCAACGCGCAGGCGATTCCGACCTACTCGAATCGGACCATGTACAGCCTGGTCGCGACGCGCCAGGTGACCGATCGGCTGCAAGTCGTTCTCCAACATGACTGCGGCTGGAACAAGGACTATTCGGCTCCCGGCGTCGACGCCGAATGGTACGGCTTGCATAAGATGGTCTTCTACACGATCAACGACTGCTGGAAATGGGGCGCGCGGGCCGAGTGGTTCCGCGACGACGACGGAGCGCGGGTCACGGGTGTTCGAGCCGACAATCCGGTGGCGGGCGCCTCATTCGTCGGCGATTTCTATGAGATCAGCACGGGACTGAACTGGACGCCGACGGCCAACCTGGTCGTGCGGCCCGAGATCCGGTGGGACTGGTTTGAAGGGACAGGATTGCCGTTCGACGACGGCGGCAACGACCATCAGTTCCTCGCCGCATTCGACGCGATCCTGCATTTCTAGCGGCGACAATCGCTTTCCGCCGCGGAGGCGGGCCGTTAGAATGCCGGGCGAAAGGCGGTCCGACCGCCGACGGACGGTACGCGTACGGCGGATCCCTCGACCATGCGATGGTCCCTGCGCTGGAAATCGATCGCGATCCTGGTCGGCGGGTTGGCGATCTTCACGATCCTCCTGGGCGCGATCGCCGCGGCGGAGCTGCGCCGCCGCGAGGTCGAACGGGCTCGAAACCTCGCGTCGAGCTGGAGTTCGGCGATCGCCGACCAATGCGCCGCGATCGCGCCGGGCGATGCGTTGAAGGCCGCGATGGCCGGCGCGACGCGGGCGGGTTTCGCGGCGTTGCCCGGCATGACCGTGGCGGTCGTGGATGCCGCGGAACAAGGTGAGCCGCGGGAGCGTTCAAGAACGGCGAGACGTCCCGAGTGGCTCCGCGTGCTTGGCGGGTCGGGCCCGGTCGCGTTCATCGATGGATCGCGGGCCCCCGCACGCGCGCATCACATCACTCCGGTGGTCCGCGAGGGTCGCGTCGACGGAGCGGTCGACGTCGCCGTCGATGTGGAAAGCGCGGCGCCGACGTGGATCCGGCTCGCCGCCGCCGGATCGGCGGCCGCGCTGGGAATCGGGCTCGTGGCCGCCTGGCGGCTTTCACGCCTGGTCGGACCCCTCGCGGCGCTCGCCGACGGCGCGGAGCGTTTCGCCTCCGGGTTGGAATTCACCCTACCTGTTTCCGGGCGGTGCGACGAAGTGGGCGTTCTCTCGGACGCCTTGAGGAAATCGCACGAGGGACGCCGGCTCACGACGATCGAGTACCAGGAGAAGACCGACGCGCTCCGCGCCGTTCTGCGGAACATGGTGGAGGGCGTCCTGGCGATCGGCGAGGACGAGTCGGTCCTGCTCGCGAACGAAGCGAGCGGACGCATGCTCGGTTTCGCCGCCGGTTCCGCCGCCGGCCGACCGCTCGTCAACATCGCGAGGCACCGGCCGCTGCTCGATTTGTTGCGTCGGTGCGGGACCGAGGCGAAGCCGGTCCGCGACGAGTTCGAGATGGCCGGCGAATCGCGCCGGACATTGTCGATGCGCGCGGCGCCGTTGGCGATCGGTTCGCTGCGCGGGATCATGATCGTCATCCACGACGTCACCGACCTGCGCCGATTGGAGAACGTGCGCCGCGAGTTCGTCGCCAACGTGTCGCATGAACTCAAGACGCCGCTCGCCGCCATCAAGGCGTACGCCGAAACCCTGCGGCTCGGCGCGCTCGAGGACGCCGAGCACCGCGGCGCGTTCGTCGAGCGGATCGAGGAACAGGCGGAACGCCTCCACGCGCTGATCTCCGACCTCCTCCTGCTCGCGCGCGTGGAGGCGGGACGGGAGATCTTCGAGTTCACCGACACGCCGCTCCGGCCGATCGTGGCCGAGTGCCTTGCGATGTTCGCGACGCTCGCCGAACACAAACGCGTCACGCTCGAAACCGACACCGCGTCGCCCGACATCCAGGTGCATGTCGACGCCGAAGGCCTGGGCACCATCCTGAACAACCTCGTGGATAACGCGGTCAAGTACACGCCCGAGGGCGGCGTTGTTCGCGTCGCGTGGACCATCCGCGACGGCTACGCCGAACTCGAAGTGCTCGACACGGGAATCGGCATCCCCTCGCGCGACCAGCCTCGCATCTTCGAACGGTTTTACCGCGCGGAAAAGGCCCGGTCGCGCGAGACCGGCGGCACCGGACTCGGACTCGCCATCGTCAAACATCTGGTCCAGGCGTTCGGAGGCGACATCCATCTCAGCAGTGAGGAAGGCCGAGGAAGCGCCTTCCGCGTTCGGCTGCCGCTCGCCCGGCGCGACCTGACCCGGCGGGCCGGCGTCGGGTCGCTCGCCGAACGATAGGAGCCCCAACCGAGCTTCACGCGATCTTCACACGATCTTCACAACCGGCGGGATACTGAAACCATGAGCCTCCACCTGCAACGCGATATGGAACGCATGCATCGGGAGATCTTCTCGATGTCCTCGATTGTCGAGGAGATGATCGACAAGGCGACGCTCGCCTTGTGCGAACGGAACGACCGATTCGCCGCCGAGGTGATCGAATCGGACAGCCAGGTGGACCAGCGCGAGGTACTGATCGAGGAGGAATGCCTGAAGCTGCTCGCCCTGCACCAGCCGGTCGCCGTCGATCTGCGTCGGATCGCGAGCGTGCTCAAGATCAACAACGACCTCGAACGGATCGCCGACTTGGCGGTGAACATCGCGCAGCGCGCGAGCCATATCAATCGGTTCGCCGAATTCCCGATCCCCGACGACGTGCCGGTCATGGCTCGGATGGCGCGGCGCATGGTCCAGGGGGCGCTCGACGCCTTCGTCCATCTCGACGCGCGGGGCGCGCGGAGCGTGATTCGGACCGATCGCGACGTCGACGCGCTCAATGTGGAGATCATCGAGCACCTGACGCAGCGCATGCGGCAATCGCCGAGTCTGGTTGCGCCGGCCCTGCACTGTTTCTCGGCCGTGCGGCACATCGAACGGATCGGCGACCACGCGACGAACATCTGCGAGGACGTGATCTATCTGGTCGAGGGAGATATTGTGCGGCACCAGCAATTCCTGGAGCCTCGTGTATCGGGCGCGTCCCATGAGCAAACCCAAGATCCTCATCATTGAAGACGACCGTCCCTTGTCCGACGTGTTGGCGTACAACCTGCGGCAATCGGGCTTCGAAGTGCTCGTCGCCTCGGACGGACAAGACGGCATCAATCAGGCCGTCGCCAGGCTGCCCTCCCTCGTCGTGCTCGACGTGATGCTGCCGGTCGTCAACGGGCTCGATGTCTGCCGCCGGTTGCGGAGCGAACCGGCGCTCAAGGACCTCAAGATCGTGATGTTGACGGCGAAAGGCGACGAATCGGACGAGCTGATCGGGTTCACGCTCGGCGCCGACGACTATGTCACCAAGCCGTTCAGCGTGAAGGTGTTGCTCGAACGGCTCAAGGCCGTCCTGCGCCGCGGAACGGGCGAGACGGGCGACGAGGACGTGGTCGTCGCGCACGGAGTCCAGCTCGACCGCAAGCGCCATCGCGTCACGGTTCGCGGCCGTCAGATCTCGCTGACGCTCAACGAATTCCGGATCCTCGAAACGCTCTTGCGCCACGCGGGGCGCGTCTTCGATCGATCGCAGCTCATCGATGCCGCGCTGGGAAGCGACACGATGGTCCTGGAACGCACGATCGACGTGCACATCCGCGCCTTGCGCAAGAAACTCGGCGCCGCCGGACCGCTCATCGAAACCGTCCGAGGGATCGGATACCGGTTCCGCGACACGAGCGACTCGGAACCGTCGATCGCCTAGGCCATGCTCGACGACGATCACGCGGCGGGAGCCAGGACCAGGCGCTCCTCGACCGCCGCGCGCACTTCGTTCAGTTCGCCGCCGCGACCGAACACCTTGAGCTGGTTTTCCTCGATGAACCAGACGACCTGCATTCCGTCGCACGAGAACCGGCGTCCGCAGTAGAATCCTCCGCGGATGAGGATCGTCTCGCGCATCACAGCGTCGGACGGAACTCCGAAACACTCGAGGATCGTCCGCACGCGTCCGCGAATGCTGTCGGTGGAAGGCGAGGTGGACGGGCAGGTCATAGGCGGGTTTGGACTCGTGGGAGGGAAGGGGGGCCGCCGACCGGCGGGAACCCTGAGTTGCATCGACGCGGTCGGCAAGGGGAATCCAATCGGAACCCACCGACCTGAAAAGCCGACCGAACCGGTTCAGTTTGCCCAGTGTCGAATTCCACATCGAATCGCATTGGGTTTCGCGTGGCCGCGGGTTGCTCGATGGCATGCCACGAATAGCATGAAGGCCTGCCCATCGGTTGGAGCGGAGCGGCGTCCGCGGACGGCGGACGGAAATTCGAAGCGAGCAGGTTGGTCGATGGTGGAGATTCGATCCTACGAGGGTACGCCGGACGCCTTGTCCGACTTTGTCGTCGCGCAGTGGCAATCCACCTATCGGGGCGCAATGGCCGTGCCGCGATGGAGCGGCGACTTTTTTCGTTGGCAGTTGGGAATGGACGAGCCGGGACCCCACGAGCACGTCGTGGCGGCCTACGATGGTTCGCGGTTGGTTGGCGTGGTGGGCTACTTCCCCATGCAGTTTGCGTTCGACGAGATTCGGTTCGCGGGTTCGCAGGCGAGTTGGCTCAGTGTCTCGCCCGACGCGCAGGGGACGGGTGTGGCGCGGCGACTCATCGAAGCCGTTCGGACGCGTCACCGGGAACGGGGGCTCCGGTTCCAATTCGGCTTCGCGTATTACGGCCATCGCGCATCCCGCGCCCCTCGGTTCTGGCGGGACGCCTCATCGACGACGACGACGATTCGCAATGCCGGTTTCTGGGTGAGGGTTTTGGATCCGATCCGCGCCATCGAGTGGAATCGCGATTCCTTTCAGCGGCGCATGACGCGCCTCGCGGCTCCGTTTTCCGGGATTCCGCCGATTTCCGGCGGAGCCACGCTCGTGGTTCTCGGAGATGATCATCGCGACGTATCGCCGACTGTATGCCGCGTTTTTTGAACAGGTGTCGCGGATACCGCCCGGACGGTATCATGAACTCAAATACGAGGACCTGGTCGCATCGCCGCTGTCGGAACTGGAGTCGATCTACAGGGCGCTCGATCTGGGCGAATTCGAAACGCGTCGGGCGGCGTTGGAGACGTACGCCGCCGCCAAAACGACCTATCGGCGGAATCAATTTCCGGAGTTTTCCACCAAGATGCGTGCGCGGCTGGCCGACGAATGGAGGCAGTCGTTCGACGCTTGGGACTACCCGCGATAGGGAACCTGCGACGATGCGATCGGGCGTGCGAACGGCCGGCGATCCGGGGCTGGGCGTCGGACGTGCACACGGCCGATGGGTGAGGTGGACCCCATGCCGGGACCTGTCTGGCGGGCTATGATGGTGTTAGGCGTGTGTCCTCGCGTTCGGTGGATGCCGATCGGACCGCATCGCGGTGAAGGGGGGCGCGCATCGGTCGGTCGAGGGTGGACAGCGGTCATTCCGGGGAGGTCTTGCGTGCGTTATGGTACGGTTGTCGCGTTTTTCTCCGCGAAAGGCTACGGGTTCATCCGTCCCGATTCTGCGCACGATGACCGGTTTGACGTCTACTTCCACGTGACGTCGCTCGGCGCCTGTCGTCCGGATTGGGATATTCGCCAAGGTCAACCGGTCAAGTACGAATTGGCGGAGCGAACCCAGGCCGAGCGTGAGGCGCAGCGCGAGGAACGCGAGGCGGCTGGTCGCCGGGCCGCCGTGAAGCGTCAGGCGAAACGGGTCGAATTGATCGATCGGATGCCGGGGGCTACCCTCGTGGACCCCACGCTGAAACGCCTCAAGCCGCACCCCCGCGCGCGGCGAAAGAAGCCGACATGGCGCGGAGACTAGGATTGGAAATGGCGGAGGCGTCCCCGTATTCGATCCACCAACGACGCGAGCCGTATACTTGGGAGAAGTAATCCAGACTGACGAACTTTCAAACAGCCTATGCCGTCTGTGAATACGACATCGGCGATGAACTCGGAGAGGTGGCAGAGCGGTCTATTGCACTGGTCTTGAAAACTGACACACAGTTTTGAAAACCTGGAGCACCGGGGACCCTTGGGAATGACGGTCAGACGCGAGAGAAACAAGGTTTCGGAAGGCTTGATGGAATACTCCAACGACACAGCGGGAATGGGCGGCTTGTCAGCCGCTTGTTCGGTCAGTAGCCGGAATACCCCTTCCGCCGCCGCTGTCCGCGTTTCCCGCCGCCCGCTGGTCGCCCTGGGGCGCGGCCGACGAGACCAGCGTCCCGGCCCTGTCCCGCACGCCCGGTTCGCGTTTCCCGTTGTGCCGTCGGGGTTTGACGCCGCTTTCCCGGCTGTCCCGCTGTCCTTCGGGCAGACGCCGACGCGTCCCCGGTTTTCAGAAATGTCGCCCGACGACGCGAGCCGTATGCTTGGGAGAAGTAATCCAGACTGACGAACTTTCAAACAGCCGACGCCGTCTTTGAATACGACATCGGCGATGAACTTGGAGAGGTGGCAGAGCGGTCTATTGCACTGGTCTTGAAAACCAGAGTCGGGGTAACCCGACCCAGGGTTCGAATCCCTGCCTCTCCGCTCAAATCTTCAGTTGCTGAGTCTCAGGTGCCTCTTTCCACACCTCGCTGATCGCTCTCTCGATCACCTCTTAGGTGAAGCGACGTGCCAAGTCGATTTACGCACGTAGTCGCTGCGGCCACATCATGGTTGCTGGGAGAAGAATTGTCCCAGCCGTGAACCCGTGATTGGCTGGTGGGGTTCTCGATCTCTTCCACTTGAAGACAGGAGACCCCAGATGAAGAAGACGCTCGACCAGATGTTTCGCGTCGTCAAACTGCCTAGTCCGCTCGTCGAAGCCATGCGTCGGCAACGAGACGCGACAGGTACGACCAATGTTGTATTTGTCGCGGAGACCGTCACGCAGAACTTGCCCAAGATTATCGACCAGCTTCGTGTCATAGGACTCGTTGGCCAAAAGGGAGCAAGGCAGACTGTTCGACTGCCATTCTCGACGGAGGCCGGGACGCTCGATTCGCTCCGTGCTGCCAGCACTGAAACTGGCCTGTCCGCGATTCAACTCCTCACGCTCTGCGTGATTGCCGCAACATCCAACGCTCCGGTGCCTAAGTCGAAGCGTTTCCGTGCCAAACAATCGGCCAAGCCTCGCGGTCGCGGCCAGCGACGGGAGGGGAACAAGTCGTGAAGAACGTCACCAAGATCATCGAGCTATTCGGCGGATTCGACAACCTCGCGAAGAACCCGATCTCGCTACGGGTCGATGGCTTCATGCCTTTGTCCATCGAGAGAATCGGCACCGGCCCGCGAGGTGGAATGTTGATCTCGGTCATGCACTGGTACGAGCAGAATGGGGACCTGATGCGTGACCCAGATGTCGAGATCGAAATCCTGCCCAACACCGGCGAATGGCTGCCCCTCTCGTACCGGCAAGACTCGGCGGGACTCTTTCAGGAAGCCCAGATCGACATCGACGGCGAACTGATGCGGGCCAGCGACCGATTCGTGAAGGACATCCAGCGCTTCCTTAAGCTCTGGGACCAAAACATTGGCGAGCAAGGTTTCATCGAGGCTGCACGAAAGGTGCTTGACAACCGGGGCTTGGCGGAACTAGATGAGGACCGTTCGGCTTAACGACAAGTTCTCGGCAGCATAAACTGGCTTCAAAGTAGCAGTTACGACCAATGAAGGTGGTGCCGACAAAATGCTGACAGACCCGCCGGATAAGTCCAATAGAGGAACCGCTGACCTTCCGAGCACGATTACGTCGAGCCTGTTGCGTCGCGTGCGAGAGTACGACCAGACCGCCTGGGAACGCATGGTGGGCCTTTACTATCCGATGGTCTACGGGTGGTGTAGGCAAGTCGGATTACAGCCCAACGATTCTTCGGACGTGTGTCAGGAGGTCTTTCGGGGCATTGCCAGCAGCATCGTGAACTTTCACCGAGAACAACCGGGCGACACGTTTCGAGGCTGGGTGCGACGGATCACGCAGCGGCGGATCATCGACCATCGGCAGCGGCAACAGACGCGACCGGATGCCGTTGGCGGCGACGCGGCTCAGCAGCGGTGGCTCGAACTTGTGGACTCTCTGTCGGATCAGCCGTCGAGTCTCCGGGGCGAACCACTCCTGGTCAGAGGCGTGATGGACCTCGTCCGCAACGAGTTCGAGACGAAGACGTGGGACGCCTTCTGGCGAACCACTGTGGAAGGCCGGCCAGTCGCGGATGTTGCGAAGGAATTGGAGATTACAGCGAACGCGGTCTACCTGGCGAAGTCGCGTGTGCTTCGCCGCCTGCGGGAAGAACTTGTCGATCCATTTGAACGCGATTCAGATTCACCGGAGCCTGGATGACCCTGGAACGTCCCAGCGATGAACAATTGAGAGCCTATCTGCTCGGCAATGTTTCCGCCGATGAGCAAGTCGCCATCGCCGCGTTTATCGACCGTCACCCAGAGGTGATTTCGCAACTCGCTGATGCCGAACTCCAACCCGACTCTCTCCTGACTGATCTCCGGCAGCCTACTGATGCGTTTGCGGGGGAGCCGCAATTATGGATGGGGCTGGAACAGGCTTGCTCAATTCGTCTCGGTCCTCCAACGAGGGACGCTGATCCGGAAGTCGAGCAATTCCAGTCGCTGCCGCGACGCCTTGGTCGCTACATCCTTCGGGAACGGATTAACCGCCGGGGGATGGGCGTCGTTTTTTGGGCGGTGGAAGACAAGACCGGTGATTCGGTCGTCATTAAGGTATTTCCCATTTCACGGATTGATGACTCAGCGGCGACGACCCGCTTTCGCCGTGAGATGGAATTGGTCGGTAAGCTGAACCATCCCCATATCGTTCGTTTTCTGGATGCTGGGGAGACGGGCCAGACGTTGTTCCTGGTGATGGAACACTTGATAGGCTTCGACCTGTCGCGGCTCGTGGAACTGCAGGGGCCATTGCCGCTCGGTGCCGCCTGTTCGATGGCTCGCCAGACTGCCTTGGCTTTGCAGCATGCCTTTGAGCATCAACTCGTTCATCGCGATGTGAAGCCGTCGAACATCTTTCTCACGAACGAAGGAACGGTCAAACTACTCGACCTCGGCTTGGCCCGACCGCTGCATGTCGATGAGGACTCATTGACGCATAGTGGGCAGCTTCTGGGCACCGTGGACTACATGGCTCCGGAGCAGGCGTTCGATACGCATCTGGCCGATATTCGCAGTGATATCTACAGCCTGGGCTGCACGCTTTACAAACTTCTGGTCGGCAACGCACCGTTCAGCGGTCCGGAGTACCGCCATCTGCTCAAGAAGGCGTTGGCTCATTCTTCACGCCCCATGGTGCCGATTCAGGATCGCCGATCGGACGTGCCGGACGAGTTGGCGAAGATCATCGAACGCATGTGTGCCAAAACGCCGGAGGAGCGGTTCGGCACGCCCAAGGAGGTTGCGGAAGCCCTCGCACCGTTTGTCGATGACTCCACGCTGACCAGCCTCGTGCAGCAAGCAAATACCATCGCAGAAACGCAAACGCCACGGCGAAGTGAACCGACGCGGCGAATGGGCGAGAATCGCCGAACAGCCACCCTTGGAACGCATAGTCGTCTGCATTGGTTGACGGGAATAATCGTGCTGACGTTGCTCGCCGTGTGTGGAACCGTGGCTGGGTGGTGGGCATGGACCCAGTCGAACGAAAAGGCGACGGCAGTGACTGACGACGCCACTCCCAAGGCCAACATGCTGCCCGTTACGACTGGCGATCGACCTGCACACTGGCAACTCGTGGGGAGTGGAGACTTTGAGTCGGGTATGGCGGGCTGGCCTGCTCAAGACCCAAACGACCCTCGTGACAAGGGATTATTCGAGCAATCGACTGAGAAGTCGTTTGATGGCCGATGTTCGGCCTGCTCGATTCCGATCGCTGATTTCGCGTCGGAGGGATTCGCCTGCATTTCAGACGAGCACCCGCTGGTCGTCGGTCAGAAATACGTCCTCAGTGCGGCGTTCGAGACATCGCGGATGACCGTCGGGAATCTCTCGCTCGATCTCTCCGATTCCGGGTTCAATGTTCGCATCAATTCGCTGCCGAACATCAAGGGATGGCAATTCCTGTGGGCTGAATTCGTGCCTAATGCTCCGTCGATTCGAGTCCGACTTATCCGCGATGGTCAGCTACGTAGAGGCGAGCGAGGGTTCATCGACTGCGTCGCCATCACGCCCGCTAGCGAGTTCGTGCCAGATCGAGACCGAACGCTGGTGTCGGCGAAGCAGCCACTCTCGTATCGGGAAACGCAGCGGATCGTTCAGGACTCCCCCTACAGCGGCATCTGGTGCATAAACGTCTCTCACGATGGTCGGTCCGTTTTCACGGGCAGTAACGATGGCGGTCTGCGGGGCTGGGACCTCTCAACACGCGAGCAGGTTCTCAACGTGAGGCGGGACCACCAGGCTGACCGACCCATCCATGCTTTCGTCTTTTCCGAGGAGGAAAACTGGTGCCTGGCA
>Ga0194120_10000125_pt1 | contig 124036 bp, 80 predicted proteins | sample TA2MahCa65mmetaG_FD_148642 | JGI IMG/M metagenome (GOLD analysis project Ga0194120, IMG submission 148642) | Freshwater microbial communities from Lake Tanganyika, Tanzania - TA2015019 Mahale Deep Cast 65m | ecosystem: Environmental > Aquatic > Freshwater > Lake | place: Tanzania: Lake... | reverse complement strand
CGGGGCGCGGAGCCGGCGCGGGGCGCGGAGCCGGCGTCCCACGCTCGGGACCCGGCGCGGGGCGCGGAGCCGGCGTCCCACGCTCGGGACCCGGCGCGGGTTTCGCTCGACGCGCGTCGGCCGCCCGCTTGATCTCCTCGGGCGTCGGAGGCAAATCGATCAGGTCGTCCTCGTCGCCCGCCGCCCGACCCGTCGCGACCGATTGCCCCTGCTGCCGCTTCGCGTCCGCCGTCTCCGCCCGCGAATCGCGGATCTCCTCCGCCGATGACGTGACTTCGTTGATCAGCTTCGTCGCCTGGAACCGAGTGATGTGGCCGTTTTCGACGAGAAGCTTCGCGATCGACTCGGCCGAAACGCCGCGACTGGCTCCCTCCAGTTGACGCCGAAGGTCGGCGATCACCGAGTCCTCCAACAGGCGATGCCGTTCCAGTCGATCGAGAAATTCGCGGGCAGACATGCCGGTTGGGTCCTTGGGGCTGTCGATCGGCGACATGCCGCCGATATCGTTTCGGTCGCTCGCGCGGATTCGTCCGCGTCACCTGCTATTCATCTTCGTAGCTTGCCAATTGAACGCCCTCGAACCCGACGGCGGACGCCGAGTCCAACGCGATGACCACCCGCTCATGGAGGGCCTCGCCGTGGGCCTTGACAAGCAATTTCGTGGGGGCCGTTCCACCGCTCCCCCGCTTGGCCTCGCGGAGCTGGATCAACAACTCCTGTTCGCTCGGGCACTCGCGCTCCCACTCCGGCGTCATCACCTGGAACGTGTTGAACTCGTCGACCGTCACCGTGACGTAGTCGGGGTTGTCCTCGATTTCGAGCACGACCGTGCTCGGTTGGTCGGATTGCTGAGGCTTGGGGATCTCGATCGACTTCTGCAGCGAAAAGGCCGCGGTGACCATGAAGAAGATGAGCAGGTTGAAACAGACGTCGACCATGGGGGTCATGTCCATTTCGGCATCGACGAGCGGCTGTTTGCGCTGGATTTCGACCTTGGGTTCCAGAGGCGCCGGCGGCGCGCCGCCGAACATCGAGACATCGTCGCCGATCGACGCGCCTTCGGGCTCGGAAATCGGCTCGGGACGCGCCGCATCGAGGCGGTCCGATCCGCCGTCGTCCGGATCGCCGATTTCCTCGTCCACACCGTCGTGCGATTCGTCGTCGACCGATACCTCGACGAATCGGTCGCACCCGGGACAGCGCACGCGGCGTCCCACGAGCGACCTGGCGGCGCGTTGCTCCGTTTCGCAATAGGGGCATCGGAACAGGAAAGGCACGGCAACGACCTCGATCGCTTCGAACGACTACGATTCCTCGAGCACGGCGATGTGCAGCGTCTGGGCCGCCTCGGTCCGGCCCACGGCGTTCGCGACGCGCGCGACGTCGCGGTGTTTCACGCTCTTCGACGCCTTGATCAACACAAAGTGTTTTTGTTCCTTGGCCATCATCTGATCGATATACGCGGCGATCTCGTCCTCCTGATCGGCGGGATTCTCCGCCTTCACCTTCCCTTCGGCCGATCCGTCCCCGAGGAACACGAGCGCCGAACCGTCGGGACCGCCCTCCCTCACCGTGATGATCACCGCGTCGCCCACGGCCACCGGCTTGCCGTACGCGGCCGGCGGTAGTTCGACCGCGCCCTGCGTATCGATCTTCGAGGCGACCAGGAAGAAGATGAGCAGGAGGAACGTGATGTCGATCATCGGCGTGATGTCCATCTCCGCCTCCTCGATCGGCCGGCGCCGCGCCAGAATCGGCTCGTGGTCGGCCGTATCCGCGGCCTGCGATTCGCTCGGCGCTTCATACGTGTGCAGTTGCTCCATCGGATTCGACTTTCACGGGCGAGCGGTCGGATCGAACGGACATCCCGGGGGAAAAGCGGCTTGGGTCCGAACGCGTCGAGGGGCTTCCGTTTCCTGACGGCTATTTGCCGGAGCGGTTGCCGATCGCCGCTCGGAACGTCTCGAAGAACCGCGTCAGGCCCACGGCGACAAGGTCCTCGAGTCGGCGGATGCGGCTGTTGATCAGTGTGACCGCCACGATGCCGGGAATGGCGATCGCCAGTCCGCACGCCGTCGTGATCAGCGCCAGCGAGATGTCGCTCGCCAATTGATCGGCCTTCACATTCTCGGCGGCCGCGAGCTTGCCGAACGCGCCCATCATTCCGAGCACCGTGCCGAACAGGCCGAGCATCGGGGCCGATTTGATGACCGTGTTGACCCAGACGACACGCTGTTCGAGGTCGGCCATCACGTCGCGTTGGAACCGATCGAGCACAAGTTGGCGGACCTTGTCGTAGCCGATCCGCCGATTGTGGATGGCGAGCGCCGCGAGTTGGCAGACCGCCCTCACGTCGCCGTCGCACGCCGCGTGCGCCTCGTCGAAGCGACCCGCGCTGAGCGATTGGTCGACCTCGTTCAGGAACTCGTCCTGCTGGTCCTCGGTGCGGAACCGTTTCTGGTTGATTCGCGACCAAATCATCGCCGTGCAGTAGGCGCCCCAAAGGGCGGCCACGGCGAGGAAACCGTAGGTGAGGTTCCCGACGAAGTTGTAGATTTCACTGGCGCTCATACGTTGCTTTTCCTATCCCCCCTCGATGAACCGGCCTCGCCTAACCGGCCACGGCGCGGAACGTCTGATCGATGATGTAGTAGTCGTATCCACTCCCCGACTTCCGGACGCCGAAAATCGTGCGGAGCCATTCCTTGGGGGAACGGCCCTTCGAGTTCTCGAATTCGAGCTGATGCAGGCGATCATAGACGGCCGGCGGGATGAACTGCATCAGGATGCGGCCATTCGTCGCGACACCCGCCCGCCCGATCAGGACTTCGTCGAACTCCTTCAGCTTGCCTGTGCGCCACGTCAGGTAAACGCGTTTCTCTTCCTTGCTCGCGCCTTGCCGTTTCGACGGCGGGTTGCTCGTGAACTGCGACACATAGTCGGCCATCTTGCTGCCGCCCGCCGCGCCGAGCTCGATTTGGAAGAAGTCGAGTTGCCTCGCGTATTCGGCGATGCTCGCCGACGAGTAGCGGATCTCCCAACGTTCCCACGGTGGGATGACGCCCTCTCCTTCACCCTCGGGCCCGGGAGGCCGACTATCGCCGCGCCCCGACCCGCGCGACGAGGCGACGGCGTCGGTCTCGAACGTCTCGTACGATGCGGCTACGGTCGACGCGAGATCGGTGACCGGTTCGAGGGCCGCTTCGAGCGACGGTTGCTCCATGACCACTTCGAGTTCTTCGAGGCCCGGCGGTTCGGCGTCCCGTTCATATCCTTCGGCGTGATCGCCGCGCCCTGGATATTGGATCATTTGGACGGGCGTCGAGACTTTGCGGAAGATGATGACGGTGGTGAGCCACATGATGAAGAGCGCGGCGGCCGTCATCCCGACGAGAACGAGGAGGGCGACGAGCCAGCTTGCGGCCTTTTCGTACAGCGTGACGCGCATGGGAGACCGTTTCGACTCGCCTGCGGCGGCCGCCGCGAACGAATCGGGAGCCGGCTCCCCAAGTGATGACGAACGGGTTGCGGATGCCATGGCGCGGCTTTCCCTGAATCACCGACAATCCGTCTTCCTTCGTTCGATCCGTCAAGTCCGCGAGCCGGAAGACGCGTCGGGCGGTTGAAACGACCAACGACAACGAACGCCGCCCCGACACGCGCCGCCCGTTCGCGCGACGTGGGGTCCCGGGGGTGGAGCCGTACCCAGCCAGCCATCAACGGGCCCGCCCTGACCGCGCGGCACGGTCGTTGCGCGAGGCAAAGACCATACCGCGACGACTCCACAGAGCGCGTCGCGGCACCCGCACCATCCCGCCAGAAGCCTGCCGAGGACCGAACCGCGCGATCTGCCGTCGATCGTAACGACGGCAACGGGGCCTGTCAAGCAAGGGCGAGGCCGAAGTCCTTGGCGCCTCACGAGTTGTCAAGATCGTGCGTCGAGCCAAACGGGTAGCCATCGAATCGGTTGCGGTGGGACATCGATTCCGCGACAAGGGCCGATCGCCCGACGTTTCGCGGGGTCGAGCCGTGCGTCGCGGCCGCGATCGGGCCCAATCCCGGACCGTCGTCACGAACAATCGCCGAACCCGGCTCGTCGATCGCCAGCCCCCTCAGGACGACTTGCGGCCCGATGGCCCGATGTTAGACTGGGCAGTCGGTCGACCGCGTCGCGTCTTTCGCCATACGGGGCCATCCCGAAGGGGTGACCTTGGTCAGGTAGCTCAGTTGGTAGAGCAATGGACTGAAAATCCATGTGTCGCCGGTTCGATCCCGGCCCTGACCACTCGCCGATTGCCGCCTAATTCGTTGTTTTCCAACGTGTTAGGGCCATCGGCGTCGCCGTTTCCAGAAGCCGGGCTTCGCGGTTTCTTGAGCATTCCCGCCGCCGCCGCGCTTGTCTCGGCGGCGGTGGGAAAAACGTGGCGGAGCGGAGTTATTGAGAAGTCGTCCGGCCTTCGGTCGGCAGGGGCCCCCCGCGTTGAATACTCGGATATCGTGAATACTCGGATATGGTGCATGTGAATGCCGTTGGCGGACAACAGGGGACTGACGTCCCCCGCTCGCCGTTGGCGGCCGCCGCGTCCGCAATCGCGCGACCAACGAGTTCCCGCACCCCACCCGCCTCGCCGATCGGCCGATCGTGCTATAATCCAGGATCGTTATAACTTACCCAATCGCACGTGATCGTCCATCCCTGGCAGGGGAGTTCTCGATTCCATGACGGGCTCCGAGGCCGCCGCCTCACACCATGCCGCGTCCGGCCCGCGAACCGTCTCGAGCGCGATCGGTCGCTGGGTCCGGTCGCTCGTGCCGCTCGCGGTCATCGCGGGCGGGGTTCTTTTTTACCGTGAGTTCGGTCATCGTCCGCCCGTGCCCGTCCAAGATGATGACGGAGGCGCTGCGCCCGCCGTATTGACCGTTCGCGCCGAGCCGTTCGAGGGGTCATTTGAAATCGCCGTGGAGGGCGTCGCGCGGCCTCTGCGCCAGGTCGGCGTCGCGGCGGAAGTGGCGGGCCGCATCCGGTGGAAATCCGAGCAATGCGAAGAAGGCAAGTTCGTCCGGCAAGGGGAACCTCTTGTCGAAATCGACCCGACCGACTACGCGCTGGCGGTCGAGCGATCGAAACAGGAATTGAAACAGGCCGAGAACGCACTCCGGGAATGGGACGTTGAGCGGCAAAACGTCGTGGAACAGCTCGGCTTGCTCGAACAGGACGTGCGGCTCGCCGAGTCCGATTCGGCCCGCGTTCGGCAGCTTGCCGAACGCAACGGCGCGTCGGTGGCGGACATCGAGAAAGCCCAACGCTCCGAAATCGCCTCCCGTGCCGCATTGCTGACGCTGCAGAGCCAGCTTCGCATGCTCGACGCACGCCACGATCGGGCGGTCAGCGCGCGGGACATGCAGCATGCGAGGCACCAGGAGGCCGAACTTGCTTTGGCTCGGACGCGCATCGTCGCCCCGTGCGACGGCACGATCGTCCGGGAGTCGGTCGAGAAGGACGCGTTCGTGCAGGTCGGCGCTGCGGCGTTCGTCATGAACGATACGAGCGCGGGGGAAGTGCAGTGCCAGCTCGAACTTTCCGACATGTATTGGCTGTGGCGTCAATCGGCAAGGGAACGCGCGGCGTCGTCGGCCGGACCGCTCGTTCCATCCGGCGCGGCCGCCGCCGCATCGGGCGACGGACCGCTCGTTCCATCCGGCGCGGCCGCCGCCGCATCGGGCGACGGACCGCTCGTTCCATCCGGCGCGGCCGCCGCCGCATCGGGCGACGGACCGCTCAAGGAAGCCTGGGAATCGCTCTACGCGTTTCCCGCCGCCGATGCCGAGATCGAATTCCCGATCGACGCCTACCGGTGCGTCTGGGGCGGTCGCTTGGATCGATACGGCGGCCAGGGATTCGACCTGCAAACCCGCACGGTGCCATGTGTGGTCACGATCCCTCGCCCCCGTGATGGCCGCGTGGTTCGAAACGACGGCGAGCCCGAGCCATCGATCCCTCCGCCGCCTCTGACCCCGGGGATGTTCGTAACGGTCAAGGCGCGGGTCCGCCCTGCGATCCCCGTGATCCGGATCCCGTCCGAAGGCCTGCGGCTCGGCGGCCTCGTCTGGGTCATGCGGGAGGGCGTGCTGCGCGAGTTGCCGGTTCGCGTCGCGCGGCGGTGGAATACGGATGTCTTGGTGTACGCCGAATCGAAGGGACCGCGTCCCGGAGATGACGTCATCGTCTCGGCGCTCGCCTTTCCGAGGGATGGGATGGCTCTGACACGAGCCTCGCAGCCATGAAAGCGGCCATCGCCTGGGCCGTGCACCATCGCGCGGCGATGAACCTGATCCTGATCGGGACCGTCCTCGCCGGACTGTTCTCCATGGGCCTGCTGCGCCGCGAGGTGTTTCCGAATTTCGAACTCGAAATCGTCCTCGTCCAAGTCCCCTATCCCGGCGCGAGTCCCGAGGAGGTCGAACAGGGGATATGCCTCAAGGTCGAGGAAGCGGTCCGGTCGATCGACGGAATCAAGCGGGTCACGAGCGTCGCGCGGGAGGGTTTTGGGTTCACGGTTATCGACCTGAACACCGGCGTCAACGCCCAGAAGGTGCTCAACGAAATCCGTTCGGAAGTCGATCGGATTCCGAGCTTGCCGGAACTCGCCGAGGACCCTGAATTCCAACAGATCACGTTCCGCCAACCGGCGATCCGGCTGGGGATCATGCTCAACGAGCCGGAAACCGAGCGTGGCGAGCGCCAGTTGCGGGAGCTCGCCGAGTCGGTCCGCGAGGAATTGCTCGATCTCCAAAGCGTTTCGCAGGTCACGATCGTCGGTGAGCGGCCGTACCAGATCGACGTCGAGGTATCGGAAAGCACGCTGCGCAAGTACGGCCTGAGCCTGCAAAAGCTCGCGGCGGTCATCCGCCGCGAGAATATCGAAATCCCGGGAGGGAAGATCCAGGCGTCGAGCGACACCGTACTCTTGCGGGGAAAGAACAAACGGGTTTGGGGCGAGGACATCGCGCGGATTCCGGTGGTCACCAAGGCGGACGGCACCGTTCTGACGGTCGGTGACCTGGGTCGCGTCGTCGATGGATTCGAGGATTCGGTGTTGTACAGCCGAGTCAACGGGCAACCGGCGATCGTGCTGTCGGTGGACCGGACGAATTCGGAGGATTTGTTGCGCATCGTCGAGGAGGTGAAGGCGTACGTGGCGACGAAATCGTCAAGCCTTCCCCTCGGTTATTCGCTCACCTACTGGAACGACACGTCGATCGACGTGCGGGAACGGATCGAGCTGCTGACGGAGGACGGCATTCAGGGCCTGTTGCTCGTCTTCCTCGTGCTCGCCATGTTCCTCGAATTCCGGCTCGCCTTCTGGGTCGCGCTCGGCATCCCGTTCGCCATCCTCGCGACGTGCGGCGTCCTGTTCGCCACGGGCGACACGCTGAACATGCTCACCCTATTCTCGTTCCTCATGGCGCTCGGCATTCTCGTCGACGACGCGATCGTCGTCAGCGAGAATTTCCACTCGCACATGGAAGCGGGGAAGGGGGCGACGCGTGCGGCGATCGAGGCGGCCGCGGAGGTCGCGCCGAGCGTGATTGTGGGCGTGCTTTGCACGGTGATCGCCTTCCTGCCGCTCTTTTTCGTCTCGGGCGTCATGGGCAAGTTCATCGCGTGCATGCCGCTCACCGTCGTCGTCATGTTGCTCATCTCGCTTGTCGAGGGCTTCACGATCCTCCCGTGCCACCTCGCGCACGACGGCATGATCGCGGGCATGGTCGCCACGACGCGGCACATGCGCCGGACCCTCTTCGCCATGGATCGGCTCTATCTGGTGCTCGGCGGCTGGACCGCCATCCTCCTGGTCTGGCTCGGCGAACAGGCGCTCATCCTGTTTTGGGAACTCGCGTGGCTCTTGAAAAAGTTCTTCGACGTGGTCAACCGGGTGGCGGACCGCTTCGTGGTGTTTTGCGTCGAGGTCATCTACATACCCGTGCTGCGCCGGCTGATGGACCACGTCCCACTCGGCTACGCGCTGCAATTCGCCTTCCTCGCGGTGACGTTGACGGCGTTCGCGGCCGGGTGGACGAGGTACACCGTATTCCCCGACATGGACGCGCGATTCCTCTCGGCCCATCTCGTGTTTCCCGACGGAACGCCCGCGAAGGTGACCGACGCGGCCGTGCGCCAGGTGGCGGCCGCGATCCGGAAACTCGACCGCGAGTACACCGAACGCGGGGAGCCACTTGTCACGCTCGTCCATGAATCGGTCGGTCAAGTCGAAGGCGGCGGAGGCGGCTTGCAGCAGCGGACGAACGGCGAATTCGTCGGCGGCGTGTCGATCGAGCTCGTGAGTTCGGCCGAACGTTCGCTCACGGCGCAACAGATCGCCGCGAAATGGCGCGCGGTGTCGGGCACGATCGTGGGAATTGAATCGGCCGTGTTCGATGTGCAGCAGATGGGGCCCGGTGGTCGGGACATCGAATTCAAGATCCAGGCCTCGAACGAGCACTGGGGACAGCTCGAACAGGCCGCCGAACGGATCAAGGACGGGCTCGCGCGGTTCGAGGGCGTCTATGACGTGAACGACGACTCGTATCTGGGAAAGTGGGAGTACCAGATGCGCGTCGACGAGCGCGGGCAGAGCATGGGCGTGTCGACCGCCGATCTCGCCGAAACGGTCCGCGCCGCGTTCTACGGCGAGGAAGTCCAGCGCCTGCAGCGCGGTCGGCACGAAGTCAAGCTCATGGTGCGATACCCGCGCGATGAACGGACGAATCTCGTTTCGCTCGACAATATCCGCGTGCGGGGCAACGATCTGGTCGAGCGGCCGATCCGGGAGCTCGCGAAGATCGACGTGCGCCGAGGCTATTCGGAGATCCAGCGGGTCGACCAGCAACGGGCGATCACGATCACCGCGTCATTGCGGCCCGGCACGAACGCGGGGAACGTGCTGGCGGATTTCCAATCGCATTACTTCGACCGGATCCTCGAGGATTTCCCGTTCATCCATGTCCGGTGGGAAGGCGAGAAGGAACAGAACGACGAATCGATCCAGAGCCTGGGAATCGGTTCGTTTGTCGCGCTCGGCGCGATGTGCGTTCTCCTGACATTCCAGCTTCGATCGTTCCTCCAACCGTTGATGATCGTCTACCTGATCCCGTTCGCGGTGGCGGGCGCGGTTTGGGGTCACGTCGTCATGGGGCTCGACGTCACGCTCTTCAGCGTGTTCGGGCTCGTCGCCCTCATGGGAATGGTGGTGAACGACTCGATCGTGCTTCTGGACTTCATCAACACGCGCCGCGCCGAGTTCCCGCGCGAATCGCTCCGGCAGTCGATCGTCGAAGCGAGCCGGCGTCGCATCCGCCCCGTCGCGCTCAACACGGTCACGTCGGTCATCGGTCTCGCGCCGCTGCTCGCCGATCAATCGTTCCAGGCCCAGGCGCTCATTCCGATGGGCGTCAGCCTCGTGTTCGGCCTGGCCGCCAGCACGATGCTCGGCCTGTTCATCGTCCCGTTGAACTATTTCATCGTCCACACGCTGATTCCCGGCGGCCGGCACGGCGACGAACCGGACGAGGGCCGGCTGCTCGCGGGGGTCGCCGAGGATCACGCGCGTCACACGGCCCTCCACGAGGCGGCCTTCGCGCTCGAGGGCGCGGCGCCCCGCGAAGGCAACGGCAACGGCGCGGAGCATGACGGCGCGGGGGGAAACGGACACGCGGCCAACCGCGGCAACGCGCCGGCCTCGGGCAAGGCTTGAGACAAGCAAGGAGCCTGTTGTCGGGCTCCCCGACTCCGGTGCGCGTTCCGATCGGGCCATCAAAGGGCTACAAGGTTCGCGCCGCCCACCGCGCGATGGACGGCTACCGCACTCGCGAACCGCGCGCCGTCCCCCTATAATCGACTCGAAACGGCACGTTCGGACTCCATCGCGGAGGAATCCCACAATGCGCAGGCGGCTCGCGGCATGGCTAATGGCATGCGCCGTGTTCCCGTTCGGACTCGGAATCCAGCTCGGCGCGGCCGAGGATTGGGGCATGTTCCGAGGCCCCCAGGGCAACGGCGTTGCGCCCGAAGGAAGTTATCCGACGGCCTGGAGCTCCACCGAGCACGTCGTCTGGAAGGTCAAGCTTCCCTCGCCGGCGAACGGAAGCCCGATCGTGGCGAACGGCCGCGTGTTCGTGACGAGCTCGGCCGACAAGGGCCGTGAACGATCGCTGATCTGTTTCGACCGCGCGAACGGAAAAGAGGTTTGGACCCGCACGGAACGCTGCAAGGATGAAATGCCGACGCATGCGTCGAACCCCTACGGCGGTTCGACCCCCGCCTCGGATGGCGAACGGGTCGTCGTTTGGCATGCGACGGCCGGCCTGCACGCGTACGATATGGCCGGAAAACCGGTCTGGTCGCGCGATCTGGGCGAATTTCGCCATCAATGGGGTTACGGCACGTCGCCCGTCATCCATCAGGACCGGGTGTACCTGCATAGCGGACCCGGAAAACGGGTTTTCGTCGCGGCCTTCCGGCTCGCCGACGGCACGACCGTGTGGGAGACCGAGGAACCACAGGACGGCAACGGCGAAACGCGGGCCGACGGGCGCGACATGGGATCGTGGAGCACGCCCGTGGTCGTCCCCGTGGACGGCGCCAACCAACTGGTCTGCGCGATGCCCACGCGACTCAACGCCTACGACTGCGAATCGGGCAAGATCGTCTGGTCCTGCAATGGACTCAGCGGCCCGAACTACAGCGTCGTCAGCGGCTCGCCGATCGTCGGCGACGGACTGTGCGTCATCCACGCGGGATTCCGTGGGCCATCGATGGGAATCCGCATCGGAGGCCAGGGCGACATCACCGCATCGGGACGGCTTTGGCTCGAAACGCGGAATCCCGAGAGCATCAGCACGGGAGTGCTCGTCGACGGCCACGTGTACCGGGCCAACGGAGGTCCGGGAACGATCGAATGCGTCGACGCGAAGACGGGCAAAGTCCTGTGGAAGGCCCGCGCCGCCGGTGAAAACTACTGGGCGTCGGTGATCCTCGCGGGAGGCCATTTGTATGTCACGGGCGGCAAGGGAACGACCGTCGTGTTCAAGGCGGACCCGGCGGAGTTCGCCGAGGTCGCGCGGAACAAGATCGATGAAGCGTGCAACGCGACTCCGGCGTTTTCCGACGGCCAGATCTTCGTGAGAACGTTCGAGAATCTCTACTGCGTCGGCGGCTGAACGGACGGCCGCGTTCGTCGCCGCACGGTCGTCCACCGGACTGATGCCGAGCCACCGATGACCTTTCGCCGCACTGACGCCATCCTTCCCCTGCTGGCGGCCGCGCTGGGAGCCGCTTCGATCGTCCATTGGGTCGGGCAGGACTCGGGCCGCGATCTTCGCGTGCGCGTGCCCGGTCTCGATCGGCCCGCGGGAACCGAGGCGGTGATCGAGGCAGTCGAGGCGCCGGTCGCGGGCGAGCCGACGGCGGGGAAGGGCGTTCCGTCGTCGATCGCGGGCGAGTGGCCCTGGTTCCGCGGTCCGAACGGCGACAATATCGGACCCGAGGCGACGCCCCTGCGTCGCGCGTGGCCCGCCGAGGGCCCACCCGCCCTCTGGTCGCTCGAACTCGCCGAAGGCTACGCGGGCGCGGCCGTCTCGCGCGGGCGCGTCTTCGTGCTCGACTACGACGAACCCGCGCAGGCCGACACGCTCCGCTGCCTCTCGCTCGACGACGGACGCGAGATCTGGCGCAACGCCTATCCCGTGCAGCTCACCCGCAACCACGGCCTGACGCGCACGGTGCCCGCCGTCGTCGGCGACCTCGTCGTCACGATCGGCCCGCGCTGCCATGTCGCCTGCTGGGACGCAGTGACAGGAAAGTGTCACTGGCTCGTCGACATGGTCCTCGAATACGGCGCCACCGTGCCCCGGTGGTACACCGGCCAGTGCCCGCTGATCGACGACGGCCGGCTCATCATCGCGCCGAGCGGCCCGGCGATGCTCGTCGCGCTCGACGTCCAGACCGGCAAGCCGTTATGGAAAAGCCCCAATCCGCGGGGCTGGACGATGACGCACGTTTCGATCGCGCCGATGGAATTCGAGGGCAGGCGGACGTACGTCTATTGCGGGAGCGGCGGCGTCGCGGGGATCGCCGCCGACACGGGCGAACGGCTCTGGGACAGCACCGTGTGGCCCGAACAATTCGCGACCAGCCCGTCTCCGGTCGTTGTTCCGGAGGGGCGGGTTTTCCTCGCCAGCGGTTATGGCAACGAGACGGGGAGCCTCATGCTGCGCATCCGGAAAGGCGCCGAACGGATCGAGGCCGAGACGGCTTTCGAGCTTACCCCCAAACAGTTCAACTCCGAACAACAGACACCGATCGTTCGCGACGGGCACCTCTTCGCCGTGCGCAAGCGGGGTGGCGGACAACTCGTTTGCCTCACCTTCGACGGCAAGGAGGCGTGGAACAGCGGAGCCGACAAGTTCGGACACGGCCCCTACCTGTTCGCGGGCGGTCTCTTCCTGGGTCTCGACGACAAAGGCGTCCTCACGCTCGCCGACGCGTCGCCCTCGGGCTACCAACGGCTCGCCCGGCACGAGGTCTTTGCCCATGGCCACGACGCGTGGGGCCCGATGGCGATCGTCGCGGGGCGCCTGATCCTGCGCGACATGACGCGGATGACCTGTTTGAATCTCGCGGAATAACGTGGAGACGTGCCATGCGGATTTCCCGGGAAACGCAAAACCGTGCGGTGCTCGTTGTCGTGGCCCTCGCCGTCGGCGCGGCCGCGTTCGCCCTCGCGCGGAACGACCCGTTCGGCCACAAGGGGAGCGGGCTCGCGCCCGTCTTCTCGCTCGACCTCAAGTCGCTCATCCGCGTCGACCCGGCCTGGATCCGCTACCGCGAGACGCGCGGAATGGCCGTGCCGTTGGACGCGGTCCGCGCGATGGCCGTCGGGCCGGGCGACCGCATCCATGTCGCCGGAGACCGCGCGATCTTCATCGCGTGGCCCGTCGAAGGAACCACCGCCACGATTCCCCTCGATGGCGAACCGACGTGCCTCGCGGTCGCGGGCCCGGGCCATGAAGCGACCGGGCGGATTTTCGTCGGAGTCGGCGACCGGGTCGAGGCGTTCAGCCCCGGCGGCGAATCGCTCGGCGCATGGAATACGCCCGGTCCGAACGCCCACCTGACGTCGATCGCCGTCGCGGCGCGCGATCTGTTCGTCGCCGACGCGGCCAACCGCGTCGTTCATCGGTTCGATTTCGAAGGCAAACGGCTGGGGACGATCGGCGAGCCCGACCCCGAACGCGACATGCCGGGCTTCGTCGTTCCGAGCCCGTTCTTCGATATCGCGGTCGAACCGACCGACGGCGGCGAATTGTTGCACGTGGCCAACCCAGGAAAACTGCGCATCGAGACGTTCGCGTTCGATGGCCAGCTCCAGTCGTTCTGGGGCGAGGCGGGCTCGGATATCGACCGGTTCTTCGGCTGCTGCAATCCAAGCCAATTCGCGATGACCGCCGACGGACGGTTCGTCACATCGGAAAAAGGAATCCCCCGCGTCAAAATCCACGACGCCTCGGGGCGACTGGAATGCGTCGTCGCCGGACCCGAGCAACTGGGGATTGCGGAAAGCGAAGTCGGCGATCCGCGAGCCGACTCGGGCGGCCAGGTCTTCGATGTGGCGACCGACCGTGCCGGCCGCGTGCTCGTGCTCGACCCTCGATCCCGGCGCGTGCGGTTCTTCGAGCCGATCGCCGAGGCCCCCGATCCAAAACCAAAACCAAGACCAGAACCCTAACCAAAACCCGAACCAAAACCCTAACCAAAACCCGAACCAAAACCCTAACCAAAACCCGAACCCAAACCCGAACCCGAACACAAACCAAGACCCAAAACCAAGACCCAAAACCAAGACCCAAAACCAAGACCCAAACCAAGACCAGGACCATTGGCTTCGCGGCTCGCAATGCGTATTCTGGATAGACATGTCGATTATTGTCCGCCGAGGCCCGGGACCGGGTGCGGCGCGGACGGGAGGGGTCCGATGCAAGACGGCCTCGAAGGACGGCCCGCGATCGAAGACGGCGGCCCGATCGGATCGGAGCGCGCGCGTCGGGACGGCGTTTCGCGATCGGCGGCGAACGCGGGCGAGGCGGCCATCGGAGGCCCAGGGGGGCAACGCCACCGGCGCGCGTGGCTCATCGACGCGGGACGCCTCGTTTGGCTCGGCGCGCTCGCCGCGCTCGGAGCCGTGCTTGGATCGCGGGCGGCATCGGCGGGGTGCGCCGCGCCCCGATCGCCGTGCGAGGCGTGCGGTTGGTGGAAAGGTTGTGATCTGCCCAAGGCCGCCGCGGCACGCGCGGGGCGGCGCACCGACGAGGTCCAACGATGACCGACACGCAACCGACCGGTGATCGACGACGGTTCCTCGCGGACGGGATTCGGGTGGCGGGGGTGGTCGCCGCCGGGTCGCTTGGCGGATTTCTCGCCGGGCGCCGGGGTTACGCCGCCGAGTCGCGGTGGCAAATCGATCCGGACGAGTGCATCGGATGCGGGAACTGCGCGACGTATTGCGTGCTCGACGAGTCGGCCGTGAAGTGCGTCCAGTGTTTCGACATGTGCGGGTACTGCGACATCTGCACGGGGTATTTCGATCCGCGTTACAAGAAGCTCGATACGGCGGCCGAGAATCAGCTTTGCCCGACCGACGCGCTGATCCGGACGTTTGTCGAGGGGAAGGCGGGGCAGAATTTCTATGAGTACACGATCCACGTCGAGGCGTGCATTGGGTGCGGCAAGTGCGTGAAGGGCTGCGCCTTGATGAACGGTTCGCTCTACCTGCAGGTGATGCACGATCGGTGCGTGAACTGCAACGAGTGCGCGATCGCGGTGGCCTGCCCGACGCAGGCGTTCGTGCGTCTGCCGTCGGCCCGCCCGTACAAATTGAAACGAGCGGCCGTCGCGCTGATCCGGCGGAAATCGGAGAGTGGTGAGGACGATACGGGCGACGCGAGGCGTTTGATCGAGCGAGTGAACACCGATGCATGATCCGCCCCGCGCATTGCCCGTTGCGTCGGAGAGGCGCGCGTCGTCGCCCGGCTCGCGCGGATCCGCGTTTCCGCCTCACACGGTACGTCGGGTCCCTCCGTTCGTCCGCGCGTGCGTGATCGGCGTCCTGTTTATCCCGGCCGGCGCGCTCGGCGCGCGGGGCGAACTGATTCCGACTCCGAAATTCTCGGACCATGCGATCCCGACCTCGACGGTTCCGGATGTCGGGAGCGAGGTTCCGATGGTCCTGGACGTCGCGATTTTGCTCGGCGCGCTGGGGCTCGCTTCCTACTTCACGCTGGTGATCCGGTCCCGAAAGCACCTGCTCGCGCTCACGGTGGCGTCGCTCGTTTGGTTCGGATTCTACCGCGAGGGGTGCGTTTGTCCGATCGGCGCGACGCAGAACGTGGCGCTGGGGATCTTCGATTCGACCTACGTGGTGCCGATCGCGACAATCGCCTTCTTTCTGCCGCCGTTGGTCTTCACACTTTTCTTCGGCCGGACCTTCTGCGCGGCGGTCTGTCCCTTGGGCGCCGTCCAGGAACTCGTCGCCATCCGGACGGCGACCGTGCCCCGGTGGCTCGACCATTCGCTCGGACTCATCGCGTACGTCTATCTGGGCGCGTCGGTGATCTTCGCGGCGACGGGAACCGCGTTTGTCATTTGCCGATTCGATCCGTTCATCGCGTTTTTCCGGAGGGCCGGCAACACGAACATGCTGATCTACAGCGCGAGCGTCCTGTTGATCGCATTCGTGATCGGACGGCCCTATTGCCGCTATCTTTGCCCCTACGGCGCTATCCTGCGCGTGCTCTCGACGTTTTCGAGATGGCGGCTGAGCATCCCGCCGGGCGCGTGCGTCAATTGCCGGCTCTGCGAGAACGTATGCCCCTACGGCGCGATCCATCCGCCGACCGTGACTCCCTCCGCGCAAAGCCGCGCTCGGGGACGCCAACAGCTCGCGGTGAGCGTGGTCGCGGCGCCTCTGGTGATCGTGGGATTCACCTGGATGGCGACGGTCCTCGCCGCACCCCTCTCGCAATGGCATCCCGAAGTGCGGCTCGCCGAACAGGTACGGATCGAGGAATCGGGGCTCGCCGAAAAATCGACCGACGCGAGCGACGCGTTCCGCAACAGCGGGCGGTCGAAGGAAGATCTGTACGCGTCGGGCATCGCATGGCGCGAGAAATACCGCACGCTCGGCGGATGGCTCGGCGCTTGGACCGGATTCGTGATCGCGGTCAAGCTCGTCCACCTGTCGATCCGGCGCAAGCGGGACGACTATCAGGCCGAGCGGTCGGGCTGCGTTTCCTGCGGCCGGTGTTATTGGTATTGCCCGGTCGAGAAAGTCCGGTTGGGTCTCATCCAGGATGTCTCGGAGGCGATCGATGGCGCGAAGCCCGGAGCGTCATCCGCCGTCGCCCGCGCTCCCGAGGACGCCGCCGTATGACCTGGCTCACCAATTCGCGTTCGCTCTTGCCGACGTCGATCGTGGCGGGTGTCTATTCGCTCGTCGTCTGCGGACTGCTCGTCGGCGACGCGACGCGGCGGCTCACCAAGATCCCGCTCGACTCTCCCGAGTTCCTCGCGGTCAAGGAGGAGTTCCTCAAGGACCCGACGAACGAATCGGTGAAGGAGTCGATCCGGCAACTCGATTTCACGTTGCGCGAAGAGTATTTCCGGGAACAGCGGTTCACGAGGACGGGGGTCGGCATGTTGCTGACCGGGATCATCGTCATGTTGGTCACGGGCAAGGCGATGGCCGCGCGCCATCGGATCATTCCGAGGCCCGAGCTCAAGGGGATCGGACCCGACTCGGATGAACGACTGAGCTTGGCGGGACCGCCCGCGGTCGCCGTGGTGGGCGTCGCGCTCGTCGTGACGATCTGGGCCATGTGGGCCGCGCGGCCGTCGCGATTGCCGGAATCGCTCGATGCGCTCGCCGCGCTGCGCAGCGCACCGGACGCGGAGCGGGACGGACACGGGGCGCCGGCCCGCGACGGCGCGGGAGGCGAGCCGATCGCGCCGAACGCGGGCTCCAAGAACGCCGGGGTACGGGCTTTGCCTTCGCGCGAGGAGTACTTGCGGAGTTGGCCGCGGTTCCGCGGCCCGGGCGGCGCGGGCGTTTCGTCCCACGCCAACGTCCCCACGCAATGGAACGGCGCGGCGGGTGAAGGCATCGTTTGGAAGACGGCCGTGCCCCTACCCGGCGTCAGCTCACCCATCGTATGGAAGGATCGAGTCTTCCTGACCGGCGCGACGGCCGAACGCCGCGTCGTCTATTGCTTCGATGCGGCCGACGGACGCATCGTCTGGGAAAAGGAAGTCGCCGGCGGATCGGCATCGACCGAACCGACCAAGGTCAGCGCGGATACGGGCCATGCGGCGCCGACGATGGCGACCGACGGCCGATTCGTTTATTCGATGTTCGCGTCGGGCGATATCGCTGGGTTCGACCAGGACGGAAACCAACTCTGGCATACGGCGCTCGGGCCGCTCAAGAACACCTACGGCCACGCGGCGTCGCTCGATACGTTCAACGAGTGGGTCGTCGCGCAGGTCGATCACGGGAAACCCAACGACGCGCTTTCCAAGGTCATGGCGTTCGACGGAGCGACCGGGCGCGTCGTATGGCAGGCCGTTCGGAAGATGGCGTCATCCTGGTCGTCGCCCGCCGTGATCGAACACGCGGGTCGATTCCAAGTGCTCACGAGCGGCGAACCGTGGGTGATCGGATACGCGGCGAAGACCGGCGAGGAGCTTTGGCGGGCGAACTGCCTGCGCGGCGCGGAGATCGGTCCGAGCCCGGTCTACTCGGACGGGCTGGCGTTCGCGGTGAACGAGAACGCCAAGCTCGCCGCCATTCGCGTCGACGGAACGGGCGACGTGACCGAAAGCCACGTCGCGTGGGAAGCGACCGAGGGTCTTCCCGACGCGTGCAGCCCGCTCGCCACCGACCGGCTGCTCCTCGTCCTCGCGTCGTTCGGAACGCTCACCTGTTATGATAAGGCGAAGGGCGGCGATCCGAAGTGGGAAGAGGATTTCGAGGAGGATTTCACATCGTCGCCGAGTCTCGTGGGTGACACGGTCTATCTGTTCGCCAAGAGCGGCAAGGCATGGATCGTTCGACCGACTCCCGAGGCATGCGAGCGAGTCGGCGAGGCCGATCTGGGCGAGGCCTGCGTGACGAGCCCGGCGTTCCAGGACGGCACGATTTTCATCCGCGGTGAAACCCACTTGTTCCGCATCGGTGGCCCTTAGCATGCCCGACCTCGATCTCACGCCCGTCGACCGCATCGTCTCGGAAATCGGCCTCCACCCTGACGCCGTGATTCCCATCCTGCAGGCGATCCAGGAGGAGTACCGGTTCCTTCCGGCCGAAGCGCTCGAAAAGGTCTGCGAGCTGACGGAGATCACTCCGGCGTCGATCGCCGGCGTGTCGACCTTTTACACGCATTTCCGGCACCGGCCCGTCGGACGGCACATGGTCAGCGTCTGCCAGGGTACGGCCTGCCATGTGAAGGGAGCGGGCCTTGTCGAGGACGCGTTCAAACACCATTTGAAGCTCGGCGCGGGCGTCGATACGGACGCGAGCGGCGAATTCACCGTGCAGCAGGTCGCCTGCCTCGGATGCTGCACGCTCGGTCCCGTCGTCCAGATCGACGAGGGGACATTCGGTTACGTGAGCCCGCAAGGCGTGCCGCGCGTGCTCAGGGAATTCGATCAGGCGGAGCGTGCGAGCGGACAGGCCATCCATCGGCCGATGGCGAACGGGAATCCCAACGGCGTGACGGAAGTGCGGGTCGGCCTGGGATCGTGTTGCCTCGCGCAAGGCAGCGCGAAGGTGCACGACGCGCTCCGCGAGACGCTCGACGAAATCGGCGCGAAGGGGCTCGTCAAGCAAGTCGGTTGCACGGGGATTTGCCATCGGACGCCCCTCGTGGAACTCGTGATGGGGGACGGCACGACGCACGTGTACTCCAAGGTGGATCCGCCGACGGCGCGCGAGATCATCCTGCGGCACTTCCGACCTCGCGGACTGCTGCGCCCGGTGCGCGAGGCGGTCTCGCGATGGCTCGACCGATTCCAGTCGGACGAGGCGGGGGACGTCATCGCGAGGCACGCGACCGACATGCGCGAAACGTCGGTCGCGTCGTTCCTCGGTCCGCAAAAACACCTCGCGATGGAGCTTTGCGACGTCATCGACCCGCTCGATTTCGAAGAGTATCGGCGTCATGACGGGTTCACGGCACTGAACAAGTGCCTGACCGGGCTGGATCCCGAACAGATCATCGAGCAGGTCCGCGTGAGCGGTCTTCGCGGCCGGGGAGGCGCGGGATTCCCGACGCACATCAAGTGGAGCGCCGTGCGCGCCGCGCTCGGGGACGGCGCTCCGGACACCGTGAAATACGTGATCTGCAACGGCGACGAGGGGGATCCGGGCGCGTTCATGGACCGCATGCTGCTCGAATCGGTCCCGTTCCGCATCATCGAGGGGATGGCGATCGCCGCGCGCGCCGTCGGCGCGCATGAGGCCGTTTTCTACATCCGCCACGAATACCCGCTCGCCGTCAAACGCATCCGCGACGCGATTCGCCAGTGCGAGGAGCGCCGCATCCTCGGCAAGTCGGTCATGGGCACCGGATACGCGCTGAGGATGGAGGTCAAGGAAGGCGCCGGCGCGTTCATCTGCGGCGAGGAAACCGCGCTCATCCATTCGATCGAGGGCGGCCGAGGCACGCCCCGCCTGCGGCCTCCCTATCCCGCCGAGTCGGGTCTTTGGGAAAAGCCGACGCTCATCAACAACGTCGAGACGTTCGCCGTGATACCGTGGATCCTCCGAAACGGCGGATCGGCGTTCGCGGAAATGGGTACGGCGACGAGCAAAGGCACAAAAGTGTTCGCGCTCGCGGGCAAGATCGTCCGAGGCGGACTGATCGAGGTTCCGATGGGCGTGTCGATCCGGCGGATCGTCGAGGACGTCGGAGGGGGCGTCGCGCCGGGCCGCCGTTTCAAGGCCGTTCAGATCGGCGGTCCCTCGGGAGGATGCGTCCCCGCCGAACTCGCCGATACGCCCATCGATTACGAATCGCTCGCCAAGGTCGGCGCGATCATGGGCAGCGGCGGACTCGTCGTCCTCGATGACGCCGATTGCATGGTGGATATCGCGCGCTATTTCCTGCGGTTCACGCAGGACCAGTCGTGCGGAAAGTGCACCTACTGCCGAGTCGGAACGAAACGCATGCTCGATATCCTCGATCGGCTCTGCGCCGGAAAGGGCCGCAAGGGCGACCTCGAGGCGCTCGAACAGCTTTCGCGCATGGTCGGAGCCGGCAGCCTCTGCGGACTCGGCAAGACGGCTCCCAATCCGGTCCTCTCGACACTCAAGTACTTCCGGGCCGAATACGAGGAACATCTGAAAGGACGCTGCCCGGCGGGCAAGTGCGTCGACCTGATCGACTACCGGATCAACGACAAGTGCATCGGCTGCACGATCTGCGCGCAACACTGTCCCGTCCACGCGATCCCGATGACGGCGTACCAACGCCATTGGATCGACCTGGATATCTGCACCCGGTGCGACACGTGCAAACAGGTATGCCCCGAGGACGCCGTCCACGTGACATCGGGTCCGGCGTGATCCGATGATGCGAACCCCCGCGACGCGGAGGAACGACCATGCCGAAGATCGTCATTGACTCGCGCGAGATCGACGCGGAACCGGGCGAGAACATCGTCGACGCGGCGGCGCGCGCCGGAATCGAAATCCCGACGCTCTGCTACCTCAAAGGCTACGACCCGTCGACGTCATGCCAGGTCTGCCTCGTCAAAGACGCCCGCAACGGCCGGCTTGTTCCCGCGTGCGGCACTCGGGTCGTCGAGGGGATGCGGTTCGAGAGCGAGACGCCGGACGTCCACGACGCGCGGCGCGTGGCGCTCGAGCTGCTTCTCAGCGAGCATGTCGGAGACTGCAGGGCGCCGTGCGATTTCGCATGCCCGTGCCACATGGACATCCCGCTCATGCTCGAACAGATCCATGGTCAACACCTGCGCGACGCGATCGTGACGGTGAAACGCGACATCGCGCTGCCCGCGGCGCTCGGCCGAGTCTGTCCGAAGCCGTGCGAGAAGGGCTGCCGGCGGAATGACGCCGACGGACCAGTCGCCGTTTGCGACTTGAAACGCTATGTCGCCGACGCGGATCTGGCGTCCGGTGACCCGTACGCCGCGCCGTGCCTCCCCGATTCGGGCAAACGGATCGCCGTGGTCGGCGGCGGTCCCTCGGGCCTGTCCGCCGTCTACTACCTGCGCCGAGCGGGCCACGCCTGCGCGCTGTTCGAACAAAGGCCGGAACTCGGCGGCCGACTGCGGACCGAGGAACGCGCCGAGGACCTGCCTCGCGATCTGCTCGACGCCGAAATCGCGCAAATCACTCGGCTCGGAGTCGACCTCCACCTCAACACGGCGATCACCGATCAGCCGCAGCTCGACTCGCTCGCGTCCGAATTCGACGCCGTCGTGCTCGCCTGCGGCGTGCTCGCGTCGCATGGCGTCGAGCGGTTCGGATTGAAGGCGAGCCGGAAGGGGATCGACGTCGACCGGGAGACGTACGCGACGAACCGTCCGGGTGTGTTCGCGATCGGCAACGCGCTCCGAGGCAAAGGACTCGTCGTGCGGAGCTGCGCCGACGGCAAGGAGGTTGCCCACATCGTCGGACGATTCGCCGCCGGCCGGAAGCTCGAACCGGCGAGCGATTTCTCGTCGCGCATGGGCAAACTCCTTCCCGGCGAATTGCCCTCGCTCATGGAACGGGCCAGCCCCTCCGAGCGGCGGGTGCCGTCGCATGGAACCGACTACGATCACGAGTCGGCGATCGCCCAATCGATCCGATGCATGGAATGCGCGTGCCCAAGCCACGGCAAATGCAAACTCGAACGATACTCGGCGATCTACGGCGCCGATCCCAACCGGTTCACCAAGGAACGTCCGCCCTACGAGCTGATCGGACGGAACTCGTCGGTCGTCTTCGAACCCGGAAAATGCATCAAGTGCGAACTGTGCATCCAGATCGCGCGTCGGGGGGGCGAACCGATCGGCCTTTCGTTCGTCGGGCGGGGGTTCGACGTGGTGGTGAGCGTTCCGTTCGGCAGGGGGCTCGATGAGGCCTTGACGAACGTGGCGGCCGAATGCGTCGAGGCGTGTCCGACGGCCGCGCTGCGTTTCGCCAACACGCTCCGCGGCGCGCCGGATCTTGTCACCCTCGAGGTGCCCGGCGCCGCGTGCGGAGCGAACGGGAGCGTTCCCCCGGCGTGCGCCGTCACGCCAGCCGGCCGGTCCACGTAGAGTGATCGTCCTTGCTCGCTCACGGCCCTCGCGCGGCTTTCCGAAGCCGGCGCGCGTGCACCAAGCCTGTTTCCAGCGCAACGGTCGATCGAGGACGATCGACCCACGTAGGACGACAGTCCCTGTCGTCCGGAATTGCGCCAGGACCCTGGTCGATCGAGGACGATCGACCTACGTAGGACGACAGTCCCTGTCGTCCGAAGCCGGTTCGGTCGATCCGTCGGCGTTGAACCTGAACTTGGCCGTTTCGCGGCGCGGAAGGGCGTTCCAGACCGACGCGGCGACGAGCATCGACACGCCGGCCGTCGCGAGGGCCGGCGTGTCGACGAGGAACTTACCGGTCAGCAGGAGGACGGACGCGCCGAGTCCGATCAGGAACGGACCCAAGCCCCAGCGCCGCCGCGCCTGGAAAGCGAGCCCGCCGACTCCCAGCGTGAGGCAGGCGGCGGTGAGCGGAAACAGGTACCGGTCGGCGGCGAGGAACGCGAGCCCGACCGAACCGAGCAAACCGGCGTACGCCGGGAACTGACATGGACATGTCAGTCGAGGCAGCAGGGCCACGGCGACGGCGAGCGCGGCCGCCGCCGATTCGGGCCACCGCCCGCTCTTCGGTTCGGCGGTCATCGATCCCCCGCTTCGTCCTTCCACCGTTTTTCGGAGCCTTCGATGCGCAGCACGTCCGGAACCTCTTTCCCGTCCCGCACCACGATATAGGAGTCGGCGCCGGCGACGCTGTCCCACGCGAGTTCCGCGCGACCACGCGACGGCGTCGCCGCCGACGGAGGACTGCGAACACCTTGTGGCCCCACCGCGATCAGGGAATAGCGGTGGTCGCGCGTGCCATCGTCCTTGATGACGCGCGGCGGGGCAGGGGACTTGAGCGGATGCGTATGAACCGTTCCTCCCCAAAGATCGATCACTTCACCAGGGTACGGCAGTCCGCCTCCGCCGTATCCTCTCCCGCCAACCGACATGCGGCCCTGCCCCAGCACGGCGTCGGTCAACGGTTCGCCGTGTCCGGGACGGAAGCTCTGGAATCGCAAGCGGCCCGGATGGTTCCCGCCGCCCCATTGGTCGCGAGGCACCTCGCTGAACTCGACGCCTTCGCCCTGAATGACGGCAAGTTGCCTCCACGCACCGTCCAACCAAACATTCCACGAAACATGGCCTGGCGCCTTGAAAATCGTTCCGTCGCGCTGGATCGCATGGAATCGGTCGTCGAACGGATCGTCGATTTCGGCCTTGATGAGGCGTCCTCGAACCCAGATCCCGGCCGTTCCGGGTTCACCATCACCCGTACCCGCCAACGATCGCGCGACCATGCCTCGCGGGATCTGGTGCGATTCAAAACCGTCTTCCCAGGGTCGTCCCGTATCGGAGACGATCAGCTCCCTGCGCACGACGAGTCGATCGACGACGAGTTCTTCGCGCGAGGTCGCCTCGGTCGGTTCGCCGTGGACCGGACGTGCGGTCACCGCATCGAATCCACGCAGCACGCCGATGGTCGTCACGACCGATAGCCCCACGGTTACCCAGCGTTCCGACCACTTCATGGCGATACCTCGCGAATCGAAGAGGAGTACGGATTGGGAACGGCATTTTCCCGGCATGGCCTTGCGCCCTCCGCGCCGACTCCCGCCATTCTAGGCGATGCCGTTCGCGGCGGGTACGCGTTTCAAGGCGTATCGCGTTAAGTGGAACGACCGTCCCGGTCGTTCCAAGAAAGCCGACCCGCCGCGCGACACGACTTGCGTGCCGCGCGGCGGTTGTGTCGGCAACAGCCGTAGACCGGTCATTCGCGATCAACGAAGTCCGAGGAAACGTCGGGAAGCGAGAATCCTGGGACCGATGGCAAACACGGACCGACCTTCAGGGCTGTCGTATCGACGACCGGATCGGACGCCATCATCCGGCGGTCCTCCATCGACTCGAATTGCAGCGAGCGTTTCACATCGGAACGGATATTCCGGAACGGACTCTGATTGTTGGCCACGGTCGCTTCTCCCCCAAACGGAACAGATTGTTGGTCGTCGAAACCCGCCACGTGTAGAGAAACGGGATCGACGACAGGACCGGACAATCGGCAAATCCGAAATCGTGGCCTGGTCGCTTCGTTGCGGCCGCACCATGCGGGCGGAAGGGCGATTCGAGTCGGCGGGAAGAAGGACCACGAGAGACGCGAGAGGCTGTGATTCGTGTGATTCGTGGTTGAATAGGCCGATCGGGAAACAAGAGGATTCGGGTAGTTCGCGGAGCGAACGACCTGCGTTCAATCGGCGGCGACGAGATCATTCACTCGCGGCGGCGAACAAGCCACGGATCTCAGTCCGCCAAGTCGGGCCTTCGGACGTCGGCGGTGTTTGGCCGAAGGCCTATTCCCACCGTAGACTGGGGCAACGCCCCAGGACCGTATTGTCCTTCGGCCAGAATCCCGGGACTCGATTCGGAAGACGTCAGACCGCCGGCGTCGAAGGATGCGATAGCGGGACGACCTCACCAACGGCGGCCCGATTCGCCAACAAGTCCGCCTTGCCAACCAAGTCGCCACGCGGCCGGTCTGCTGTCCGCACGAACCACGACTTTCGCGGCTACAATGTGACTTCGGTCTCGACTTCGCCGTAGTCGCCTCGCCCCATCGGCGCGGCCCAAGGGGGACGTTGGGCCCGCAGGCGTTCGGACGCGGGATGCGGCCCATAGTAATAAGCCGTCACGCGAATCCGGATCGGCGCGGCGGTCGTCAACGCGATTTCCACTTCGGCCTTCTCCGCGAAATCCAGTCCCACGCCCCGCAGGGGCCCTTCGATCGCGCGCCCATCGATCGTGACATCGGATCCGAGATTGGGAGTCATCCCATCGGTCGCGATGTCCGATCCGCGATCGACCGTCGCCGCGACGATGACTCGATGCTGACCCGTTCCGGGCGTTACGCGCAGCCGGATGCGGCGTCCTTTGGCGACCGGTTCGCTCGACACGACCCGCACCGTCGGAGGCACGAGGCTCGGTTCGACGTTCCACTGCACATAGTGCGGTTTGTCGGTCGCCGGCGCATCGGGACTCGCGCGCCGCATGGATTCGGGAACCCGTCCGAGCCGGGCGCGCGCCGCGAGTGACGCGTTCTTGTCATCTTGGACAAGAAACACGTCGACGGGCTGCGGCCATTGCTCGGTATAGGTCGGAACGACCATCGCGACGGCGAACGCGGCCGCGGCGAACGCCAACGCCGCACGGCGATACCCGCGCCCGAGGCGACCCGTTCCCGTATGCGGGGCGATCAGCAGGCCGATGAGCGTCAACGGGATGCTGTGCACCAGGGACGGACGAAATCCGAGCGCGTCGATCAGGCCGCGCGTGAGCGGAAGCCAAAGGACGCACGCGGCGAACAGGAAGGCCAGGTTGGCGAACTCCCAGCGCCAGGCCGATCGGTACCCGAGCAGCCCAACGACGCACGCGACGGCGGCCGGAACCGAAAAGAGGTAGCTCGCGCCCGGGAGCAACCGATCCACGACGATCGCTGCCGCGGCCCAATAACCGATCATGACCGGCACGACGATCTTGACCGCCACGCGACGGCCAAGACAGGTCCACACAAGAGACGGAACGCCCAGGCTGATCCCGAGAATCACGCTCCAGATCGGCTGTGGATACGAAAACCAAGGGATCGGCTCCCCGGCCACGGCGACGACGAGCCAACAAGCGCCGGACGCGAGCAGGGCGGCCGAGGCCAACGCGGTCGGCCACACGCCCAGCGCGATCCCCAGGCTGCGCCATGGCCGGTCCGCGCTCCGCATGCCGACGACCATCAGGCACGCCGCGAGCGCGGCCACCGCGAGGACGAACGGCCGATTCCAACCCATGGGCCACCAGATGACATGCCACGCGAGGACATCAAAGAAGACGGCGTCTTCCCGAGGCGGCTCGGCGATCGATGTGTCGGCAAGCGCACGCGCCATCGCGAGAAAATGCTCGCCCTGATGCTGGACGCTTCCCAAGTCCAGGTGTTCGAGATCATCGCGGATCGAGTGATAGTGGGGCAGGCCGCCGATGAAGGCGAAGTTCATCCCCCGGACGCCGCGCGACTTGAACACGGTCAAGTCCGAATCGTTGGGGAGCCGCTCGTAGACCGCCGGAAAGAGCGACGTGGCGATCATCCGTTCGCAGTGCCGCGCCATGAGGGCGACGAGTCCGCAGTTGTTCGTCCCCGTCTCGAACATGTAGCTCGCGCCGCGCGAGCCGCGCGCTTCCCAATTCAATACGACGTCGATCTTGTCCATCAACCGATGTTCGGCGGCGAACGCGCGCGCGCCGACGAGCCCGAGTTCCTCGGCGTCGGTGACCAGGAAGATGATGTCGTTTCGCGGAGCGGGCCGGGCGGCGAGGATTCTCGCGATTTCAAGGATCGAGCCGACACCGCTCGCGTCGTCCGCGGCGCCCGGCGCGGCCGGCACCGAGTCGTAGTGCGCGACCAGCGCGACGGCGTGTTCCCCTTCGGTTCCCCGAAGATGGACGACAATGTTCTGGATCTGCTCGGCGAACCCCGAGACGGGATCCCGGAAGAACGTCTCATGGACGCGCGCGTCGAGTCCGAGTCGAGCGAACGCGTCGAGGATCGCCTTGCGAACGCGAGCGTGGTCACGGCTTCCCTTGGGATGCGGTACGCCGGGCCGCACGATCGTCTCGAGCAACCGCCTCACGCGCCCGGCGGAGAATACGTCGTCGGGCGCGTCGAGTCCGAGCGGGACGGGCGGCGCGGACCGCACCAGGGCCAGCGCCAGGACCACGAGGAAAACGGCGACATGCGCGGCGAACCAGCCGCGTGAACCGGAAACGCCACCCTCCAACCCCAATGGATCCACGGTCGTCGATAACCCGCGACATGAAGTCGTCTTGATCCGGTTCATTGTACGCTCCTGTTCGAAACCGACTCGTTCGGGAACGATCAGCCTCTTTGTAATCACCGCACGGGGACGACGCCCCTAAAAAAACGGCGATCGGAGAATAGAAACAGTAAGGGAACGAAGGGAACAAAGGGAACGAAGGGCGGTCTCGATGAACGGGTCCGCGTAAACGGGCCGACCCGCGTCCGAAGCCCAATCCCCCTGTTCCTCGTTGCCTTCGTTCGCTTCTGTTCACAGGACCCATAATGACGCCGACCATCCGAGATTCCCTTGAGTCGTAAACGGATCGCCTCCGAAGGCTCCAACGACCGTCGCATTTGGTCCAACTCGGGGACTCCCGGTAGCCGAGTTTTCCTTCGGGAGCAGCGACGTATAATCAGGGCGCATCGTGTCGGCCGTGCCGGTCCGCCGGGACGCGAGAATGTCCGAATCCCGCGGAACGGAAGCACTGCGGGTGGGTGGCTGAGCGTGTGACTCCGTTTCCGAAAGGCGACGGCGCGGTTTGTTGGACGTTGGACGACGGCTTGATTGCCGTGCGATGGGAGAAGGCTCATGAGGATGAACGCGTGGATGTGGAGCGCCATGCTGGCCGGTTGCCTGATGGCGCGGGGAGGTGTCATGATTGCGGACGAGGGGGCCGACGAGGACCCGTATGGCTGGCTCGAGGACGTCACGGGCGAAAAGGCCCTCGATTGGGTCCGGGAACGCAATAAGGCGTCGCAAGCCGTTCTGGAAGAAGATCCGATCTTCGAACGGCTCCGCAAGGAACTTCTCGCCATCCTGGATTCCGACGAACGGATTCCGGCGGTCACCAAACGCGGCGACTTCTTCTACAATTTCTGGCGAGACAAGTCCCATCCGCGCGGCATCTGGCGCCGCGCGACGCTCGACGAATACCGCAAACCGGCGCCCGCCTGGGATGTCCTGCTCGATCTCGACGCGCTCGCCAAGGCGGAGAACGAGAACTGGGTCTGGGACGGCGCGTCGATCCTCCGGCCCGACTACCGGCGGTGCCTGATCGACCTGTCGCGCGGCGGCGCCGACGCGAACGTCACGCGCGAATTCGATCTCGAAACGCGTCAATTCGTGGCCGACGGATTCCAACGGCCCGAATCGAAGGGAGGCATGGGCTGGATCGACCGGGACCGGGTGTACGTCTTCACCGATTTCGGCCCGGGATCGATGACCGAATCGGGGTATCCCCGCATCGTCAAGGAATGGAAGCGGGGCACGCCGATCGAAGAGGCGGTGACGGTCTACGAGGGCACCGCGCGGGACATGTCGATCTCGGCGATCCACGACGATTCCCCCGGATTCGAACGCGATTTCGTCCACAGGAGCATCGCGTTTTACAACGACGAGTTGTTCCTGCGGGCCGAGGACGGCGCGCTGGTCCGCATCGACGCGCCGAATTCGGCGAACAAGGCCGTCTTCCGCGACTACCTTGCGATCGAACTGCGCGAGGCGTGGGAAGTCGGAGGAAAGGCCTATGCCGCCGGCTCGCTGCTCGTGACGCGGTTCGACGCGTTTCTCGCGGGCGAGCGCGTGTTCCGGGCGATTTTCGAACCGACCGACCATACGGCGCTCGCGGGCTTCGGTGCCACGAAGGACTTCGTCTATATCAATGTGCTCGACAACGTGAAGAACCGCATCGAGGTGCTGCGGCCGTCGGACCAGGATTGGACGCGCGAACCGCTCACCGGCGCTCCGGCGTTCGGAACGGTGGACGTGCGCGCGGTCGATCCCGACGAATCGAACGCGATCTTCATGGTGTCGGCCGACTATCTGACGCCGACGACCCTTTCGTACGGCGAGATCGGCTCGGTTCCCGAGAAGCTCAAGCAACTTCCCCATTTCTTCGACGCCCAGGGGCTGACGATTTCACAGCAGTTCGCGACGAGCGCCGACGGGACAAAGGTCCCCTATTTCATGGTCTCCCGCCAAGACATCCGGCTCGATGGCAAGCAACCGACGTTGCTCTACGGATACGGCGGTTTTGAAATCTCGATGCAGCCGAACTACAACGCGGGCGTCGGTCGCGCGTGGCTTTCCCGAGGCGGTGTGTACGTTGTCGCGAACATCCGGGGCGGCGGCGAATACGGTCCCCGGTGGCACCAGGCCGCGCTCAAGGCGAACCGCCTTCGCGCATACGAGGATTTCGCGGCCGTCGCGCGCGACCTCTTCGCCCGCAAGGTGACGTCCCCCGAACGGCTTGGCATCCAAGGCGGCTCGAACGGCGGTCTGCTCGTCGGGAACATGGTGACGCTCTACCCCGACCTCTGCAAAGCGGCCGTCTGCCAGGTCCCCTTGCTCGACATGCGGCGCTACAACAAGCTGCTCGCCGGCGCATCGTGGATGGCCGAGTACGGCGATCCCGACAATCCCGAGGAATGGTCGTTCATCCGGAAATTCTCGCCGTACCACAATGTGCGGGCGGGCGTCTCGTATCCGCGCGTCCTTTTCACGACATCGACGCGGGACGACCGCGTGCATCCGGGCCATGCGAGGAAGATGATGGCGAAGATGGAGTCGCAGGGACACAACGTCTTGTATTACGAGAATATCGAGGGCGGGCATGGCGGCGCGGCCAACAACGAGCAGCTCGCCCACATGCAGGCGCTCGCCTACACGTTCCTCGGCCAGCAGCTGCTCGGCGCCCGCGACGCGCCGTAAGCGGGTGCGGCACGCGGGAGAAAGGCCGAAAAGTGCCGTTTTTCCCGGTTTTTTTCGCATTTTCCACGTCGGAAGGGTTGCATTTTTCGTCCCGTTCGATTTAATCACGCGGGTTCCGCGCTGCGGACGGACATTTCCGAATCCCATTTGTCACGCCTCACAGGGAGGTACCCCTCGATGGCCAAAGGCCCAGCACCAGCCAAGAAGACACCGAGCAAGTCCGAGATCATCAACAACATCGCGGCGGCGACCGACCTGTCCCGGAAGGACGTGACCGCCGTGATGGCCGCGCTCACCGAGGAAATCAAGAAAGCGTTGAGCAGCCGCGGGCCCGGCGTTTTCGCCATTCCCAATCTGGTGAAGATCGAAAAACGCAAGGTCCCGGCTCGACCCGCGAAGAAGGGTGTGAAGAACCCGTTCAAGCCGGGCGAGCTGATGGACGTGCCGGCCAAGCCGGCTTCGGTCAAGATCAAGGTCCGCGCGCTCAAGTCGCTCAAGGACATGATCTAGAGCGCCGGTCGGCTCGCCTTCGACGGATTCGCTCGGACGGCTCTTGTCGTTCGGGTGCGGAGCTGTGCTCCCGGGACGATCGCGTGGGCTTGCGCGATCGACCGCCTCGCGATACGTCGAAACGCCGCCTCGCCGCCGGGCGGGGCGGCGTCTTCGTTGATTCTTGCCGCGCGTCGTGACGCGATCTAAGATGCGCTCGGGCGGACGCGCCGTCGCGCGCCCGTCCGGTCCCCTCCGGTCTCCAACTTGCCGGACGGGCGGGAAGGAGAGGAGCACGCAATGGGCGGGATGACGGAGTGCTCTGGGAGCGCGGTTCGTTCGAGGCCCGGGGCGCGACGCGCGCCGTTGGCGGCGGCCGTGGTGCTGATCGCCGCGATATGGGCTCCGACGTCCGAACCGGTCGGTGCGCAGGATGAATCGATCAACAACAAGTTCTTGCCGCCGCCGCGCGCCTTGCACCAGCGGTTGACTCGCGGACGGCAGGCGGTCAAGGATCAACAGTACAACGTCGCCGTCGACGAGCTCGGCGGAATCCTCTCTCCCGAACCGGGTCCGGACGCGGACGCGGACGTCGATCAGGACTATTTCATTGTGGGCGAGGCCGGTTCGGGAGCCATGCCCAGCTTGAAGGCGGAGGCGCAGCGCCTGATCGGCGCGATGCCCGCCCAGGGCCGCGAACTCTATGAACTGCGGTACGGGGCCCTCGCGCGGGCCATGCTCGAGGAAGCCGTCGCGGGTGGCGATCTGCATCGGCTGACCGAGGTCACGCGCCGCTATTTCCACACGCGGGCCGGTTACGAGGCGATGCTCCTCTTGGGCCGGTACCACATGGATGAGGGCCGGCAGCTCGCCGCCGCGCTTTGTTTCGAGCGATTGGCGGCGAATCCGGCGGCGGTGGCCGCGTTGGATCCCGAATTGTCGGTCCTGCTCGCCGCGTGCCGCCGCTACGCCGGCCCTCCCGAGAAATCGATCGAAGGGCTCATCGCCCTGCGCGCGAGGGATCCGAACGCGAGTCTGCGGATCGGAGGCGAGGACGTCCGTATTTTCCAGGAGGAAGGGCAGGCGTCGGCATGGTTGACGCGGGTCCTCGGACGCATGGAGATCGCCCCTCCGCAGGGCAAGACGGAATGGGCCCTTTTTCGCGGCGACGCGTCGCGCAACGCGAGGGCCGAGGGTGGCACACCCGTGATGAATCACCGCTGGCTCGTGCCGACGGCCAACGATCCGGCGGACGAGGAGTTGGTGCGGGAGCATCTGAGGCAATTGGGCGGTTCGGACGGCGTGCTCATCCCCAGCCTGCAACCGCTCGCCGTGCGCCAGACCATTCTCATGCGGACTCCGCGCCGCCTGATGGCCGTCGATCTCGACAGCGGCAAGCGTATCTGGGAATTCCCCTGGGACGACGGCCCCGACGAACTGGCCGGCCGATCGCTCGATCTTCCCCTCGCGCGCGGAGGCGGCAACCCGAGGATGCTCGAACTTGGCGAGCGACTCTGGCGCGACGCCGCGTATGGGCAGATCAGCAGTGACGGCGAACTGGTCTATTTGCTCCACGATCTGAGCTACGCGATGACGGCGGGCAATCCGACGTTCGTCGGACCGGGCGGCCTCCCGCAGGCGAACGACGGATGGCCGAAGCCGCACAACAAGCTGGTCGCCGTCAGTCTGGCGCGCGAAGGCGCCTTGCAATGGGTCGTGGGCGGCGACGATGGGGCCGATGAACCGGCGCTGGCCAACGCGTTTTTCCTCGGCCCGCCGCTCCCCGTAATGGGACAGCTTTTCGCGCTCGCCGAGATCGTGGGCGAACTGCGGCTGGTCGCCCTGCACCCGCGGACGGGCAAGCTCGAATGGCAACAGCAGCTCGCGCACGTCGACGCCGCGACGATTGATTTCGATCCGCTGAGGCGGCTCGCGGGAGCCACGCCCTCGTTCGCGGACGGCGTGCTGGTCTGCCCGACGTCGGCCGGCGCCGTGGTGTCCCTCGATGTCTCCAACCGATCGCTCCTCTGGGGTTTCCAATACGGAACGGCGCCCGGCCCGGGCGGCATCCATGCGCAGCGATTCAATTTCAATCGGGCGATCGCGGCGCCGTCGGAGGAGTCGTGGATCGATGCGACGGCGACGATCGTCGACCGCAAAGTCCTCGTGACGCCCGTGGAATCGGACGAACTGTATTGCCTGGACCTGCTGACCGGCGCGCCGCTCTGGAACGCGCGCAAACGCGACGGCGCGCTCTATGTCGCGTGCGTCCACAACGGAAACGCGGTGCTTGTCGGTAAGCACGCGGTCGCCGCCGTTGCCTTGAAGGACGGCTCGCTCGCCTGGACCAAGCCGATCGAGCTGCTCCAGGAGTCGGTCTGCGGTCGGGGATTCCACACCGACGCGCACTACTACCTGCCGACCTCCGGCTCGCGGTTGCACCGGATCGATTTGAACGAAGGCCGGATCGTCGAGACCATCGCGACCCGCGCGCCGCTCGGAAATCTCGTCTGCCACCGTGACCAAATCCTGTCACAAGGCGTCGACCGTCTGGGAGCCTACCATCAATTCGAGCCGTTGAGCCGTTGGGTCGCCGAGCGGTTGGCGGCGAACCCCGCCGACCGGGAGGCGCTCGCCCGGAAATGCGACCTCCTCTTGCAGGAAGGAAAACGCAAGGAAGCGCTCGACACGATGTGGCTCACCTACGAGGCGGACCGATCGGACGAGACGATCCGAGCGCACCTTGTGCGGACGTTTCTCGAGGCGCTCGACGAGGATTTCGAATCGTACGCGCCGCGCGCCGCCGACGTCGAGCCGCTCATCGAACAACCGGCGCAGCGGACCGCCTACCTTCGATTGGTGTCGTCCGGCCGACAGAGAGCGGGCGATCTGGCGGGCGCGTTCGAGGCCGTCCTCCGGCTTGCCGACGAGGACCGCGACGAATCCGGGCTGTCCGAGCCGGCGTTGGAACGGGTCGATCGGCAATGGTCGGTGACGCGGGACCGGTGGGTGCGCGGACGCGTCGCCTCCTTACTCGCGGCCGCCGGCGGAGACGCGTTCCGCGCTCTCCGAGAGGATTGGGACAACGAAGTCACCCGACGGCTCGACGCGGCGCTCGAATCGGCCTCGCGCGCGGCGCTCCGCCGGTTCCTCGAACAATTCGCGTCGCATCCGCTCGCCGCGAAAGGCCGGCTCCGATACGCCCGCATGCTGTTCGAGTCGAATGAACTGCTGCCCGCCGAGCTCCAACTTTCCGGACTGCTCGCCGATCCATCGGCCGATATCGCGAGGGAAGCGGCCGGACTGATGGCGATGACCTTGCTGAAAGGCCAGAAACTGAACGAAGCGCGGCAATGGTACGAGTCGATCGAACGGCAATGGCCCGACGCGGTCGTCGTCGATGGTCAAACGGGGCGGCAGTTGATGGAATCGGCCCGAGGGCAGCCCGCTATGGTCGCGGCCCAGGCGGCCGATCGACCATGGCCGAGAACCCGCGCGACGACCGAAACCGGTTTTGATCCGCAGCGCGGGTCTCCGTTCCCGTCCGTCGCGTATCCGGTGCAAATCCAGGAGGCGCGAGGGCCGTGGCCCGAAGGAACCACGGTCACGATCGACAGCCGGTCCAACTCGGTCCAGATCCGCGACGCGAGCGGGCGCGACGTGCAGTCGGCGATGATCTCGAATTCCGGCCCCTCGTTCGCCAACATGTACAACCTCGCGCACGGCAAAGCGAACGGCCACCTGATCGTCATCAACGCCCAGACCGAGGTGCTCGCCGTAGACGCGATGCGCGGTTCGCAGGACCCGCAGGAGAGCATCCTCTGGCGCCACGATCTCACCGAGTCGATTCCGAACGCCGTCCAGCGACGGCTCAGCCACAAGACGCTGCGGCATCCGTGGCGCCAAACGGGCGTGCGGGTCATGGCGTCCGACTATTCACAGGCCCGAGTCCCCCAGGGCGCGATCGGCCCGGTCACGTCGGGCGGCGTCTGCTTCCAACGATTCCGGCAGCTCGTCTGCGTCGATCCGCTCACGGGCACGACCGTTTGGAGCCGCGACGGTGTCGAACCCGGAGCCCAGTTGTTCGGCGACGAGGACCTGCTCTTCGTCGTGCCCTACGACCAGACCGAGGCGATCGTCTTGAGCGCGTCGACGGGGGAATGGCTCGGCCAACGCCCCATCGACAAGCTCGAAAACCGCTGGGCAACCTGGGGGCGCCATGTGCTCGCGTGGTCCGAGGGCGACGGACAACTCACCCTTCGGGTCCACGATCCGTGGAGCGGCCAGGATCTTTGGCGCGGCCTGTTTCCCGTCGGATCCCGAGGCGAGTTGGTCGGGGATGACGAAGTCGCCGTATTCCAGGCGACGGGGGAATTGGTCGTCGTCAGTTTGCGGGACGGCGCCGAACGCCTTCGCACGACGCTCGAGCCGGTCGCGGCCCCGGCGCACCTTTTTGTGCAACGGTATCGCGACGCGTACCACGTCTTGCCCGGCGCGGGAATCACCGCGGACCCGAACGTCTCGATCACGGCGCCGTCCGTCGATACGGCGACGCCCGTGCTCCGAGGCAAGCTCTATGCCCTCCAAGCCGGAACCGGCGACATGCTCTGGCAGACGCCGGGTGAAATCGAGTCGTTTTCGATCCCGCTCATCCAACCGGCCCGCTCGCCCGTCCTGGTGCTCGTTCGAAGCATGCTCTTCCGCACGGGCCAATCGCGGGCGCAGGCGTCCGTTCTGTGCGTGGACAAACGGGACGGTCGTATCCTCTATTCGAACGATGAGTTCCCGGCGCAACCTGGCGCCAACCTGACCTACGACATCAGTTCCGATCCGAAGACGAACAGCGTCTATGTCGCGCTTGCCGGTCATGCGGTCACGCTGCGGTTCCTGGACGAACCTCCTCCGCCGGCTCCCACCGTCCGAACGGACGGCGCGGGGGCAAACTAGGCAAATGGAACGGTCGCGTGTATTCTGGAACGGATTGGACGGTCAATCAGTTCTACGATGGGACGCAGCATGACGAATGGAATGCCCTCGGGGTCGGCCGCGATCGATGTTCAGGCCGTGCGCCGATTGTGTGAGGCTCGGGAGCGGATCGTCGAGCAGCTTTCGCAAGTCATCGTCGGGCAACACGACGTGATCGAGGAGTTGCTGATTTCCCTTTTCAGTCGAGGGCATTGCCTGCTCGAAGGCGTTCCGGGGCTCGCCAAAACGCTGCTCATCAGTACGCTCGCCCGAACGCTCAATCTCTCGTTCAGCCGTATCCAATTCACGCCCGACCTGATGCCGGCGGATATTACGGGGACGGAGATCATTGAAGAGAATCGGTCGACCGGTCAGCGGGAGCGCCGTTTCCTCGAAGGTCCGCTCTTCTCGCATGTGATCCTCGCCGACGAGATCAACCGGACTCCGCCGAAGACGCAATCGGCCCTGCTCGAGTCGATGCAGGAGCGGCAGGTCACGATCGGCAGGGTCCGGCATCCGCTTTCGGATCCGTTCTTCGTACTCGCGACGCAGAACCCGATCGAGCAGGAGGGAACGTATCCGCTGCCCGAGGCGCAGCAGGACCGGTTCATGTTCAAGGTCTACGTGCGCTATCCGACGTTCGAGGAGGAATTCGAGGTGGCGCGGCGGACGACGGCGAACCAGACGGATTCGATCGAGCCGGTTCTGGATGCGGGCGAGATCCTGGCTCTGCAGCGGTTGGTCCGGGAGGTTCCCGCCACCGACCACGTGATCCGCTACGCGCTCTCGCTCGTCCGGCAGACGCGACTCGGCTATCCGGGGACTCCCGATTTCGTGACGGAGATGGTGAGTTGGGGCGCGGGTCCGCGCGCCGTTCAGTTCCTGATACTCGGCGGGAAGGCGAGGGCCCTGTTGCACGGCCGCACGCATGTCTCGACCGAGGATATCGAAGCCCTTGCGAAGCCCGTGCTGCGGCATCGTCTGGTCGTGAATTTCGCGGCGGAAAGCGACGGAGTGAGTCCGGATGACATCATCGACCGCCTCGTGGCGATCACCCCCTCGAAGGAAGACGAGCTGACCAGCGATGTCCGATTCCAAAAGATTTTTGCATCTTGAGGCGATCAAGCGGATCGCGAGGCTCGATTTGCGCGCTCGGCACGTCGTCGAGGGCTTCCTTTCGGGCATGCATCGCAGTCCGTACTTCGGGCAGTCGGTCGAGTTCGCCCAGCATCGGGAATACGCGTTCGGGGACGACCTTCGGCACGTCGACTGGAAAGTGTGGGCGCGCCAGGACCGACTGTACGTGAAGCAATACGAGGAGGACACGAACCTGCGTTGCACGCTGCTGCTCGATGTTTCCGGCAGCATGCGGTACGGAGCGGGGCCGATGTCCAAGTTCGAGTACGCGTGCACGCTCGCCGCGAGCCTCGCGTACCTCGTGCTGCGCCAGCAGGACGCGGTGGGCGTCGTCGCGTTCGACGATCAGGTGCGGGCGCAGGTGCCGACGCGGAGCAAGCGGAACCACCTGCAGTCGGTGATCGACACGTTCGACGTGCAGGAACCTCGCGACAAGACCGACCTGTACCATGTTCTGCGGTCGGTGGCCGAGTCGTATCCGCGGCGGGGCATGATCGTGGTCTTTTCGGATCTGCTGGCCGATCCCCAATCGCTGGTCCGTGGCCTCAAGCTGTTGCGGCAGCGGGGCCACGATGTGCTCGTCTTCCACGTGCTCGACGATGACGAGCTGGATTTCCCCTTCTCGGGCCCGATGCGATTCGACGGGCTCGAAAGCGACGTCTTTCTGAATTGCAATCCGAGGGCTTTGCGGGAAGGATACCTCGAGGCGCTGCGGGAGTTCCTCGAGGAGGTCCGGCGGGGTTGTGCCCGGCAAACCTGCGACTACGCGCTGATCCGGACGAGCTCCCCGCTCGACGCCGCGTTGGCGACCTATCTGAGCAACCGGTTGGGCATGCACCACCGGAATTAGGTCTCGAGGCCCCGAGCGCGGACGGGCTCGCCGGGGGCCGAGCGTATACGACACGAACGGTGAACGGCCGATGTGGCAATTCGGTTTTCCAACCCTGATCCCAGGATTCCTTCTCGTCCTGGTTCCCTTGTTGATCCACTTGATCAACCTGCTGCGCCACCGGCGGGTCAAGTGGGCGGCGATGGACTTTCTGCTGAAGAGCCACAAGAAGCATCGGAAGTGGATCTGGTTGCGCCAGATGCTCCTGCTTGCGTCGCGCATGGCGGCGATCGCGCTGCTCGTGGCCATGCTCGCCCAGTGGAAGCCGCGGCATTCCCTGTTCGCGCGATTCAGCGGCGCTTCGGCCCACCACTACGTGCTGCTCGACGATGGTTTCTCGATGGACGAGCGGAGCGGAGGCATGTCGGCCTTCGATCGGGGGCTGCGAGCCATCCGGGAGGTCGGCGAACGCGCGTTGGAGCAGGACGGTCCGCAGAGGATCACGTTGATCCGTTTTTCCCGCGCCGCGGCTCCGATGGCTGAAACGGAAACCGCGGAGCGCGCCGAACGGATCGCGGACTGGAACGCGGCGGTCGTCGACGGGCGTTTCGAGTCGTCCTTCGAGGAAATCCGGCGCCGACTCGTCGTCTCCGAACTCGCCCCCTCGCCCCTCGCCGCGCTCGCGATCACCCGGCGGCTCGTCGAAGCCGATGATTTCGGAACGAAGCGGGTCTATGTCGTTTCCGACTTCCGCGCGAACCCCTGGGCGAATCCCGCCGAACTCCGATCGTCCCTGTTCGAACTGGAGACGGCCGGCGCGCAAATCGAGTTGATCCACTGCGTTCGGCAGGCGCAGCCGAATCTGGCGATCGTCGACGCGCAACCCGAACCGGGCCCGCGCGTCGCCGGCGTACCCCTGTTCATCAACGTCGATATACGGAATTTCGGCTCGGTCGCCGCGCGCAACGTCCAGCTCAAGGTCCGCACGCGGTTCTTCGACGAATCGCTTGCGACGAGTGCCGCGCCCGGCCAATTCGAGGGCGAGGTGGAGGAACTGCCCGTCGATCTGCTCGAATCGATCGCGCCGGGCGACATCGTGCGGAGGAGGGTGCAGGTCTTCTTTCCGAGCCCGGGCAGACATGTGGTCGAAGCGGTCCTGCCGGAAGATCCGATCGCGGCGGACAACCGGCGCTGGTGCGTGATCGACTTCCGATCGGGCGAGCCGGTGCTTGTCATCGACGGCGACCCCGAACGGCGCAACGCGTTCTATCTCGAATCGATCTTCCAGCCGGGTCCCAACGCGCGGACGGGGATCGAACCGGTCATTCAGGACGGGGCGTTCCTGCGCGACGCGCCCGCCGAGGATCTCGAACGGTTCGCCACGGTCTATCTGCTCGATGTGGGGAAACTCGAAGGCCGGGCGGTCGAGCGTCTCGAGGCGTTTGTTTCGGGTGGAGGAGGACTTGCCTTTTTCCTCGGCCCGCGCACCGACCGCGCCTTCGTCAACGAATGGCTCTACCGCGACGGCAAAGGCGTCTTTCCGTTGCCCATCGAGGAACAGGACCTGTTGCCGCCCACGGAGGAAGAGGAACCGGACGTCAACGTCGAGGGCAGCGAGCATCCCGTTTTCCGCGACCTGCTCGCCGGCCGCAATCCGCTCATCCGGCTCATCCACGTCGACCGGTACTTCGCGCCTCCGCCCGATTGGCGTCCATCGGGGACTTCGACGGCGCAGGTCATCGCGTCGCTGAGGAATCGGGACCCTTTGATGATCGAGCGTCCATTCGGTGACGGACGCGTCATTGCGACGTTGTCGACGTACGCGCCGATCTGGAACGACCTCGCGCTCGGCCCGAACGCGCTCTTGGCCCTCCAGCTTCAGGCGTACCTCGCGCAAGGCCGGCGCCGATTCGAGACCCGGCGGGTCGGCTCGCCCGTCCGGGTGGAATGGAACCTGGACGCGTTCCGCCCCGATGTGAAGTTCGTGCTTCCGGGGACGTCCGGCATGCCGAAGCGGACCCTCGATCGGCGTTTGGAGCCGATCGAAGGCGGCTCGAAGATCGGCCGGGCGACGGTGGGCGCGAGCCCCGATCCGCAGGGATTCCCCGGGGAAACGGAACGGGCCGGAGTGATGGAATCATGGGCGTCGGGCCTCGCCGGCGCAACGGAAATCCGCCGGTTCGCGCTGAATGTGGATCCGCTCGAATCGGATCCGACGCTCGCCGACATGCGCAAGCTGATCGGCGACCTGAATCCCGTGCGCGCCGACTGGCGTTACGCGGACCAATCGCAATTCGACGCATTGACGGCGGCCAATCTTCCGCCCAATCTGCTACTGCTGGTGATGTTGCTCGGGTTGATGGTATCCGAGCAGGCCCTCGCGTACGCGGCCGGCTATCATCCGCCGCGCGGAGGTTCGCGATGATCGTGCCGGCGTGGCTTCGATGGAACGTCGACGGCCTGTCGCCGATCGTGGGGGCATGCGCGCCGTTGCTCGGCGCGACGGAACGCACGTACCACCGCCTCGCGCGGCTCGAATCGCTCACCGAAGGCTGGCAATGGCTCGCGCTGGGAGCGATTTGCATTGCGGTCGCCGCGTACGTCGTATACATCTATCGGCGAGACGGCGTCGAGCTATCGCGAGGCCTCGCCGCCGCCCTTGTCGCGCTCCGGATTGCGGCGTTCATCGGCCTGTTGTTCTTCTTCCTGGACTTCGAAAAGGGCACCGAGAAATCGATCACGCTGCACTCGCGCGCCGTCGTGCTCGTCGACGTGAGTCAGAGCATGGCGCAGCGCGACGTGGAGCCGACCGGTACGTCGGACGCGAACTCGGACCCCGCCGACGCGGTGGTCCGCGCGGATGCGGTGGTCCGCGGGTTGCGCGCGCACGCGTTCCTCGACCGGCTCCGCGATCGGCACGACGTGGCGGTCTACGCGTTCGGCGACACCGATCGCCCGATCGAAATCGCGGCGTTTCCGAAACGCCCGTCGCCCGCCGATGCGGAAGGGGTGGATTCGTCGCATGGCGTCCGGTCGGCCGTTCCATTCACGACGGCGCGCGCGATCGCACGGGGCGCGGCCGTCCTTTGGGCGCTCGGTCTCATCAGCATCGCCGCGTTCGTCGCGTCGTCGCGCCGGCGCCGCGGCTCGTCCGAGGATCGCGACAGCGCCTGGTCGCTCCTAGCGGCCATCGTGCTCGGCATCGCGGGCACCGTCGCGCTCGCGACCGCACACCTCGGCGGCCCCGACCGGTCGATCGCCGTCCTGCTCGGGCTCGCCGACGATCCGCGGGCGTCGGAATCGGGCGAGTCCCGGCAACCAACGGTTCCCGAGGCGCGCGCTCCCGATCAAGTCGATTGGACCGCCGAGCTCGCTCCGCGCGCCAAGGAAACGCGGCTCGGCGCGGCATTGCAACAGATCGTGAATCAGGAACGAGGCGGACCGATCGCCGCCGTCGTCCTGGTCTCCGACGGGCAAGGGAACGCGGGGATCGCGACCGCGCTGGGCGCGACGAGCGCTCAAGAGGCCGGCATCCCCGTCTTCACGGTCGCCGTCGGCGGCAACCGGCCGCCGCTCAACGCGCGCGTCGTCGACCTCGAAGCGCCGCCGCGCGTGTACCCGGGCGATCGGTTCGAAATGCGAGCGTTCGTCCAGTCGTTCGGCATGAACGGACGGTCCGTCCAGGTCGAACTCTATTCGAATCGATCCGACGCCGATGCGGGCGACCTGGGCACGTTCGAGGAACAGAAATCGGTCGTGCTCGGTGGGGACGGCGCGACGGTGCCCGTCTTGTTCGAATCAACGCCCGAGTCGATCGGCAAGCGGCGTTATTCGGTGCGGCTCGTCGCGCCGGCCGACGATCGGGACGCGTCGGACAACGCGAAATCGGCCAACGTCGATATCGTGGACCAGAAATCCCGAGTCCTGCTCATCGCCGGAGGCCCCACCCGCGAGTACCGGTTCCTCCGCAACATGCTCTTTCGCGACCGCGACACGACGTCGGTCGTCTTGCTGCAGTCGGGCGAACCGGGCATGTCGCAGGAATCGGACGAAGTCGTCTTTGATTTTCCGCGATCGGAAAACGACCTGTTCGAGTACGATTGCATCGTCGCGTTCGATCCCGACTGGCTGCGGCTCGACGAACTCCAGATCCGCCTCTTGGAACGCTGGGTGTCCGAGCAGGCGGGAGGCCTCGTCGTCATCGCGGGGCCGGTCTTCACGCCGGAATGGTCGACCGTTCGCCGCGGCACGGACGCGCGGGTCGATTTGCTCAAGGCGCTCCACCCGGTCGTATTCATGACCGAGAACGCCACATCGCTGGCGCTTGGGCGTGTGGGCGGCGACCAACCGTGGCCGCTCCAATTCACGCGAGACGGGCTCGAAGAGAAGTTCCTTTGGCTCGAGGACGACGCGATTCGCAGCGAGGAAACGTGGACTTCCTTCGCGGGCGTCTATGGCTATTTCGCGATCCGAGACGTGAAGAAGGGGGCCCGCGTGTACGCGCGATTCTCCGATCCGCGCGAACAATCGCTCGATGACGAGCAACCGGTCTATCTGGCATCGCATTTCTACGGCTCGGGCCGCGTCTTCTTCCAGGCGAGCGGCGAGATGTGGCGGCTCCGCGAAATGGGAGAATCGTATTTCCAGCGCTATTACACGAAGCTCCTGCGGTGGGTGTCGCAAAGCCGCCTGATGCGCGATTCGAGCCGCGGCGTGCTCCTCGTGGATAAGGAACGGTGTTTCATCGGAGACCGCGTGACGGTCAACGCCGTCCTGACCGACGCCCAGCGCCAACCGTTGCGGCTGGAAACGGTCGAGGCGACGGTCATCCGACCCGACGGTTCCCGAACGCCGATCGTCCTGCGGCAGGTGCGCGAGTCGGCCCGCGAGGGCGAGTATCAGGAACAGATCGCCATGGCCGCCGAGGGCGACTACCGGATCGAGCTGGCGCCGCCCGAAAGCGCCGACGACCTGCTCACCCAGGAAATCCGCTGCGCCGGCTCGTTGGCCGAGATGCGGTCGCCCCTGCGGAACGACGCGGCGATGCGCGAGATCGCCGATCGGACGCGGGGTCGCGCGTACGGATCGATCGACGCGGCGTTTGGACCGGGAACGTCCGACGTGCCAGCAATCGTCGAAAGCGTGTCGCCGCGGGACCAGGAGACCCAATTGCCGGGCACGCCCGACCGGGACTTCAAACGGCGGCTCCATGCCTGGCTGATCGGCCTGATCGCGGGCGTGCTCGGCTGCGAATGGCTCGCGCGGCGTCTCAGCCGGTTGGCGTAGGCCCGAGTCCGTACGCGGACCGAGCCGTCTTGCCGACGGGATCGGTCCGCGAGCCCCGTTTGGTCGCTCGGGTCGCCCCGGATGGGCACCGGCCGGGCACGCGCGGACGCGCCCCGACGGACGGCCGTTTTCCGCTTCGTTTCGCTCCAGCCGCACGAGGCTATAATGGGGAAGCTGGGGAATTCGCCTTCCTCGCCCGCGCCGGTGTCCGTAAAATGACGGCCGATCGCAGACCCTATCGAGTCCGGCATGGCCAGAACCGATGCAATCCGTACCCACGCGACGCGCGATCCCGCGCCGGAACTCCGCCGCGTCCTGAGCGGCCTGCGGTGGCGCATCCGCGCCTATGTTTTGGCGGAAGGCGCCGCCGCCGCCGCCGCGTGGTTGGCGCTCACGTTTTGGTGCTTCCTCGCGATCGACTACCTGCCGGTCGTCGCGTGGGCGAGCGAGCTGCCTCGGCCGGTCCGCGCGGTCGGATTGGCCGTAATCGCCGCGATCCTGGCGCGGATCGTGTTCCGCGCGATCCTGTCGCGAATCTTCACGCGGCTGCGCGACCGGAGCATGGCCATTCTCTTGGAACGCCGGTTTCCGGCATTCCAGGACAGCCTGGTCACGGCGGTGGAAATCGGTCGGACGGTTGACGGCGGATTCAGCCCCGAGATGCTCGACGCCACGCGCCGCGAGGCTTTGACGCGTCTGCCGTCGGTGCGGCTTCGGGATGTTTTTCGCGGCGCGCCCCTCTTCGGAAAACTCGCGGTCGCCGCGGCCCTTGCCGCGCCGATCGTCGCGTTCGCCGCGCTTCGCGAGGACCTCTTCGAGCTGAGTCTGCGACGGTTCTACCTGATGTCGGACGAGCCTTGGCCTCGGAACGCCGAAATCGAAATCGTCGGCATCGATATCGAGAGACTCTCGCCCAAGACGGGTGAACGCTCGTATTCCGAACACCTCCCGTTCACCGCGAACCAGGTCAAGGTCGCGCGCGGAGCCGCCTTCTCGCTTCAAGTTCGAGCGAACGCGAACCGCAAACTCGTTCCTCAGGCGTGCCGCGTCCATTATCGCCTTTCCGACGGCACGCGGGGACAGGTCGCCATGCGGCGGGACGGCGCGCCGCGCGACGGGTACCAGTACTATTCGTTCGCGGGAAAACCGTTCCAGGGGATCCTCGACGACGTCCGGTTCGATGTCGTGGGAAACGACCATCGCCTGCGCGACTACGCGATCCGTGTTGTCGAAACACCCGCCGTGGTCTCGACCGTGCTGCGGTGCGAGTTCCCCGAGTACCTCGTCGATCGGGAAAACGGGTTGTGGCTGCCGCGCGAGATCGAATACCGGTCGAGCGGAACGCAGTTGCCGGCGGGCACGAAGGTCACCGTCACATGCGTGACGAACAAGGCCCTCCTGCGCGCCGACCTTTCCGAACCCTCGGCGGGATCCGCTCGCGCGATCGATTTCCCCTCGGACAACCCGGCGACCACTTTTTCGCATTCCATCGAAACACTCACCGGCAACGTGGCCATCGACATCACCCTTCGGGACACCGATAACGTGCTGAGCGGAACGGCGCACCGCATTCTGCTCGCGGCCGTTCCCGATACCGCGCCGCGGATCGAAGTGGCGATGCGGGGCATCGGGAGCGCGGTCACTTCGGACGTCATGGTTCCCGCGATCGGCGCCGTCCGCGATGACCACGCGGTCGACGAATCGTGGTTCGATGTTCGGATCAACGACCAACGCGAGTTTCGGCACGTGTTCCCGCTCAACGCCGACGGCGCCGTCGATACGATGCTCGATTTTCGGGACTTGAAACTGACGCGTCCCGAGGCGGCGATCCAAGCCGGCGATCGGCTGCTCCTCGCCGTCAAGGCGTCCGACCACTTCAATCTCGACGGCGGCTCCAATGTCGGACAAGGCGAACGTCTCGAGCTCGAAGTCGTGACTCCCGATGAATTGCTGATCCGCCTCGATCGCCGTGAACTCGCCGAGCGACGGCGATTCGAGCATATCATCGAGGAAACGACGCAGATGCGGGATTCGCTCGTTCGAGTCCGCAACGAAATCGAAGGGATCACGCCGGGCTCCGATCCCGCGGAAACCCGCGGCGCCGCGCCCGAGGGCTCCGAATCCGCGGATCCGGCCGCGAAGTCCGAACCCAAAGTCGACCTGCGGGGCATCCGGACGCAGCAAGCCCTGAGGCAATGCCAAAAGTCCGCGGCGGAAGTGCTCGGCGTCTCCGCCGCGTTCCTCGGAATCCGGGACGAGCTGATCCACAATCGTGTTGATTCCGAGGACCGCAAGGCCCGACTCAAGGACCGGGTCGCCGACCCGCTCGCCGCGATCGGCGAACAGAGTTTTCCAAGACTCGAAGCCGACCTTGCCGCGCTCGAGAAGTCCGTCGCCGCTCGGAAGGACGAACTGTCGGCGGCCGAACGGGCGATCACCCAGGCCAATGCGCTCCTCGTCCAGCTCGAAGGAGTTCTCGCCGATATGCTCGACATCGAGTCGTACAATGAACTGATCGAGATCGTGCGGAACCTGATTGACGAGCAACAGCGGCTCATGGACGAAACGAGGAAGGCACGCAAGCAGGACGCGTTGGATCTGCTCAAATAGGTAAGAAAGAAGTTCCCGCCGCCCGGATTCGGCGCGGTACGGTTTTGGTTCGCATGAGGGCCGTGCAACGAGCGCCGCTCGGGTGGAATCAAGGCAAGGCGGCACACCGCAAAGGAGAAAGGCCATGCGCGCGGCGCGATTCCCATTTCACGAGGGCTGGTCGTGCCTCGTTGTTGCCGCGGCGGCGTTCACCTCGTCGGCATCGCCCGTCCTGGCCGTCGGCCAGGACGGCGCGCCGACGCCGCGACCGAACACCACCACCCCTCCCGCCGCCGGTTCCCCCGCCCGCGGCGAGGTGGCGTCACCCGAAGCACAGCTCGCCATCCGCCAATCGCGAGTCGCCGACCAATACACGCGACTGGAAAAACTCCTCTTCGATATCGCGGCCCTCGAAGGCGCGGAGAACCCGCGCCGATCGGCCTTGCTGCGGCGAGCCTTCGAACAGTCCGCCGACAATCTCACGCGCAAGCAACTCGAAACGCTCTCCGAACTCCTCCGGAACAAGGAATACCGGCGGGCCTCCGAGGAACAGGTCGAGGTCATGAAGGACCTGAAAGCCCTGCTCGACCTGCTGCTCAGCGAGGATCGGCCTGAACGTCTCAAGAGCGATCAGGAGCGGATTCGCGAGTTCATCAAGGAGGTCGATCGCCTGATTCGGCTTCAATCGAGCGTGCAAGGACGCACCGAGGGTGGGGTCGATCCCAAGCAGCTCGAACAAGAACAAGCCAAGGTCGCCGAACGCACGGCGGCGCTCGGCAAGAAGATGGAAGAGAACCAGCCCGATAAGTCCCGATCGGCGAATCAGCCTCCCAAGGACGCCGATGAAGCCGATCCGATGGGTAAGTCATCCGACAACCCCATCGAGCCGAAACCCGACGACCCCAAGTCGCCTCCTGAATCCGAGCCCAAACCCGGCGATCGACCGGCCGAAGCCGACCCGAATAAGACGCCCAAGCCTAGTGAACCGATGCCCATGCAGCCTGGTGAACCGATGCCGGGTGAACCGATGCCGGGTGAGCCGATGCCGGGTGAGCCGATGCCGGGTGAGCCGATGCCGGGTGAGCCGATGCCGGGTGAGCCGAGTCAAGGGGCGCCGCCGGAGGAGTCGGCTCCTTCGGATCCCGAATCGGCGGCCAAGAAGCGGATCCGCGCGGCGGAGGAACGGATGCGGGAAGCGCAAAAGCGTCTGGAACAAGCCCAGCGCGACGCGTCGCTCGATGAGCAACAGAAGGCGAAAGACGAACTCGAAAAGGCCAAGGCCGACCTCGAGGAGATCCTTCGGCAACTGCGCGAGGAGGAAGTCGAGCGGATGCTGGCGCTGCTCGAGAGCCGATTCCGAAAAATGCTCGAAATGGAACTGCGCGTATACGAATCGACCAAACGACTCGACCGCATCCCGGAAACGGATCGGGGCCGCGATTTCGCGATCCAGGCGAACAACCTTTCCAACGACCAGCGCAAGATCGCGATCGAGGCGGACAAGGCGCTGATGTTGCTCCGCGAGGAGGGCTCGTCCGTCGCCTTCCCGGAGACGGTCGAGCAAATGCGGGACGAGATGGGCATCGTGGGCGAGCGGCTCGCGTCCCTCAAGACGAACTTCATCACGCAAGAGTCCGAGGAGGAGATAATCGCGGCGCTCGAGGAACTTATCACGGCGCTCCAGAAGGCGCAGCAGGATCAGCAGCAGCGGCGGCAACAAGACCAGCAGCAGCCTTCCTCGGAACAGGACCAGCCGCTGGTCGACGGGCTGGCCGAACTCAAGATGATCCGCGCGCTCCAAATGCGGGTCAACTCCCGGACGCGGCGGTACGCTCGGCTGCTCTCCGACATCGAGGACCCGATCGGCCAGGTGACCGATGAGGAACTTGTGGATGCGCTCGAACAGTTGTCGCAGAGGGAACGCAAGGTGTTGGAGATCACGCGGGACCTGATCCTCGAGAAGAACAAGTAGACTCGGCATTCGGCCCCAAGAAAAGTGACGGCTCGCCGCGCGCGACATGGCGCGGCCGGCCGACGGGAGGCGGAACGATGCGACGACGCTGGACAATCCTATTCCTGACCGCGGGGCTGGCGTTCGCCGGTGCGGTGTCTCTTCCGGCGGTTGGGCAGACTCCGGCCGAAACGCGGGCGGGTTGGCAATCACCGGGTTACGCGGAGATCCGCCGCGCGATGATTGCGTGGCGCGACGCGCAGTCGCTTGCTCCGGATCAGCTCGAGGATTTCGCGCGTCGATGGCCCGAGCAGGAGCGCGCGATGACCGAGGAGGAGGCGCTCGAGCTGGCCGCGGAGACGTTCGCCCGGTGCATTCCCGAGGCGAAAGCGCTCTATGAGTTTTGCGGCCGGGACGACGCGCGGCCCACACTCCCCGTTTTCGTCTATCCGCCGCCGATGGGCGGATCGGCGCCGGGGTCGAGCGTTGCGCCCGAGGGAGCGGCTCCAACCGGTTCCGCCGGCTCGGGCGGCGATCCGTTCACGCGACGCCTGCCAGAGACGACCATGCGGCTTTATGTTGGGCGGTGGCTCGTTCGGCACGGGTTCCACGACGAAGCGATCGAGCAGATGGACACGCTGAGCCCGGACGAGGTGATCGCGCCGAGCACGCTCCTGTTCTTTCAGAGTGTGGCTCTTCACCGACTATTGAGGAAGGACGCGTGCCTGCCCCGCATCGCGATGCTCCTCCAAAATGAATCAAGTCTGCCGCGCCGTTACCGGGACCTGGCGAAACTCATGGCGGCCGACCTGAAACCGCTCGAGGATGGTTCGCTCGACGAAATCTCGCGATTGATGGAGGATGTGCGGCGACGACTCTGGCTGGCGCGGGCCGGCAAACGCGTGCGCGACGAGGAAGACGAGGTCGTCAATAAGCTCGACAAGATGATCGAGGAGATCGAGAAACAACAGCAGCAGCAACAACAGGCCGGCGGCGGTGGCGGCACGGCGCCGAACCAGCCGCTTCCCGACAGCGTGCCCGCGGGAGGAAAGGGACCCGGCAACGTCGCGCAGCGCGACCTCGGAAGCGGATCGGGATGGGGCAATCTGCCGCCCCGCGAGCGCGACGAGGCCCTGCAGGAGATCACCAAGAACCTCCCGTCGCATTACCGGGAAGTCATCGAGGAGTATTTCCGCAGACTGGCTCGCGCAAGTGACTGACGCCCCATCCTGCGCAACGCCACCGTCGCGTGGGATTCAGCCCACGCGACAAGAAGGACACGTCGCGTGGGATTCAGCCCACGCGACAAGAAGGACACGTCGCGTGGGATTCAGCCCACGCGACAAGAAGGACACGTAGCGTGGGCTTCGGGCCACGCGACAATAGCCCGGAGGGGCGGAAGGAACGATCGATCATGGATCGCCGTGACGGGACGGGAAGGTCGTTGGTCGCGCTCGCGGCGATCGTCGCGGGGTTGGCGTGGAGCGCGTTGGCGGCGCGGACGGGGGCGTGCGACGAGACGGTCGTCGTCACGTTGGCGGGCGAGTCGATTCGCGGCGAACTCCGGGAACTGGACGCGGGGAAGATCGCCGTCGACGTCGCCGGAGCGCGTCGCGAATGGCCGTCCGAACAGCTCCGCCGCGTCGAGTTTCCGTCGAGCAACCAAACAGCGAGGCCGGGTCCCGTCGTCGTGCATCTCATCGATGATTCCACGCTCGCCGGGTCGCAATTCGTGACGGAGCGGGCGAGCGGAACGTTGTCGGTCGGCGAGGATCGGGCGATTCCCGTGCGCACGTCGGCGATCCGCCGGATTCTGCTCGCCGACCTCGGCAACAACGACTCGCTGCGCCGCCAGTGGGAGGAACTCGCGGCGGCCAAGACGGCGAAGGATGTGCTCGTTTTCCGCCGGGACGGCCAGACCGGCCCGCGTTTGGACTCGCTCGAGGGAATCGTCTTCGAGATCCGACCGGACGCCGTCGTCTTCGAATACGACGGTGAGCGGATTCAACCGAAACGCGAACGGGTCGTCGGCATCGTTTTCTTTCATCCGCAACAGACCGAGGGAAGCGCGCCCGCGGTCTGCCGCATCCAGGACGCGAACGGCTCGGAATGGAATGCGAAGGACGTCCGGCTCGCCGACGGTGTCCTGGAATGGACGACGGTCGCCGGAGTCGCCGCTTCCGCGCCCACGGCGACGATCCGATCGATCGACTTTTCGAGCGTCAACCTCAGCTACCTGAGCGACCTTGCGCCCCAATCGCAAACATGGCGTCCGTTCGTCGAATCGAAGATCGCCGAGTCGCTTCTCGCGCGGCGTTATGCGGCGCGGCGCGACGAGTCATTTGACGGAGGTCCGTTGCTGCTGGCCAACCGCCAATTCGAAAAGGGCCTCGCGATCCACAGCTACGGCGAGCTCGTCTATCGGTTGCCGCCCGGATTCCGTCGTTTCCAAGCGATCGCGGGCATCGACGATCGCGCCCGGAAATCGGGCGTCAACGCGAGCGTGCGTCTCAAGATCCTCGTCGATCAAACCGTCGCCCACGATCGGGTCGTGACGAGCCGCGACGAGCCGTACGCGATCGATCTCGACATTGCGCGGGCCAATCGGCTGCGCATCATCGTCGACTTCGGCGATGACCTCGATATTTCCGACTACTTGAACTTGGGAGAGGCGAGGCTGACCAGATGAATCGCACGCATCCGCGCCGCGGCGCCTCGCGCTCATGGATCGGGCTGGTTGTCGCGTTGGCCGCGCACGGCGCCGCCGCGTCGAACGGGCGCGATGTCCGAGCCGATGATCCCGTTCCTCCCGACGTGCTCGCCGCCGAACGATCGCGCATCGAGGCGATCGAGCGTGCGACGAAGGCGGCCGTTTGCGTTTTCGGTCCCGACGGAAAGGGCGGCGGAAGCGGCGTCGTCATTTCGCCCGACGGGTACGCGCTCACCAATTTCCACGTCGTCCAGCCTTGCGGCCACGCGATGACCTGCGGGATGGCGGACGGCCGAGTCTACAACGCCGTCCTCGTCGGAGTCGATCCGACGGGCGATGTCGGCCTGATCCAGTTGCTCGGACGGACCGATTTCCCCGTCGCGGAATGGGCCGACAGCGATACGGTGCGGGTCGGCGACTGGTGTTTCGCGGTCGGCAACCCGTTCCTGCTGGCGACCGACCTGCAACCGACGGTCAGCTATGGCATCGTGTCGGGCGTGCATCGATACCAGTATCCCGCCGGCACGCTGCTCGAATACGCCGATTGCATCCAGACCGACGCCGCGATCAATCCGGGAAACTCGGGCGGGCCGCTTTTCAATTCCGACGGGCATCTGATCGGAATCAATGGGCGCGGTTCGTTCGAGAAGCGGGGGCGCGTCAATGTCGGCGTCGGATACGCGATCACGACGAACCAGATCCGCATGTTCCTCGGCCAGCTCCGGAGCGGCCGGATCGTCGACCACGCGACGCTCGGCGCCACGGTCGGTTCGGACGATCGAGGCCGGGTGATCGTCTCGAATATCCTGGCTTCCTCCGACGCCTTCCGTCGCGGCCTGCGCTATGGTGACGAGATCCTGTCATTCGGAGGAAGACGCATTACGACTGTGAACGGATTCAAGAACGCGCTCGGCATCTATCCGCGCGGATGGCGCGTGCCGATCGCGTTCCAGCGGGGCGGGGAGCGGTTCGACACCGTCGTACGGCTGGCAGGCGTGCATGCGCCCGACGAACTCTTCGACAGCGTCCAGCGTCCGATCGCCCCGGAACGCCCCAAGCCGGAGCCCAAACCCGGGCGCGACGGCGACAAGAAGGAACCGGCGCCCGGCGAACCCCGGCCCGGCCCGCCCGACGCGCCCGATCACCCCGCGCCGGAGACCCCGCCCGGGCATCCCGGAGGGGCGGTCCGGAAGGTTCCCGACGAGGTCGCGGCGCGGTTCGAGGCGCGCCGAGGTTACGCAAACCATTTCTATAACCGGATGAATCGCGATCGCGTCTGGAACCAGTTTGTCGCGCACGGTTCGTTCGCCGCGCTGACCGGGGATTGGGCGATCCGAGGCGATGCGGCAGGGAGCAAGGTTGAAATCGAGTGGACCGAAGGGGCCGTGTTCGGTCGTTTTCCCGACGGGCCGAGCCGGATCGACACGACGGCTGAACTCGGCGCGCAGCTCCAGCCGATCGGAAGCGGCGGACTGCTCGTCGCGCTCCATCTCTGGCGGCGCATGCTGCAACTCGGCCCCGGGAAATTCGGCGAGGTCCACTACTGGGGCGAGGCTCCGCTTCCCGGGCGCGCCGAGCTGTGCGACGTCCTCGTCGCGACGCACGACGTGATCGAGTGCCATTTCTATTTCGAGCCGGTCAGCGGTCGCATGGTTGCGATGGAGATGATTCCCGACTCCGAATCGGATGCCTGCGCGATCCAGTTCGACGACTATCAGTCGGTCGACGGCCGCGAGGTTCCGCGGTTACTTCGGATCCTCTACGGCGATCTCGTGTTCGCGGAGATCCAGGTGGCGGAACTGGTTTTCGCTCCGCAATCCGATAAGACCGAATCCGATAAGGCCGATGGCAACCAAGGCGGACAACCGAAAGCCGGCGGCGCGCCGGCGACCGGCAATGCCGATTCCCCCGAGCGGGAGAGCCGATGATGCGCGCCGCGAAGAGTCCTGGGGTGTCGAGCACGCGGGGGATCGTCTTGGCGGTCGCCTCGACCCTGATCCCGTTCGCGCCGGGATGCGTGCGGCCCGCGTTCGCGGCGCCGTCCGATTCCTCGTTCGCAACGGTGATCGCAACGGTCCAGCCCAAGGTCGTCAAGGTCTACGGTGCGGGAGGCGTGCGCGGCTTGGAGGCGTACCAGAGCGGTCTTGTCATCTCGGCGGAAGGGCATGTCCTCACCGTATGGAGCTATGTCCTCGACGCCGACGCGGTGACCGTCGTATTGAATGATGGGCGGCGATACGAAGCGACGCTCGTCGGCGCCGATCCGCGATCGGAAATCGCCGTGCTCAAGGTCGACGCGGCGGATCTGCCGTTCTTCGACACGCGGCGCGCCTCGCCGCTGGACGCGGGCGCCCGCGTCCTGGCGTTCAGCAACCTGTTCGGCGTGGCGACGGGCGACGAGGCGGCGAGCGTGCTGCACGGCCACGTCGCCGCGAGAACGCCCCTGCATGCGCGGCGCGGCGCCTACCAAAGCGCCTATCAAGGCGACGTGTTCGTACTCGATGCCATGACCAATAACCCGGGCGCGGCGGGCGGCGTGTTGACCGATCGGGATGGACGACTCGCCGGGATCCTCGGCAAGGAACTGCGCAACGCGCAAACGAATACGTGGCTGAACTACGCGATCCCGATTGCCGAGATCCAAACATCGATTGACGACATCCTCGCCGGACGGGCGCCTTCGTCGGGTCCGCGCAAGGAATCCTCAAAGCCGGAACACCCGGTTACGCTCGAACGGCTCGGCATCACGCTGGTTCCCGACGTTCTTCCCAAGACGCCTCCGTTCATCGACTCGATCCGGACCGGGTCGCCCGCCGCCGCCGCGGGCCTTCGCCCCGACGACCTGGTCCTGTTCATCCAGGACCGCATGGCCCCGTCGTGTCAAACGGTTGCGGACGAATTGTCGTTTATCGACCGCATCGACGAAGTGCGAATGACCGTGCAGCGGGACCAGGAGTTGATCGACGTCGTCATGAAAGTCGAGTAGGCGCCGGATGCCGACCCGCGCGTCACGGCGAGCGAACGGCGCGGCGTCCCCACTCCGACAGCACGACCCGGACAGGTGGGCCAAGGCCACGAATCGAGGACCGCGATGATGCAGAGCGAGAACCGATCGGCGATCAAGACCGTGCTCCGCGCGATGGCCGTGCTCGCCGCATGCGCGTCGGGCTCCGCCGCGCTCGACGCGCGGGCGCAAGACGACCTCCGGGCCCGCGAGGAAGCGGCCGTGCGCGCGGCGGTCGCCCTCGTCGGCCCCTCGGTGGTTCGGATCGAAACGATCGGCGGACTCGAACGCGTCGAGCAGATGGTCCTGGGGGAGGGCCCGACGACCGGATTGGTTGTTCACGAGGACGGGTTCATCGTTTCGAGCGCGTTCAATTTCATTCGGCAACCGTCGTCCATTCTGGTCTATCTTCCCGACGGCACGCGCGCGGCGGCTCGCGTTGTGGCCCGCGACGAGAGCCGCCGACTGGTTCTCCTGAAGGCCGAATTCAACGGGCCGCTCCCCGTCCCAGCCGCCGTGCCTCGCGACGCCGTGCGAGCCGGCGCGTGGAGCATCGCCGTGGGACGGACGCTCGATCCCAAGGTCCCCAATCTCTCGGTGGGGGTCATCAGTGCCGTGGATCGAATCTGGGGCAAGGCCATCCAGACCGACGCAAAAATTTCGCCGAGCAACTACGGCGGTCCGCTCATCGATATCCACGGGCGCGTCCTGGGCGTACTCGTCCCCCTGTCGCCTCAGAGCCAAGACGAGGTCGCGGGTGTCGAATGGTATGACTCGGGAATCGGTTTCGCCGTTCCGCTCGTCGATATCCTCGCGCGACTCGACCGATGGAAGGAAGGCAACGATCTCGTTCCCGGCATCCTCGGCATTTCGCTCAAGGGCGACAACGATTACGTCGACCCGCCGATCGTGGAAATCGTACGAGTGAACTCGCCGGCCGGGAAATCGGGCGTCCGCAAGGGGGATCGGATCGCGAAAATCGACGGCCGACCGACCGATCGCGTGGCCCAATTGAAACACGTACTGGGGCGCGCCTATGCGGGGGATTCGGTCGAACTCGAACTGGCGCGGGGCGACGAGACGGTCCGCGTTTCCGTTCAATTAACGGATACGCTCATTCCGTACGCACACGCCTATTTGGGTGTGCTGCCTCCTCGCGTTTCGAGCGGCGCGCCGGGCGTCGCCGCATTCCATGTCTTCCCCGACAGTCCGGCCGCCAAGGCGGGCATTCGACCCGGCGACCTCCTTGTCGCATGCGACGGCGTCGAACTGACCGACACGGCATCGCTCCGCGCGCAACTCGCGCAGCATCCGCCCGGCGACACGATCGCCGTTCGGTGCGTGCGGGGAACGGAAACACTCGACATCGCCTGCGCGTTGAGCCCGGTTAGTGAATCGCTTCCAGAGTCGTTACCCGAGATCGCGGCCCCGATCGGACTGCCGCCCGAGGAACGTCCTTCCGTCGGGAAGCTCCCGATCCGCATCCCGGAGCAGGCGAATACGTGCTCGGCCTATGTTCCCGAGGATCTTGATCCTCGCGAGTCATTCGGATTGCTGGTCTGGCTCCACGCGCCCGGCGATCCGGATACGGACGCGCCGATCGTCGCGTGGAAAGAACATTGCCGGAAGCACCGGTTCATCCTGCTCCTTCCGCGTGCCCACGACGAATCGGGATGGAGGATGACGGAAGCGGAGTTCATCCGGAAGTCGATCGAACAGGTTCGGACGGCGTACCGGATCGATCGGGAGCGGATCGCCGTCGGCGGGAGTCAAACGGGCGCGGCTATGGCGTGCATGATCGGCCTGACGCAGCGCGACCTGGTGCGAGGGATCGTGATGCACGAGGCGGCGCTTCCGGCCCGGATCCGCCTTCCGGACAATGAGCCCTCCCTTCGGTTACAACTGCTCATTTCCTCGCGAAACCGATCGCGGATCGCCGCGGCGGTCGAGGAAGGGATCGCCGCGCTTCGGGAGCGCCGGTTTCCGGTCACCGTGTTGTCCATAGCCGACGACGCGCCGCGCGAGGTATCGGACGGACAGCGATCGGACATCGCCCGCTGGCTCGGCGCGCTCGACCGCCTGTGAGGCCCTATTCGACCAGGGTCATCTCGCAGGTGGCCAGGTCATAGAATGCGCCGACGACCAGGATCTTGCCGCATCGCTGGAGTTCGGCGAGCGCGCGGCTTTGTTCAAGGATCGAGCGGACCGTGCCTTGCACATTCGCGCGCGCGGTCGCGTCGATGAAACGGGCGCGCCGTTCGGCGTCCCACGTCTCGAAACCCCGCCGCGTCTCCTTGTCGCAGACGCGCTGGATGTCGCCCAGCACGGCATCGAGAAACCCGCAACCGGTCGCGTCCGCCGCGGTGCCTTTTCCGAGGAACTCGATGGCCGACGTCACCGCGCCGCAGCGCGAATGACCAAGGACAAGCAGCAGTTTCGCGCCGGCGACCGCGCATCCGTACTCGATGCTGCCGAGGATTTTTGGACTGCTGACGTTGCCTGCGATCCGCACGCTGAAGATGTCGCCCACTCCCAGATCGAAGATCAGCTCGGCCGGCGTTCGCGAGTCGATGCAGCTCAGCACAACGGCCATCGGATGCTGGCCGTCCGCCGTCGCCGTCGCCTGCCGGCAGAGGTCCCGAGTCAACTGTTGTCCGGACCGAAACCGCTCGTTGCCGTCGCGAAGGACCTTCAAGACCTGAAACGGAGTCATCGCGTCGCGCAGGTCGCGCGTCGAGTAATCGACGTATTGGATTCGGTCCTCGAACGCGTATTTCCCGCGAAATCCGACCATGCTGACCTCGATGCCGCGGATCGGCGCCGTAACGCCGCGGAAGTCGCGGAGCAGGTCGAGCACGTCCGGATCGATATAGTCGGTGTCGGTGGCGTCGAGCAGGATATGGCCGCCCCGCGGAACGCTCAACAGAACGCGCTGCAATGCCCCTCGGTTCAGGAAGCTCACTTGATTCGCGAGTTCGATATGGAGCACGTCGCCGCCGAGGTGCATCTCGACATATCGTCGGATGGGCCGCCGAAGATTGCTGTTCAAGATGAATCCGATGCTGACGGCCAAACCGACGAGAATGCCGATGAGCAGGTCGGTCAGGACGATGGCGCCGACGGTAACGGCGAACGGCAGGAATTGGTTTCGACCTTCCGACCACATCTGACGGAATAGGCGCGGGCTCGCGAGTTTGAAGCCCGTCACGATCAGGATCGCCGCCAGGCACGAAAGGGGAACTCGATTGAGCCACTCGGGCAGCAGCGTGACGCAGGTCAGCAACAGGACGCCGTGCGTGACGGTCGCCAGCTTGGATCGGCCGCCCGCGTTGATGTTCACCGAACTGCGCACCACGACCGACGTGACCGGCAGCCCGCCCAAGAGTCCGGACGCGACATTGCCCGCGCCTTGCGCGATGAGCTCCCGGCTGGCCGGTGTCGTGCGCTGGCGTGGATCGAGCTTGTCGACGGCTTCGACGTTCAACAGCGTTTCGAGCGACGCGACGAGCGCGATGGTGAGCGCGGACGTGTAGATCGCGGGATTCGTCCACTGCGTGAAGTCCGGAGCGTGCAAGTACGCCAACCACTCGGACCACTCCTCCGCGATCGGTACCTGGACGAGATGCTGGATCCCGACCTCCCACGATCCGCCGGACCCGCGGAACAGCTCGCTCAACGCCGTACCCAGCGCGACGGCGACGAGCGGCGACGGAATGACCGACTTCTTCAGGCGTGGGATGCGGTCCCACAGGAGGAGCAAGACGATCGACGCGACGCCGATCGCGGCGGCGCCGAGATGGAAGTCGGCGAGAATCTCTCCGAACTCCGAGAATGTCGTCTCATGATCGGGCTGGCGGAATGCCATCTCGCCTTCGGGATCGGCGTCATGGCCGAGCAGGTGCGGGATCTGCTTGAGGACCAGAATCGTCCCGATCGCCGCCAGCAGGCCCTTGATCACGCTCGTCGGAAAATACGCCGCGATGAAACCGGATCGAGCCGATCCGAGTGCGATTTGGAACAGGCCCGCGATGAGCACGGCCAGGAGAAAAGCCGAGAAGGACCCCAATTCGGTGATCTGCGCGGCGACCACGGCGGTGAGGCCCGCCGCCGGTCCGCTGACGCTCGTGTGCGAACCGCTCGCGATCCCGACGAGTATGCCTCCGATGACCCCCGCGACGATTCCCGAAATGAGCGGCGCGTTCGAGGCGAGGGCGACGCCGAGACAGAGCGGAAGGGCGACCAGGAACACGACGAGACCGGCGGTCAGGTCCTTGGGCACCGTCGCCAAAGAGAAGACACGGGTTTGCGTCATAGAGGCACCTATTGGCCGGTCCGCGTTTGGCGGGGCGTCTCGATCTTCGATGTCGTCGCGCGCGGCGCCGGCCTGATCCACGACGACTGGTCATTCCCGTGCGGCGACGTTAACTTGGCGGAAGCACGCGTTTCGGTTTCGCCGATCGCGTATCGATACATACGATTCCCGATGCCGATGGTTCAAACGGTGGATGATACAGAGGAATACGGCCCAATGATACCCCGATGGAATCCCGCGGGCCGAAACGCGCGCGAGGGGGTGCGGCGATCGGGCGACTGGCGTCGCAATACGATCGGCCTGCTCGCCGTGGGCCTGTTGATCGCGGGCGTCCTGTTCTGGGTCCAATTCGAGCGAGGGGCATCGGTGGATGCGGCACGCGCCTTTTGCATACGTGTCGGAACGCTGTTCGCCGTCCTGTGGCTCGCCCTGCCGCAACTCGCCGACCTGATGCGCAAGTACCCGCCGTGGTTGCTTGCGACGGGAGTCGCACTGATCGGTTTGGTCATTATCCAGCCCAAGGCGCTGACGTACGCGATTCCCGCGGCGGGGGTCCTCATCGCGCTCCATTTCCTTGGGTGGTTTACCCGAAAGCCCCGGCGCGACGAGGATTCGAACGCGGCCCGCAGTTGATCGGCGCGCGCGAGCCGACCGGATCGAAGGACTCGCCCCGGACGAACGCCGCGCGGACGGGTGCGCGATGCCAGTCGGATCACGCCATGCCGAGCTTTCTTTTCAGATTGGCGAGCAGGCCGGCCGCGTGGCCGATCTCCGCCTTCTGCCGCTCGGGATCCTGCGGAATCTCGCGTTCGATCGTCAGCGGTCCTTGGTAGCCGATGTCGAGCAAGGTTCGCAAGTAGTTCTCCATGCCGACGTCTCCGCGGCCCAGCGGAACTTCCCGCCCCCATTCCTTGCCGGGATCGGCGGCCCATGTGCCGTCCTTGCAGTGCACGCTGCGCACGAGACGTCCCACCTTCCGCAACGCATCGATCGGTTCGCCGGTCCCGTAGAGAATCATGTTCGCCGGATCGAAATTGATGAACAGGTTGTCCCGCGCGACATCGCCGATGAAGGCGAGCAACCCGTCGGCCGTTTCCTGTCCGGTTTCCAGATGCAGCGACTGCCCATTCCGCTTGCAGTGGTCACAGACGTCGCGTGTGACATCGAGGACCTGCGCGTAGAGCGGATCGCGGCGGTCGTGGGGAATGAACCCCAGATGGAGGGCGACGACGTCGCATCCGAGCCTCTTCGCGAAGTCGGCGATCTCCTTCATTTCCGCGGTTCGCGCGGCGCGCGTTTCCGGAGGCACGAGTCCGACGGTTCGAGCGACCGTCGGGATATCGGCGTAGCTCTCTCCCTCGAATCCGCCGAACACGCACGTCAGCCGGATCCCATAGTCGTTGAGTCGTCCCAGAAACCGCGCGGCCTGTTCGGCGGTCCGCGTCGACGCGGCGGGGGCGTGGAGCTGGATGGTCGGGATTCCGAGTTCGCGGGCGACTTCGAGTTTCACGCCGAGCCCCGCGTCGACGCTCGTAAAGACGCCGATCGGCCACTTATCCATGTCGCAACCTCCCGTCGACTCAAGATCGGCGGCCCGCAAACGCCGGGCCTCCGGCCGCCCGCCCGTCCGTCGGGCGTCAGCCCATCAGTTTCTTGTGTTCTTCCTCGAACGACAGCACGGCCTTTTTTGTCGCCGGATCGACGGGTGACGGGATATCGTCACTATCGACGTCGAACCAGGATTCCTGGTACGGAAGGTAGCCGCCCAATCCGACGCGCGAGTTGTTCATGGCGATGTTGGCGGCGAGCGCGATGACGGCGTCGCCGAGCGCGATTTCGCCGCGGCAGCGCGGCACGTTCGCCGGATCCGGATTGCGGATGCAGTAGGCCCAGTGTTCGAGCTCCTCGCGATACCCGCGACTCACCTGCGTCGGTTCGGCGGATTTCGCGACGGCCGCCGCGTTACCGCTCGCCTGCGTGTCCATCGACGGACCGCCCGCGCCCGACTTGACTCCAATCCGCGTCGACGTATCCGAATCCTGGTAGACCATCACTTCCTGCTCGCGTTCGAGCACGAGCGTGCCCCGTGTTCCCATGACCACTTCGCCGTAGCCGCCGAACCCGTTTCCGTTGATCGACGAATAGGTGACGACGACCCGTTTCTCCGGATCCTGTTCGAACGCGGGCACACCCACGTTCTTGTCGGGAACGAGGCGAATGGGATCGAAGTAGCCGACCGGAAACTCGGGATCGTAGCCCGGTCCGGGGAACTCGAACATGCAGTAGACGTGATCGTCCGAATCGCGATCGTTCGCGAACAGATGGCGGCCGCCGACGGCGTGCACCGAAAGGGGATGGGCCTTCTTGCCGTCGCGGCGCAGGGCCGAGATGAAGATCGACGCGGCGTCGAGCTGGTGGCTTCCGAGTTCGGCCATCAAACCTCCGCCCGTGCGTTCGAAGAGCCTCCATCGGACGAGTTCCTCGAGCGCGGACCGTTCGAGGTTGCCGAATGTCCGCGTGATGTAGCCGAAATCCTCGGCTTTGACCGCCTTGTCCGCGTCCCATTGCTCCCATTGCACGATCTTCCGGGACAATTCGTCCTTTTCCCGAGGATCGCGGGCCGACTCGAATTGCTTGCGGAACGAGGCGAGTTGTCCGGCGATCGGATCGACCCGCTTTCCGCCTCCCGCCGGGGCTTGTCCCCCGGGAACGGGCTGCTGCCAGCTATCCCGGCCCGGTAGATTGCCGCGATGCCACTGGGCCCGGATGTGGTGGACTTCGCCGAGCAAACCCCAACGCAGCAGGTTGACCGCGTTGTCGTACAGGATGCTGTAATGGCGTTGATGGCCCACGGCGAGCATCAGATTCTTCTCACGAGCGAACCGGGTCATGATCTTGCATTGGGCGACATTGTGCGCCATGAGCTTTTCGGTCAGGACGTGCTTGCCCGCCTTCATCGCGTCGATCGCCGCCTTGGCGTGCAAGTGCAACGGAAGGGCGATCACGACCGCCTCGACGTTCGGATCGGCGAGCAGAGCCTGATAGCCGCCGTTGGACGCGTCGTAGACTCGAACATTCTCGCGAGCCTGTTGTTCGGTCCAACCGTAGACCGACAGAAGTCCCGGCCGCGCGGCGATCGCGACGGGGCTCGCCCAATCCCCGAAGAACGCGCGGTGGATGCTCGACGGACGAATATCCGAGATCGCGACGACCCGCAGATATTCAGGCGACATGGCGCCGAGCAGGACGTTGCCCTCGTCGCCCGTTCCGATCACGCCGACGCGCAGCGGGTCGCCGACCTTGCCGTAACCGAAATAGGCCGCGCCGAGCCCGGCGCCGCCGGCCACCGCGCCTCCGGCGAGGATGCCTTGGAGGAACTCGCGGCGGTTCACACCGACGGCTTCATAGTAGTTATCCCGTCCAACCGCCTTGGCTTCCGGAGAGACATTCATGAATCAAGTACCTCGTTTGGAACGACATTTCCGGCAGCACCACTGGGCCAGGATCGCGTCGAGCCCACCCCAACGTCCGCCGCCGATCGCCGCGAGGTGGAACAAGGCGACCATTTCGATCGCTTGATACCAGGTCGGTGCCGAACCGGGCGATCCGGGGAATTGGGACGCGACGACCATCGCGAGGAACAGGGCGGCGAATGTTCCCGAAACCCGTACGGCCAATCCGGTCAGCAGACTGGCGCCGACGACCAGATCGAACCAGGGAATGACCGCGTCGATCACGACCGAGTCGAGCGCGCCGGGGCGCAGCCGCCCGATCCGCAGTGCGCGTCGGCCGCCCTCGGTCGCGCCGATCGCATTGAGATCGCGTTCGAGTCCGCTCCACATCGCGTCGACCTGCGCCAGCAAGGGACCCCGCTTCGTCTTCAATTTGGATTCGACATCGGCGAGTTGCCCTCGAAGCGTCGCGACCTCGTGCCTCCACGCCTCGCCGCGATACCGCTCGCGCCGCTCGATTCCCGAGAAATACTCGATCACGTCCGGCTCGGTATCGGCGACGAAGGCGTCGAGCAGTTCCTCGTAGGCTCGCAGCACCCTCTTGGATTCCGCCTCCTTGGTCCCATCGAGCGCGTAGTGCGCGACGATCCGCTGGCGGAACGACTCCCAATGGTCGCGCGTTTCCGCCGTCTCGATCGTCGGAAACGGGCTGCCGTCGGCGCCGGGGGTGTAACCGAGCCTCGCGAGGCCGTCGGCGTCCCAGACCTGGCCACCCATCCACCCCGCGAACGGGCCCTTGGCGTTCTCGAGAAACACGGCGGAGAACGGTTTGGGATGGACGAGTTTTTCGAGACCCTCGTTCAGGAAATGGAATCCGATGACGAGTCGGAGTCCGATCAACGTGATACCGGCGGAAAGGCCGAGTTGGCGCGTGGATCGAGTCAGTGGAGTGTCTCCTCGGTGCGCGCTGTCCGGCGAATGAGCCCCGCGGCCGGACCCCGCGCGGCGTGGCGAACTCGCCCGGCATGTCGTACATTCGACCCGAGCATTATGGTCCAAGACCAAGGCTTCGCCAAGCGGAGGCCCGTGTCGCGCGCGGTCCGCCCCGCGGCCTTGGATTCCGCGGAAGGAACGGTATGCGCATCGTCTTGTGTTACCCGGCGGAACCGGCCCATATCGCGCGGCTCGCGTCGATCGCGCCCCGCGCGGAGATCGTCGATGCGGGACAGGATCGGATCGCGGCCGAGCTCCTGAACGCCGACCTCTATTTCGGGCATGCGAAGGTCCCCGTGCCGTGGATGGACGTCGTTCGTCGAGGCCGTTTGAAGTGGATCCAATCGTCGGCCGCCGGGCTGGACCATTGTCTGACGCCCGAGGTGATCGCGTCGGAGATCGTGGTGACGAGCGCGTCGGGCGTCTTCGCGGATCCCGTCGCCGAACAGACGATGGCCCTGCTGTGCGGCCTGCTGCGCGGGTTGCCGACGTTCTTCCGGGCGCGGCAACGGCGCGAGTTCATCCGGCGGCCGACTCGCGATCTCCACGAATCGGTCGTCGGGATCGTGGGGTTTGGAGGCAACGGCCGGCGGATCGCCGAGGTTCTCGCGCCGTTCCGCGCGACGATCCTCGCGACGGACATGTTGCCCCACGACGCGCCCGATCACGTGCGCGCGGTGTGGCCCGCCGATCGACTCGACGATCTGCTCGCCGCATGCGACATCGTGATCCTCTGCCTGCCGCTGAACGACGCGACGCGCGGCCTTATCGACGGCCCCCGGCTCGCGCGGATGCGGCGCGGCGCGATCCTGATCAACGTGGCGCGCGGTCCGATCGTTGTGGAGGACGATCTGGTCGCGAGCCTCGAATCGGGCCATTTGGGCGGCGCCGGACTCGATGTCACCGAGATCGAGCCGCTGCCGCCGACAAGCCGGCTCTGGGACCTTCCCGACGTCCTCATCACGCCGCACGTCGGCGCGCAGTCCGCTCGACGCATCGACCGGACGACCGACCTCATCGCGGACAACCTGGGCCGCTACCTGCGCGGCGAGCCGCTCCGCAACCTGGTCGACAAACGGCTCGGCTTTCCCGTCCCTGGCCGCGAGGGCGGGCCACGATAGGGCCTTCGAAAACGGGTCGTTTCAATCCGCCTTCCTCGGGGACCGACCGTCGACTATCATGGTGCGCGGACGGACCGCACCGCGCTCGGCGCGGTGGAGGAGCGCGGGGTCCGTCGCGGCACGGGACGACGCGGCACGGGACGACGCGGTGACATGCTCAATACGACCCATCTTTTCGAAAACGCCACGATCACGCCGGGCGGGCGCGAGGTCCACCACGAGAACGAATTGGCCGCCCACTACGAGCGCATCGTCGTCAAGGACATGCGGCTCAGTTGGACAACCCATCATCGGCTGATCCGCAAGTTGGGGGAAGGCGGCCAGGGAGTCGTCTACCTGACCGACCGGCGCGGGTCGGACGGTTTCACGCTGCCCGTGGCGCTCAAGGTCTTTTCGCCCGCGCGTTTCAGTGACGTGGCGAGTTACGAGGCCGCGATGACGCGGATCGCGACGATCGCGTCGCGCGTCGCCATGATCCAACACGATAATCTGCTCGATATCCACAACTTCGTCGTGCGCGACCGGATCCGCATGATGGTGATGGAGTGGATCGACGGGTACGACCTGAAGCGGTTGCTCGAGCCGTCGATGCTCAGCCGCATCCAGCAGCGGGTGAGCGCGCGGCGCTGGGAGTACATCAACCGCGTGGTCGTGACGGCGGGCCCGTCGCAATCGCGATTGAAGGCGGGAGTCGCGATGGCGATCGTCCGCGAGTGCCTCGGCGCGATCGGCGCGCTGCACCGCGAGGGGATCGTGCACGGCGACATCAAGCCCGCCAACGTCATGCTCAAGTGCACGGGCAACGCGAAGCTGATCGATACGGGCTCGGCGTTCCCCGTCGATGCGCCGCCCCTTCCGCGCACCTGCACGCCCGCCTACGCCGCGCCCGAGGTGCTCGAAGGCACCGACTGTTCCGCGCGCGGCGACCTCGCGTCGCTCGGCTATGTCCTCATCGAGATGCTCGCGGGCCGATCGCCGTTCGCCGGATTGGCCCTGTATCGCGAACTGCTCGAGTCCAAACGCTCGCTGCCGCACCGGCTGCACGAACTGCTCCCCTCGGAAGTGACCGTCAACACGCTGCTGATGAAGTTCATTCGAGGCCTGATCGCTCCGGACCCGATTCGGCGATTCCCGAGCGCCGAGGCCGCCGATCTGCTCGACGAAGGAGCGGCCGCGTTCCAAAGGCAACTCGTCAAGGGCGACCTTTCGAGCGAATACGACAACGAGATTCGGCTCTGGCTCCACGAACTCCGCGGTCTGGAAAACTCGGATCAGGACGGCGTATGAGACTGCGCGTCGGAGTGATCGGATTGGGCGACGCTTGGGACTCGCGGCACCGGCCCGCGCTGAGGGCGATGGCGGACCGATTCGAGGTCCGCGCCGTCTTCGACCCCGTATCGCACCTCGCCGAACAGGCGGCTCGCGAGTTCGAAGCTACGGCGGTCGACAGCTTCCGCGCGCTCGCCGGACGCGACGACATCGACGCCGTCCTGCTCCTGTCCTCCGAATGGTTCGGAGCGCTCCCGATCCTCGCCGCGTGCGAATACGGCAAGGCCGTCTACTGCGCGGCGGCCCTCGACATCGACCCCGACCAGGCGCGCGAGGTGAAGGAACGCGTCGAGACGTCGGGGGTCGCATTCATGGCCGAGTTTCCCAGGCGCACGATGCCCGCGACGCTCCGTCTCAAGGAACTGATCGCCACGCGGCTCGGCCCGCCCCGCCTGCTCTACTGCCACGCGCGCAAACGGTTCGACCCGGCGGCCCGCAGGCACCCGGCGGCCACCACGTTCCGGTATCCCTCCGGCATGCGCGAACTGATGGAACTGGTCGACTGGTGCCGCTATGTCGTGGGAAACGAGCCGACGTCGGTGGTCGGTCTGCACCATTGCATCGGCGACCTGCCCGACGAATGCGATTACCAAATGGTCAGCCTCGATTTCTCGGCGGGCGGCGGTCCGGGACACGGCGCGCTCGCGCACGTGAGCTTTGGAAGTTATCTTTCGGCGGAATGGCCGGAATCGGTCGCGTTCCGCCCTCCCGCCGCGCTGCAGGTCTGCTGCGATCAGGGAGTCGCCTTCATCGATCTGCCGGCGACGCTCGTTTGGTTCGACAAGGCCGGCCAACATATCGAATCGCTCGACAGCGAACGCCCGGTCGGCGAACGCCTGCTCACCCAATTCCATCGCGCGGTGACAAGCCTGATCCGCAAGACGAGTGACCTCGAGGACGCGTATCGCGCGCTCACGATCGTGCGTCAAGCGCGCGTCAGCTTTCGGGACGGCCGCCGCGTTCGCTTGGAACCTTGACGGCCCGCCCCCCCCGCTCGCCGATCGGCCTCGGGATCGCGTCGTCCTGGGGATTGGGGGGCCGGTCCGCGTCCCGCCGACCGGCGCCGTGCTCGCCCGACCGCGCCGCGTCAAGCTTCACTGCGCGGCGCCCGGCGAGCGGACGCGTCTCGATCGTGGCGGGGATACCACCGCGCGAGGCGTTCGGGTGGAACGCCGATCGCGTAGGCGCCGAGGATCGTCCAGTTCCTCACAACTTGCGCGACGATGCCCCGGCGCTTCCAGCGGCGCGCGTCGACGTGGATCGGACCGGGTAGGAGCAGGGGTCGCGCGGCGCGCCGAACGCGGCGCATCAGGATGAAGTCCTCCAGAAACGGGGTCTCGGGAAACCGGCCGAACCGCTCGAACGCCTCGCGGCGGAAGAAGAGCGCCTGATCGCCGTAGGGGAGCCCGAGCCGTCCCGCGCGGAACGCGTTCCCCCATTCCACGATGCGGAACCCGAGTTCGGGCGCGTCGATCCGTTGCCGGAACGCGCCGCACACGCGGATCGAATCGGCGGTGAACGCGTCGATGATCTGGCTCGCGCACGCGCCGCCGAGCCGATTGTCGGCGTGGAGAAACAGGAGCACATCGCCGATCGCGACGCGCGACGCGGCGTTCTGCTGGAACGCCCGCCCCCGAGGCGCCTCGATCACCTGGGCTCCGTGCCGCGCGGCGAGCTCCCGCGTGCCGTCGATGCTTCCGCCGTCCGCGACAAGGACCTCGTCGCAGCGAGCCGCCCTCGCGCTGTCGATCGCCGCTCCGATCCGGTCCGACTCGTTCAGCGCCGGGATGATCACGGAGACGCGCATGTTGGAATCCGCTCGGCCTACGGCGAGGCCTTACGCGCGCTTCGGGGCCAGTTTGTAGCGGCGGATCTTGCGATCGAGGGTTGACCGCTCGATGCCGAGGATCGCGGCGGTTCGGCTCTTGTTCCAGTGCGTCGCCGCGAGCGTTTCATGGATATGCCGGCGTTCGACGTCCGCGAGCGACAACGGCTGGTAGGCGTCCGGCGACCGCTCGGGGCCGTTCGTGTCGCCCGGCGTTGCCAGGTGCGAAAAGGGCAGATCGGCGACGCCGATCTCATCGCCGCCGGACAAGACGACCGCCCGTTCGATCGCGTTCTTGAGTTCGCGGATATTGCCAGGCCATCGGTATCGCCGCATGTGGTCGACCGCGTCGGCCGTGAAACCGCGGATCTTGCGTCCGGTTTCCGTATTGAACCGCTTGAGGAAGTGGTGGGCCAGTTCGACGATGTCATCGCCTCGCCTCCGCAGCGGAGGAACGGCGATTTCGACGACATGGAGCCGAAAGTAAAGATCGCGGCGGAACTGGCCATCGGCGACCGCCGCTTCGAGATCGCGGTTCGTCGCGGCGATGACCCGCACGTCGGCTTGGATCGGCGCACTTCCTCCGACGCGTTCGAACGGATGTCCTTCGAGGACCCTGAGGAACTTGGCCTGGATCGACGGGCTCATCTCGCCGATCTCGTCGAGCATCAACGTACCGCGGTCGGCCGCCTCGAACTTGCCGATCTTCCGCTCGGTCGCGCCGGTGAACGCGCCCCGCTCGTGGCCGAACAGCTCGCTTTCGAGCAGCGTTTCGGTGAGCGCGGCGCAGTTGAAGCAAACGAACGGTCCCTTCTTGCGCGGACCGGCGAAGTGGATCGCGCGCGCCACCAGTTCCTTGCCGACTCCGCTTTCACCGCGAATGAGCACGGTGGCCCGGGTCGGCGCGGCGCGCGCGACGTCGCGCTGCGCCTCGCGCAGCGCCGCGCTGCTCCCGATCATCTCGCATTCCGCGCCGAGCAAATGCCGAAGCTCGGCGATCTCCTCGCGCTTGTGCGAAAGATCCTCGGAAAGTTCGCGCCTTCGCCCGACCGAATCGAGCGCGAGGCCGAGGTTGTCGGCGACGGCCAGCGTGAATTCGAGATCGTCCGGGTCGGGCATCCGCTCGGCCGCCGTGCTGTACAGGTGCACGAGGCCGAGGATCTCCTTCCCGTGACGGATCGGCGCGCAGATCACGCCCGACGCGCAGATGATGCCTCGGCTGTCCCGTCCGCCGAGCACGCTGTCGTCGGCGACGTTGCGCGCGAGGACCGCTTCGCCTTCGCGCAGGACGGTCGCCGCCAGGAAATCCGAGACCCGGCGATACGCGACGTCGCCTTTGGATCGCGAGCCGACAATCTCAAGCTGCTTGGCGGTTGTGACCGGACGCGTGTCCCGCGATCGAACGAGGATCGCTCCGGCATCCAGATTGGCCGATTCGAGCAGGCCTTCGAGCGCACAGTCGGCGAGCGATTCGACGTCGGAACGCCCCGCCATTCCGTATGCGACCCGGCAAAGCCGCGCCGCGGCCCTTCCGAGTGACGGCAAGGCCACCGTGTCATCGTCCCCCGGCCGCAACAAACGGGTCTGATGCCGCCGGTGGGTGATCGTCGTGGGCTCGATCAGCTCGGTCTCGAACGGGCGCGGATTCGCCTCCGATACCGTCTCCTCACCAACCGTCGGAGCGCCCGGGCCGTCCACAAACGCCTTCGAAATGTCATGGACGAACGCTAATTGGCAATTGGCGATCCGCAAGACGTCGCCCGCCGTCAACGGATGGTCGCCCTGCACGCGCGTCCCGCCGATGACCGTCCCGTTTCGGCTGTCCAGATCCCGAAGAACCCACCGCCCCTGGACCTGAAACACCTCGGCGTGGTTCCGGCTGCACCGATCGTCCTTGATCACGATCTGGTTGGTCGCCGCCCTCCCGATGGTCACGGACCGACCCGGGACCAGACGGAACACGTCGGTCCATTTCGACCCTTCGCGGATAACCAGATAGGCCAGCATGGACGTTCCTTACCCTATCATGGTAATCCAGGAATGGAAAGAACCGGATACGATGGCGCAATCCCGGCGGGGCGCGATGAATTTCTTGCATTGCCGAAATGCCGTAGTTATTGTGGAATGGTGTGCACGTTGGTCGCCGATGGCGACCATCGCGCCGGCCTGTCGCTTGACCCCGTTTGGCCCTGACCCCGTTGGCATGTGTCCGCCGGTCGGGCGGCCCGTTCATGGAGGCCCGTTCATGGCGGCCCGTTCATGGCGGCCCGTTCATGGCGGCCCGTTCGTGCCCCCATCGCCGGACAACGCTTGCCGTTCAAGGAGTTTTGTATGCAGTTGAGTTTCCGCTGGTCTCGGGTCGCCGTGGCGCTCGGCGCGGCCGCGTTGATGATGGCGCCGCTGAGCGGACTCCTCGAAGGCGCGTTCCAGGTCCTCCGGGGCGGTGGTTCGGTCGGAGGTGTATCGATCGACGCATCGGGCATCGTCCGCGAACCGGAAATCGATACGACGAAACAGTTCCTTGACGATTTGCGCAAGGCGGTGAAGGAAGCGCCGTCCGCCTTGGCGGCGCCCGTGCCGATGCGCAAGGTCTCGCTCCGGGGACTCGAAGCGGCCATCCAGGACGCGCAGACGAATGAGTTCGGCCGGTTGCCCGACGAAGTGCAATTCCTTGGCGGCCTTCAACGGATCGAATACGTTCTGGTCGACCGCGAGAATCACGACATCATTCTGGCGGGCCCCGCCGAAGGTTGGCGGATCGACGAGACGGGCAACGTCGTGGGTTCGACGAGCGGGCGGCCCGTGCTCCGACTTGACGACTTGATCGTCGCCCTGCGCGCGGCGAACGCGGCTCGCGAAGTCGGCATTTCGTGCTCGATCGACCCGACGCCCGAAGGCGTTCGCCAGGCGCAATCGGTCCTTGATCAACAGCGGCGTTCGCGCACGTCGGTCGCGCCGAACCGACTCGGCCCCGCGCTCAAGGAGGCGATGGGGCCGCAGACCGTGACGATCACCGGCGTATCGCCGTCCACGCATTTCGCCCGCGTCATGCTCGCCGCCGACTTCCACATGAAACGGCTCGCCATGGGCGTCGTGCGGTCACCCGTTTCGGGATTGCCGAGCTACATCGACATGCTCGCGAGCGCTTCCGGCCCGATGCCGAATCCGCGCTGGTGGCTCGCCTGCAACTACGAGGGCGTTTCACGCAATGAGGAAGGCACGATCTGGAAGGTGCGCGGCGCCGGCGTCAAGACGCTGACCGAGGAGAATCGGACGCGGGCCGACGGCTCCTCCGAGGCCCAATCGGGACGCACAAGCCAACTCGCCCGGAAATGGGCCGACGCGATGACCGAGCAATACGATGCGCTGAGCCTCAAGATGCCGGTTTTCGGCGAACTCCGCAATGTGATGGACATGTCCGTGGTCGCCGCGATCATCGACATGTACCGGCTCCGCGAGATGGCCGAATGCCCGCTGCCGATCCTGTTCGACACGTCGAGCCCGCTGGCCGCCGAAGCGTGGCACTCGCCCCGTTCGGTCGACACGGTTTGCAGCTTCGCTCCCACGCGCGGCGGTTGGCTGGTCGCCACGGCGGGCGGCGTCCAGATCGAGTCGTGGCAGGTCGCCGATGCCGCCAAGCCCGATCCCGCCGTCGCCGAACTCGCATCGCACATGAAGCGATCCGGCGGCGCGACGTGGTGGTGGAACTAGCGCGAACGGAACGCGCGTCGGATCGGGCCGATCGTTCGAACGACGCGAACATCCGCTCGATCCTGCTCTACGAGTACGCCGTATCGGGCGGAGCGTGGGGCGTTCTGCGCGACGCGGACCTTGTCGCCGCCCTGCGACCCGAAGGCGCGGCGATGCACGACGCCGTCGCCGAGGATCTGACGCGCGCCGGTTTCGTGACGCGGTCGGTTCGCGACGAGGGCTCGGATGCTCGGAACCGAACGGCGTTTCTCGAAGGGTGCCGAACGTCCGATGCCGTTTGGCTCATCGCCCCCGAAATCCACGGAATCCTGCTCGCCTTGACCGAGCTTGTGGAATCGGCCGGAAAACGGCTTCTCAGCCCAGGTTCCGCGTGCGTCCGGATCGCGCAGGACAAACAGGCGACGGCCGAACACCTTGCCGCCCGCGGGATCCGCGTTCCGAGCGGCGTGGCCGTGGCGCGCGGTGAGACGCCCGCGATCCCCTGGTCGGGTCCTTCGATCGTGAAACCCCGCGACGGCGCGGGATCGGCGGGCGTCGCCCCGTGGCACGGATGGACCTTGCCGCGGGATTCGGTGACACGCGGCGGGTGGCGCATCGAAGAGCGGTGCGAGGGGTTGGCGGCGAGTGTCGCCGTGTTGTGCGGTCGCCGTCGATACGTCGCGCTGCCGCCGTGCACCCAGAGGCTCGCCGGCCCCGACGGCCTCACCTATGTCGGCGGTTCCCTTCCGCTCACCGATCGGCACGCGGCGCGGGCCCGCGCGTTGGCCCTCGACGCCGCCCGCGCATTTCCCGAAATCCGGGGCTACATCGGTGTCGACCTGATCCTCTCGACCGACGAACGCGGTACACTGGATACCGTCATTGAAGTCAACCCGCGTCTGACAACCTCCTACATCGGGCTTCGCCGGGCGTGCCGGGACAACCTCGCGTCGGCGTGCGTGGCCGCCGCGAACGGGCTGGATGTCGACCTCCGTTGGCGGCAATGCCGCATCGAGTTCGACGCGGACGGCACGGTGCGGGACGCGGACGGTTGAGGCAAGCCGGGACCGGCGGGGGAATCGAACTCGAACGGGATCCGTGTCGACGTGCTCATCGGAGTCGCCGTGCCATGAAATGGCTCGCGTTCGATATCGGCGGCGCCAACCTCAAGGCGTCGGACGGGGATCGTTTCGTCACGTCGCGTTCGTTCCGTTTGTGGGAGCATCCCGAGCGACTCGCGGGCGAACTCCGCACGATGCTCGCGGAGAGTCCGCGGTCCGATCATCTCGCGATCACGATGACGGGGGAGTTGGCCGACTGCTTCGCGACGCGAACCGACGGTGTTCGGGCGATCCTGGACGCCGTCGATCAAGCGGCCGACCACCGCCACACGCGGGTCCATCTGGTCGACGGGCGGTTGGTCGCACCCGCCGCCGCGCGGCGCGCGCCGCTGCTCGCCGCCGCATCCAACTGGCACGCGCTCGCGACCTTCGCGGCGCGTTTCGCGTCCGACGGCCCCGCGCTGGTGATCGACGTCGGTTCGACCACGACCGACATCATCCCGTTGCGGGACGGCGCGATCGCGACGGAGAGCCGGTCGGATACGGATCGGCTGCTGCGCGGCGAGTTGGTCTACACGGGCGTCGAGCGGACACCGGTGTGCGCGCTGATCGCGACGGCTCCCTATCGCGGCAAGACCTGTCCGATCATGCGCGAGTTCTTCGCGTCGACGCAGGACGTCTACCTGCTGACCGGCGATCTTCCCGAGGACTCCGGATCGCGGCACACGGCCGATCATCGGCCGGCGACTCGGGCCGCCGCCCGCGTCCGCATCGGACGCATGATCGGCAGTCCGGACGGAGCCTTCCATCATCGGGACGCCGTGCTGATCGCGCAGAGCGTCGTTCGGATCCAGACCAAGCGTATCGAGTCGGGGCTCGCGCGTGTGGTCGAGTCGATGGGGGAGCGTCCGCGATCGATCATCGTGGCGGGGCAGGGGGAGTTCCTCGCGCGGCGCGTCGCCGAACGCAACCATTCCGACGCGGCCATTGTTCCGCTCGGCCAGAAACTCGCCCCCGCCGCGTCCCGCGCCGCGCCCGCCTACGCGCTCGCCGTCCTCGCGCGGGAGAGCGTCGAGCGTGGAGCGGCTCGCGGTCCGCGTCCGGCGTCGGACGCCGCGCCCGCTTCCGATGGGGAACTCGGATGAGCGGACCGCGCGTCGTGAAATTGGGCGGAAGCCTGATCGACTACCCCGGGCTCGTTCCCGCGTTTCGTGACTGGTTTCTGTCACAGCCGCTCCGCGCGACGGTCTTGATCGCGGGTGGAGGCCCGTTCGTCGACGCCGTGCGGCGGCTTGACCGCCGCCACGCGCTCGAACCGAACGACGTGCACTGGCTCTGCATCCGTCTCCTTGACGCGACGGCCCGCTTGATCCACATGCTGTTTCCCGAGTCGGAATTCTGCGATCGGCAGGAGGACCTTGAGCGGAGACTGAGGGCCGTTCCGCCCAAGCTGTTCGCGTATTCGGTCGAGCAGTTCCTTCAGACGCGGCCTCGAACGCCGTCGGGAGCGCCGATTCCCGAGGACTGGTCGGTGACGAGCGATTCGATCGCGGCCGTGCTGGCGGACCGGATCGGCGCCGACGAACTGATCCTGCTCAAGTCGGCCGACGCCGCGTCGCATGAAACGCTCGACGACCTCGCGCGGCGCGGATACGTCGACGAGTTCCTTCCCCATACCCTCGCGCGCGCCACGCGACTGCGCTGCGTCAATCTGCGCACCGGCCGCGAGCGGGTTTTCGGACGCGCACGCTGATTCGCTTCCCCGCGGGGCGGGCTTTCCCGTGGGGCGAATGTCCGGCTTGCCCAACGGGGAACGCGGTTCAAAAGATGCCGAGCTGGTCGCGGGCGTCGTCGGTCATGCGCTCGGGCGTCCACGGCGGATCGAGCACGATCTTGACCTCGACCGATGCCACGTCCTCGCGCCGGCCAAGGACCCGCTTGCAGTTCGAAATCAATTGCGGACCCGCCGGACACATCGGACTGGTCAACGTCATCTCGATTCGAACCGCGCTCTTCGACCCGTCTACCGGCTCGATCGCCACCGCGTGGACCATGCCCAAGTCGACGATATTGACGAACAGCTCGGGATCCACGACCGTCTTGAGTTCTTCCCGGATGATTTCCTCGGTGATCGCCATGGGTCTCTCGCCTACGTCTCGCGGACGCCGTACGGGGAACGGAAACGAGTGTCGATCGCTACGCCTCGCAACGGACAAACACGCCGTCCTCGGTCACCTCGACTTCATGGGTCGGCGTATCGACGGTCGCGGGCATCGTGAGCGCCTTGCCGGTCCGAATGTCGAACTTGGCTCCGTGGCGCGGGCAGACGATCGCGAAGCCATCGCGGGAACCATGTCCGAGCGGTCCGCCATCGTGCGTGCACACGTCGTCGATGCAATAGTACTCGCCTCCCACGTGGAAGAGCACGGCGATGTGGTCGCCCAGTTCGATCGTCCTCCGCCCGGGATCCGGGATTTCCCCGAGTCCGGCGACGCGAACCAGCCCATCACGACTTCGCATCGACTCGATCCCCGCGTCAAGGCACTCTTCGGGTCTGTTCGGTCCATCGATCGGGTCGGCCTATTCGGTTTCGCGCACGCGCCGCGCGATGGCCCTTCCGAGCGCCTCGCGCACGCTGTCGACGGTGATCCGATCGAGAACCTGTTGGAAGAAACCGACGACATAGGTACGGATCGCCTCATTGCGCGTCAATCCGCGGCACTGCGCGTAAAAGATCGGTTCGTCATCGAAGCGCGAGGTTGTCGAGCCATGGGTACACCGCACGTCGTCCGCTTCGATCTCGAGGCCGGGGATCGAATCGGCGCGGGCCTCGGGCGAGAGCAACAGATTGTCGATGCGCTGGTATCCGTCCGACTTCCGCGCGTTCCGCTCGACTCGGATCATGCCGCGCCAGACGGTGCGCGAACGGTCCTGGAGGGCCGCTTTGTAAAGGAAATCGCTTCGGCAGGACGGCGCGGCGTGCCGCTGCTCCGTATGGTAGGCCAGATGCTGCGTTCCTTCCGTGAACAGCACGCCGTTCACCTCGCACGTCGCGCCCGGTCCCACAAGGTCGACATGTTGATTGACCTTGGCCAGCCGGGCGCCGAGCGTTCCGACGGTCCACTGAAGGCGGGCTCCACGTCCCACCACGGCTTTCTGGTGGGCGAAATGCCAGACGCGATCTCCCCAATTCTGCAGATGGACGAGCCGCAGGTTCGCGCCTGCGCCGAGCACGACGTCGGTCAGCCCGCTGTGCAGGCCCTCGTCGTCCTCGGCGAGACTCGCCGTTTCCAGCAGCACGGTCGCCTCGGCGCCGTCTTCGAGCACGATCACCGTGCGACCGAGGTCGACCCCGCCGGGCGTCACAACCGACATCGCCAGGAGCGGTTGCTCGACCGAACATCCGCGCGGAACCAGCAACACGCGGGTCGGACCGCCGAACGCCGCCTGCAACGCGGCGAAACGGTCGACGGCCGGATCGATGCGATGCGTCTCGACGTGCGGCCGCATGCGATCCGCGTCCGGGCGCGTGAGTCGATCCAGGGTCGTGAAGAGGACACCTCGTTTTTCCCAGCGAGGATCCAATCGTCCCGAATTCCGAAGTCCGTTGATCGACACGATGTCGCCCGCGAGATCGACTCCCTCGCGCAGCAACCCCTCCGGGCATGCGACGGGTTCGGGGGCGTCGAGCGTCGCTCGGAACTTTTCGAGACGGAAAGCGCGGATATCGGTGCGGTTCCATCCCTCGGAGCGGGCCGACGGCCAAGGCAGTTCTTGAAACGATCGCCACGCCGCGCGTCGGACGTCGAGCGCCCAGTCGGGCTCGCGGATCCGATCGGCCATCTCCGCGAAACCGGCATCGTTCCACGCGATCGGCCTTGATGACAGGCTGTTCATTCCGGTCATCCAACCGAACCTTCCATTTGAAGCTGGATCAGGCGGTTCATCTCGACGGCGTATTCCATGGGAAGTTCGCGCACGAGCGGTTCGATGAAACCGTTGACGATCGTCGTACGCGCCTCGGCCTCGGTCAGGCCTCGGCTGGTCAGATAAAACAACTGCTCTTCGCCGATCCTCGAAACGCTCGCCTCATGGCCGACCGAAGCCTCCTGTTCGGCGACCTCGATGTACGGATACGTATCGCTCCGGCTCTCCGGGTCGAGGATGAGCGCGTCGCAGACGACGTTGCACTTGGCGCCCTTGGCTCCGCGTTCGACCCGCACGAGTCCCCGGTAGCTGCTTCGGCCGCCGTTGCGGCTGATCGACTTGGAGACGATCTGTCCGGTGGTGTTCGGAGCGCAGTGGACGAGCTTCGCTCCGGCGTCCTGATGCTGGCCCGGCCCGGCGAACGCGATCGAGAGGATTTCTCCCCGCGCGCCGGGCTCCATCATGTAGACCGCCGGGTATTTCATGGTGAGCCGGCTGCCGAGGTTTCCGTCGATCCACTCCATGGTCGCGTCGCGGTACGCCATGGCCCGTTTGGTGACGAGGTTGTAGATGTTGTTGGCCCAGTTCTGGATCGTCGTGTACCGGCACCGGCCGCCGCGTTTGACGATGATCTCGACGACCGCCGAATGCAGGCTCTCGGTCGAGTACATCGGGGCGGTGCACCCTTCGACATAGTGCAGTTCGGCGCCTTCGTCGCAGATGATCAGGGTCCGCTCGAACTGGCCCATGTTCTGCGCGTTGATGCGGAAATAGGCCTGGAGCGGGAAGTCGATCTTCACACCCGGCGGAACATAGATGAATGAACCGCCCGACCAGACGGCCGAGTTGAGCGCGGCGAACTTGTTGTCGTGCGGCGGGATGATCGTCCCAAAATACTCGCGCACCAGATCGGGATGTTCGCGCACGGCCGTGTCGGTGTCCGTGAACACGACCCCCTTGCGGGCGAGGTCCTCCTTGAGCGAACCGTAGACGACCTCGCTCTCGAATTGCGCCTTCACTCCGGCAAGGAACTTGCGCTCGGCCTCGGGAATCCCGAGCCGGTCGAACGTATCCTTGATTTCCTTGGGAACGTCGTCCCAGCTGCGGCTTTGATGATCGGTCGGCTTGAGGTAGTAGTAGATGTCCTGGAAATCGAGCGCGATGTCCCCGCCCCAGTCCGGAAGCGGTTTTTGCTCGAAGATGCGGAACGCGTCGAGCCGGAACCGGCGCATCCATTCGGGCTCGCCCTTCATCCGCGATATCTGCTCGACGATCTCCGCGTCCAGTCCCTTCCGCGCCTTGAACACGCCCTCGGACTCGGTTCGAAAATCGTACTTGTTGATCGTTCCGATAAATTCGGTCGTCGAAGCTTCGGTGGCCATCGATTCACCGTTTGCCGGCTGGTGGGTGGGTGTCGTTTGCTGGTCGGGCTCGTCCAAGGTGTCCTTCCGTATCCGGCGCGCGATGTGGCGTCCGGATTCCAATCGGTATTTCCGTCGATCAGGAAACGGCGGCCGTCTCCTGTTCCACCATCGCCTGATTTTCAGCGTCGTCCTCGGGATATGCCCGCCGGATCCGGTCATAGCCCGACTCGTGCAATTCGGCGGCCAGGTCCTTGCCTCCCGTTTCGACGATGCGTCCGCCGAGCATCGCATGGGTGAAGTCGGGCGGATTGTGGACGAGGAGCTTGTCGTGGTGGGTGATGATGAGCAAACCCATCTTCTCGCGGCCGATCTCGGCGATGCTCTGACTGGCGAGGCGGACCGCGTCGGCGTCGAGCCCGCTGTCGGTTTCATCGAGGATCGCGAATCGGGGCTGGAGCATGGCGAGTTGCAGGATCTCGGCCCGTTTCATTTCGCCGCCGGAGAAGCCGTCGTTCACATAGCGCCGAGCGAACTCGGGATCCATGCGGAGCTGTTCCATCTTGGATCGCAACTCGACGCGGAACTCGCGCATCGGCATCAACTCCTCGCCTTCCTTGCGATCGGGATTGCGCGTGTTGGTCGCCGCGTGCCGGAGGAAATCGGCCATCCGGACTCCCGGAATGGCGACCGGTCGCTGAAAAGCCATGAAGAGCCCAAGCCTCGCCCGCTCATCGGGCGGCTTGTCGTTCAGGATCACGCCGTCGATGCGGATCTCGCCGCGCGTGACCTCGTAATTGGGATGCCCCATGACGGCGAGTCCGAGCGTGCTCTTGCCCGAGCCGTTCGGACCCATGAGCGCGTGGGTTTCACCGCGGCGGATCCGCAGATTCACACCCCGCAGGATCGGCTTTCCGCCGACCGACACGTGCAACTCGGAGATGCTCAGGGTCTCGGCCATTCGCGTTTCCACTCGTTCCATGGCTTTCAATTCCGCGCTCCACACGCCATCCTCCTCCGCGCGAACGGATCGAGTCCGTCGCGCGTCGGTTTGGCTCAACCGGTGATTTTCTGGTGGTCGGTCACGGGTTCCTCGTTGTCCCGAAACGCGGACACATAGCCCGTGTGGTGAGGAACCGGCAGCTCGTCGTCGACTTTCACACCGCGGCGCAGGAACCCGGTTCCGTCGGCCGACTTTTGCTTCGCGATCCGATGACCGCGGATCTTGTCCTGGATGCGCATGAGGCCTTCGAGGAGCGCCTCGGGGCGAGGCGGACAACCGGGGACGTACACGTCGACGGGAACGACCAAGTCGACCCCTTTCACGACATGGTAACCCCACTTGAAATAGGGCCCACCGCCCACTGTGCACGCGCCCATCGCGATGACGAATTTCGGTTCGGGCATCATGTTGTAAAGCCGCCGGACACGGCTCGCCATCTTGTACGTCACGGTTCCCGCGACGATCATCAGATCGGCCTGCCGAGGCGTCGCGCGGAAAGCGCCCGCTCCGAATCGGTCGATGTCGTATCGACTCGCCCCCGCCGCCATCATCTCGATGGCGCAGCACGCCAACCCGAACGTCATCGGCCAGACACTCGATTGGCGAGCCCAATTGATCGCCTGCTCGACCGTCGTCGTCACCACGTTCTCTTCAATCCGACCTTCAATCCACGGCATCGTCGTGTTCATGTCCCGCTCGCCACTCGTTTTCCCCGGAAACGTGTCTGGATTCCGCTGTGTTCGCCTTGCCGCCCGACCGCCGGAACCGTCTCGCCTTTCCGAATTCAGGCTCGAAGATCCCCCAAAAACCGAGTCACGAGTATATCAGCCTTCCCCGAGACCGACAGGCTGCCCCCGCTTTCGAGCACGGGTCGTCCCGTCGACCGCCATGCTCCGGTGCTCGCATTGCGCCGTCGGCTTCCCGTCATGGCCTCACCTTCACGCGCCCTCGTTACTCGGAGCCGCCATCGACGGGCCGCCACCCCGCGCGCGGCGGGGCCCGAGCTCGAACGAACAACACTGATCGCCGTCCAAACGGCACTGGCCCAATCGAACTTCCTCGCCGAGCACTTCCGAAACGAACTCCCGTTCCATCGCGCAAACACCGCGGTCCAATTCGGCGAGTTCGGGATAGGGGCAGGCCATCGCGTGCAATACGGGAAGCTCGGCCCCTCGATCCACCTCGAATGGGATCTGCCGCTCGGCCATGAGTTCGACCAACGAGTCCATCTTCTCGTTCAGCGAACCTGCGGGCACCTTGCCCGAATAAATCGACGCCAATCGTCGGGACACGCGTCCAATCAGTCCGGAACGCACACCCGGATCGCGAATCGATCGGAACTCTTGCCACAAGGCCATGGCCAGATCCGAAAAATTCGCTCCGGCGGACCGGCGCCCTTTGGCCGTCAGCAGATAGCGGTGCGTCGGACGCCCTCGCCCGCTGCGGCATGACTCGCGCCGAATACAGTCCTGGGCGAGCAACCGATTGAGCCGCTGGCGAACGGCCGTCCCGGTGACGCCGAGCTGTTTGGCCAGATCGGCAACGGTCATCGCACGGCGTTTCCGAATCGCGTCGAGGACTTCACGATCACCCGAAAGCAGCTCTTGGTTCATCTCGTCCTGCTCTCCTTCCCCTCACGTCGCGTCCGCCTCCGATATGGGTTGGCAATGCGTTCGATGGCACGCGTTGCCAAGACCCTCGTGCCGGACTCGCCCGCGTTCCGATCGCGGATGGCCACCGTTGATCGACCTGCCTTTATAGGCGATTGCCGCAATTAATACAAGCATATATTTGACAAATATTGGAGGGGGAGATCGCTTCGTGACGCGTGTCGGACGTGAGGGACTTCGCATAAACGATTGACAAATGGGCACTTATGCACTAGAAGGGACTCGAAATTGGAAGATTAGGGAACGAGGGAAGGGAACGGCCATGATTGCATTGGAAAACCGCGCCGTCGCAGGTCCGCGCCCCGACCGGCGAGCCGAGTCGAATGGAAGGGCCATGATTGCATTGGAAAACCGCGCCCCCATGACCACCCGACGGAATCCACCGGGGCTGTCGAAGGCGTTCTTGGGCTGGAGGCGGGCCATGGGCGTGGTGGGGGCCCTTGTGGCCGGAATCGTATTGAGTGAAATCGCCGGTCCCAAGGCATGGGGTGCCGCGCCGATCGAACGGGCGACGGCGAACCAGGACACCGCGGACAACTCGGCGACGAGCGCGCCGACGAGCACGGAATCCGAACCGCCTCAAGATTGGATGCAGCGCGTCGACGCGTTCTTTGGCAAATGGATCGTGACGCCGATGGCCGCCGTCGTTTTCTTTGACTTCGGCACCAAGAGTTGGCTTGGAACGAGTGTCCCGTTCGTCGTGGTATGGCTCTTGAGCGGAGCGACGTTCTTCACGATCACGATGAAGTTCATCAATATCCGCGGATTTCGGCACGCGATTCAATTGACGCGCGGCGATTTCGACAATCCGGATGAGACGGGCGAGGTGTCGCATTTCCAGGCGTTGGCCTCGGCGCTTTCCGCGACCGTCGGACTCGGCAACATCGCGGGCGTCGCGATCGCCGTGGGAACGGGCGGTCCGGGCGCGACGTTCTGGTTGATCGCCGCCGGTTTCCTGGGGATGAGCAGCAAGTTCGCCGAGTGCACGCTGGGCCAGATGTACCGCAAGGTCGCTCCCGACGGTTCGGTGTCCGGCGGCGCGATGCACTACCTCCGCGACGGACTCGCCGAAATGGGCCTCAAGCGGCTCGGGGTCGTGCTGGCGTTCGCCTTCACGATCATGTGCATCGGCGGTTCGTTCGGAGGCGGCAACTCGTTCCAGGTGGCGCAGTCGTTGAGCGCCATACGAGGTGAAATCGGGATCTTGGACACGTATCCGTGGCTCTACGGGATTGTGATGTCGATCGCGGTCGGCATCGTGATCATCGGCGGGATCAAGTCGATCGGGCGCGTCGCCGAGAAGGTCGTTCCGTTCATGTGCGGCGCCTATGTCCTCGCCGCGCTTTACATCGTGCTGTCCCATCCGGCCCAAATCGTGCCTGCCTTCCAGAGGATTTTCTCCGAGGCGTTCCGGTTGGAATCGGCGTTCGGGGGTTTTCTCGGAGTGATGGTGATCGGCGTCAAACGGGCCGTGTTTTCGAATGAGGCCGGGGTCGGTTCGGCCGCCATCGCGCACTCGGCGGCGAAAACCGAATGGCCCATTCGCGAGGGGATTGTCGCGCTGCTCGAACCGTTCATCGACACGGTGGTCGTCTGCACGATGTCGGCGCTGGTGATTGTCATCACGGGCGTGTACGAACGGCCCGACCTCAAGCCGCTCATCGATGATAATCAGGGCGCGGCGTTGATGACGGTCGCTTTCCGGGAAGGCGGTTACGATTGGTTCCGGTGGATCCTCTACGGCTCGGTCGTCCTGTTCGCCTATTCCACGCTGATTTCGTGGTCGTATTACGGCGAACGTTGCTGGACGGCGCTCTTCGGGCCGCGTTCGTCGCTGTCGTACAAGGTCCTCTTCCTGATCTTCTGCACGCTCGGCTCGATCGTGCACGCCACCAACATCTTGGATTTCAGCGATCTGCTCATTCTGGGCATGTCGTTCCCGAACGTATTCGGCGTGGTCCTGTTGAGCGGCAAGGTTCGCGGCGCGCTCGACGATTATTGCCGTCGATTGCGTGCCGGTGAATTCGAGGCGGACCGCCTGCGCGCGGAACAACGAAATGCCAAGTGACGCCACGGACCCCGTTCGGGATGCGGGTCGAACCGCCCTTCTCGATACGCAGCTCGACGCCGGGCGCCCCGTGCGGGAGGCGGCCGCTTTTCGTATTGGCTCCGTGACCGTGGATCCTCCCATCCTGCAGGCGCCGATGGCGGGGTTCACGAACTACGCGTTTCGGCGGATCGTCCGGCAATTCGGCGGAGTCGGTCTTCAGGCGACGGAGATGGTGAACGCGCGACGATTCGCGTGGCGCGACGCGCGGGCCGCCGAACATCCCGATCGGCTCTGGGGTGTTCGCGACGAACCCCGTCCGCTCGCCGTCCAAATCTGGGACAACGACGCCGACATCATGGCTCGGGTCGCTCGACGGTTGGTCGACGAGTACCAGATCAGCGTCGTCGACATCAACTTTGGGTGCCCTGTTAGGAAGGTCACCGAAAAGGCGCGGAGCGGCTCATACCTGTTGCGGTTTCCCGATCGCATCGGACGGATCGTCGAACGCGTGGTTCACGCGTGCGATCCGGTCCCCGTGACCGCCAAGATCCGGCTCGGCTGCACACGCGATACCATCAATGCGTGCGAAGTCGCCCGAGTGATCGAACAGTCCGGCGCCGCCGCGCTGACCGTTCACGGTAGGACGGCGGAGGACTTTTTTCGGGGCAAGGCCGATTGGCATCAGATCGCTCGCATCAAGGATCATCTGCAAAAAATCCCCCTGATCGGTAACGGAGACCTTGATTCCGCCGAGTCGGCGGTGGGGGCGTATCGCCAATGCGCCGTGGACGGGATCATGATCGGCCGAGCGGCCTTGGGGCGGCCTTGGATCTTTCGTCAGGTGGCGGCCGGCCTTCGAGGCGATCCCGTGCCTCCCGATCCATCGCTCGAAGATCAACGAGCCCTCCTGCTGGAACACCACCGCCACGCCATCGACCGATTCGGTCCGACGAGGGCGACTTTCTTGATGCGCAAGTACGCCTGCAGTTACGCGCAGGGAATCCGAGGAGCTCGTCTCTTTCGAACCCACGCCGCACAGGTGACCACGCCCGACGGTTTCGTCGCCGTGGTCGATGCGTATTTCCCGCGCGACGGCAGCGCCCCATCCGTACGACCAGACCTCCACACGACCTGACTTCGGTCCGATCGCATCGTGCCGCCAACGGAAAATTCAATCTTGGCCAGGTCACTCGCGGACGCGGAATGCGGCGACTGCGCGGAATGGCTAACTTGGCAAGAATTCAATTTTGGCCAGGTCACTCGCGGACGCGGAATGCGGTAACTGCGCGGAATGGCCGGTATGGGCAAACCAGATTCTGGCCAGGCCATTTGCGGCCATGCGAGGTCCGCATGTTCCTCGTCCGATTCGTGCAATTCGAGCGATTCGTGGTCGACAACACCGATTCAGGCCAATCCACCCTACCGCTCCGGGACGACCTGCGGATTGCGAAATTCGGCCTTGGATGGTCGGCGGATTGCGAGTACTGTACGCGCCGTTGTCCGCAAGGCCGAGCGAACCGGATAGCGCCGAAATCGCGAGGGCGATCGGCAGGCCTCCTTGCCGTCGGGAATCGGAAATGACGCGGCGAATCTTCATGGTGTTCGTTTTGCTGGGAACCATCGCGGGATGCCACGCTCCGATGCCGGCGTTCAAGCCGCTGATCCCGTATGGTCCCACTCGGATTCCTCCGCCGGGAACCGGTAGTTTTGGGACACCCGATCCGTACTATCAGCCGCCGGCGAGCGGCGAGCCGGCGGCCGGAGCGGCTCCAATGGGCGCGCCGGCGACGGGTGCTCCGCCGCGCGGCGCGCGGAGCGGTGTAGGTCTTGGAGCGTCGGATGCCGACCGATTCGCCGGAAGTGCGGAACATAACGGTGGCGAGCCGGAATCGGACCTCGTCTGGTCGGCGCCGCAGCCCTTACCGTCGCAGGGTCCCTCACGGCCCAACGTGTCCAATGGGTACTCGATTCTGGCGCCGACTCCGGCCGTCCGCGATGCCGATGCGGGTGTGCCCCCATCGGCCGTCGTTCCCGCGTCGTACGACGGATATTCTGGCCCCTTGGAGCCCGTGTCTCCCACGCATCGCCGAGGCCCGTCGATCCGACGCGAATCGGGCGACCACGAAGGCTGGAAATCGCGCTGACACTCCGCAGTGTCCCCACTCGGCCGGGTTTTCCGCACGTGCTTTTCTCCGATCGATTCCGACGATCCGCGAACCTCGCCCGAATCGTCTGGTCGTTCGCTTCGTCGGACCACCGCCAACTCGCCCGCGTGCACCGATGGGGTGACCATTTTCGGAAGCGCGACGATGCGGGTCTGAGTCAAGCGGCAAGTGCGCTGCGGTACCGCGCGCGGAGCGGCGAGCGCGCGTCGAGCCTTCTGCCGGAATCGTACGCGCTCGTGCGCGAAAGCGCCCGCCGCACGCTCGGCCTGTTCCACTACGACGTGCAGGTTCTCGGCGCGATCGCCATGCAGCGGGGATGCGTCGCGGAGATGCGGACTGGTGAAGGCAAGACGCTCACCGCGACCTTGGTCGCATATCTCATGGCGTTGACCGGTGACGGGGTCCACATGGCGACCGCCAACGATTACCTCGCCGCGCGCGACGCGGAATGGATGCGGCCCGTCTTCGAGTTCCTCGGGATGACGGTCGGCGTCGTCGAGCAATCGACTCCTCGAGACCAGCGGCGACGCGCGTACGGTTGCGACGTCACGTACGGAACGGCCAAGGAGTTCGGTTTCGACTTCCTCCGCGACCGCATGGCGATGCGCGACGCGTCCTGCGCGCGTCCGTCGATGCTCGCCCGCATGATCGGTCATCGGATGGCGGAATCGCGCGAATCACTCCAGCGCGGCCACCATTTCGCGCTGGTCGACGAGGCCGATCATATCTTGCTGGACGAAGCCCGCACGCCGCTTGTCGTCAGCTCGGCTCGCGGCGAAGGCAACCACGACGCGGCGCTCTTCACGTGGGCGGCCGACGTCGCGTCGCGGCTCACGCCCGACATCGACTGGACGGCGTCGTCGAGCGGCGGAGGATCGAGCGGCCGCCAGGTGCTCACCACGTCCGGCCGCCAACGGCTCCGCGCGGCGCCGCGTCCGGAAGGCCTGGCGCGGTTCGACGCCATCGAATTGATCGGCGCGGTGGAACGCGCCCTAAGCGCTCGTGAGGATTATTCGAGGAACCGGCACTACCTGGTTCGGGGCGACGAGGCGGTGCTGGTCGACGAGGCGACCGGGCGGGTCTCGGAAGGGCGAAAATGGAGAGACGGACTTCATCAGGCGATCGAGGCGAAGGAGGGCCTGCCGATCACTCCGACGCATCGGGACGCCGCGCGGATCACGATCCAGGACTATTTCCGCCGCTACGCGCGGCTCGCCGGGATGACCGGCACGACAGGCGGTGCGCGGAGGGAGCTGCGACGTGTCTACCGGCTGCGGGTCGCCGTGATTCCGACGCATCGCGGCACGCGCCGCGCGCGGCTCGTGCCCGTCTGTGTCGCCAATGAAGAAACGAAGTGGACGGCGGTCGTCGCCGAAACGCGCGCGATGCTCGAATCGGGTCGTTCCGTGTTGATCGGCACGCGATCGGTCGGCCAATCCGAGCGGCTTTCCGAGCGGCTGCGCGAGGCGGGTGTCCCACACCGCGTGCTCAACGCGCGGCGTCCCGCCGAGGAAGCCGCGATCGTCGCCCGCGCGGGGCAAGCCGATCAGGTTACGGTCGCCACGAACATGGCGGGGCGAGGCACCGATATCCTCGTCGACGACGCCGTTCTGCGAAGGGGCGGTCTTCACGTCATCGCGACCGAGTTCCACGAATCGCGCCGCATCGATCACCAGCTCATCGGACGCTGCGGAAGGCAAGGGGAGCCGGGTTCCTACCGACAATTCGCGGCGAGCGACGACGAGATCCTCGAAACGGCTTTCGGAGCGCGCCGCGCCGCGCGAATCCGAAAGTCGCTCGGCCGGCAATCGGCCGAGCGGGCCATCCGCTGGTTCCGTCGAGCTCAATCCCGCATCGAACGGCGTCACGCGACCGAGCGTCTCTGGCTGATGGAGCACGAACAGGAACGCGCGCGGGCGCACGAGCAAATGGGGCTCGATCCCTATCTCGACGCTCCGGCGTGATCGGTAATCGCGCCAAAGCGACACGTCCGGCCGCGGCCGGGCGGGTGCAAGACCTCTTCGTTGGGCGCCGGAAGAGGGCGATTGGGGACAATCGCCCTACGTGGGAATCTCGTTTGGGAGCCGGAAGAGGGCGATTGGGGACAATCACCCTACGTGGGAATCTCGTTTGGGAGCCGGAAGAGGGCGATTGGGGACAATCGCCCTACGTGGGACGGTCCCCGTCGTCCGGTGCGATAAGGTGCGAACTTGCGTGTTCGCGGACGGCGAATTACCGTGGAACGTCGGGGGGAATCTCGTGTCCTCGCACGCCTCGCATCGAGTTCCCGCGCGAGGACCGTCACGTCACGAAAGGCTTCGCCGCCATGTCACGCCGTATTGTTTTGAGCGCCGCGCTGTTCGCGTTGGCGGGTCTGGGGATCGCATCGTCGGCGAGCGCCGCGTGCGATGCGTGCCGCATCGGCCCCTACCTCGCTTCATCGCATGCGAGCCGACTTCCGCTGCGCGTCGGCAATGTGCCGACGCCTCCCTATTTCGCCGTGCATCCGCCTGTGTATTACAGCGGCGTCGTACGGCGTCCTTACGGAGACAGCCCCGACGCCTACGCATCCAAGCGGCCCCAGGTCCGTCGAAGCGCGCCGCGGACGACCGCTCCCCCCGCGCCGCGGTTGATCGTCAACCCCTACTACTCGGCGCCGGCCGCGGGTCCCTCGACCTGACCTCGGTCCGTCTCGTTCGATTCACGCGACTCGACGTCGGAATCCCGGCCGAGCGCCCAGGCGCATGCCGTCCGCACGAGCCGTTCCTCATCGACGAGTCCGCGCGCGAGCGCGTCGACGCACTGATCGAGACGGCGGGGATCGGGATCCGAGGTCGTGGTCCCCGTCGCCGCGGGGAGCCGATCGCACGGTTCGGCCGGGCGACTTGGAACGGCGTTCGACGCGGCCACGGCTCCGGCGCTTCGGAGCTGATTCCCCAGCGCAATCGCGGCGTTCCGAAGGAGGCCTGAGCGCCCCGCCCGCCACAGGGCCGTCTTGCGGAACCGGGTTCTGAGCCGGTCGGTCGATTCCTGGAACAGGGTCGGCAGGTCGATCGGGTTGCGATCGGTCTGGGGCTCCATCGAGGCCTCGGACGCGCGGGGCGACCGGCGATTCCACGGACAGACCTCCTGGCACACATCGCATCCAAAGACCCAGTCGCCGAGTTGCGCGCGCAAGGGACGCGGGATATCCCCGCGTTGTTCGATTGTCAGGTAGCTGATGCATCGGGTGGCGTCGAGCCGATGCGGCGCGACGAATGCCCGGGTCGGGCACGCGTCAAGGCACGCGCGGCACGTTCCGCAATGGTCGGCGGTGAATGGTCGGTCGGGCGCGAGTTCCAAATCGAGCAGGAGCGTGCCGAGGAAGCACCAACTGCCTCGCCGAGGACGGATGAGCAGCGTATTCTTTCCGATCCAACCCAATCCGGCGTTCCGCGCGAGCTCGCGTTCGAAGATCGGCGCCGAATCGACGACCGCGCGGACGCGCGCGCGGGGCCGAACGCCTTTGATGGCGGACGCGAGCCGCTTCAGTCGGTCGCGCATGACATCGTGATAGTCGGCGGAACCCCACGCGTATCGGGACACGCGCCCCGCGCCGATCGGCGTCGAGGCGGGGTCGTCGGTCCGATAGTCCATCGTCACGACCACGATCGACCGGACTCCATCCAGCACCGACCGAGGATGGCGGTACGCATCGCGCCGATCGTCGAGATATCGCATGTCGCCCGCGTACCCCGCGCGAAGCCAGTCGACAAACGGCTCCCACCATTCCGAAGCGCGCGCCGCGCAGCAACCCGCTTCGGAGAAGCCGATCCGAATCGCCTCGCCCTTGATCCACGCGGTCAACCGTTCGATGTCCGGTCCGAACGCGTCGGGTCCGCCTGCCGCGCCGCGCGTGTCATCCATCGCGCGCCTCGCGTTCCCCGCGCCGCTCGACCGGTTCGGGATATCGTCCCGCTCGATCCCGGGCGTACCAGCGGTCGATGACCGATTCCAAATCGTCGAGCGTTCCGACCCGCACGAGCTCCGATCGGACGTCGAGGTATTCCGGATGGGAGGCGGCGTAGCGCGCGAGCGACTTGCGCATCGAGACGATGGCCCGATCGGGCCCGTGGAGCATCACGGCGAGCTCGACATGCGCGCGAAGGACGTCGCGTTGTTCGCGCACGGTGGGAGGAGGCGGAAGCGGGCGGTCGGCGGCGAGTTCGCGCGCCTGACGGAATATCCACGGGTTACCGATCGCGCCGCGCGCCGCCGTTACGCCGTCCACGCCGGTCCGCGTCATCATGTCGATGCAATCGCGGGCCGAGAAAAGATCGCCGCTGCCGAGGATCACGCGCGCGCCGACGTGCCGTTTCACGTCGCGGAGGAAATCCCAGCGACTCGGCCCGGCATATCCCTGCTCGACGGTCCGCGGGTGCACGGTCACGGCCGCGACACCCTCGGCGAACGCACCATCGAGGATCGTAAAGAAACGGTCGCGGCTCGACTGCGAATCATCGATCCCTCGGCGCATCTTGAGCGTCACGGGGATCGCGGCGGGTACCGCGTCGCGCGTGCGACGGATGATTTCGAGCGCCGTGACGGGTTGGCTCAAATGAAATCCGCCGCGACACCTTCCGAGCACCTTGCGGACCGGGCAACCGAAGTTGATGTCGATCACGTCGAACCCCGCGTCGACCAGCCTCCGCGCGCCGTGCGCGAACTGATCGGGTTCTGAGCCCATCAACTGCCCGCCGACCGGATGTTCGTCCGGACCGATGTGGAGGAAATGGCGTGTCTTCCTTCGGTTCCGAAGGGCGATCAGGAACTGGTCGAGCATGACTTCACAGACCGCGTAGTCGGCGCCGTGCGCCCGAGCCACGGCGCGCATCGGCCAATCGCTGTATCCCGACAAGGCCGCCTGCACGACGGGGAATCCGATCGTGAGCCCGTCGAACCGGAGGCGGGTCGGAATGGGATGTGCGGCGCGTTCCGCGTCGAATGCCATGGCCCGAGCGCCGTTCAGTGGAGGACGGGACAAACATCGAACCAATGTCGCCCCTGGTCCGCCATCCATTGTTCGGAACTCGCGGGCCCCCACGCGCCGACCGGATACGATTCGAGCGGCGGAGCCGCCGGGCTCTGCCACGCCGCCAGGATCGGATCGATGATCTCCCAAGCGCGTTCCACTTCATCGCTCCGCGCGAACAAACTCGCGTCTCCCGCGAGAAGATCCACAAGCAATCGCTGGTAGGCGTCCGGCATTTCCGACTCCGCGCCGCTTCGGAACCGGAAGTCCAACGTCGCGTTGCGCAGGTTCATGTTCGCGTCGGGCGTCTTGGACTGGAAATGCAACTGGAGTCCCTCGGCGGGCTGGACCTGAATGACCAGACGGTTCGATTCCCAATGGCCCGACGCGGGTACGCGGAACATCATGTGGGGCGGCTCGCGGAACTGGATGACGATCTGCGTCGTGCGGCAGGACATGGCCTTCCCGGACCGCAGGTAGAACGGAACGTCCTTCCACCGCCAGTTGTCGATCCGCAGTTTGACGGCGGCGAACGTCGCGGTCCGACTTCCGTCCGCGACGCCGGAAGTCCGCGCAAAGCCGTCGTACTGGGCGCGGATCGTATCGGTGGCGAAGTCCGCGCCGCGCATCCCGCGGATCGACCGCAGCACCTTCACCTTCTCATCGCGCACCAGGTCGGCGTCGAACCGGACGGGCGCCTCCATGGCCGTCACCATGAGTAACTGGAGAAGGTGGTTTTGGAACATGTCGCGCAGAACGCCCGAACCGTCATAGAACGCGCCTCGACGACCCACATCCACCTCTTCCGCCACCGTGATCTGCACATGGTCGACGTAGTTGCGGTTCCAGATCGGCTCGAAGATGCTGTTCGCGAACCGCAGCACGAGCAGATTCTGCACCGTCTCCTTGCCGAGATAATGATCGATGCGGTAGATGTCGCGTTCGGGAAAGACCTGGTGGAGTTCGGCGTTGAGGGCGCGGGCGGACGCGAGATCGCTTCCGAACGGCTTCTCGACGACGGTCCTCCGATCGCCTCGATCTCGGTTTGCGAGTCCCGCGGAACCCAATTGGCGGACGGCCGTCGGGTAGAGCGCGGGGAGGGTTGCGAGGTAGTAGACGCGGGTCGCCGGGTCGGCCCCTTCGAGCGCATCGAGCCGTCGGCCCAGCGACGCGAACGCATCGGCGTCTTGGATATCGCCGCGCTGGTAATGGACGCTCGACGCGAACGCCGCGAAGGCCGCTTCGTCCCATCCGTGGTCCCCATGCGCCCGAGTCGACGCGGCGAGCGCCGCGCGCCAGGCCTCGTCGGTCAGTTCGCTCCGCGAAAAGCCGACGATCCGAGTCTGGGGCGGAAGGCGGTTCTTCCGGAAAAGCGAAAACAGGGCCGGAATCAACTTGCGGCTCGTCAGGTCTCCCGACGCGCCCAGAATCACGATCGTATGCGCCATCGCGTCCGCAGCCTACGCTCCGCGCGGAGGACGCCGCGCCGCGAGCCAATCGGTATGGAAGGTACCCGGCCGGTCGAGCCGCTCGTATGTGTGCGCCCCAAAATAATCGCGCTGCGCCTGCAGCAGGTTCGCGGGCAGGAATTCGCGGCGATAACCGTCGAAGTAGGCGAGCGCCGACCCGAACGCGGGCACCGGCAGGCCCCGCTCGGTCGCGGCGACCACCACGAGCCGCCATGCGGCCTGTCCGCGATGCAGGGCGGCGCGGAAATAGGGGGCCAGCAGGAGGTTTTCGAGCTCGCCGTCCGCGGCGAACGCGTCGCGAATCCGGTCGAGGAACTGGGCGCGGATGATGCAGCCGCCCCGCCAGAGCAAGGCGATCTGGCCGAAGTCGAGCGTCCAGTCGTATTCACGGGCCGCTTCGCGCAGTTGCACAAATCCCTGCGCGTAGCTGCAGATCTTGGATGCGTAGAGCGCTTCGCGGACCGCTTCGATCCACGTGGCGCGATCCCCCTCGGCCACCGATAGCCGCTCCGCGCCGCTCGGTCCCCGCAGGATCCCCGACGCGCGGCGCCTCGCCTCCTTCATGGCCGAAAGGCACCTCGCGTACACGGCCGTCGTCACGAGCGTGCTGGGAACGCCCAGGTCAAGGGCAAGCTGACTCATCCATTTCCCCGTACCCTTCGCCCCGGCCGTGTCCCGCACGGAATCGACAAGATACCCGTCGCCGAGCGGGTCCTTGACGCTGAAGATGTCGCGCGTGATCTCGATCAGGTAGCTTTCGAGCTCGCCTCGATTCCAATGATCGAAGACGTCGTATAGCGCGTCGTTCGTCAGTCCGAGCACTTCCTTGAGTACGAGGTAGGCCTCGCAGATCAATTGCATGTCGCCGTATTCGATTCCGTTATGGACCATCTTCACATAGTGCCCGGCGCCGCGCGGTCCGACCCATTCGCAGCACGGAATGTCGCGATTCGGACCGACCTTCGCCGCGATCGCCTGGAATATCGGACGAACCACGGGCCACGCGTCGGGACTCCCGCCGGGCATGAGGCTTGGTCCCCTGAGCGCGCCCTCCTCGCCTCCCGATACACCGGTCCCCACATACAAGAGGCCTCGACTCTCGACCGACCGCGTGCGCCGCTCCGTGTCCTGAAAGTGCGTGTTGCCGCCGTCGATGATCAGATCGCCGGGGGAGAGCAGGGGGACGAGCTGTTCGATGAGTTCGTCGACGGCCGGGCCCGCCTTCACGAGCATCATGACCTTCCGCGGCGGCGCGAGCGCCCGGACCAGTTCCTCGATGGAGCGGCACCCGACGAACTGTCTTCCGGCACCGCGCCCCGCGATGAACTGGTCGACCTTGTCGACCGTGCGATTGTAAACGGCGACCCGGTACCCGCGGCTCTCGACGTTGAGCGCGAGGTTTTCCCCCATCACGGCGAGGCCGATGAGTCCAAAATCGCTTGCACCGCTCATGGGCGTCGGTTCCGTCGGGGAGAATTCGCGCGGCGAGTTCGAGCCAGGAGCGAATTCTAATGCGCGGCGTTCCGACGTTCCACTACGCCGCTCGGCGCGCCGCGGCGGCGTAGGGCCGGCGGAGCTGGTCGATCAGGAGCGCGACGACCCGTTCGCGGACGTCGTGCACAAGACGCTCCGAACGCTCGCGGCTGAAGTTCGCGCCGTGCAGTCGCGACTCGCGAACGACCAGCGCGGTCGACTTGGCCCGCAAATAGCCGTAGCGTTCGGCCGCGGACATCGTGTGGATCGAGGAATCGATCGTTGTGTGCAAGTGCGCGGCGCAGGAAATGGCGATCCGTTCCACCAGGCTGTGCCAAGAACGATCTCTCCAAAACCGGGAAAACAACGACCAGAGCGACATGGCGACCTTCCTTTTGTCCGGGACCGCGCGACGCCCGCGCCGGCGATCCGGCGCGAACCCGCGATGGAACCGCGTGTCGTTTCGTCAGACGATCGATCCGCCCGCTGGGGCCGGACCGCTCGCCACGCGACGCTTCCTCCACAGAGTGAATCGAAATCGTCGCATGGGAATCTTCATCCCGGACTCGCGAGAACGGCTTGGCGCAGGTGGGCAATTTGGAGCACGAACCCCGTCCGAAACGCCCAGGCCACCAGGCCACCAGCGGCCGGGCCGTTCCCCTTGACCTACCCCCACGAATTTCCTAATCTTCCGATTCGCCTTTTCCGATTCGATGGACAGGCAGGGCGCCGTAGCCAAGCGGCTAAGGCAGCGGATTGCAAATCCGCCATCCCCGGTTCGAATCCGGGCGGCGCCTCTCGTCTCTCTCTCGGGACCACTCCCCACCCATCGATGGGCGGCCTCTCCCTCCGCCGGATCTCCGCGGTCGATTCCGCTTGACACGCCGCGCGCCCGAGCGGATATTGTGGATAACTTTGTCCGAATACAACCGGCGGCGACGTGTCCGAGCCGCGCGCGGCGCCCGTTCGCTTGGCGCGAGGAGTTTTTGCATGACGAGCTCCGACTCGATCGTTGGCCCCGGTCGCGCGGCCTGTTCGGTCCGAGCGTGCGACATGGTTCTTGTCGGCGTGCTCGCTTGGTTCGGCACGGCGTCGGGGCGCGGATCGTGCGAGGAACCGGCGATCGACTTCGGCCGCCGGATCCGTCCGGTGCTTGCCGAGCGATGTTTTCCGTGCCACGGTCTGGATGCCGAGAAACGCGAAACCGACATGCGGCTCGATACGAAGGAAGGTCTCTTCGTTCAGCTCGATTCCGGGGACATTCCGATCGTGCCGGGCGATCCGGATCGCAGCGCGCTCTACCGACGATTGACCACGGACGATCCCGAACTGCGGATGCCGCCCGACGACGCCAAGCCATTGGATGCCGAGGAAATCGAACGGATCCGGCAGTGGATCGCGGATGGCGCCCGATGGGAGCCGCACTGGTCGCTGACCGCGCCGTCTCGACCGTCGGTGCCCGACGCGCGGGGCAGCGCGTGGCCGCGCAACGCGATCGATGCGTTCATTCTCCAGCGCCTTCGGGCGGAGGAATTGGAACCGTCCTCCGAGGCGGACAAGGCGCGATTGCTGCGCCGCGCGGCCCTCGATCTCACGGGTCTTCCCCCGACGATCGCGGAACTCGACGCGTTCCTCACGGACCCGTCGGCGGACGCGTATGAAAAGGCCGTCGATCGGCTCCTGGCATCGCCCCACTATGGCGAACAGATGGCCCGGTATTGGTTGGACGCCGCGCGGTACGGCGACACGCACGGCCTGCACCTCGACAATGTGCGGCTCATGTGGCCCTACCGCGACTGGGTGATCCGCGCGTTCCGGGACAACATGCCGTTCGATCGGTTCACGCTCGAACAACTCGCCGGCGACCTCCTCCCCGACGCGACCCTGCAACAGCGGATCGCGACCGGCTTCTTGCGGTGCAATGTGACGACGAGCGAAGGAGGCGCGATCGACGCCGAATACGAGGCGCACTACACGGCCGACCGGGTGGCGACCGTTTCGACGGTTTGGATGGGAATCACCATGGGCTGCGTGGTCTGCCATGACCACAAGTTCGACCCGTTCGACATGAAAGACCATTATCAACTCGCCGCGTTCTTCAACCGTCTCGACGGGCCCGCGATGGACGGCAATCGGCAGGACACGCCTCCGACGATCCAGGTGATGACGGACGATCAGCGGCGCGAGCTCGAACAAATGGACGCGCGCGTCGCCGACCTCGTCGCCCGGATCGCGGCGCCGCAACCGGCCGTCGATGCGGCGCAAGGAGAATGGGAATCCCGAATCCGTACCGCGGCCGCGTCCGAACCGCGGTGGATGGCGATGCGCCCCGAATCGTCCCTGTCGCGAGGCGGCGCGACGCTCGCGGCACTCGAAGATCATTCGATCCTGGCGAGCGGCGTCAATCCCGAGAAGGAGGTCTACGAATTCGAGTTCCGCCTCCAAGAAGGCCCATTCACGGCCATTCGACTCGAAGGACTCACGCACGAATCGCTGAGCGGCGGAGGCGCGGGCCGCAGTCCCAACGGCAACGTGGTGCTTACCGAGTTCGAGGCCGAAACGGCCGCCTCGGACGGTTCGGGAGCGTGGCAGTCTGTTTCCTTCGCGCTCGCATGGTCCGACCACGCGCAATCGGACGGCGACTTCAAGATCGCCAACGCGATCGACGGAAAGCCGGAATCCGGCTGGGCGATCGGTGGACATCAAAAGAAGGAGGACCGCAGGGCGATCTTCGTCGCGTCGAACCCGTTCGGCGGACCCGAAGGCGCTCGGCTTCGCGTGCGTCTGCGTCATGAATCCATCTATGCTCAGCATCAGTTCGGCCGAGTTCGGCTGGCCGTCACAGCGGCGGCGGCGATCCCCGAGGTGGGTGTCGGCACGGTACCTCGCGAGCTCGTCGATTGGATCCGCGGCGATCCGGCGAGCGTGACCGAGGAACAGCGGGGCAAGATCCGAACGTACTATCGCGATTCGGTGTCGACCGATGGGGCGCTGAAGGCGGCGATCAACGAGCTCGCCTCGCTTCGCAAGGCGCGCGACGCATTCGACGCGGGCCTGCCGACGACGCTGGTCTGGCGCGATGCGGGCGAACCCAAACCGGCGTTCATCCTGCTGCGCGGTCAATACGACAAGCCGGGTCCGGCCGTTTCGCCCAACACGCCCGCCGCGCTGCCTCCGCTCGCGGACATCGGCCCGGGCCATACGCCGACCCGGATCGATCTGGCCCGATGGCTCGTTTCCCCCGAACATCCGCTCACGGCGCGGGTCGTCGTCAATCGATTCTGGCAGCAGTATTTTGGGATCGGCCTGGTCGAAACGGCCGAGGATTTTGGATCGCAGGGAACGCCGCCCTCGCATCCGGAGCTCTTGGATTGGCTGGCGGTCGAATTCCGCGAAAGCGGTTGGGACGTCAAGCGGCTCCAAAAACTCATCGTGACGTCCGCGGCCTATCGACAGGATGCGCGCGTCACGCCGGACCGAGCGAAAAAGGACCCGCGAAATCGGTTGGTATCGCGCGGGCCCCGGTATCGGTTGGACGCCGAGTCGGTCCGGGATTCGGCGTTGGCGGCGAGCGGTCTTTTGGTACGGGATATCGGCGGTCCGAGCGTCAAGCCGTATCAGCCGTCGGGGATCTGGGAAGCGGTCGCCTACACCGACAGCAACACGGCGAAGTTCACGCGGGATTCCGGGCCGGCCCTTTATCGGCGCGGTCTCTACACGTTTTGGAAACGGACCGCGCCGCCGCCGACCCTGGTGATACTCGACGCGCCGTCCCGCGAGACGTGCACGGTGCGGCGCACGCGCACGAACACGCCGCTCGCCGCGCTCGCGCTGATGAACGACGAGCAGTTCGTGGAAGCGGCTCGGCACCTCGCGACCCGAGCCCTGAAGGAAGGCGGCTCGACGGACGCCGAGCGGGTCGCGTACGCGTTCCGGTTGGCGACCGCGCGCGTCCCGACCGATGCCGAACGGGCCGTTCTGCACGAAACGCTCTCCGCACATGCGGACCGCTATGCGGCCGACGTCGAGTCGGCTCGCAAGTTGATTCAAGTCGGCGAATCGGCACCCGACGCGACGCTCGACCCCGCGCAACTCGCGGCATGGACGATGCTCGGCAACCTGATCCTGAACCTCGACGAGTCGATCACGAAATAGACGGCGTGTTTTCATGGTCCGCTCGCAAGGGAGACACCGCACATGACGCCCGAACTCGACCGCCTTCTTTGCCTCACGCGCCGGCAGTTGTTCGGAGGCGGCGCGCACGCGGCGGGCGCCGCCGCGCTCGCGACCCTGCTCGGGAATCGGTCGAAGGCCGACGACGCGCGTTCGGGAGCGCTGCCCGACGTTCCGCACCACCGGCCCACGGCGAAACGGATCATCCACTTGTTCATGAGCGGCGCGCCCTCGCAGATCGACATGTACGATCACAAGCCCGAACTGACGGCCCTATTCGACAAGGACCTTCCCGAGTCGGTGCGCCAAGGTCAACGCTTCACGACGATGACGTCCGGACAGAAACGGTTTCCCCTCGCGCCGTCGATGTTCCGATTCGATCAACACGGCCAATCGGGGCGTTGGGTGAGCGAGTTGCTCCCCGAGACGGCGAAGGTCGTTGACGACCTCGCCTTCGCGTACAGCGTGCATACGAACGCGATCAACCATGACCCGGCGATCACCTTCATCCAGACGGGACGCGAACTGCCGGGATGGCCAAGCCTGGGCGCGTGGCTCTCGTATGGACTGGGGACCGCGACCGAAAACCTTCCGAATTACGTCGTCATGACACCGACCTGGACCGGCAGGAAGAGCGCGCAGGCGCTCTATTCGCGGCTTTGGGGGAGCGGGTTCCTTCCGTCCCGCCTGCAAGGCGTCGCGCTCCGAGCGCAGGGCGATCCGGTCCTCTTCGTCACGAACCCTCCCGGCGTCGACGCGTCGACGCGCCGCGCGATGCTCGATGGATTGAGCCGGCTCAATCAGATGCAATTCGAGGCGGTGGGCGACGCGGAGATCCAATCGCGGATCGCGCAGTACGAGATGGCGTTTCGCATGCAGACGTCGGTCCCCGAACTCGCGTCGATCGCCGACGAGCCGCAACATGTGCTCGATCTGTACGGTCCCGACGCCACCAAACCGGGGACCTTCGCGGCAAGCTGTCTTCTGGCGCGGCGGCTCGCCGAACGCGGCGTGCAGTGTATCCAGCTCTTCCATCGGGGATGGGACCAGCACAACAACCTCCCGAACGACATCCGCAACCAATGCCGCGACATCGACCACGCGGCGCGGGGTCTGATCGAGGACCTGAAGCAGCGCGACATGCTGAAAGAGACGTTGATCGTCTGGGGAGGCGAGTTCGGGCGCACCGTCTACTGCCAAGGCGAATTGAAACGCGACAATTACGGTCGCGACCACCATCCCCGGTGTTTCACGATGTGGATGGCGGGGGGCGGCATCCAGGGCGGCCGATCGATCGGCATCACCGACGACTTCAGCTACAACGTCGTCGCCGACCCCGTCGGCATCTCCGATGTCAACACGACGATCCTGCATTGCCTCGGGATCGACAACCAGCGCATGTCGGTGAAATACCAGGGGCTCGACGCGCGGGTGACGGGCGTCGAACCGTGCCGTGTGCTCACCGAACTGCTGGCCTGAGAACGTCGCGCCGCGACGGCCCAACGGGGCATATCGCTCGGCGCGTCCCGACCCGCTACAATCGGTCGCGCTCGGCCGTGCCGCGCGTTGCCCGACCGAATCGCGCGCCGGGCCGACGGGCGTCGCCCGCGCGACGCGCCCCGATCGTCACCTTTCCGCGGAGTTCCGACCATGTCCGTTTCCCGGCGCGCGTTCCTCCGTTCGGCCGGCGCGATCCTCGCCGCGGGAGCCGCATCGGACGGATCCGTGCGCGGCGCGTCGGTCGGCGACGCGATGCCGATCCTCGACACGCACCAGCATCTTTGGGACCCGGCCCGCCGCGAACCGCCGTGGCTCGCCGGAGCGCCCGATATCCTGAGGCGCCGGTACACGAATCCGGAGTACGTCGAGGCGACGCGCGGGCTCGATATCCGCGCGATTTACATGGAAGTGGATGTCGCGCCGAGCGACCATGTCGCGGAAGCCGACGAGGCGATCGCGCTGAGCCGCAGCGGCGAGCATCCCACGATCGCGGCGATCGTGGGAGGGCGGCCCGCGTCCGACGGATTCGCCGATTACCTCGCGAGGCTTCGCGACCGGAAGGAGGTCCGGGGCGTCCGGCAGGTCCTTCACGGCGGCGGGACTCCGGCCGGATATTGCCTCGCCGATCCGTTCGTCCGCGGCATCCGGCGGCTCGGCGAAGCCGGACTCACCTTCGATCTTTGCCTGCGTCCCGCCGAACTCGACGACGGATGCGAGCTCGTCTCGCGCTGCCCCGGCACGCGGTTCGTGCTCGACCATTGCGGCAACGCGGACGTCGCGGCGTTCCTGAAGACGCTCCCGAGTGACCGAAAGCCGTCACACGACGCCGACGCATGGCGGCGATCGATCGACCGGCTCGCGTCCAGGAACAACATCATCTGCAAAATCTCCGGAATCGTCGCCCGAGCGCAGGCCGGTTGGGGGCCCGACGACCTGGCGCCGATCGTGAACCACTGTCTCGATGCTTTTGGGCCCGACCGCGTCGTCTTCGGCGGCGACTGGCCGGTCTGCCTCTTGGGCGCGACGCTGCGCGCGTGGATCGAGGCGCTCGGCGCCGTCGTCGCGGAACGCCCGCTCGAATTCCGGAGGAACCTATGGCATGCCAACGCGTCCCGATTCTTCCGACTCGACGCCCCCCCGTCGAAATGAATCCGCGTCGGCCCGTTTTCGCGCCGTGTTCGGCCGTTTTGCGCGCGGCGGCGGCGGCGTGTGCGGCATTCGCCGTCCTGGCGGCGTTCGGGATGCCGACGGGCCTCGCGCGGGAATCGAACAGGGCCCTGGATGCGCCGACCGTCCGTATGCGGCTCGAAGGTCCGATCGCCGCGCGTTTGGACGCGATCGTGGAGAACTGGTTGATCCCCGCTCCGCGAGCCAATCCCGGCATGCTCGAGATGATGCGGCTGCGCGACCGCAAACCGCCGTACGAGGATCCGGTTCCGTGGGCGGGCGAATTCGTCGGAAAGTACCTGACCTCGTGCGTGCTCGCGCGCCGCTTGACCGATGACCCCGGACTCCAGGCGGTCACCGAACGGACGATCGCCGCATTGATCGCGACGCAATCCGACGACGGGTATCTCGGCCCGTTCCCGGACAAGCGACTCCTCGATCGGTGGGACCTGTGGGGGCACTATCACTGCATGCTCGCGCTCGTCCTTTGGCATCGCGACACGGGCAGTCCCCAAGCGCTCGAAGCGGCCACGCGCGCCGCCGATTTGATGTGCGCGACGTTCCTGGACACGGGACGCCGCGTGCACGAGGCGGGCTCGCACGAGATGAACATGGCCGTGATGCACGTGCTCGGCATGCTCTACCGGGAAACGCGCAAGGAGACCTACCTTCGACTGCTTCGCGAGATCGAAACGGATTGGCGACAACCGCCCGCCGGAGACTACCACCGTCTCGCGGCGAGCCGTGTCGAGTTCTTCCGGACGCCGAAACCCCGATGGGAGAGCCTCCATCCGATGGCCGCGCTCGCCGAGCTCCATCGCATCACCGGGGACGATTCGTACCGCGACGCGCTCGCGCATTGGTGGTGGAGCATCCGCCGAACGGACATCCACAATTCGGGGAGTTTCTCGACGAACGAACAGGCGGTCGGCAACCCGTTCCGACCCGGCGCCATCGAGACGTGCTGCACGGTCGCATGGATGCTGCTCAGTGTCGAAACGCTTCGATTGACCGAGGACAGCCGGATCGCCGACGCGCTCGAGTCGGCGACTTGGAACGCGGTGCTCGGATACCAACACCCGAGCGGCCGGTGGTGCACGTACGATACGCCGATGGACGGCAAGCGACTCGCCTCGGCGCACAGCATCGTCTTCCAATCGCGTCCGGGCACGCCCGAACTCAACTGCTGCAGCGTCAACGGCCCCAACGGGCTCGGCCTGCTCAGCGAATGGGCCGTGCTCGGCGACGAACACGGACTGTATGTCAACTACTACGGGCCGGGCCGAACCGACGTGAGGCTCGGCGACGGCTCGATCTGCTCGCTCATCCAGACGACCGACTACCCGCGCGAGGGCGCGATCGAACTTGAAGTGCGGCCGGCGGCCTCCCGAAGATTCCCGCTGTTCGTCCGCGTGCCCGAATGGTCGACCGCGTCGCGCGTCGCGGTGAACGGCGAGGACATCAAGCCCGTTCGGCCGGGCACATACGCGCGGATCGAGCGAACGTGGCAACCGGGCGACCGCGTTTCGATCGAATTGGACATGCGGCCCCGCGCGCTGCGAGGCGACGGCCACGTTCAGTTTCGGACGTCCCTGTATCGCGGACCGCTCCTGCTCGCCTGCGATCAGAAGCTCAACACGATCGATCCGCAAGCGATGCCCGAACTTGATTTCGCGACCCTTCGGCTCGACCGGCTGCCGGAAGCACCGGGCGACGCATCCCCGGACGCGTTCAAGCCGATCGTCGCTGTAACCGCGCGGGCCGTCGACGGGCTCGACATCGTGCTCTGCGACTTCGCGACGGCGGGCGCCCACGGAACCGAGTATCGGTCGTGGCTACCGGTCAAGAACGGGCCGCCCGTTCCGTTCACTCTCGAACAACCCGAGCCGGACGCCAATCTGCCGCTCGAAGAGACCCTGCTGACATGGGGATCGGCCGAACCGGACTCGACGTACGACGTGCGGATCGCGACCGACGCGGGATTCGAACATGTTGTGGCCCATTGGACCGACGTGCGTGGAAACGCGCTCGCATGGCAACCTCCCGCCGGTACACGGGCGACCTATTCCTGGAACGTCGAAGCGCGCCGCGGCATGAACCGATCGGCGGCGATCGACGGTCCGCGCGCGTTCACGGTGGACCCGTCGATCGAGTCGAACACGAAGGGCATCGTCGTTCGCGCGGCGCTCGAGGGGACGGCCGAGCCCGACGAGGGGCGGCTCCTGGCGCATCGCGATATCGCGCCCGCCGGCGCCGACTCGACCCGGACGCTCACGTTCAACGGTGCAACCTCGCATTTGACCTACGCGGCGCCGCGATTCCCCCTCCGAACGTTCACGTTTTCGGCTTGGATCCGCCCGCGCGATCCCAAGCCCGACGGCGGAAAGTGGCATCAGATCGTCTCGGCATGGTCCGCCCCTTCCAACGACCCGCTCCGCGTCGCCGTGCGGGACGGCGAACTGGTGGTCGGCATCGAGCAGCCGGGGGGCGGATGCGGTATTTCGGCCGGCCGGGTGGCCGATGGAACATGGGTCCATGTCGCGTTGGTGAAACGATTCACCGAGTTGACGCTCTATGTCGACGGGCATGAGAAGGGCACGTCGCGCGCGGCGCCGAGTTTCGTTCCGGGGCCCGTGAACATCGGCATCGGATGCAATCCGAATCACACGGGGCCCGAGGTGTTTGATGGAGAAATCGCCCGAGTCCTTCTGGCGCGTGAAGCGTACGACGAGGAAGCCATCGCTCGGCTTGCCGGCGATCGGCCGTTCCCGCCTTGATCCGCGAGGAAACGGGCCGACATCGGACATCCAAAACGAGGCGACCGACCGTAGGCTCGAATGGGGACGATCCCGCGCGCCCGATCCGTCGACCGAAACGAAACGCACGACTCGAAAACACATCATATTCTTTGGGGAGACGCATCGCATGGATTTCATGAACCACGAGGATTCGGGCCGCGAAGACAACGCCGGAATCCCGCTCGCCGCGCTCGCCGGACGTGTGCGATCGAGGCGCCGATGCGGCGATCGCGTGCGGCAACGGGTGGGATGGCGCGGTCCGATCGGCATGGTGGTCGGCATGGTGATCGGCATGGTGATCGGGATTCCGATCGCGTGTGAAGGTCGATTGGCCGCGAGCGATCTGTTTGTCGCGCCGGACGGCGATGATCGGCATGCGGGAACGAAGGAGCAGCCCTTCGCGACGCTCGAACGGGCCCGCGACGCCGTTCGCGCGGCGCGGGGAACGTCCCGGTCGTCCATCACCGTCTGGCTGCGCGGCGGTGATTATCGCCGCGACGGAGAGTTGGAGTTTTCGGCCGAGGATTCGGGAACGGCCGATGCGCCCGTTACGTGGCGGGCCTTTCCCGGCGAAACCGTGCGCCTGCTCGGAGGTCGCGTGCTGCCGGCGTTCCGGCCGATCAGCGACGCCGACGTTCGAGCGCGATTGGCGGGCGACGCGAGCGATCGGGTGCTCGAAGTCGATGTCCGGGCCTCGGGGATCACCGATCCGGGGAGACTCACGTCGCGCGGCTTCGGACGACCGACCTCGGTAGCGCATTGCGAGCTGTTTTGCAACGGTACGCCGATGCCCCTCGCCCGTCGGCCCAACGAGGGCGAATGGCTCGCGATCGCCGGATTCCCGGAAGCGAACGCGAAGCCCGACGATCACGGAGGCCGGATCGGACGGATCGAGGACGGTTTTGAAATCGCCGACGACCGCCCGTTCGCGTGGGCTCCGTCCGACGACATCTGGGTCCACGGTTATTGGGCTTGGGACTGGGCGAATTCGTACGAGCGCGTCGAGCGGCTGGAACGGGAGACGCGCCGCGTCGTCACCGCGCCGCCCCACGGCCTCTACGGATTCCGCAAGGGGCAGCGGTTCTGCTTTCTCAATGTGCTCGAGGAATTGGACCATCCCGGCGAATGGTATCTCGACCGGCAACGCGGCGTACTCTACTTTTGGCCACCCGAGCCCGAAAAGCCGTTCGAAGCGGTGCTTTCGGTTCTCGACCGGCCGCTCCTCCGTTTCCAGGACGCTTCCCATATCGCGGTCCAGGATCTTGGGCTCGAAGCGACCCGCGCCGACGCGGTCGTCATCCGGGGCGGCTCGTCGATCCGGATCGAGGGATGCGCGATCCGCAACATCGGAAACTGGGGGGTTCGCGTCGATGGGGGTTCCTCGCACACGGTCGCGCGATGCGATATTTGGGATACGGGCGACGGGGGCGTTTCCCTATCCGGCGGCGATCGCCAAACGCTCGCTCCGGCCGGGCACGTCGTCGATGACTGCCACTTCGTCCGCCAAGGCCGCTGGTCCAAGTGCTATGTGCCCGCCGTGCTCATGCAGGGGGTCGGACACCACGTCTCGCACAACCTGATTCATGATCATCCGCACTGCGCGATCCTGTTCGGGGGCAATGACCATTTGCTTGAATTCAACGAGATCCACCACATCGCGCTCGAGACGGGCGATGTCGGGGCCATTTACGCGGGCCGGGACTGGACGATTCGCGGCAACCGCATCCGGCACAACTTCATCCACGACACGGGCGGAGTCGGCATGGGGTCGATGGGAGTCTACATGGATGATTGCGTGAGCGGCACCGAAGTGTTCGGCAATGTTTTTCATCGCGTCCATTGGGCCATGTTTATCGGCGGCGGACGCGACCATCGCGTCGAGAACAACGTGTTCGTCGACTGCGATCCGGCCGTGCGCGTCGATGGAAGGGGGCTCGACAAGTCGCCCGTCTGGTCCAACATGGTGCGCGACTTCATGAAGAAACAACTCGACGCGGTCCCCGCCGAACTCTATCGGACCCGCTATCCGGCGATCGCGGACGTCGACCGCTATTACGCGGAACGCGCCGGCGTCCCTCCCGAAAACAACGTCATCCAAGCCAACGTCTGCTTCGGCAAATGGCTCGAAGCCGGTTGGCACGCAAGCGAAGGTGTCTTGAAGGTCGAGCGGAATTCGGTGGACCCGGAACCGGGACTCGTGTCGCGGGACCCACCCGTGTTCCGGCTCCGCGACGACTCGCCCGTTTGGGCGACAGGCTTCAAGGCCATTCCGTTCGAACAGATCGGGCTCAAGACGAAACGGCCGGACGGCGGAATCGGAACACGTTTCCCGAAGGTGCGCGTCGCGTCGGTGCGCCGAGCGTTCCACAACGGGGAGCACAACGCGTTCACCGATCTGTGCCGGTTCCGGAACCAGTTGTATCTCGTCTTTCGAAGCTGTCCGGATGGGCACATGGTGCATCCGACCGCGTCGATCCTCGTCCTTCGCAGCCAAGACGACGGCGCGACCTGGGAACAGGCGCATCGGTTCCAGGTCGCCGACCGCGATACGCGGGATCCGCATTTCCTGGTCTTTCGCGATCGGCTGTTTGTCTACACGGGAACATGGTACAGCGGAAAAACGACCCTGCCGCGCGACGAGTACGATCTGAACAAGCACCTCGGATACGCCGTTTGGACCGACGACGGCGCGCGGTGGAATGGCCCGTCGATGCTCGAAGGCACGTTTGGCCATTACGTCTGGCGCGCCGCGGCGTGGGGAAACAAGGCCTACCTGTGCGGCCGACGAAAGGACGGGTTCGAAGTGACGGCGCGTGGTGAGCCCGACGACGTCCAGTCGATCATGCTCGAAAGCGATGACGGCCTGATCTGGAGGAAGAACGCGTTCTTCCAGGAAACCGCCGGAGACGAAACGGCCTTCGTGTTCGAATCCGACGGCCGCGTGTTGGGCGTCGCGCGGCGCGCGCGCGACGCGCATGCCCAGTTGTTGCGGTCGCAACCGCCTTTCACCGACTGGGACCGACGCGAGCTCGACCGCTCCATCGGAGGCCCGCTGCTCGCGCGATGGGCTGACCGGTGGGTCGTCGGAGGGCGTCATTCGGTCGCCGAGCGGGGCCCCAAGACGTCGCTCTGCTGGCTCATCGGCGATCGACTGGTTGAATTCGCCGAACTCCCGAGCGGCGGGGACAATTCGTATCCGGGGTTCGTCGAGTCGGCGCCGGACCGAGCCCTGGTGTCGTACTATTCGAGCCACGAGCACGATGCGGAGGGACGGCCGATCACCGCCATCTATCTCGCCGAACTGGTCCTCGAATGACCGATCGGGTGCGTGCCCGTCATGGCCCTTACGCCGATCATGATCGGGGCGGAAGCGGATGCGTCGCGGACCACCATTCCCACAAGCGACCGCTCCTACCAGACCAGCGCGAGATTGACCGTCGCCTGAGGCGGAACCTTCATGCGAATCGAATCGGTCCGCGTTTCCCCCACATACGCTTCGTCCACAAGCGTCAGTTGGAGTACCTGATGCTCGTCGGGAAACACGATCCAGTACTCGGGAATGCCGGCCCTTGCATACAGATTGCGTTTGGTTTTCAAGTCGTGGTCCGAGTTCGACGGCGAGAGGATTTCAACGACCAGATCCGGCACCCCCTTGATCTTGGTCGGTGTCAAGATGTGCTTTCGCTCCCGCGTAACGATCACCAGATCGGGCTGCACGATATCATGATCCGAAAGCTGCAAGTCGACCGGCGCATCGATGACCTTGCCGAGACCCTCCAGTTCGATCTGGGTGTATAGCTGGAACTGAACATGCCGTGAAACCTCTTGATGGTACAGACTGGGCGCCGGGTTCACGAAATGTTCTCCTTCGATGATCTCGTGCCTCTTGCCGTCAAAGGGGATCGCGGCGTACGCTTCGTAGTCCCAGAGGGTCGCCTGGCGTGGTTGGGTCGCGGACATGATTCGGATTCCTTAGGCCGTCGAGCAACGGATTTCATTGTAACCGGCCAATTTGGCTTCGGACAATTCCGCCCTCGATTCGCGATTCCGATCCGATCTTGTGGCTTTTGGCGGTCATTGGGTATCCTTGAGCCGAGCGGGCCGGACCGGACGGGCCGCGCGAGGAGAGGAATACCATGTCGGAACCGACCAAGCCCGACCCTGCCGCCGACCCCCAACCCAAACCGTCGGCGGTCGAGGAGGCGAAACTGGCGAGCCGCTATTTGCGAGGCGACCTTGCCGAGGAATTGCTGAATGGCGAGGACCACTTCGCGCCGTTGTCCTCTTTGGTCCTCAAGCACCACGGGATGTACCAACAGGATGATCGGGACTCGCGCGGAGCCCGCGATGCCGACGGCCGGAAACTCGGCAAGGCCTACTCCTTGATGATCCGGACCAAGATCCCCGCGGGCATGCTGACCAGCGACCAACTGCTCGCCGAACTGGATCTTTGCGAGGAACTGGGAAACGGGACCCTTCGCATCACGAATCGCCAGGATTTGCAGCTCCATAGCGTCCTAAAGCGCGATGTCCAAACGGCGATCCGCCGGATCAACGAGGTCAAGCTCACCACGCTCGGCGCTTGCGGCGACGTCCAACGCAACGTCATGTGCTGCCCATGCCCGGTCCAGGACAAACCCCGGCAAGAGATCCAGGAATTGGCGCTGCGGCTGTCAAACCACCTGCTTCCGCGCAGTCCGGCGTACCGCGATATCTGGCTCACCGACCTCGAATCGGGCGAGCGTCAGGCCTGGGACGCCGCAACGGCCGCGCCGCGCGAACGGGTTCCCGAGGACGTCGACTCCGATGGAGCCGACGCGATCGAACCGCTCTACGGCAGGACCTATCTGCCTCGGAAATTCAAGATCGCCATCGCGTTGCCGCACGACAACTGCGTCGACGTCTATACACCCGACCTCGGACTGCTCGCCGTTCCCGAGAACGACACGGTGGTCGGATACAACTTCCTGGTCGGCGGCAGCTTCGGGATGACGCCGAGCAACAAGAAGACGTTTCCGGCGCTTGCGAAACGGATGGCGTACGTGCCGGCCGGCGAAGTGATCGCGGTGGTGGAAGCCGTCATCAAGGTCCAGCGCGACTTCGGAAACCGGAGTGACCGGAGCCTGGCCCGCATGAAATATCTGATCGCCGATTGGGGCCTGCCCCGATTCAAGGCGAAGGTCGAGGAGTATTATGGACGACCGCTCGCCGATCCTCATCCGACCGACGTGCGCGGGTTCGAAGACCATCTCGGCTGGGGAGAGCAGGGGGACGGCCGACTCTATTACGGCCTGAATGTCGAAAACGGCCGCATCCTCGACTGCGACGGCCTGCGGCTCAAGACGGCCCTGCGTGAAATCGCTCGCGCCTATCGGCCGGGCATTCGCCTCACGCCCCTTCAGAGCATTCTGTTCACCGATATCGATCCGGCCGACCGCATCGATTTCGAGGTCATCCTGCGGCGGAACGGCGTCAAGGGCTTGCACGAGATCTCGCAAGCTCGACGATGGTCGATGGCCTGCGTGGGACTTCCGACCTGCCCGCTGACGATCACCGAGAGCGAGCGGTCCCTTCCGGGCATGATCGATGATCTGGAGCCCGTGCTCGCCCGACTCGGTCTCGCCGGTGAACGGTTCACCCTACGGATGACCGGGTGCCCCAATGGATGCGCTCGGCCCTACAACGCCGACGTGGGGCTCTCCGGGCGCGCGGTCGACAAGTACTCGATCTATCTCGGCGGGCGATTGCTCGGGGACCGCATGGCCTTCCTCTACCAGGACCTCGTGCCCGCCGACCAGATCCTGCCGACGTTGACGCCCATCCTGACCTATTTCAAGCATGCGAGAACGGATGGCGAGTCATTCGGCGATTTCTGCGACCGCATGGGAAAAGACTCGCTGAACCGCTGGGCGACCCAGTTCGCCCAGGAATCGGCGAGGACCGGCGCGGCGGGTGGTTGAGCGGCGCGTCGAGTGGTTCGCGATCCTCGTGGTGGATGCGGCACGGCGATTCGTTTCTCCCGTCTCATTTGATTCCCACTTCAAGGAGTTTCCTTCGATGACGATTCGGCCTCGGCCCGCGTGCCTTGCCTCCGCCGCCAAACGAACGACGGTGGTCCTCGGCGTCGCCGCCCTGTATTGCCTTGCGGGTTGCACATCCAAGTCACCGCCGGATAGTGGCCCGTCTCCGTCGAAGGCCGCGTCCGACCCGCACGGCCACGACCATGACGGTCATGCGCACCACGATCACGCGCACGGGCACGAGGGCCCCCACGGCGGTCATTGGCTCGACCTGATGTCCGGCGATCGCCTCGTGCACGCGGAATGGACGCATGACGACAAGACGGGGCTCATCGCCGTCTACCTGTCGGACGCGTCCAACAACGAGCCGGTATCCGATCCTCCGCCAACGATCGAGATCGAAATCCGGACGGGCAAGGAGCCAAGGAAATACACATTGCCGCTTACCGCGACCATCCGGGAAGCGCCCGCGCGGGCCGCCTATTCGATCGAGGATCCCGCGCTCGTGACGGCGCTCGCGATCATCGTCGAGGGAAGCGAGCCCCTTCTGCGCGCGACGCTGGAAGGCAAGGCGTTTGAAGCGAAATTCGAATCGCATGACCACGCGCACGCGCATTGAAAGGACCATTTGTGGACGGGCCGGACTTTGAAAAGAACGCGTTGATTCCCGTCGTCGCGCAGGACGCGCGGACCGGCGACGTGCTGATGCTGGCGTACATGAACGGCGAGGCGTACGACGAGACGCTGCGCACGGGGCGCGTCTGCTACTTCAGCCGAAGCCGCAACCGGCTCTGGCGGAAAGGCGAGGAAAGCGGCAACATCCAGGAGCTCCGCGAGGTCTTCCTCGATTGCGACCGCGATACGCTGCTGGTGAAAGTCGAACAGGTCGGAGGCGCCGCGTGCCACGAGGGATTCCGCTCGTGTTTCTTCCGGCGCGTCGATCCGGCGACCGGACGCGTCGATGTCGTCGGCGATCGTCTCTTTGACCCGGCGGATGTCTACGCGAACAAGAGTCCGAACGCGAACAAGCCCGCCTCACGGTAAGCCCCTGTCGCGAGGACGAAGGGCCGTCGTTCGAGGAACGGGTTCCCGGGTATGAACACGATGCGATTGCTGAAGCTTGGAATCCCCGCCGGCAGCCTGCAGGAGGCGACCGGCGCGCTCTTCCGCAAGGCGGGCTACACGGTCACGTTCGCGTCCCGGTCGTACTATCCGTCGATCGACGACGACGAGATCGAGTGCATGCTGATCCGTGCTCAAGAAATGGCGCGGTACGTCCAGCAAGGCGTGCTCGACGCGGGAATCACGGGCCACGATTGGATCCTCGAAACGAACGCCGTCGTCGTGGAGATCTGCGAGCTGGCGTTTTCGAAAGTCAGCCGGCGGCCCGTCCGCTGGGTGCTCTGCGTGCCCAACGAATCGCCCGTGCGATCGGTGGCCGATTTGAAGGGACTCCGCATCGCGACCGAGGCCGTCGGCCTCACCCGGGCCTACCTCGCGCGGCACGGCGTGGAGGCGACGGTCGAGTTCTCCTGGGGGGCGACCGAAGTGAAGCCGCCGCGCCTTGCGGACGCGATCGTCGAGGTCACCGAAACGGGAAGCTCACTCCGCGCCAACAACCTGCGGATCGTCGACGAGATTCTGCAAAGCACGACGCGGTTCATCGCGAGCCGCGAGGCGTACGCCGATCCGTGGAAACGGCAAAAGCTCGACAATCTCGCATTGATGCTCCAAGCCTGCCTGGCCGCCGAAGGCAAAGTCGGCCTGATGCTCAACGTGCCGCGCGCCGATCTGCCGAAGATCCTCGCGCTGCTTCCCGCCCTGCAGAAACCGACCGTCTCCGCGTTGTCCGACGATGCGTGGGTCGACGTGAATACGATCGTCGACGAGCGGATCGTTCGGACGATTGTCCCGCGGCTCAAGGCCGCCGGAGCCCGGGGGATCGTCGAATACCCGATCAACAAGATCATCGACTAGCGTCGAGTTCATGGATCGTCCCGTGCAGCAACCGGACGACCTCGCGCCCTCCCTCGCCGCGCAGCGCGCAGCGAATCTCGATGCAATCGGTCGGCTCGAGTTCGGGCACGCCGAGCGCGACGGTGCGGCCATCGTCGAGCCATCTCGCGTCGCGCACCTTCCAGGTCCGCACGTCATGGTGTTCCGACCCGTAGTTCGCGGACCGGCGCAGCGACCAGACGGTGATCGCGTAACGCGACGCGTCCTCGGCCGATCCGCGATCCATCGGGTCGCTGAACGTGAGGTCGATCGCTTCCTTGCGCGCGTGGAACGCGATCGGCGCATGGACGGTACCGCCCGCATAGCGGACCCGATACAAACCGCCCGACTCCGGTTGACTGCTCGCCCAGACGACCATCCCGCATGTGTAGAGTTGGCCGTCGTGCGGAGAGAACCGTCCCCGCATCACGCCTGTCGGAAACGGTCCGATCGGCAATTCGCACATGGCGCCCTGCATCCGATCGCCGATCCGTTCGTGCGGCACCGAGTAGACCTTGCCGTAACCGTACGACAGATTGAGGAGCGAACCTTGGAGCGGTCCCCATCGATCGCTCGTGACCCAAAGGAGCTCGCCGGGTGAACGATCAAACGCGTTGGTGATCCAGCACAGGGGACGTTCCATGGCGGAGTCCGATGGATCGACGACCGCGTGGTAACCGAACATGTTTCCGTAAAACCCGCCCGGCTTGACCCAGTTGATCCGGTTCTTGGGCGTCCAGTGCCCTTCCTGGTCGGTCACGAAAAACGTCCCGTCCGGATTGAGGCAAACGCCGTTGGCCGCCCGGAATCCTGTGGCGAGAATCTCCGTTTTCGCGCCGTCCGCGCTGACCTTGAGCAACGTTCCGTGATGGGGAACAACGGCGGTGAGCGCGTGGCGGGCCGACTTCGCGTAGTAGAAATTGCCTTCCGGATCGGCTTGGAGGCCCATCGCGAACTCGTGGAAATGCTCGGTGACCTGGTGGTCGTTGTTGACGTTCTCGTAGTAGTCGATCTCCTCATCGCCGTTCAGATCGTGAAGACGGCAGATCTGATCGCGGCATGTCACCACGAAATGGCCGTCGCGATGGAGCAGGCCGAGCGGTTGGAAGAGGCCCGACGCGATCCGCTTCCAGGTCAGCTCGACACCGCTCCGATCGTTCGCCGCGCGCGCCGCGAGCGACGCCAACCCCGAGACGATCCAGACGTTTCCTTCCCAATCGGAGACGGCCAACCGGTCTCCGTCCGGAAGAAAATCGAGTCCGGTGAACCGCATCCGGCAAAACCACGGATTATCGAGCGGATGGACAAGCCGCTCAACGACGAACGGTCCTTCGGCTGAATCGAGCGTGGCGACGCGCGTCGTGAGCCGTTCGGGCCAGCGGACCGGGCCACCCCGCGTGAAGGCGAGGGGATCCTCGGGCGCTGTCGCACGCGACCACGTCGACGCGAGCTTCGCGGCGGTCAATCGATCCGGCGCCGCGGCCAACCGCAATTGAAAACCGATCGGCTCGGAACCGGCGGGCAACTCCAGATGCAATTCACTGCCCCGCACGTCGAACGTCGCGCCGGGGATCGGCGGAAGCACGGCGACGGCGAGCACGGCGTCGCCCGCATGCGGTGCCGGATCCGGACCCGCGTTGTTTGAAATCGAGCGGCTCGCGCCGTCGGACGCGCCGACAAGGAACGCCGCGACGCCGGACTCGGTCGATTCCAACCGCACGGCGCCGCGGTGGGGCAGATGGGCGACCCGCATGCGCATGGAAAGCGAGCGCGGGCCGATCCGAAATACGCGTTCGAAAACCGGAGCGGGCGCCGCTTCCGGCGCGGCGACCGTCGCTCGAGGAACCACCGATCCCGATGCGGCGGGCGCGTGGAGTCGCGGCAGTTCCCAAACCTCGGTCGCACCGACCGTGTAGTGGATCACGACGTCGGAGCCATGCTGGTACATGCCTCGGTAATGAGCCCAATCACGAGGCAGCGGACCATAAACGCGCCCGTCCCGGCCGACGACCCGCGCGGTGTCCTCGAACGAATCGGTCCCCGGCCGCGCCCAGCCCGGCCCCATCGGCGTCTCGAAGGCGACGCGTCCGGTGATGCGCGGATGCACGGCATGTTGTCCCGTGAAGAGGATCCCGTTCCAGTCGATGAATTGGTCGCCCGTCCATCCGACCGCCGCGCGCAGCGTGTCGTAGTCGTACAGGATCCAGGCGCGGCCCCGCGACACGCCTCCCGCGGCGCCGTCGAGCCGAATTGCGTTGCCTTTGTGGACCAGATTGGATCCGTCATCGCCCGACTCGTAGGTCCCGATGAGCTGGTTGCCGTAGTCCATGCGTTCCCATTCGAGCACATCGCTCGGCGCGGGCCCCCGTTCATTTCCGCTCGGAAGGCCCGCGAGATAGTCGTCGGAGATCGGCGTGAAGGGCTGCTCGCGGTTTGCCCGCAAATAGGCTTCGCGGATGTAGTGGATCACGTCGTATTTCTGCCTAGGCACCATCCAGGACTGGGGCGCCATCATGCCGAACCCCAACGTCAACGTCCGATACATCGACAGAGGATCCGATCCGTTCTTCAGGCGGGCCGTCGCGAAGCGCGGTGACGTGGGAAGCGAACCGGGCTGATCGTGTGTGCCGTGGCAATTGACACAAAGCCGGTCGTAGATCGCCTTGCCCCGCCGGAAGGCCGCACGGTCCCAGTCGCGGATCAGCGCCGCGTGGTCGAGATTCCGCTCGTAGGCGGGGAGTTCGCGCGGGCCGAGCACAAGGCTCGACGGCGCGAGTTCATTCGCGCGTGCGACTCCCCCCTCGCGGATTTCGATCAAGTACTTCACGAGGTCGAGGAACGGTTGGCGGCCGGCGAGTTGGTTGACCTGCCCGGCGGGCATGATCGAGACGGTGCCCCGCTCGATCCGCTCGATGTCGCTCCGCGCGATCGTCTCGACGGCGCCGTCGTTCGCGATGTCGCGCAGCACGATCGACTCGGCGTCTTCCGAAACCCGAATGGCGGCGATCGAGCGCCCGTCGGCGCGTTGCACGATGATCGGTTCATAACCCTCGCGAATGACCTTCGAAGGATGCAGAATCGACTCGACGATCCGCGCGTCGTCGGAGTCGGGCGTCGGTTCGGTGAGCGGTGGACCGAGGCGCGTCCTACCGTCGGCGGGCGCATGGCACTGGACGCACCCGAGCGACGGCTGGTGGAAGACCACGGCGCCGCGCCGCGCGTCACCCTGTTCGCGCGCTTCCCGCGCCAGCGCGCCCGGGTCCTCGCTCGCCAATCGATTCTCGAGCGTTTGGGCGGCCGCCGCCGCGCCGAACAGCCAGACGAACCCCGCGGCCAACGCGGTCCTTCGCGAGGCGATCCCGATCGATCGGTCGGAAAGACGGTTCCATCGAATGTTCCGCATGATGGTCAAGCACTCCGATTCGCCCCCGATGTCGCTAACCGGCGACACGGGGCCTTGAATTACTCGCGGATCAGTTTCCAGACGTCCGATTCCATGTTGTTGCCGGCCACCATCCACAGAGCGTCTCCGTGAACGAACAGGCTTGCCGCGTGGCGCGGTTTCCACGGCGTGCCGGGAAGTTCGATCCAATGAACGCCGTCCCGCGAATGCCAGACGTCGTTCCGATTGCCGCCCTGAGCATGATAGCCTTCCATGACCCAAAGCCTCCCGTCCCAGACCGCCACGTCGTGGTATTCGCGGGGATGCCAGGGCGCGGTTTCGACGTGGCGTTCCCAGTGTACTCCATCCGACGAACTCCAGACGTCGTTGAAGAACCGCCGCTGACGCGTCGAAGGCGTTTCATAGGTTCCTCCACCAAGGATCCAGATGCGCCCACCGAGCACGGCGGAACCTCCGATCATGCCGCGCGCCGACCAATACGGTTCGCTAGGTTCAACTTTCGTCCATTCCCGGCCATCGCGCGTCGTCCAGATGTCGCGATGGAACCGTTCCTCGGACGGCGCAAAGGACGGGAGCGTCTGACCGCCCAGGACCCAAAGGCGGTCGTCGTGCACGATGGTGACATGGAGCGCGCGCGGCGCCCAGGGAACCGGCCGGTCGGCGTTGACGCGGGTCCAATCGCGGCCATCCTCGGAGTTCCACAGGTCATTCTGGTAGTGCCCTTGGATGACGTCGCCGCCGACGATCCACATGCGGTCCCGGAACACGGCGTATCCGGCCGTGTGGCGGCCTTCCCAGTCCCGCGCGGAATCGAACGCGCGGTCGCGAAACGAATTCGCGCGAACCAGGTCCCAGCTCCGACCGTCCTCGGACGACCACACTTCGTTGTTGCAAATCAGCGGGAAGACGTCTCGGTGCGCGGGGTTCGGGTTCCAGCCGCCGAGCAACCACATGCGGCCTCGATAGGTCAAGGCGCCCGCGCCGTCGCGCGGCGCGAATGCGGCACGTGGCGTGACGCATTCCCAGCGATAGGCCGGCTCGTCCGCGACCGCCGATCGCGGCATGCCCGCGCGACCGAACATCGCAAGGACAACGATGCCCGCGAACGGCCATCCGGAACGCGGAAAACAGGCTCGCATCGACATATTCTCCCAGGAACGCAGCGCGTTCGGACGGCGCGCTCCCCATTCGGAGGTCGAAGGAGCCGCGTCCGCGATTCGCTTTGGGTCGGATCCCCGTCGGGTCCCTATCGTAGGCCAATCGCCCGCGCGTCGAAAGACCGAGCGAACGCCCTCCGTCTTCCATTGTTCACCGATGACCAGGGGTACTCGGACGTCGGTTGTTCTTGGGGCCACGTCGTTCGCTACGCCCCACCTCGACCGCATGGCGAGCGAGGGGATGCGGTTCACGAGTTTCCACGTGGCGCCGGCGGTCTGCGGCGCGTCGCGCGCGGCCCTGTTGACCGGACGCTATGCCAACCGCATCGGCATGCTCGGCGCGCCCAATCACACGGCGAGACACGGCGTCCACGCCGGTGAGGACTTGTTGCCCGAACTGCTCCGCGAACAGGGCTATGCGACGGCCATGTTCGGCAAATGGCATCTGGGCCATCGCGAGCCGTTCCTTCCGCTGCAACACGGATTCGAGACCTATTTCGGGCTCCCCTATTCGAACGACATGTGGCCCCTCCATCCCGACACGCCCCGCGCGTATCCGCCGTTGCCGCTCATCGAGAACAACGCGACGATCGCGACGCTCGTGATCTTCACGACCGACGACGGGCCGTGGCTTTCGTACGGCAATCACGCGGGGAGCGCCGGACCGCTTCGGGAAGGCAAGGGCACGACGTGGGAAGGCGGCGTCCGCGTTCCATGCGTCATGCGTTGGACGGGACGCGTCCCGGCGGGCGCCGTGTGCGACAAGATGGCCGCCACGATCGACCTTCTGCCGACGTTGAGCCGCATCGCCGGAGCCCGATCTCCGAAACAAGCGATCGATGGAGTCGACATCGGAGGCCTCTTGACGGCGAACGAGCCCGCGACGAACTTGGCGACGCGCTCCGGAAACGAATCGGAACGGGGACCCGCGAGCCGGGCCGACTCAACGAGCCATGAGGCGCTCGCCACTCGAACGGCCCGTGACGGGCGCCGCGTCTATTCGGAACGAAGGAGCTCGATCGATCGTCCTTCCGCCTCGAAGACCACGCGAAAATGGACCTTCCCCCGGTCATTGAGCGATTGGCTCAACTTCTCGACCTGATCCAACCGCTTCCGCGCGGTCTGCGCGTTGTCGAAGTCGAGCTGCGCGAGATTGCGTTGTTGCAGGAACTGCTCCTTGTCGGCGCGCGAGAGGGAGGCCTCGTTGACCACGGCAAAACTGTCCCGCTTCGCTTTGGCCTGAGCCAGGATCGCGTCCACGCGTTTGATCAGTTGCGTGCGATTGGCTTTCGTCGGACGTCGATTGCGGTCCTTCATCCATTCCTCGTTCGCCTCCTGGCCCTCCGACATGAGGCAGGTCACGTTGACCGCCAACGTCCGGCGCAAACCGCTTTCGACTCGAAGAACGATGACGCGTTCCGGCGCATTCGCGCCCAGATAGACCCATTGCTTGCCGCCATCCGCCTCGATCGAACCGGACGGGTCGAGGACATGGGGAGGGAAGGGGCCTTCGAGTGAAAGGACTTCGAATCGGCACGCGGCGGGATCGGGTCCGTTCGGAATCTCCCATTTCCCGGCGGTTGCGCCGCGATCGAGATTCAGAACGAGCGCGGGTACGCGAATCGTCCGGCGCAGGCCGACTTGTCGCGATTCGGCACCGACGCGCAACCGGAGGAAACAGTTCTCGAGCATGCCGGCCAGTTCGTCGTCGCGCGCGGCGTCGAGCCATTCAAACGTGAATTGGCCGCCCAGCAATGCAAAACGACCAACCGGCTTGCGGCTGCCCGGCCCGGCGACCGAAAAAACGTCCCATTTCCGAGGCGCCGTTCCGCCTTCGGCGTTTTCGAGCACGATCGACGCGTTGGCTTTCGACGAAACACGATCACCGCCGACCAATTCGATCATGCAGGCCGCCTGATCGTCGACGGGGATCGCTCCGAGCGCATCGGGCCCGGTCGCGTCCGTCTCGGGTTTCCGTTTGGGGAGTGTCAGGGATTCGGGAAGTTGGCTGAGGAACGCCGAACCGGCGGGCGGGACACTCGGCGGCGTATTCACGGTGGGAGCCGCCGTCGCGGAATCGTTCGAAGTCGCGGGCCCGGGCGCCGGGTCCGGCGTCTTGGCGGCCACGGAGTCGGGCGCGGGCGCCGAAACCGGCGAGCCGTTCGCGGGCGATTGCGGTTCGGGCGCGGGACCGAGGTCCGACGCCGTGGACTGGCCGCCCTTGGGCTGGGTCCCGGAAAGCTCGGCGCCCGGCGAACCCGCGACAGCGCTCCGCGCGTTTTCCAGCGGACTGACCGCGGGCGCCGCGTCTTTCGGCGCGGAATCGGGAGGCGGTTCCGGCAGCGGCGCGCCGACATCGGGCAACGGCGCGTCCGCCTTGTCGGCCTGGTCCGCGAACCGACGCGCGGCCGTTAGTTTCGCCACCGCACGTTCCGCATCGGTCTCACGATTCGGACGCCACGCGTCGCGCATCACGTAGGCGGTGATCAAGAGCGGAATCAGAATCAGCATCGTCGCCGCGCTGACGAAAAGGGTACGAGCCCGTTTCCGGCGGCGCGCCGCGAGCCATGCCTGAGCCTCGCTTGGTTCCCGCGTCGCCCGGTCGGCCTTCCCCTTCTTCTTTTCCTTCGTCGGCGCCGCGGTTTCCTTCTTCTCCTTCTTTCTCCTGGTTTCAATAACCACGCCGCGCGTTTCCGAGTCGCCGCCGCTCGCCGGCGCAGCCGAACGAACGGCCCGTTCCCGGACGGTCGCCGCATCACGGTCCGTTTTCGACGGCGTGTCGGCGCGAACGGCCGGGAAGGCCGCGCTGTCCGCGATCGACGCGACGATCGAGTCGTCCGCCGCCGCGACGAGTGGTTCGCTATCTCCCAAATACCGCTCACGCCAAACGCGGCATGCGGCGACGACCGACTCGGCACTCGCCAATTCACCCAAGTCCGCGTCGATGCCGCCGCGGGATTCTCCGAACGCGCCGGATTGGGACGATGCGTCGTCCATCATGCGCGCGAGGATCGCGTCGAGCCGCTGATCGGCTTCGGGTGAATCGATCGACTCGCGCCACGCGTCGGCGGCCGCCCCGCCCTCGTCCTCCGCCAATGACGTCGAGTTTCCGATCGAATCGGCCGCTCGCGCGGATCCCACGATGCGCGCGAGCGAATACCAGTCGCGACGCGCGGGGTCGGACCCTGGGGGAGACGTTTCAGGCGGAGCCCATTCCGCGATCGCGTCGCGCGCGGCGGGATCACGGCGCAACGCCGGAATCAGGCATCGCAATCCGGCATCCGAAATCAAGACGGCGCCTTCGCTCGAATACCCGATCCGCGCGGGCGTCAAACAGGCGTGCTCCAATCCGCGCCGATGCAACTCCCCAAGCGCGCCGGCCGCCCGTTCGAGCAACCGGATCGCGGCGGCATTGCCGAGTCCGCCGAGGGCTGCCTTCGCGCCGGCGACCGTTCGCGCGGGATGGGAGTCCAAGACGAGAAAGAACCGCGGACCCGCTCGGCCCACTTCGCGCAGGTTGACGAACCCTCGGTTCCTGATCTTCGACACCTTGCCGAGATCCGAGAGCAGCGACTTTTGTACGGCCTTGTCGGCCGCAATGCGACTCGACAAGAGCTTCAACCCGACCTGCTCACCCGTCGTGCCGTCGGCCGCGAGAAACGATCGGCCGAATTCCCACTCGCCCACCTCGTCATACAGCAGGAATTTGGAGTCGCCAAGCCGGAGGGAGAATTGGCCGGCGAGCAATTGGTCGGCTTGCCACGGACTGAGGACACCGAGATCCACGAGTTTCCGCGCGGCTGCGCCCGCGTCGGGCTCGGCTTCCGCCACGCGGCGCGCTTGGTCGAAGGCCTGGTCTTCGAGCAGACGGCTCTTTTCCAACAACTCGATCAACTCGGCCGAACTGGCGATCGCTGTCTTGGCCATACATGGAATTCCCACGGCGAGACGAGCCGCTACCCCGATTCCCCGATTGTGCCAGCCGTTGCGGCAAGTCGCAAGAACTTCCCTCAAAACGGAATCAAGGTGCCATCAAGGTGCCTCTCCCTCCCAAACTCCCATGCCGACGTCGCACGCCTGCGGATCTTCGGGAATGGAGCCGGGGAATGATGGGAAAGACGCGATTTTTGACGCGGAACTTGCCGATTAACGTGAGTATTCCGGCGAAACGGAAAGTATTGGTTCTACGCATTGTGCCAGGCCGATACGGTTGTCGTGAAGCCGTAGCGTTTATGCCGCGCATTACGATTCTGTCGGTCCAACCACCCAGGAAACAGGTGAGGGAACGGTCGGGTACCCAACGCGTGGCGAGGCGCCATGACGCCGCGTCCGGACACGATTCCCCCTAAGATTTCGCGCCGCGGAGACTTACTGATGAAGACTCGATGGGCGTTGCTCCTGCCCGTTCTGCTTGGAACTCTGGCCGGTTCCCGGTTGGAGTTGCGGGCTCAAGCGCCGACCGTGCCTCCCGCGCAGCCCGCTCCCGGCGGATCGTCGACGGACCCGTCGGTCGCCGTGCCATCCGCCGCGGCGCCTGTTCCCGCGCGACAAGTCCCGCTCGGTATCCCTTCGACACTCGGCGCGCCGACTCCTTCGGGAACGGTCAGCGGTCCCGCGTATGCCGGATTCGTGGCTCCCGCCGGTTACGCTCCGGGCGGCATGGGCGACATGCTTCCCGCGACGGCGTTCGCGGCGCAGCCCTTTCCGCCAGGCATGGTTCCGCCGGGCATGATGCCGGGCGTCGTTCCGGCCGGTTATGACGCGTCCGGCTATATGATGGGTGGCGCCCCCGACGCCGCCTACGGCGCGGCACCGATGGGCGAGTATATCGACGAAGGCAATATCGGGTCGCGAACCGAACGCGGTCTCGACCTGATTCGCAATCTGGGTCCCTATCCCGGTGGTGGATGGTGCTCGCCGCGCTGGTTCGACGTCGCCGTGGACTTCATGTACCTGACGCGCGAGGATACGGGCCGGACCGTCAACTTCATGTCCGACGGGCCCGCCGGCATGGGAGCGCCATTCATTGTTCTGAGCACGGACAATCTCGACTTCGATCAGGGTGCCGGTTTCCGGTTCTCGGCGGCCCTCCAGGTCGGCGCATCGAGCGCGCTCGAATTCGGATACTTTGGTCTGTTCAACTGGGCCTCGGCCGCCGCCGTGACCAGTCCGACCGATGATCTGTATTCCGTGATGAGCGACTACGGCAACAACCCGCCGCCCCAGGTCGGCCCGCCTATCGTTCGCGGCGGTTTCACCGACACGGATTCGGCCGAGTATGGTTCGATCGAATACTCGTCGAATTTCGATTCGCTCGAATTGGACTTCCGCCGCCGCTGGATGGCCCCTAATTGCCGCCTCCAAGGGTCTTGGCTCGCCGGCGTCCGGTATTTCCGGCTCGAGGAACAATTCCGGCACAACACACGAGTCAACTATCCCGATCCCAACGGTGGCGGCGCACCGCCTATCACGGGCTACATGAACTACAACGTCGGCACGGCCAACAGCGTCACCGGTTTCCAAATGGGCGGCGATCTCTGGGCCACGTTGTTCCCGGGCATCCAAGTCGGATCGGAACTCAAGGCGGGCATCTTCGGCAATCATGCCGATCAGGTCACGCTCATCGAGGCCGCGACGCTCGCCGGCCCCCTCTCGGAAACCGCGGATCGGGACTCGGCCGCGTTCATCGCCGAAGCCGGCCTCATGGGTAACTGGCGAGTCAATCAGCATATTACGCTGCGAGGCGGTTACAATTTCCTGTACGTCGACGGAGTCGCGCTGGCCGCCGAGAATTTCAATGCGGCCCCGCCGTTCGTCGCGGGCCGCGTGGTCGGTATCAACAGCAACGGCGATGTCTTCTATCACGGGTTCAATGCCGGCTTCGAATGGATGTGGTAGACCCGAAATACTCAACTCCAGGCCCCCATCCCCCGGTTCCTGGTCCATACCAAGGCCTCGACTCCCAACTCGGAGTCGAGGCCTTTTTTCGTAGCGCCGGATCGCCGGCCGCGCCCCAATCCCAGATACCCGGCGGACCTTTCGCCGTCTTTTTTGGGAACCCCCGGTCCCACGTCGTCGTCGAAGTCCAAGGAGATGGCGATCCGATCTCTTGCCGTTTGTCCAGCGAACTTTGACAATCCGAAGATAGGCAGGCCTGGAAATTTGGCGAAATTATAGATTTTTCGAAAAGGGCGATTAGACTAAACGGAGGTAAATCACCGCGGGCATCGGCTACCGGTGGCGGCGCGCTTGGGGGCGACCCAGGGCGGCCGGCGCTGGTCGGCGGATGGTCGGCGCTGGTGAGAGGACCTCGTTCTGGATACATTTGAGGCCGTTTCGGGCGGTCGGCGTGCGCGCGGTTCCCAGGGAATCGCCGAGCGTCTTGGATTCCGGCGAAATCTCGAGCACATCCGCATTCACGGCTCCTTCTCAGCTCTTCGACGTGGGTAACGACGTGAAATCGACAGCGTTCAGCAAGACTCGTAAGCAACTCAAGTACATCTGGCAACGGCGTCGGCGGGCGGCGCGGCGGCCGTTCGTGGAGTCGTTGGAGGACCGTCGTCTGCTGGCGGGAGACGCATGGAGTTCGCTCGCGCTGGACGGGCCCGAGGGGGAAGGGGGTACCGCCGACACTCGGATTCCCGATCAGCTCATGGTCGCGTTCGAACACGGAACGACGCCAGCCGTCCGAGCGCTCATCGCGAACCGGTTCGGCGCCGAGATCAGACAATATTATGACAAGTTGGAAACGGCGCTCGTCCAGTTGCGGCCGGGAAGCAATGTCGACTCGGCCGCCGCCCAATGGACGGCCCTGCCGGAAGTCAAGCTCGCCGAACCGAACATCACCTTCCGGAAACAGTATGTTCCCAACGATCCGTTCTTGAACGGCCAGTGGGGAATCCACAACTACGGGCAGATCCCGTTCATGGGCAAGCTGGACGCCGACATCGATGCCATTGAAGGATGGGATATCAGCCCGGGTGGATCGCCGAGCGTCATTGTCGCGGTGATCGACTCGGGCGTCGACATCAATCACCCGGATCTGCGCGCCAACATCTTCGTGAACCCGGGCGAGATCGCGGCGAACCTGATCGATGACGACGGCAACGGCTACATCGACGATGTTTCGGGTTGGGACGCCTTCAATAATGACAACGACGTCACCGACCTGGACGGCCACGGCACGCATGTCGCGGGGATCATCGGCGCGGTCGGCAACAACGCAGTCGGGATCGCGGGCGTCGCATGGAAGACCAAGATTCTGCCGGTGAAAGCGCTCGACCCCGCCGGTTCGTTGGCAAGCATCCTCGGCTCGCTGAATTATGTGATTACCGTCAAGCAGCAGGGTTACAACGTCGCGATCAGCACTCACAGCTACGGCGGCGCGGGATATTCGGGAATCCTCGATTTCGGGTTCCAGGCGCTCGCGGCGACGGGGAATCTGCCGGTGGCGGCGGCGGGCAATGGTGGAGCGGACGGGGTCGGCGACAATAACGATTTCAGCCCGAACTACCCTTCGAATTTCTCACTCCCCGAGATGTTCGCCGTGGCAGCCACGGATTGGAACGACGACATCACGTCCTTTTCGAACTTTGGCAAGGCCTCGGTCGACATCGGCGCGCCGGGCGCTCAGATCCTCAGCACGCTTCCCGTTCTCCTGGGCAGCTACGACTATTCCGACGGCACGTCGATGGCCACGCCGATGGTCGCGGGCGCGGCGGCCGTCTTGAAGGCCCTCGAACCATCGCTCACCTCGCTGCAGATCAAGAGCCTGCTCATGACGAGCGGCGACTTGACGCCGGCCATGACGGGCAAGGTCGTCAGCGACCGCCGGCTGAATCTCAACAACGCGATCCAGGCGATGCCGAAGGGCGCGATCCGAGGTGTCGTGTACGAGGACGTGAACCGAAACGGCCGGCGCGACGTCGGCGAATTCGGCATTCCCAACGCGCGCGTCTTCATGGACTTGAATTCGAACGGCGCCGAGGACGTTGGCGAACCGTACGCCATCACGGGTATCGACGGCGTGTACAACATCGTGAACTTCAGTGGCGCGGGCACGTTCACCGTGATCGTCGCGCCGATCCCGGGACTCAGCGCGGTTTCGCCGCCGGGCGGAGGACGCAGCGTCACGGTGCCCGGGCGGACCGACATCATTCCCGGCATCGACTTCGGATTCCAAAGGCCGGGCGGCGGCGGGCCGAGCGGCGTCGTCTTCCACGACGTGAACGCGAATCGCCGCCAGGACGCGGGCGAAACGGGGATTCCCGGCGCGTTCGTTTGGTTCGATCGAATCGACAATGGCCGATTGGACCTGGGTGAGGTGGCCGTACAGTCGGGCGCCGACGGCAAGTTCTCATTGCCCGAGCAGCCGACCGGATCGTACAAGGTGCGGGCGCAGATCGGCCCGGGCTGGCGGCAGACATTGCCCGGTGGCACGTCGCCGTACCACACGATCATCTTCGGCATCGGGACCGGTTCGGCCCAGCTTGTGGATTTCGGTTACGCCGACGGCAACCTGCTCGATTTCGGCAACGCGACCGCGGGCGCCAAGCAATCGGCGCTCGCCGACAACGGCGGCCGCTACGGCGTGCTATCCGGATTCCAATTGGGAGCGACGATCAGCGGCGAAGCCGATGCGATCGCCGCCGACTCGAACGACGGCATTGCGTTCACGTCTCCGTTCTTCGCGGGCGGCACGGCAACCGGAACCGCCGATGTGCGGTTGGGGGGCCAGAGCCGGGGCCTGTTGCAGGCGTGGATCGACTTCAATCAGGACGGCGATTTCAGCGACGCGGGAGAGAAGGTCGTCACCGACCTGCGGCTTGGCGAAGGCGTCCATGCGATCAGCATGCCGATTCCCGCAGGAGCGCTCACCGGCCCCACGCAAGCCCGTTTCCGCTACGGGTGGGAACGCGGCATGACGCCCGATGGTCAGGGGCTCGCCGGCGAGGTCGAGGACTACACGGTCAACATTTTTGGAGACAGTCCGCAGGCGATCGACGATCTTGTTTCGGTCGATCAGGATTCCTCCGGCAATCCGATCAACCCGCTCGCGAACGATTTCCCGAGTTCGGCGGGCGGACTCAAGATCAAGTCGGCCACATCGCCCACGCTGAGGGGAGGCACGGTCTCTCTCGCGGCCGACAAGTTGTCGCTGATCTACACGCCGCGTCCGAACTTCTTTGGAACCGATTCGTTCAATTACACGATCGAGGACAATTCGGGAAAGACGGCGTCCGGCCGCGTCACGGTCAATGTGGTTCCCACATTCACCGCGCCGCAAGCGGTCGACGATCAGGCGGCGGTCGGAACCAATACGCCCAACAACGCGATCCGTGTGCTCAACAACGATGTGCTCGGCGCGAATCCTCCGACCCGAATCGGCTCGATTGTCCGCGCCCCGGCGCACGGGACGGCCTCGATCGACTCCAACGGCACGGCCGATCCATCGGACGACGTGATCCGTTACACGCCGACGACGAACTTCGTCGGAGTCGACCAGTTCAAATACCGGATCGTCGATAATGTCGGCGCGTTCAGCGACGCGACGGTGACGGTCTTTGTGGGCGATACGTTCAGCGACGACTCGATCCGATACCAGATCGGTTTCACCGATCCGGCGACGGGAAGCCCGATCGCCCAGGTGGAAGTCGGCAAGTCGTTCGTCGTGACGGTCACGGTCGAGGACATCCGCACGGGAATCTCGCCGACCGACATGGGCGCGTTCGCGGCCTACCTCGATCTGCTCTATCCGGGCACCATGGTTGCCGTGTCACCGCCGCTCGTCTTCAACGGCGCCTACACCGATACGCCGGAAGGCGACACGTCGGTGCCGGGCATCATCAACGAGAGCGGTGCGTTCCGAACGTTTGACCAGGCGCCTCCGGGTCCCGGTGCGAAGGTTGTGTACCGCGCGACATTCCGCGCGACGGCGACCGGTACGGCCACATTCCTGACCGACCCGGCCGATGATGTGTTCGATCCGGGTCCGCCCGCCGTATTCGGCAACCATGACACGCTGGTCTACGAACCGGCGAGCGCGATCGCGATCGCGGACATTTCATACCTGGGCGGTTCGATCAATGTCATCTCCGGAGGGGGCGGCGAGGGCGAACGGCCGATGCACAACTACTCGTTGCCGACCGACGTGAACGGCGACCGCCGCGTCAACACGAGCGACGCCGTCTCCCTGCTCGCCTACTTGAACCGCCGTGCGTCGGGTAGTGGAGAAGGCGAAGGCGAGGTCCTTCGAAACCGTCTCTACTTCGATACGACGCTCGATTTCAAGGTGACCACGCGCGACCTCTTCCATGTCCTGCGTGAGCTGGCGAGCGGCGTTTCGAGTTCGGCGGGCGAAGGCGAATCGACGACCGAGCCGCTGGACGCTCCGATCGCCGATCCGATGGCAACGGTCGCGTACGCGTCACCGGTTGTGGATACCCGCGTCGCGCGGTCCGGTGTCCAGAATGCACCGGAGACCGGATCGCGCGCATCCAGCGACTCGGCCGCGCCAATCGTGGCGCAAGGCGCGAGTCGTGAGCGGTCCGAATCGCGCGACGCGGCGTTCGGCGGCTGGACAAGTCCGAGCGACGATCAGGCCGTCGATGAACTCGACGACTCCTTCTTCGAAGACGTCCTGCGCCACCGTCGCAACTAGGGGAACGGCCGCGCGGCGCGCGACGAGCCCGTCGCGCGGCACTCTTGTGAAACCCGAAGCCGAGGTCGTTCGCGGCGCAGCCGCGAACGACCGGAGGACAGGGGTTTTTCAGTTTTCAGTCGACCCCTTCGGGGTTGTTCCCCATGGGCGACCCGTTCGCCATTCTCCGTCTTCCTTCCGTGTCCTTCCGTGGCTCCAATCCATTCCCGTTCCGTCCATTTTTCGTGAGGGGTTCTGGCCGCGGTTGGTGATCCTGTATCCGGGCGCTTTCGCCGAGCCGCCGTCAGCGGACCGCAGGCTCCCCGACGCGCAGGAGGAAGGAACTCGTGCCGGATCCAATTC